>Ga0306922_10008096_pt1 | contig 10194 bp, 9 predicted proteins | sample sta12Cox44000082_FD_203758 | JGI IMG/M metagenome (GOLD analysis project Ga0306922, IMG submission 203758) | Lab enrichment of tropical soil microbial communities from Luquillo Experimental Forest, Puerto Rico - statoxic.12C.oxic.44.000.082 (v2)... | ecosystem: Environmental > Terrestrial > Soil...
AAGGGGATGATGCCGAGATAAATGTCGCGCGTCGTCACTTCCGGCGGCGCGACGCCGCGCAAGTAGAACAATGTGGGACCGAGCGGGGGATGCATGTAAGAGGTCTGTAGATTGACCGCCAGCATGATGCCGAGCCAGACCGGATCGACTCCTGGCATTTGCAGCAGCACCGGCGCTACGATCGGCACCACGACGAAAATAATCTCGAACGCGTCCATGATGAAGCCGAGCAAAAAGACGGCGACCATGACCGCGAGAACCGCGCCAGCCACGCCGCCGGGCAGATTGGTCAGTGTGCGCGCAACCAGGCCGTCGCCGCCGAGCCCGCGGAACACCAGACTGAACACGGTCGCGCCGACCAGGATGACGAAGATCATGCTCGTGATCTGAGTGGCGCGGATCATAACCGGCAGCAACAGGCCTTTGGCGCCAGCCTTGCGCATGGCCAGTAGAATCGCGCCGACCGCGCCGACCGAGGCGGCTTCCGTCGGCGTCGCGATGCCGGCGAGAATGGAGCCGAGCACCGCGAGGATCAGCGCGAATGGCGCAACGAGAGCCGAGACGAGTCGTGCGCCAAACGCGACGCCGACTGGCGCCGCCGGATCGGCGGCGATGGCGGGAGATTTCTTTGGCCTGATCACCGCCACGGTGATGACGTAAAGCAGATAAAACAGGACCAGAACCAAGGCCGGAGCGATGGCGCCAGCAAAAAGATCGGCCACGGTGACCGTCTGCGGCGCAAAATTGCCCTTGGCCAATTGCGCCGCCTGATATGAATTGCTCAGCTGATCGCCGAGCAGAACAAGCACGGTTGCTGGCGGGAAAATCTGGGCGAGTGTCGCGGTGGCCGCAACTGTGCCCGCGGCCAAGGCCTTGTCGTAGCCGTGGCGCAGCATGGTCGGCAGCACGATCAAGCCCATGGTGACGGTTGTGGCGCCGACCACGCCCTTAGCCGCCGCCAGCAACACGCCGACGACGATCACCGACACGCCGAGGCCGCCCGGCAATGCGCCGAACAGCCGCCCCATGGTTTCCAGCAATTCCTCGGCAATGCGCGAACGCTCCAGCATCACGCCCATGAAAATGAAGAGCGGGATCGCGAGCAGCACGTCGTTGGTCATGATGCCGAAAATGCGCGCCGGCAGCGCGCCGAGCAGCGCAAAGTCCATGATACCCAAGGCTGTGCCGAGACCGGCAAAGCCAAGCGACACGCCGGCGAGCGTGAATGCGACCGGATAGCCGACAAGCAGCAAGGCGCAGACCGCGAGCACCATCGCAACCGCAAGCGTTTCGCCCATGGTCAGTGCGGTTGTTGGGGAGCGCTCAAGACAAGCGCAGCGCGGATGGCCTGGGCCACGCCTTGCAGACCGATCAAGGCGGCGAACAGCAGAATGACGGTCTTGAGTAGGTAGACCAACGGCAACCCGCTCGGCTGCGGCGAGGTTTCAAAGATGTGCCAGGAACGCTCGACATAGGGCAAGGTCAATGCGAACAGGACAGCGGCAAAAGGCAAGAGAAACACGAGCGCGCCGAGAAGATTGACCGCCGCGCGTGCCCGCGCAGTGCCGCGGGCATAAAAAATATCGACACGCACATGGCCATCGATTTGCAGCGTCCAAGCCGCCGCCAGCATGAACAAACCGGCATGCGCGTAAAGGACCGATTCTTGCAGCCGGATCGAGCCGAAGCCGAGCGCGTAGCGAAAGACGACCACGGCAAACTCAGCCATCACAATGTATAGCGAGCACCACGCCGCAAGGCGGCCCACCGCTGCCGTGATGCGATCGATTTCGTCGGCGATGCGCGCGGTCGTGTTTCGCATGGTTGGCGCTCATACTATAATCTGCCTTAATGGCTTTCCGGAAACGGAATAGGACCGCCATGGACCAAAAACACGAGCACCATCACGACGACGAGCACGACTCCGAACTCTCCGAAATGCAATTGCGGGTGCGCGCGCTCGAGACGGTGCTGACCGAAAAAGGCTATGTCGATCCGGCGGCGCTGGACGCCATCATCGAGGCCTACGAGACCAAAGTCGGCCCGCATATCGGGGCGCGCGTCGTCGCCAAGGCCTGGAGCGATCCTTCGTTCAAGCGCGCGCTGCTCGACGATGCGACCAAGGCGGTGCTTTCGCTCGGCGCCATCAATCGCGTCGGCGACCACCTGATCGCCGTCGAGAATACGCCGAAACTGCACAACATGATCGTCTGCACGCTGTGCTCCTGCTATCCCTGGGAAGTCCTTGGCCTGCCGCCGGTCTGGTACAAATCGGCTCCGTATCGTTCGCGCGCCGTGAACGATCCGCGCGGCGTGTTAGCCGATTTCGGCGTCAAGCTGCCGGTCGGGACCGCTATTCGCGTGTGGGACTCGACCGCGGAGACGCGCTTCATCGTATTGCCGATGCGTCCGACCGGCACCGAAGGTTGGAGCGAAGAAAAATTAGCAGGCCTCGTCACGCGCGACAGCATGATCGGCACCGGCCTTGCCAAAGCGCCGAGTGAGGTGGCGTGATGGACGGTGTCCACGACATGGGCGGCATGCACGGCTTCGGCAAAGTCGAGCCGGAGCAAAACGAGCCCGTCTTTCACGATGATTGGGAAAGACGCCTTTACGCGCTCTATCGCGCGATGAGCTACGCCGGCGTGTGGGTCATCGACCAGGCCCGGTTTGCCCGCGAGCGCCTGCCGCCGGCTGTCTATCTCGCCAGTTCCTATTACCGAAAGTGGGAATTGGGCATGGAAAAGCTCCTTGCCGAGCTCGGCCTTGTCGGGCCGGACGAGCTCGCGGCCGGCCACGCGCTACGCCCCGGCAAAGCGCTCAAACGCAAACTGGCCGCGCGCGACGTGCCCAATATCGTCACGCGCGGCTCGTACTCACGGGCGCCGCAGGCACCGGCGCGGTTCAAGCCGGGCGATCGGATACGCACCAAGAACATTCATCCGACGACGCATACACGCCTGCCGCGCTATGCGCGCGACCGCATCGGCGTGATCGAGGCCGTGCGCGGCTGCCACGTCTTCCCCGATACGGTCGCCATCGACAAGGGTGAAGATCCGCAATGGCTCTATACGGTTGTGTTCGACGGGCGCGAATTGTGGGGCGAGGATGCGGAGCCTTCCCTTAAAGTCTCAATTGAGGCCTTTGAACCGTATTTGGACCCGGCATGAGCGCGGCTGACACAACGCTGCGCTCGTTCGGCCGGAATGACGGGCCGGGCCGGAATGACCACCTGACGATTCCCCGCGACCAACATGGCCCGGTATTTCGAGAACCGTGGGAAGCGGAAGCATTCGCGCTGGCGGTATCGCTGAACGAACGCGGGCTATTCACCTGGAAGGAATGGGCAGCCACACTTGGCGACGAGATCAAGAAAGCACAAGCCGCGGGCGATCCGGATACCGGCGAGACTTATTATCGGCATTGGCTCGCCACGTTGGAGCGTATCCTCGCCGAAAAAGGCATCGCCGATCCGGCTCTGTTGGCGCGCACGCGTGATGCATGGCAGCACGCCTGCGCGCGAACCCCGCATGGTGCGCCGATCACGCTCTGTGCCGACGATTTCCACGACTAGCTATTTCAGCCTGGACACCTGAACTGCTCCGCGGCGCCCTCGACGATCCGCGGGCAGCGTCAGCTCAATGCATGCCCAAAAGGTGCGGGAGAAAGAGCGTCAGTGCCGGCCAATAGGTGACGATTACAAGAAATACCAGCATGGTCAGCAGCCACGGCCATACCGCCACCGCCAGTTCGGTGATCCGCATGCGCGCGATCATCGACGCCACGTACAAATTAAGGCCGACCGGCGGATGGCACAGGCCGACCTCCATGTTGACGTCGATGACGATGCCGAAATGAACCGGGTCGATGCCCAGCCTTCTTGCGGCCGGCGCCAGGATCGGCGCCATGATCAAGATGATCGAATTCGGCTCCATGAAATTGCCGGCGGCGAGCAGCAGCACGTTGACCAGCAGCAAGAAACCGAACCAGCCGAGATTCTGCGCCGTGATCCAGTCCGCCAGCGCCGACGGAATGTTCTCGTTGGTGAGAACGAAGGAGAACAAGACCGCGTTGGTGATGATGTAGAGCAGCATCGCGCTGGTATTCGCGGCCCGCAACAACACCTCGAACACGTCCTTGAGCTTGATGGCCTTGTACACGTAAACCGAGATGAAGAACGAATAGACGGCCGCCATCGCCGCGGCCTCGGTGGCGGTGAACAAGCCGCTATAGATGCCGCCGATGATGATGACGACCAGCATCAGGCCCCAGATGCTGTCCCTGAAAGCGCCCCAGGTGTCGAGCCAGCTCGCTCTGGCCATGAAGGGGTAGTTCCGTTTTTTGGCGAGATACCAGGTCACCAGGCAGAGCATCGCCGTCAGGAGCGAGCCCGGCAGCAGACCTGCGACGAATAGCGCACCGATCGAGGTATTGGTGGAGATCGCGTAGACGATCTTCGGGATCGATGGCAGCATCAGAATGCCGAGCGACCCTGCAACCGTGATAATTCCGGCGCCAAAGCGCATCGGATAGCCGTGCCGGACCATCTCCGGCAGCACGATTCCTCCGATCGCCGCGACGGTGGCGACGCTTGAGCCGCACACCAGGGCAAACATCGCGCACGCCACGATTCCGGCGAGGCCGAGCCCACCGTGCCAATGCCCGATCAGCGACACGGCAAAATTGATCATGCGGCGCGCGACGCCGCCATGGCTGAGAAAATGACCGGCCAGGATGAAGAACGGGATTGCCATGATCTCGAAGCTCTCCAGGCCGGTGAACAGCTTCATCGACACCGACTCGATCGGCACGTCGCTGAGGATGAACAGGAACGTCAAGACCGTGAGGCCAAGCGCGATCGAAACCGGCATACCGGTAAGCATGAAGGCGATCAGAAGCACAAAGATCGTAATTGCTCGCACCGCCTGCGGGACAACAATGACGCCGGTTTTCTGCGCGATACAGATCGCCAGAATCAAGATCGGCGCCATGATGAGTGTCAGCGCCAGTGGATTGGCCCAGCGCTGCGAAACCGTGCCGTGAAGGCTGGTTGACGGGTGCAGCGCATCGGTTGCGGAGACCCCCGCGACGCGCGCCTCATTGTGATGCGGCAAGTCGCCGGTCCAGTAGTAATGCCATGCCACTTGCAAGAAGCGGAAACACATCAGCCCGGAGCCGAGCGGGATTGCCGAATAAACGATCCACATCGGCGCTTCGAGGTCGTTCGACTGCTGGCCGGTGCTGAACATCTGGCCGACGAAGTTGCTGCCAAAGAGGGCGATCGCCGCGGTAAACGCCGCACCGCACATGACCGCGAACAGGATCACCGGCTTGCGCGAATGCGACGGCAGCAGGTTGACCAATACGTCGACGCCGACATGGATGCCGGTGCGCACGCCATAGGCGGCGCCGAATTTGGCCATCCAGATGAACATGTAGATGCAGAGTTCTTGCGCCCACGAGAGATCGCGTGCCGCAAGCCAAGAATAGATCGCTCGAAATACATCCGGGATGATCGGCAGTCCGCGGGCGGCGGCCCATTTGGCTAGATCGATGGAGAGGCCGGTGCCGTAGCGATGCAGCACGGCGATGAAAATCAGCCCTGTTGCCGCCGCGATAAGAGTGGCGATCAGCCATTCTTCGAGGTGGTCCAGAACGCGGCCAAGCGTGCGAGCCCCCGCTCGCATAAAATGGGCCGGGAGCTGCTGCGCTCCCGGCCCCTTTTCTTTTCCGTGAGCTGACAAAGCCGCCGCTAAATTTGCAGGTTAAGCTCTTTGACAACGAGATCGAGAACTTCTTGCCCGACCCGCCCCTTGGCCCATTTGTAGGTCGGCGCCATTGCCACCTGCCACGCTTTGCGCTGGTCGTCGCTCAGATCGTGCAGCGTGGTCTTGCCGGAGGCTTTGATCGCGGCGAGCGAATCCTCGTTTTCCTGGCGCGCGATCGAATTCGTGTATTCGGTCGCTTCAGCCATGGCCTTATTCAACTGCGTGCGAATGTCGGGGGGCAGACCGTTCCAGTATTTGGAATTCACGATCACGGCATATTGCAGATGGGCGTGATACGAAATTGTGATGTGCTTCTGCACTTCGTGGAACTTCTGCGTCAGATAGTTGGAAGCCGTGTTCTCGCAACCATCCACGACGCCGGTTTGCAGCGCCTGATAAACTTCAGAGAAAGCCATGATCTGCGGGATCGAGCCGACCTCGCGGAAATACTGATCGGCGATCTTCGATCCTGAAATGCGAATTTTTAGTCCTTGGAAATCGGCCGGCATCAGGAGCGGCCGATTGGCCGAGACCATGTGGAAGCCATTGTCCCAATAGGCCAGGCCGCTGATGCCCTTTGCTTCAAGTTTCGCGAACAGCCATTGACCGACCTGGCCCTTCATCGCGTTCGTATAGACCTGGTCGTTCTTGAACAGCCAAGGCAGATCGAGCGCCTCGAATTCCTTGACGCCGAGGGGGGCGAATTTGGCCGTCGACGGCGCCAGCATCTGCACCGAGCCGAGCTGCAATGCTTCGATTTCCTCTTTGTCCTTGTACAGGCTGGAGTTCGGATAGACTTCGACTTTGACTTTGCCGTCGGTGTATTTCTCGGCGAGCTCCTTGAATTTCAGCGAGCCCTTGCCCTTAGGGGTGTCATTCGCCACGACGTGGCTGAACTTGATGACAATGGGCGATTGGGCAAAACCGCGGGTGGCCAGCGCGACCGGCGCGGCGGCAGCGAGCGCGACCGCGGAGCGTCGCGTAATTTTGCGGGTCATAGACGTTCCTCCACTGCGGCTTTAGCAGCCGTTTTGACACTTTCCCCTTGGTGTTCCCTCTCAATAGCGCGAATGGGCGAGTGGGCCAAGCACGCTCGTCTGGGAATTCTCCCTCAGTTCTGAACCAAAGTGAATTACTGGCGTCCATGGGACGCTATGCCGCGTTCGATCAATGCATGGCGGCGGCGGAGCGCGGCACCAGTGCGCCGGGATGGCGAAGAACATCGGCGGCTAGCCGGTGTGCGGCGGCTGCCGCCTGCACCGCCTCGCCGCCGGAAAGCCGGGCTGCAAGATAGCCGGCGTTGAAGCCGTCACCCGCCGCGATCCTGTCCACCGGCACCAGGATTTCCGGCACCGGCACGAATTCAAGGGCGCCGGAAGCGGCGACGAGTGCACTGTTGGGTCCGTTCTTCACTACGATTTCGGCGATGCCGAAGGCCTGCAACCGCGCCACTGTGCTCTCCGGCGACGGATCGCCCCAGAGCACGGCCTCATCATCAAAGGTCGGCAGTGCGATATCAACGCGTTTGAGCGCTTCCATAAAGACCGTACGCGTGCGCGCCAGGTTGCCCTTCCAACCCGCGGGGCGAAAATTGCCGTCGAACGCGGTCTTCGCGCCCTGCTGACGCGCAACTTCCAGCGCGGCGAATAAACGGCCGAGACCGTTGTTCGAATAAAGCGAAAGCGTAATCCCGGAGAAGTAGATCAGGCGCGCTGAGATGAGGCTTTGCGCAATTCGCATCCAATCCGGCAGTTCGAACAAATCACGCGCCGGCGCTCCGTCCGCCCATAGCCGGGCCACTCGCTCACCCGAGCCGCCCCGCTCGACCAGGGACAAAGCTGGCAACCGCGCCGGCACTCGCAAAATCAGATTGGGATCGATTCCTTCCGCCGAGGCGAGCGCGATGATGCTGTCGGAATAGGAATCATCGCCGACCGCGCTTGCGAACGCGACACCCAGGCCAGCGCGGGCCAGGTAGACGGCTGTCGTAAACGCGTCCCCCGCGCAGGCCGGAACGAAATTGCCGTCCGTGCCGCGCGTCAATTCGATTTGCGCCTCGCCGATACAGATAACCCGCGGTGGTTGGTCAGTCATGCGTGGAGCTTATCAGTCGGATAACGCTGGCTGGTTTGTCATGCGCAGAATGTTATATTGTAACATTACCTGCAAAACCCGCCCTGCCCGGATAAGCGATGACGCATCACCACCACCATGACGACGGACCACACCCATCCGCGGCTGCCGGACCGTCGCTGTTGCGGCTATCGGCGCCACGCCGGCTGGCGGTTGCCGGATTTGTTATCGGTCTGTTATGGGCCGCATTCTTTTGGGTGAGCCACTGACTGCGAAGACACACGATGCCGGAATTGCGATTGCAAAATCTGACCTTGGGCTATGAGCGCCATCCGGCTGTGCACCATCTCGAAGGCGTCGTGAAGAATGGCGCGCTTGTCGCGGTGGTAGGACCGAACGGCGCCGGCAAGTCGACGTTATTCAAGGGCCTCGTCGGCGCGCTTAAGCCGCTTGCCGGTGCCATCGAGCGGCACGGAATCGATAGTCGCGGCATCGCCTATCTGCCGCAAATTCCCGAGATCGAGCGGTCGTTTCCGATCACCCTGTACGACATGGTGGCGATGGGTCTGTGGAAGAGCCGCGGCGTATTTGGGGGCATTGCCGGCAAGGATCATCACACTATCGCGGCGGCGATCGCCGCAGTGGGTTTGAGCGGGTTCGAGCGGCGCGCCATCGGCACGCTATCCGGCGGACAAATGCAACGCATGCTGTTCGCGCGGCTTGTTGCCCAGGACGCGCAGCTCATTCTCCTCGACGAGCCATTTGCCGCGATCGATACGCGAACATCCGCTGAGCTTTTGGCGCTGGTGCAGCGCTGGCACGCCGAGCGGCGCACCGTGCTTGCCGCGCTTCACGACGTGGAACTTGCCCAAAAGGCATTTCCGGAAACCTTGTTGCTGGCGCGCGAACTGGTGGCCTGGGGACCGACCTGCGAGGTGCTGACCGTCGATAATCTCAACAAAGCGCGGCGCATGTGCGAGGCCTTCGACGAAACCGCCGAGGCTTGCGCCGTGGCGGAATAACCACCAAGACCCATGCTCTATGACAATCTGATCGCTCCGTTTGCCGAGTTCGAGTTCATGCGGCGTGCGCTCGTGGCCACGTTCGCGGTGGCCTTCGGGGCACCGCCGATCGGCGTCTTTCTGATGCTCCGGCGCATGAGCCTTATCGGCGATGCCATGGCGCATGCCATCCTCCCCGGCGCGGCCATCGGCTTCCTTTTCGCGGGATTGAATTTGCCGGCCATGGCGGCGACCGGCGTCGTCGCCGGATTCCTGATCGCGATCGGCGCTGGCCTGATTTCACGCTCGACGCCGTTGTCGGAGGATGCGTCGCTTGCCGCCTTGTTTGTGATTGCGCTCGCGCTTGGCGTCACCATCGTTTCGCTCAAGGGCAGCAATATCGACCTGATGCATTTCCTGTTCGGTTCGGTGCTCGCCATCGATAATGCCGCACTGGTTTTGATCCTTGCCATTACGTCGGTTTCGCTGCTCGTGCTCGCTTTGGTCTGGCGGCCGCTGGTGCTCGATTCGGTCGATCCCGGATTTCTGCGCTCGGTCAGCCGCGCGGGCACACCGGCGCATGTCGTGTTTCTGACGCTGGTCGTGCTCAACCTGGTCGGCGGCTTCCAGGCGCTCGGGACGCTCCTTGCCGTCGGCATGATGATGCTGCCGGCGATCACGTCGCGGTTCTGGGCGCGGGAGGTGACGGGGATGATGCTGGTTGCGGTTTCGGCCGCGGTCATTTCCAGTTATGCTGGGCTGTTGCTCTCCTATCGCGCGGATCTGCCGTCGGGGCCGGCCATCATCCTGGTCGCCGGCGCGATCTACCTTTTCTCGGTGGCGTTCGGGCCGTTTGGCGGCCTGATCTGGCTCGTTTGGCCGCGTCGTCACCTCGAGGCGTGAGCAGAACAAGATTTGCGGAGGGTTTTGAGGGCGCCGAAGATTGCTTATATAGCCTCGCAAGGGGTTTCGATTTGCAATGATTGAGCGCGAGCGACCACACGATTCCATTTCAACCCGCAGCAGAACCTAACGCCGGCTGAATTTATTCCCGCCTCCGCCCGCGCAAGAGTGACGCCGGAATTGACGCTTCAGGAGAATGTGAATGCCCGATCAAGTTTCGTCGGACAAAATTCCGGTAACCGTGCTGACCGGCTATCTGGGTGCCGGCAAGACGACCTTGCTCAACCGAATCCTTTCCGAACCACATGGCAAGAAATACGCTGTGATCGTCAATGAATTTGGTGAAATCGGCATCGATAACGATCTCGTGGTCGGCGCCGATGAGGAAGTCTTCGAGATGAACAACGGCTGCATCTGCTGCACCGTGCGCGGCGATCTCGTGCGCATTC
>Ga0306922_10008098_pt1 | contig 10194 bp, 8 predicted proteins | sample sta12Cox44000082_FD_203758 | JGI IMG/M metagenome (GOLD analysis project Ga0306922, IMG submission 203758) | Lab enrichment of tropical soil microbial communities from Luquillo Experimental Forest, Puerto Rico - statoxic.12C.oxic.44.000.082 (v2)... | ecosystem: Environmental > Terrestrial > Soil...
GGTGTCGGGATGAGGTTTGCCGACGATCGGCCAGCGCGCCGGCGCTGCCGTGAGCTTGAATTCCCTGATCGGTGTCGACGCAGCGCGGGTCACACGCGTAAGCGACGCTGCTGCGGCGGCGCTAGCGGCACCAGCGAGAAATGAACGGCGGCTGATCGCCGGTTGAATGATGAGAGCCATCGACAGCGGTCCTGTACCGGAAAGCTGAGATGCGGCACGAGTCGCACCTCGAGTTGGATTGGTCTGCGACGCTTCCGCGTCGCACGCGCGCCAAGACACCGTCGCCTCAGCGACGCGTCTCAGCTCACGACGATGGGTCTAGGAGGGTAAGGATCGGGGGGAAAAGCGTGGCCGGTCGCAGCCGGTGTGGCGGAAGGGCCGATGGTCTCGACGGAGACCGGGCCGAACGCGACGACGACAGGGAGCACTGCGACGGCACCGCTGCAAAACGCAGAGCATCCCGCCGCCATCGCCTTCTCGTCGCCAGCACAACCACTGCACTTACCGGACATGGGCATGCCGGTATCCGTGGTCGCCGCAGCGGTTGCCGCCGGCGCAGTGGCGTCCATGGAAATTGCCTGAGCCGAGCGCACCGCCGCCCCGGTGGCCAGAGCCGCCGACAGCACAATCACGAACACCCGGCGCGCGATTTCGAACCGCATGAGCTCAAAATAGCAATCCGAGGCATGATGTTCCAGAGGCATGCGCGACGCCAGGCGGGTGGGGTAGGCGCGATAATACCTTGCCTGTTCCATAATCTGTCATTCCGCGAATCCATCGTGCGGGTGATTTGACCCGAGGTCGAGGTTTTCGAGAGCACCGCACTCGAGCGACCTAGCGTGACGACGTGCCAGATGATCTTCATGGGTGGAGTAGATGTCTGACCTTGCGCGCGCAATTTGCCGGGCTCGGAGGTGCTACCTATATGCAGCCTACTATTTGGGTCGTAAGCTCACCGCTCTTTAATTTATTGATATCAGGAGAAAATCTTCCGTAAGATAACTATCGCTCGCTCTCCCATAGGGAGAGGGGTGGGGTAAGGGGTTATGGTCTCTCGACAGGTCTCGACCCCCCTCACCCCGACCCTCTCCCCCGCCGGGGAGAGGGAGCGCACCGTCTGCGTCGCACGACTGCCCGTCAAATGTATCGCGAGCGAAAGGACAGCACATCAATGCCCGACCAATGGAACAAATACGCGGCGACCGCGGCGCGCAAGCATGGCAGGCCGGGGCGCGACGTGCGGCCGAAGAGCACCACCGTCGATATCCATTCGCACGTCGCGATCCCGCAGGCGGCTGCGTTGGTCAAGCCGCATCTCGACGTGTCCACGATTCCACTGGCCCATTTCGCCAATGCCGAAACCAAGGCGCTCAGCCAGAAGCAGGAGGAGGACGTGCGCCCGCGCATCACCGGCTTTGACGAGCGCCTCGCCGACCTCGACACGATGGGCATCGACCTGCAGCTGATCATGCCGCCGCCGAACCAGTGCTACTACACGGTGCCGCTCGACATCGCGGTCAAAGCCGCGCGCATGGTGAACGACGGCCTGGCGGAATACGTCTCGCGCAAGGCCGATCGGTTCGTCGCACTCGGCACCGTGCCGCTCATCGATGGCGCCGAAGCCGCACGCGAGCTCGAGCGCTGCATGAAATCGCTCGGCATGAAGGGGGCGGAGATCTTGACCAATGTGGCGGGGCGCGAGCTTTCCGAGCCGCAGTATGCGCCGTTCTGGCAGAAGGCCGAGGAACTGGCCGCGCTCGTCGTCATCCATCCCAATGGCTTCACCGACGCGAAACGATTGACGCGCTTCTACTTCAACAACGTGCTCGGCAACCCGCTCGAAACCACAATCGCGCTGCATTACCTGATTTTCGACGGCGTGCTCGAGCGTCACCCGAAGCTGAAGATCCTGGCGGTGCACGGCGGCGGGTATTTGCCCGCCTATTCCGGCCGCATCGATCACGCTTGGGGCGCCCGTTCGGATGCGCACGGGGCGCTGCCGCAGCCGCCGACCAGCTATCTCAAGAAGATCTATTTCGACACGGTCGTGTTCACGCCGCACCAGCTCGCCGAGCTGGTACGCCTCTACGGCGCCGACCACGTCATCATGGGGACCGACTATCCCTTCGACATGGCCGAATACGATCCGATCGGCCACGTCGCCGCGGTCGATGGCTTCGATGCCGCGACCATTGCCGCCATCGCCGGCGGCAACGCGCGCAAGCTGCTGGGAATTTAGGTAACCTTCAGACTGCCGCTCCTGGAGCTCCGCTCATTCCCACGAAAGCGGGAATCCAGGTGGGAGCTGGGTCCCCGCTTTCGCGGGGACGAGCGGCCCTTGGCCTATCACTCCCCCTTCACATTGGCGTCGTGAATCACCTTGCGCCACTTCGGCTCGTCGGCCTTGATGTATTTGGCGAGCTGCTCCGGCGTGCCGGCAATTGATTCGAAATATTGCCGATCGAGGAAATTCTTTTTTATCTCCGGATCGGCGAAAATTTTGCGCACCTCGGCGTTGATCTTGTCGACGACGTCCGCCGGCATTCCGGGCGGGCCGAACAGCCCGAACCAGGAGACCGCCTCGTAGCCGGGCAGCCCGCTCTCCGCGACGGTGGGGACCTCGGGCAGCAGCGGCATGCGCTTGGGAGCGCCGACGGCAATGAGCTTGACCTTGCCCGCCTTCCATTGCGGCACGGCGCTGCCGACGCTGATGAACATCATCTGGATGTGCCCCGCCATCGCGTCGGTCAGCGCCGGGGTGGCGCCCTTGTAATGCACGGCTTGGAATTTCGCGCCCGAGAGCGCCTGGAACAGCTCCATATTGAGGTGGCCGCTCGAGCCGACGCCGAACGTCCCGTAATTGAGCTCGCCGGGTTTCTGCTTGGCGAGCGCGATCAGCTCCTTGACGTTCTGTACCGGCAGCGCGGGATTGACGATCAGCGCGTGGTTGATGGTGACGAGGCCGGAGATCGGCGTGAAGCCCTTGACCGGATCGTAGGGCAGCTTGGCGTAGAGGCTCGGATTGACCACGAAGGTCACCTCCGGCCCGATCAGCAGCGTATAGCCGTCGGGCGCCGCCTTGGTGACGTATTCCGCCGCGATCTGGTTGTTGGCGCCCGCCTTGTTCTCGACGATGACCTGCTGGCCCCAGGCGTCGGTGAAGCGCTGCGCCAGGGTGCGGCCGAGCGCATCGGTCACGCCGCCGGGCGCGGCCGGAACGATGATCGTCACCGGTTTGCTCGGGTAGTTCGCCTCTTGCGCGGCTGCCGCCGCAGGTAGCAGACAACTCACCACCGCAATCGCCAGCCACGTCCGCATTCCGTGCGCTCCCTGAAGTGCTTGCCTTTTCCTTGACTATCCCTGATTTTCTGCCGCCTGCCTATGGCCGGCGCAATGCGGCAATCCCGCACAACACAGATTTCGTCGCGGGTGGACGCGTAGCCCGGATGAGCGAAGCGACATCCGGGTTCTGCCCGACGAGAGTGACCCCGCATTCGCTGCGCTCATGCGGGCTACGACTTGTTGAGAGCGCGCCGAGAGGTTGGAGTCGCCTAGCGTGATCGTCGTCGCCATCGATATCGGAGGCACCTTCACCGATCTGGTCGGGTTCGACGATTCCGCCAAGAGCTTCGTCGAGGCGAAGAGCCTGACCACCCCGGCGCAGCTGGAACAGGGCGTCATCGACTGCATCCGCAAGAGCGGGCTTAAGGCAGCCGCCATCGCCGAGCTGATCCACGGCTCGACCATCGCCATCAATACGCTGATCGAACGAAAGGGCGCCAAGACCGCCCTTGTCGTCACCCGCGGCACGCGCGACGTGTACATCATCGGCCGCGGCAACCGCCCCGAGGCCTACAGCCTGCTCTTCCACCGCCACCGGCCGCTCGTCCCCCGCCACCTCACCCGCGAGGTCGAGGAGCGACTGCTAAGCTCGGGCGAGGTGCACGCGCCGCTCGACCGCGCCGGCATCGCCGAAGCCTGCCGCGCGTTTGCCGCCGAAGGGGTTCAGGCAGTCGCGGTTTGCTTCCTTCACTCCTACGTCAACCCCGAGCATGAACGCATCGCCGGCGAGATCATCCGCGCCGCAATGCCCAACGCCTATCTTTCGCTGTCGCACGAGATCCTGCGCGAATACCGCGAGTTCGAGCGCATGTCGACCACGGTGGTGAACGCCTATATCGGCCCGAAGGTCGGCGGCTACGTGAAGCACCTCAACTTGAGCCTCGGCGACATCGGGTTTCGCGGCGCGCTGTCGATCATGCGCTCGAACGGCGGCGTGATGACGCCCGAAGTTGCGACCGCGCGGCCGGCCGCCATGATGGAGTCGGGGCCGGTCGGCGGCATCATCGCTTCGGCGGAGGTCGGCCGCGCGCTCGGCCACGCCAACGTCATCTCCTTCGACATGGGCGGCACCACGGCGAAGGCAAGCCTCGTGCGCGACGGCGAGCCCACTATGGCGCCGGGCTACTATGTCGGCGGCTATGCCAGCGGCCATCCGGTGATGCTGCCGATGATCGACGTGGTCGAGGTGGGCGCGGGCGGCGGCTCGATTGCTTGGCTCGACGACGTGGGGGCGTTGAAAGTCGGGCCGCAGAGCGCCGGCGCCGATCCCGGCCCGATCTGCTATCGCGGCGGCGGCAGCGAGCCGACCATCACCGACGCCAATGTGGTGCTCGGGCGCCTCGACCCCGATAATTTTCTCGGCGGCGAGATGAAGCTCGACGCGCAGGCGGCGCGGCGCGGCATCGAGGAGAAAATCGCCCGCTCCTTGAAGATGGACCCGATTGCCGCCGCGCAGGCGATCGTCGAGATCGCGAGCGCCAAAATGTCGCTCGCCGTGCGCGAGGTGTCCGTGGCGAAGGGCTATGACCCGCGCGATTTCGCGCTGGTCGCCGCGGGCGGCGCGGGACCGCTGCACGTCGTCGCCATCGCGCGCGAGCTGCATATTCCGAAAGTCGTGGTGCCGCTATTCCCCTCGCATTTCTCGGCGCTGGGCATGCTGCTGGCGGACGAGCGGCACGACTTCATCCGCACCTTTTACGCCGACCTCGCCACCCTCGATTTCGCGACCCTGTTGCAGGTCCACCAAGAGATGGTGGCGGAAGCGTCGGCGGCATTACGCCACGCCACGCAGGCGCAGCGGCAGATCCATCTCGACTTGCGCTATGTGGGGCAGGAATTCACGCTGCAGGTTCCGGTGAGCGTCGAGGCGATCGCGGCGGCAGATCGCGCCGGCATCCGCGCCGCCTTCGATGCGCTCTACGAGCACCGCTACGCCCACCATTCGCCCGAGGAGCCGGTCGAGATGGTCAATATCCGCCTGGCGCTGATCGGCAAGCGCCCGCGACCGAGTTTTCCGCGCCTCGCCGAGACCGGCCCGGCGAAGCCGTCGCACGAGCGCGCCGTCTATTTCGCCGAGCCGCGCAAGGCCCTGCCCTGCCCGGTCTATCAGCGTGCCACGCTCGGCGCCGGCAGCAAGATCGCAGGCCCTGCCCTCATCCAGGAGCACGGCACGACGACGGTGCTGTTCGCGCAGGATGCCTGCGCGGTCGCACCCTCGGGCGAGCTGATTATCGCGGTGGGAGAGGGATGATGGCGATGAGCCTTTCCACCGCTCATTCCCGCGAACGGATTATCATCAATTAGACGAGCTAGACCACATGACCGTCAGCCTCGACCCCGTCACGCTCGAAGTGATCCGCAACGCACTGCCCGCGGTCGCCAACGAGATGGCGGTCGATTTGCAGCGCACCTCCTACAACATGATGATCTACGAGGTGCGCGACTTCTGCACGGCGCTCGTCAACACCGCGGGCGAGCTGATCTGCCAGAACGTCGGCGGCGTCTCGCACTTCGTCGCCGACCTCGGCGTCATCATCACCGACGCCGTGAAGCGCTACGGCAAGGACGGCTTTGCGCCGGGCGACGTGCTCATCACCAATCACCAGGCGGTCGCCGGGCAGCACCTCAACAACATCGTCATCTACGCGCCCTACTTTCACAACGGCGAGCTCATGATGTTCGCCATGGTGCGCGCGCACTGGATCGACGTCGGTGGCTTGAGCACCGGCTTCGGCGCCGGGCCGACGGTCGCCGATCCGTGGCTCGAAGGGCTGCAACTCGATCAGCTCAAGATGTACGAGGCGGGCAAGCTCAACGAGACGCTCTATCGCGTGCTCAAGGACAACATTCGTTTTCCCGAATCGTCCCTCGGCGACATGAAGTCGCAAATGGCGGCTTGCCGGCTCGCTGCGCGGCGCATGGACGAGCTGTTTGCCAAATACGGGCGCGACACCATGCTGGCGGCGATCGCGCGCATCTTCGAGGAGACCGAAGCGAAATGCCGCAACGTGGTCTCGCAGCTCGCCGACGGCGTGTATGAGGCGCAGTCCGCCCTCGACGAGGATGGCGTGACGCCGGGCGAGCCGGTTCCGATCCGCGTCAAGGTGACGATCAACAAGGGCACGATGACCATCGATCTCTCCGACTGCTCGCAAGAGCGGCGCGCCGCGCTCAACTCGCGCACCTTCGCCGGCGCGCGCGTCGCCTACAAGGCGCTCACCGGCCCGCTCGACCCGGTCAATGAAGGCTCGTTTCGCGCGCTCAAGGTGATCATCCCTGAAGGCAACATCATGATGGCGCGCTTTCCCGCGCCGATGTCGAGCTGGAGCGTGATCGTGCCCATGGTGGTCGACACCATCGTCGCCGCACTCGCCCCCGCCATGCCGCAGCGCGTGCCGGCCGGCCACCACGGCCTGCTCGGCGGCACGGTCGTGTTCTTCGGGGTGCATCCGCAGACCAAGCGCCGCTTCGTGGTGCAGAGCATCGAAGGCGGCGGCTGGGGCGGGCGGCCGTTCGAGGACGGCGAGTCCGCCACGGTGTCGGTGTGCCAGGGCGACGTGCGTAACGGCTCGATCGAAGGCATCGAGCTCAAATGTCCGGTCCTGGTCGAGGCCCGCGCGCTGCGCACGGATTCCGGCGGGGCCGGCAAATACCGCGGCGGCCTCGGCATCGACATGCGCGTGCGCAATCTGGTCGACGGGAAATGGAATTTCGAGCTAGTGAAGCGCACCCAGTGCCCGCCATGGGGGCTATGGGGCGGGAACGCCGGGGAATACGGCACCTATCTGTTGCGCGAGCCGGGCGAGCGCGAATTTGCCGCGGCGCGCGGGGTGCACCGCCCGGTGACGGTGGGCTCGGAGGTGATCGTGCGCACCGGCGGGGGCGGCGGCTGGGGCGATCCGCTCGAACGCGACGCAAACGCGGTGCGCGCCGACGTGCAGGAGGAGTTCATCTCCGCGCGCGCCGCGCGCGATCATTACGGCGTGGTGCTGCGCGAAGATCACAGCATCGACCACGCCGCGACCGAACGCGCGCGAGAAGCGCTCAGATCGGCGCGAGGAACCGCACAGCAAGGGGCGAAGGCATGAGCCGGCCATCCCCCGCGAAAACAGCGTGCCCGGTCATCGAGCCATCGCGGCTTTGGCTCACTCTCGCCTTCGCAGCTCTCATCCTGACACCGACAGCTCCTGCGAACTCCGCCGAGACGCTGCGCGTGGGCAAAGCGGGGCGCGACGCGTTTTCCTTCGTACCGGCCGATATCGGCGCGCGCACCGGCATCTTCAAGCACCACGGCGTCGAGATCGAGATCAGCAGTTTCGGCGGCGATGCGCGGCTGCAGCAGGCGATGGCGGCAGACGGCATCGACATCGGGCTCGGCTCGGGCCCCGGCCTGGCGTTCATCGTCAAGGGCTCGCCGGCGAAAGGCGTCGCAGCCATGGCCGGGCCGCCGCTGCTTTTTGCCCTGGTCGTGCGCAACGACGGCTCGGTGCCGACGGTCGATGATCTCAAGGGCCGCAAGGTCGGGGTCTCGACCGTTGGCTCGGTGACGAGCTGGATCATCAGCGAGGTGGCGCGGCAGAAGGGCTGGGGCTACGACGGCATGTCGCAGGTCCCGATCGGCGACGACGCCAACCGCATCGCCGCGCTCAAGACCCAGTCGATCGACGCCGCCATCGTCAACCTCGCGCAGGCGCTCAACTTCGTTCAGCGCGGCGAAGGCAAGGTCCTGCTGCGTTTCGGCGAATTGGTGAAGGATTTTCATATCCATGTGATCTTTGCCACCGACAAGGCGATCGCGAGCAAGCCAGAGGCGCTGCGCGCCTTTTTGCAGGGCTGGTTCGAGACCATCGCCTTCATGCGCAAGAACAAGGCCGACACGCTGGCGATCGCCGGCGAAATCATGGGAACGGACGCCGCCACCACCGGCGGCATCTACGACGAGCTTATGCCGATGTTTTCCGATAGCGGCCGCTTCGAGCCCAAGGCGCTTGCGGTGCTGCGCAAATCCTTCATGGAGATGAAAACCCTTCCCGAGGAGCCCGACATGAGCAAGCTCTACACCGAAGCATTCCTGCCGCGGCACTAAACACAAATGACCATGCGATGACGGGCGAAATCGCAATCCGAATCCGGGGCGTCTCGCATCAATTCGGGGAGGAAGGCGAGGCGCGCCACGTGCGCGCGCTGCGCGACACCTCGCTCGATATCGCGCGCGGCGAGCTGATCTGCCTGATCGGGCCAAGCGGTTGCGGCAAGTCGACCTTGCTCAACGTCATCGGCGGCCTCATCGCGCCCACCACGGGCGCGGTCGACGTGTTCGGCAGGCGCGTCGCGGCCCCGGTGCCGCGCGACATCGCCTTCGTCTTCCAGGAGAACGCGCTATTTCCCTGGAATACTGTGTTCGAGAACGTCAATCTCGGCATGATTTTCCAGGGCGTTCCCCGCGCCGAGCGCGAGGCGCGCGCGCAGCGCGCGCTCGAAGCCGTCGGGCTGAAGGATTTCGCGCAGCACTACCCCGCCCAGCTCTCCGGCGGCATGCGCCAGCGCGCGGCGCTTGCGCGCGCGCTCAGCCTCGAAACCGGCATCCTGCTCATGGACGAACCGTTCGGCGCGCTCGACGAGCAAACCCGCATGATCCTAGGGGAGGATCTGTCGGTGCTGCTCGCCCGCGCCGACAAGACCATCGTGTTCGTGACCCACAGCCTGGGCGAAGCCACCTTCCTCGCCGATCGCGTCGCCGTGTTCTCCGCCCGGCCCGGGACCATCAAGAAGATCATCGCGGTCGACGAGCCGCATCCGCGCAGGCCGGACTTCGTGACCTCGGCCAAGTTCACCGCCATTCGCAACGAGCTCTACGCGCTGCTGCACGATGAGATCCGCAAGACCGTGGCCGAAAGCTCGATGAACGCGGCGGGTAGGCCGGGGCCATGAGATCGCGGAGCGACGAACGCGAGGGGCGCCTCGCCAGCCGCGCCGTTCAGGCCGCCTTCCTGATCGCCCTCATCGTGCTGTGGTATCTCGCCGCGACGCGCTGGGGCGTGAGCCCGTTGCTGCTGCCCAACCCGACCGCTGTCCTGCGCGATTTCTGGCAGATCCTGCGAACCGGCGAATTCCTAGGCGATCTGCGCGTCACCCTCACCGAGCTCGCCGCCGCTTTCGCCATCGCCGCAAGCTGCGGCGTGGTCGCCGGCTACCTCATCAGCCGCTCGCAATATCGCATCCGCGTGTTCGAGCCGCTGTTCGCCGGCATCTATTCCATCCCCATCATCCTTTTCCTTCCGCTCTACGTTTTGTTCTTCGGGCTCGGTCCGGCGTCGAAGATCGCGCTGGGAGCGACCATCGGCTTCTTTCCCATCGCGCTCAACACCATCGCCGGCTTCGGCTACGTCGATAAGACGCTCGTGATCGCGGCCCGCTCCATGGGCGCATCCGACGTTCAGCTCTTCCGCTACGTGCTGCTGCCCGCCGCGCTGCCGGTCATGCTGACCGGGGTGCGCATGGGATTTACCGTCGCACTCCTCTCCATCATCGGCAGCGAAACCATCGCCTCTCTCGCCGGACTCGGCCATCGCATCGTCTATCTCGCCGAAGGCATGGAGATGGCGCCGATGTTCGCCTACATCGTCTTCGTCGTCGCCATCGCCGGGCTCCTCAATATGCTCGTGTCGACGCTCGAAGCGCGGGGACGCCGCCGATGACGTCCGCGCGCGCATGGCGGGCGCTGCAGCGGCCGTGGATCGCACGCATCGGCGTCGTGGTGCTCCTGCTTTGTCTCTGGGAGATCGCCGCGCGCTGGTGGGTCGATCCGATGTTTCTCAGCCCGCCGTCGCACGTGTTCGCGTCGCTGCCAGC
>Ga0306922_10008099_pt1 | contig 10193 bp, 6 predicted proteins | sample sta12Cox44000082_FD_203758 | JGI IMG/M metagenome (GOLD analysis project Ga0306922, IMG submission 203758) | Lab enrichment of tropical soil microbial communities from Luquillo Experimental Forest, Puerto Rico - statoxic.12C.oxic.44.000.082 (v2)... | ecosystem: Environmental > Terrestrial > Soil...
CGGTGCGGCCGGACCGCGGCGCGCTCGGGGCGAAGGGGCCCCGGGGTGAAAGCAGTGCCGAAGAGGGTCTCCGCCTGCTGTCGTCGGTGGTCCGCGTCAATGGCCCGTTCGCGGACGCCATTCGGGCGGCCATCGGCGATGCGTGGATCGTCCCGAGCTACGCCGGCGCGGCCAGGTCGAGCGGCCTGACGCCGCTGGCGGTTGCGACGCTATCCGGCGACGTCTTCCGCGGCCCATCGCTGGTCTCAGGTGGTGCGCAAGCGCACGCTCACGGCATCCTCGAGACCAAGCGCGAGATCAAGGAGCTCGGCGACCGCGTTCGCTCGGATCGCGAGGCTCTCGCTCGTTTGGCCCAAGAGGCTGCGGAGCTGGACAGCACTGTTGCACACGCGACCAGCGCCATCGCCGCCTTGAACGCCGACCACCACAAACACGAGAAAACCGTCGTGGCCTGCGAGGCCCAGCTGCAGCACGCGACGGAGGAGCAGGCACGGCTCGGTCAGAAAGGTGAACAGCTGGCGCGCGAGCGCCGGCAGGCCGAAGAAGAACGCGACGCGCTCGATCGACGGCAGGAAGAGGCGCGGGCCTCGATTGCACAGCTCGATCAGGCGCAGCGTGTGGCCGACGACCGTCTGACCGTCGCGCAGCGCCGCCTGTTCGAGGCGCGCGAGGCGACCGAAGAGTTGAGCCGGCGGGCTGCCGAAGCGCGGGCGGCGCACGCTGGACTGGTCGAGCGCGCGAGCGCGCTGGCGTCCGAGATCCTGCGCCTGGAAGAAGCCGCCGCGGAGATGGAACAGCGGACGGACGTCCTCGCCGCGGATATCGACGAGTCGCGTCGACGGATCGACGGACTCCGGGCGGCGATCGTCGAGGGCGAGGCCGCGCTCGATGGCGACGTCCAGGCGCTCGAGGAGTTGCGCCGGGATGTGGCTTCCGCCGACGATGCGGTTTCGACGCTGAGAGCCATGTCCGATGATCTCGAAGCGTCGATCAAGCAAGCCCGCGCCGCACACGACGCGCTTCGCTCTGACGTCTCGGCGTTGGATGTCGCCCGGGCGACGGCTGAGGGTGACCTGTCGCATCTCGCGCACACGTGCGAAGATGCCGTCAATATGGCGCTCGCTGAAGTGGTTGCGGAGGTCGAGCAGCTGGAGGCGGAAGGTCAGACGACGCCGGACGCAGCCGTGATCTCCGCTGCTGGAGAAGACGAAGCAAGCGGTGACGACGAGGCGGGCCTCGCGGGGGCGGAGTCGATGCCGCCGGTCGACGCCGTGTTCGCCGCCGAACGGCGCACGCTCAGCGCCGAAGAAGCCATCACCGCGCTGCGCGGCAAGATCGATCGGCTCGGCCCGGTCAACATGATGGCGATCGAGCAGTTCGACGAGCTCGAGGCGCGCCACACGTTTCTCTCGACCGAGCGAAAGGACCTCATCGAATCGATTGCGCTCACGACGGAGACGATCAAGCGGATCGACGAGACCACGCGCCAGCGCTTCAGTGAGGCCCTGGCCGCGATCAATCAGAACTTCCAGCACATGTTCAGCACGCTCTTCGGCGGCGGGCGCGCGGGGCTCGCGCTCCTCGACGAAAACGACCCGCTCGAGAGCGGGATCGAAATCATCGCGCAGCCCCCCGGCAAGCGCCTTCAAAGCGTGCAGCTGCTGTCCGGCGGAGAGAAGGCGCTGACCGCCATCGCCTTGATGTTCGGCATGTTCAAGTACAAGCCGAGCCCGTTCTGCCTGCTGGACGAAATCGACGCGCCACTTGACGATGCGAACATCGGCCGGTTCGTGGAGATGTTGCGCGGCATGCAAGAGCACACGCAGTTCATCGTCATCACGCACAACCGGAAAACGATGGAGATCGCCGATCGGCTGTACGGGGTCACCATGGAAGAGCCGGGTGTTTCCAAGCTTGTGTCGGTCCGGTTGAACTGAGGTATCCTCCGCGGCGTATATACGTACTGCCGAGGAGGGTAGTGGCCATGAAGACGGTTTCTCTCGCCCGGGTGACGGTGGCGCTCGTCCTGGCAGCGGTCGCCGCCGGCGCTTGCGACATGTCGCTCGGCCATCTGACTGGCCGGGCAAGTGACGAGTGGGTCCGCAGCTACCCCCTGGCGCCGGGCGGCGAGATTCGAATCGGCAACACCAACGGGCGGATCGAAGTACAAGCCGCCGAAGGGTCCACGGTCGAGGTGCGCGCCGAACGCATCGCGAGAGCCGCCACCGACGAGGGCGCACGCGAACTGCTCCCGCGGATCGTCATCAAGGAAGACATCACGCCGGACCGCGTCTCGATTGAAACCGAGCGCATGAGCGGCATCATGCTCGGCGCCGGTTTCGAGGTGCGATATCACGTGCGCGCGCCGCGAAACGCGGTCGTGAACGTGACGAACACGAATGGAGCGGTCATGGTGAGCGGTCTTGCCGGCCGGGTCGCCGCGCAGACCACGAACGGCAGCGTGACGACCAAGAATCTGACCGGCGCCGTGGAGGCGCGAACCACGAATGGCAGCGTGAACGTGGATCTCGCGTCGATGGGATCCGAGAAGGTCTTCCTGCGCACGACCAATGGCAGCGTGACCCTCAACGTGCCGGACACCGCGAGAGCGGACATCCTGGCGACGTGGACCAACGGCGGCATTAGAGTGGCGGACGACGTGAAGATCGAGGTGTCCGAGCGAGGACGGCGGCGCTTCGAGGGGAGGCTGAACGGCGGCGGCCCGCCAATCGAGCTCCACACGACCAACGGGGGCATTCGCATTCGCAGCCACAGCGACGCCGCCGAGTCGAACGCAGACAGTGAACGAAGCTAAGGCCGCCCGATATCATCGATTGAAGCGCCGCGCGAGCATCGCCTCGGTGCTCTGGAGCCTTTTCCTTCTGGCCGGTCTCGTCGGTGCCGGGCAGCACGTGCGGTTACGCGACGTCGCGGAGCGATTCGTGCCGGTCGCGCCCGTGCTTGGCTACGTGCTGATTCTGTCCGTGCTTCACGAGGCAGGCGGCCTGCCGTTGGCGTTTTATAGCGGCGTCTTGCTCGAGCGGCGATTCGGGTTGTCGACCGAGCGCTTGGCGTCGTGGCTTGGCGACCAGGCAAAGTCGCTCGCGATCGGACTGGTGCTCGGCGGAGGCGGCGCGAGCATCGTGTACTGGTTCATCCACTGGTCCCCGGAGCGTTGGTGGCTTCCGGCCGGGCTGGTTTTCGCGGCGATCATCGTCGGTCTGACCAACCTCGTGCCGGTGCTCCTCCTGCCGCTTTTCTACTCGGTGAAACCGTTGGATCACGACAGGCTGCGCGCGCGACTGGTCGCGCTCGCCGAACGCGCCGGGGCGCGCGTTCTTGGCGTATACGAGTGGGGCTTGTCCCAGAAGACGAAAAAGGCAAACGCCGCGCTGGCCGGGTGGGGCGCCACCCGACGGATTCTCGTGTCCGACACGATGCTGACCGAGTACGCGGATGACGAGATCGAAGTCGTGCTCGCGCACGAGCTCGCGCATCACGTCCACGGCGACATCTGGAAGGGGATCGCGTTCGAAAGCGGGCTGGTGATCGCCGGCTTCTATCTGGCGTCGCAGGTGCTGCAACGCCTGGCGGGGCCGCTCGGTCTGCGCGGCGTCGGCGACGTTGCCGGGCTGCCCCTCCTGCTGCTGGCGGCGGGTCTCGTATCGCTCGGAACGGTGCCCTTTGCGCACGCGATGTCTCGAGGCTTCGAGCGCAGTGCCGACCGGTTCGCGCTCGACCTCACGCACAATCCGTCTGCCTTCATATCCGCCATGCGCCGGCTTGGCGCTCAGAATCTGGCGGAGGAACAGCCCTCGAAGCTCGTCCAATGGCTGTTCTACAGTCACCCACCGATCCAGGAGCGGATCGCGGCTGCCGAGGCCTTCGAGACGTAATCAGCGTGAACCCGGTGCGACCTGGTACAACATCACGCCCGCGTCTTCGGCGATGAGGCGGACAGGCAGCCGACTGACATAGGCCCGAAGCTCCGAGCCGGCGTTCGGATGCACGACGAAAAAGTCGCACGGGGAGCGGGAAAGGGCGGGATCCGTTGCCGTCCGGACTGCCGGGTCTTCGGCGTTGCCGGTGGACAGTCGCAGCAGATCACCAACCACGGGGAGACGCGCGTACCGTTCGGCCGCGTCGCGCGGCATTCTTCCGATGTACCCGCCGACCAACGGATGTTCATGCACTGTCGCGTCGTAGAGGGCGCGGCGCTCCTGCGAACCGATCCCGCCGCTGAGGCCATCGCCGATGCCAAACGGGACCTCGCAGACGGCGCCCGGAGCCACTGCCCCAAGGATTCGGTAGATCAGGGGGCGATCGAGCGGTGTCAGCGGGATGGGGGCGTCGTAGTACTCCATGATGACGAGCGCGATGATGAGCGCTTGCACGGAAGGCCGTCCAAGGAACCCGCGCGCCGATCTGATGCGCGTCGCGAGCAGCACGGCCAGCGCCAGATAGACGCCGACCATCCCCCGGCCCGGCATTCTGGCATTGGCCACGAATGGCACGTAGCGAAGCAGAATCGCGGGCAGTCGCAGGCCGGTATCGAAGCCCGCCACCGTGAGTATCGGCCCGAGCGCGAGGACCGCGAACGCAACCCCGACACACTGCCAGAGCCGAACATCCGCCGGGGCCCGGGTCTGGGGCCGCCTCGAGGCAAGCGGGCCGGACAGCAGAAGCAACGACGGCACAATGCCTATCCATCCAACGGCCTCAATGTCGTTCAGGCCCCACTTCGAGTAGGCCGCCCTGGTCGCTGTCCCGGTGATCGGGTGGTGAGGATGGCCCAAAAATGGTGAGAGCAGATCGACGCCGAGCGGAACGTTGCGCCAGACGTAGGCTTGAGTGACGTATTCGCCGCCGGCGACCAGTTGCACGGCTCGCATGAGGAGCGGTGACGCGCCAACCAGGAACACCGCGGTCACGACGGCGGTCACCCCGCTGGCGCGCCTGATCTTCCAGCGCGTGAGCCGGCGGCGCGTGATAGTCGGCCGCCACCCGATCACGGCCCATACAGTGAGGAGCGCCCAGATCGCGGCCAGGGGGTTCTGGGGTCTGTGCATCGAGACGGCGGCAGGGCCGATTTGGAATGTGAAGCCGCCTGTCGCGACGATGGCGATGGCCACGGCGGCGAGCGCGCCAATTGCAATCAGCAAGGCACGTCGAGCTTTCGGAAAGCGCCCAGAGCGGCGGCCCCACCGCACCACCTGCGCTGGGGTCCCGTGCCGGGGCCAGGCGACAGACAGCGGGTGAAGCCAGGCGATCAGGTACGCCAGTGCCAACAGGCCGAGATACACGACGTAGTAATACGTCGTGTACGCCGTCACGACCGTGACGATCCCGGCACCGATTGCCGGCCAAAGTGACGGCGTGCGAAGCGCGCGTCGCAGCAGGAGCGCGAAGAGCGGGAGCACCCATGCCGCCATCAGCTCGAAATGCCCGAGCAGGTGGGCAGCGAGATACGGGGACGTACCGAACACGATGGCCGCGAGGATGGCCGCGCGAACGTGGTGAGTCAGATCCCAGGCCAGGGCATACATGCACGCGATGTTCGCGAAGACGAACGTGAGCAGGATCAGGTTGTGCGCCGTGACGACCGGGAGCCTTCCGAGCAGCGTGGCGCCGGCCAGAGCCGGCAAAGCGGTATGCGAGTGATCGACGAGCGACGTGCCGAACGGATAAAAGAGGTAGGTCGTCCGAAAGAACTCGAGTCCGGGGACCGTCCTGACCTGACGCATCCACCAGAAGTTCCAGACGAAGCTGTAGTTGTCGCCGGGCGCCCCTTCGATTGCTTCGGTCAGGTGCGCCGAGAGCGGCCAGGTCCAGGCGACGGCGAGGGCGGCGAAGAGCGCGATTGCCAGCGCATGCCGCGACACGCTCCCGCCGCTGGCCTCGGGCATGACCTCATTGCCGTGACTTGGCGGCGGCCTCTTCCTGGAGCAGCGCTTTGCGGCTGAGACGAATCTTGCCGGTCGGGTCGATATTGATCACCTTGACCAGCACCTGCTCGCCTTCCTTCAATTCGTCTCTGACGTCCTTCACGCGGTGATTCGCGATTTCAGAAACGTGCAGCAGGCCGTCGGTGCCGGGCATGATCTCCACGAAGGCGCCGAAGTCGGTGATGCGCTGGACCTTGCCGAGATACGTCTTGTTCAGCTCTGGCGTCGCCGTCAGCTCCTGGATGATCGAGACAGCCTTCTGGGCCGATGTTTCATCGGTCGAAGCCACGTTCACGCGGCCGTCATCCTCGACGTCGATCTTGACGCCCGTGCGCTCGATGATGCTGCGGATCATCTTGCCTCCGGGTCCGATGACGTCGCGGATCTTGTCCACAGGTATTCGAATAGTCACGATGCGGGGCGCGTGCGCGGAGATGGTCTGGCGCGGCGCGTCGAGCGCTTCCCGCATCTTGCCGAGAATGTGCAGCCGGCCCACGCGCGCCTGCTCGAGGGCTTTCCTCATCACCTCGGTCGTGATGCCGGTGACCTTGATGTCCATCTGCAGCGCGGTGATGCCGTCGGCCGTGCCGGCGACCTTGAAGTCCATGTCACCGTAGTGATCCTCGGCCCCGGCGATGTCGGAGAGGACGGCATATTTGCCGGTCGATTCTTCCATCACGAGTCCCATGGCGATGCCGGCGACCGGCGTTCTGAGCGGCACGCCGGCGTCCATCATCGCGAGCGACCCGCCGCATACGGACGCCATGGATGACGAGCCGTTCGATTCGAGAATGTCCGAGACCACGCGAACGGTGTAAGGGAACTTGTCTTCGCCCGGGATGAGCGGGACAAGGGCGCGCTCGGCGAGCGCCCCGTGACCGACCTCGCGGCGACCGGGGCCCCGCAGGAAGGCGACCTCGCCGACCGAGAAGGGCGGGAAGTTGTAGTGGAGCATGAAGCTCTTCCACTGCTCGCCCTCGAAGCCCTCGATCTTCTGCGCGTCTTCGGCCGTGCCGAGGGTACAGGTGACAAGCGCCTGCGTTTCTCCGCGGGTGAACACGGCAGAGCCGTGCGTGCGCGGCAGGACGCCGGTCTCTATCCAGATGGGCCGGATCTCATCGAACTTGCGTCCGTCGAGACGGAGGCCCCGTTCGAGAACCTCGTCACGCAAGACCTTCTCCTTGAGATCCTTGAAGATCTGCTTCGCCTCGAGCTGGCGCTCGACCTCGTCCTCGGGAATGGCGGCCACCAGCTCGCCGAGCACCTGGTCGACGCGGTCGTAATTCTCGAGCTTGCCGCGGATCCGCATCGCCTCGGTGAGCGGGACGAGCACCTTTTCCTCGACCTCGCGGTAGAAGTCGTGACCGATCTCCTTCTTCTGGATCTTCACCTTGCTCTTGCCCGCCTCACGCGCAAGGTCGTCAATGGCCGCAGCGATCTTCCTGATCGCCGCGTGGGCGGTCTCGAGCGCTTCGACGACCTGGGCCTCCGTGACCTCCCTCGCGCCGGCCTCGACCATCACGATCCCGTCCCGGGTCCCGGCGACGACGAGGTCAAGCTTGCTCTGCTTGCGCTGCTCGAAGGTGGGGTTGACGATAAACGCGCCGTCGACCAGACCGATGCGCACGCTGGCAATCGTCTTCTCGAACGGAATGTCTGAGAGTGCGAGCGCGGCCGACGCGCCGGTGATCGCCAGGATGTCCGTGTCGTTCTCCTGGTCCGCGGAGAGGACGAGCGCGATGATCTGCGATTCGTATCGCCAGCCCGATGGGAACAGTGGGCGAATCGGCCGATCGATCACCCGGCTCGTCAGGACTTCCTTCTCGGCCGGCTTGCCTTCACGCTTGAAGAAGCCGCCGGGGATCCGACCGGACGCGTACGTGTATTCCCGGTAGTCGACCGTAAGAGGGAGGAAATCGATCCCTTCCCGCGGTGACGTCGAGCGGCACGCGGTCACAAGGACCACCGAGTCGCCATAGCGAACGATCACGGAACCGCCTGCCTGCTTGGCCAGTTTGCCGGTTTCGAAACGGAGAGGTGTGTGCCCGATCGTGACTTCGCGCGTGGTCATAAATGCAAAACTCCTCCGGGAGGGACGCCGATGAATCAGAATCTGGACCTCTGAGGTCGGACCGGGAGAAGCGTCTTACCGGCCTTCGAGCGGACAGAGTCTTCAGAGTTTGACAATTGGTGACGTTATTTTCTGATGTTGAGGCGCTTGATGAGATCCGAGTAGCGCTGGACGTCTTTGCCCTTGAGGTAGTCGAGCAACCGGCGGCGCTTCCCGACGAGCATCAACAGGCCGCGGCGCGAGTGGTGGTCTTTCGCGTGCGACTTGAAGTGCTCGGTCAAGTAATTGATGCGTTCGCTCAGGAGTGCGACTTGAACTTCGGGGGAGCCGGTGTCGGCATCGTGGGTGCGGTAGCTGCCGATCAGCTCGGTCTTGCGGTCTTTGGTTAGGGCCACTTGGTCATGTCCTCCACGAACGCCTCAGACGCGTCCTGGGGGCAAGTGCCCCTCGGATGAGATCCCGGGGGCAGAGCCCCCTGGATTGAGCCTGATGAAGATGATGCATCCAGGATTGCACCGGGGCGCCGTATGTCTCGAATCAACCTTAGTCGAGCAAGAGCAACATGTTACACCAGAACTACTGCGGCGCGCAAAGAACCGGGAGCCTCGCCCGGCGCCGCGATCCCCACGAGTTCGCCGGTCGGGCCGAACAGCCTGACGAACCGGCTGTCACTCCGGCCCGGATGCTGCGCCGGGGACCCCGAGTTCTCACCCCAGCGCAGGTGCTGCGCCGGGGACCCCGGGTTGGGGCCCCCGGGGCTCGACGGAGCGAGGCCGGACGTGTACAGCATGCGGCCATGGACCGTGTCGTTGACACCGTCTTCCGTCAGCACCACGGACGGCAGGTGGGGGAGGAGCCGCCGGAGCGGAATCATCGTCGCTGCCGCACGCGCCGGGTCGCGTTCGGCCTCGTCGAGGCCAATCGCCTGCTCCAGCCCAGCATCGCCGCTTCGGGTCCGGCGCAGCGCCGACAGATGAGCCCCGGTCCCCAGTTGCTCGCCGAGGTCGCGTGCGAGCGATCGGACGTAGAAGCCGGACGAGCATCGCACCTCGAGCGCCAGGGTATCGCCGTCGATGGCGATCAAGTTCAAAGCGCTGGCGTTGACCGTCACCGGCGCCGGCAATGTCAGGCCGTCGGTGGCGTGGCCGGACTTCCCTCCATCGCGGCGCGCGGCAGCCCGCGCCAGCGCGTAGCTCCGAGTCCCGCCGATGCGCTTGGCCGAAAACGCCGGCGGCTGCTGAACGAAGTAGCCGCGAAAGGCGTCGAGAGCGGCGTCGATGGCGCCCATGGACGGCATCGGTCCCGCGTACCGCTCGCCGATCGGCTGTCCTGTCGCATCGGCCGTGTCGGTCCGCACGCCAAGCCGGATCGTGGCCAGATAAGACTTGTCGTCGGCGCTCATGAAGCGCGCGAGCCGCGTTGCGCGGCCGATCACGAGCGGCAGCACGCCGGTCGCTGCGGGATCGAGGGTGCCCGTATGGCCGATGCGCCGTTCCCCGAGCGCTCGCCGCATCCGCGCGACGACGTCGTGAGAGGTGGGCCCTGCAGGCTTATCGATGACCAACAGGCCGTCCATCGATCTCGGCTTCGATGCTGGCTTCAATCTTGGCTTCGATTTTCTCGATGAACATCTTCTTCAACGCATCGATGGCGCCGGTCACCGTGCAGCCGGCGGCGTTCCTGTGCCCGCCGCCCCCGAACTCTTTGGCGATGCCGCCGATGTCGATAGTCCCCTTGGATCGCATGCTGACGCGGTACTCGTCGCCCTCGATCTGCTTGAAGAACACGATTGCCAGGATTTCCTTGACCGTCAGTGGCAGGTTGATGAGCCCTTCCGTGTCCTCGTAGGTGCCGCCTGCGGCGCGCGCCATCTCGTGATCGAGATAAACGATGGCCACGCGTCCGCTCGGGTCGATCTGCATCGCGCTCAACACGGCCCCGAACAGCTTCAAACGGCCCATGTTGTTGCTGTCGTAGACGTTTCGCGCGACCGCCACCGGGTCGACGCCCGCTTCGAGCGCCTCCTTGCAGATCTCGAATGTTCTCGGCGAGATGTTCGCGTAATGGAACGAGCCGGTGTCGGTGAGGATCGCGAGGTACACGTGTATGGCGACTTCGGGCGTCAAGGGCGCCCCAAGCGCCTTCACGAGATCGAAGACCATTTCCCCGCACGCGGC
>Ga0306922_10008100_pt1 | contig 10192 bp, 11 predicted proteins | sample sta12Cox44000082_FD_203758 | JGI IMG/M metagenome (GOLD analysis project Ga0306922, IMG submission 203758) | Lab enrichment of tropical soil microbial communities from Luquillo Experimental Forest, Puerto Rico - statoxic.12C.oxic.44.000.082 (v2)... | ecosystem: Environmental > Terrestrial >...
TGTCAGGGCCTCGACCGCCACCGGGCTGGGCCCCAGCGGGCTTTCATTGGACGAGAGCTTGTAAACCTTGGCCGCACCGGGCGCGCTGGCCCGCCCGCCCACATAGGCAGCGATATCCAGGATTCCGGGCTTTGGCGCGGGTGTCATAAAGACCTTCCAAAAAGGGCCGTATTGATAGTGGCTGGGCGGCCAAAAACCAAGCGCACGACTGGCATTCGTTGACAGCAGAACAAGGCGGCCTTAGCTACCATCCCGATGACGGAAGTGCCCAAATTCCTAAGGCCGATCACGGCGCCCGGCGCTGACATCGGCCAGGCCGTGACCTTCGGTTCCGACCAGCCGCTCAAGCTGGATTGCGGCCGCGACCTTGCGCCGTTCACCGTCGCCTACATGACCTATGGCCAGCTCAATCCGTCGCGCAGCAATGCCATCCTGATCTGCCATGCCCTGACCGGCGACCAGTTTGTCGCCAGCGAACATCCCGTCACCGGCAAGCCCGGCTGGTGGTCGACCATGGTGGGACCAGGCAAGCCCATCGACACCGACCGCTTCTTCGTGATCTGCGCCAATGTCATCGGCGGCTGCATGGGGTCCACCGGGCCCGCCGATATCGATCCCACCACGGGGCGCACCTTCGGTCTGTCGTTCCCTCTGGTCACCATTCGCGACATGGTGCGGGCGCAAGCCATGCTGCTGGATCATCTGGGCATCGACACATTGCTGGCCGTGATCGGCGGTTCGATGGGCGGAATGCAGGCGCTGCAATGGGCCGCATCCTTTCCCGAACGTGTCCGCGCCGTGATCCCCATTGCCTGCGCCGCCTATCATTCCGCCCAGAACATCGCCTTCCACGAAGTGGGGCGGCAGGCGATCATGGCCGATCCCGATTGGCGGGGCGGCGAATATCAATTGTTCGGCACGCGTCCGGCCAAGGGGCTGGCCGTGGCGCGCATGGCCGCCCACATCACCTATCTGTCGGAAACCGCCTTGCAGCGGAAGTTCGGCCGCAATCTGCAGAACCGCGAGGCGCTGTCGTTCAAGTTCACGCCCGATTTCCAGATCGAATCCTATCTGCATCACCAGGGCGCAAGCTTTGTCGATCGCTTCGACGCCAATTCCTATCTCTACATCACCCGGGCGATGGATTATTTCGACCTGGCGGAAGAAGCCGGCGGTCAGCTCGCCAATGCCTTCCGCCCGTCCAACACGCGGTTTTGCATCATTTCCTTCACCAGCGACTGGCTGTTTCCCACCGCCGACAACAAGGATGTGGCGCATGCACTGAACGCCGTGGCCGCCAATGTCAGCTTTGTCGAAATCAAGACCGACAAGGGCCATGACGCCTTCCTGCTGGACGAGCCGGAAATGTTCGCCACCGTGCGCGGCTTCATCAACGCCGTCGCCGCCAAAGAGGCGTGAGCATGAGCGCCCTGCGCCCCGACCTTGCCGCCATTGCCGACATGATCCCCACCGGGGCCCGGGTGCTGGATGTCGGCTGCGGCGACGGTGCGCTGCTGGAACATCTGGTCCGCACCAAGAATGTCGACGGACGCGGCATCGAACTGTCGCAGCAGAACGTCAATGCCTGTGTGGCGCGTGGCCTGTCGGTGATGCAGGGCGACGCCGATACCGACCTGGTGGAATATCCCAGCCAGGTGTTCGATTTCATCATCCTGTCCCAGACAATCCAGGCGACGGAAAAACCGCGCGCGGTTCTGGAACATCTGTTGCGCATCGGCAAGCATGCCGCGATCTCGCTGCCCAATTTTGGCCATTGGCGGGTGCGGCTGGCGCTGTTGTTCGGCGGCCGCATGCCGCGCACGGCGGCGCTGGACTATCATTGGTATGACACGCCCAATATCCATCTGTGCACCATCGCCGATTTCGTGGACCTGGCGCGCAGCAGCGGCGCATCGATAGAAAAAGCCCTGGCGCTGAACAGCAGCGGCGGCTCCGAAGCGATGGAACCGCAGGCCTTGATGAAAGGCATTGTGGGTGGGCCCAATCTTCTGGCCCAGAGCGCGATCTTCCTGCTCAGAACGACCTGATCACCGTAAGGGTCACTCCGTTCCCACCGGCTTGAGCCGGGCGGGCAGCGCGCCCTTGGGCAACACGGCCGGCGTGGCGGGGGCGTAAAGCGATTTGTGCGCCTGCACGATATGGACGCCGCCCAGGCCGGACAGGAAGCGCGCCCCGAACCGTTCCCAGCCTGCGCCACTGCCTGTCAGGGCACGGCTCCGGAGCGGCGGCGCGTACAGCGCGCGGGTCCAGCTTTCCGGCTCGAACAGCGCGCCTTTCAGAATGCCATCCAGTTCGCCCCGCGAAAAAGGCCGGCCATGGCCGAAGGGCGACCGTTCCACCTGTGCCCAAAGGCTGGCGCGATTGGGCGCCACCACCAGCAGCTTTCCTTCCGGCGCCATTACCCGCCATAGCTGACGGAGCAGCGGCCTTAAGGACTGCGCCTCCTCCAGGCCGTGGATCACCAGCACACGATCAAAGAAAGCGTCGGGGAAGGGCAAGGCGTCTTCCTCGGCCAGAGTGGCGAGGCAATGGCCCGCCGGCCACGCCACCACGCCCATTTCGGCGGGCGACAGGGCGATGGTACGTTCCGCCTCGCGCTGAAAAGCAGGCAGATAAGGAATGGCAAAGCCATAGCCCAGCAGCCGCTGGCCTTTCATCTGTGGCCAGGCCTGACGCAGCACATTGAGGATGACGCGCCGCGCCCGCTGCCCCATGGCATTGTCGTAAAATTGCGAAAGCCCCCGCGCGTCCATGCGGCAATCCTGTGCCCGATTGCGTTTCGATTCAATGTGCTAAAGCGCGATCAGGAAAAGTGGATACCGGTTTTCCGTAGATCGCGCGCCAATTCAAAGGCCTAGAACAGGATCGTGATTTATTGAATCACGATCCTGTTCTAGGTTGGTTAAAAGGATCCCGGACGACGCCCGAAATAGACATCATTCCCTGCCTCAGCGACAACTATGCCTATCTGGTAAAAACCCAGAATGCCTGCGCGGTGGTTGATCCATCCGAAGCCGCACCGGTAACCGCGGCCCTGGCGGCACGTGGCTGGCAACTCACGCACATTCTCAACACCCATCACCATCATGACCATACCGGCGGCAATCTGGACCTGAAGCAGCGTTTCGGCGCGCAAGTGGTCGGACCCGGCAAGGATGCGGCCCGCATTCCCGGCATCGATATCGGTGTCGATGAACAATCGGGCTGGCGTTTTGACGGGATCGCCGTGCCGATCCTGGAAGTGCCGGGCCATACACGCGGCGCCATCACCTTCGTGATCGCAGGCAATGCCTTTACCGGCGATACCTTGTTCGCGATGGGATGCGGACGGCTGTTCGAAGGCGATCCGCCGACCATGTGGGCCAGCCTGTCCCAGCTGATGACCTTGCCGGATGAAACCCGGATTTATTGCGGCCACGAATATACCCAAAGCAATGGACGCTTCGCCCTGACGCTGGAGCCGGACAATGCGGCATTGCAGGCGCGCATGGTTGCGGTGACGGCCGCCCGGGCCAAAGGCCAGCCCACCGTGCCATCGACCATGGCGCTGGAAAAACAGACCAACCCGTTCCTGCGGGCCGGATCGGCCGAGATCAGAAAAACATTGAAGATGGAACGGGAAAGCGACGCTGTCGTGTTCGGCGAAATCCGCAGACGCAAAGACGTTTTTTAATGGTCGCGTGGCCTGCGGAAAACCGCTCCGCGTTCTTCGCGTCGCTCAGAATGCTGCGCACTTTTCCTGGCCGTCGCTCCTAGCGGTCTTTCTTGTCGTCCGACCCGCCCGCGACCGCGCCCACGGCGTCGCCGGCCACATCGACGGCGGTGCCGGCAACATCCACCGCCGCGCCGGCCACACTGGCCCCGGCGCTGACCACCGAGCAGCCGGACAGGACTGAGGCCAGCGCAAGCAAGGCGAAGGCAATGGCGGCCGGGCGCATGGCAAATCCCCTTTGACAGACGCTGACTTTGCCTTCCAATGCGGGGAACAAAAACTAACTTTCCTGCAAGGTCCGGAATGTCCCATTTTCAGGCACTTTTTGCCACCAACCTGTACCGCGCCCAGCTGGATGCGCGGCGGAACCCGGCCCTGGAAATGACCTGCCTGGCTTTCGCCCGCGAGGACAAGGCCGGCCGGCGCTGGGCCAAGGAGCATGGCTATGGCGGCTACACCTCTTATGCCTCGCTCAACGATCTGCCGCTGCGCGCCAGCATTTTTGCCGAGCTGGAACGGGACATCGCGCGCCATGTCGCGTCCTATGCCCGCAAGGTCGAATTCGATCTGGGCGGGCGCAAACTGACGCTCGACAGTCTTTGGATCAATGTGATGGACAAGAACGCCATCCATGCGCCGCATCTTCACCCCCATGCCGTGCTCAGCGGCACCTATTATGTGACGGTGCCCGAAGGTGCCGGCGCCATCCGCTTCGAGGATCCGCGCCTGGCCATGCTGATGGCGGCGCCGCCCAAAAAGAAAAGCGCAAAAGCAGAAAACCGGACCTTCGTGACCGTGGCACCGAAGGCGGGCACCCTGCTGTTGTGGGAAAGCTGGCTTCGCCATGGCGTCGAGCCCAACAAGGCCAAGGCGCCACGAATATCGGTGAGTTTCAATTATCGGCTCGACTGAAAATGGACAAAAAAACTCGTCGACCCTTCCATTTGAAACGACATCCCACACTCCAGCAAACGCCTATAGATCAATTACACTTGGACAACGAACGCGAATACGATGCGTACTTTATTGCTTCTTATCAAAAATACCTTCAGGGCAAATTGAAGGGAGCTTGGACAAGAGTTAAAATTACCTCCATCGTACCGGGCTTAATAAAACACAAGAATGGAAGAGTGAGCGAGATCATAGAATATGCGGAGGACCGAGCATTTGCCGCCTCGCTTTCCGCAGAAATACGAAAGGGAATGAGACCGTCTTTAACGCTGTACCCGGGATATTTAAACGAACACAAAGGAAAATTGATTTGCGCTGACGACCTTGCGACCTTTTACGCCTACCGTGACCTCGGCGTTAACATGGTCCCGTCTCTAATCCTTGGAAAAGCTTTTCGCGGCACAGAATCTCAAATCATAAGCAAATTCTCCGCAGATGGATCGGTTAGCGATCTAGAACTCTTTGCGCAGAACCCAACGCACGCCATGACAACTCTAGACTGTGGCAATGCGATAAGTTTTTCAGATGCATTGAGAAAATTGTCGTCTTACATGGACCTTTGCTTAGAAGCTTTGGCCGCTTTTGACATACCGGAAAATTCAGAAACGAAAGTTCGCTATCACGAAACGCTGAATTCAATTGCATATAGATTTAGAGAAGGCCTAAAGGCATTAGGCGTGTTGCATGAGAAAAAACTCCTGTTGCAGGGCCGCCCAATTGTCCGGTCCATGTACGAGTTATTTTTGAACTTTTATCTAGATTGGCTGTGCCCTCACCAAATGGGGCCCCTACTGCAGTCTATGGCGGAAATTAGCCGCCTACCGAAAGGCAAAAACCGGCAAAAGCTCTATAAACTCGTCAGGGAGCGCTTTGGCGGACTTGTAGATTTATGCGAGGTTGTGGCCGAAAAAGGACGAATGTCTCCGCTGGGAGAGGCAGGTCACGAGCGTATCTACAGCAAGCTATCGCCTATCGCTCATCAGGATTTTGGGGTTACACAGCAGTATGTCCACCTTCTGGCTTCTGGAAAGGAAGTCGCTCCATCGCAGGAAGAATCTGATTTTTTGATTAGAACGCTAGATGTGTTGGTTTGCGCTGCTGCCTATCGCATTTTAGACGATGTTGGCGCGACCGATGCGCTGCTCAAGGAAGGGAAAAATAAATGAACCAAATACCTGGCTCAATTGCGGTTATCTTGGCGCTTGTCTCAGGACCTGCTTTAGCGCAGCCCGCATCGACCACCACGCCAACAGCGCCGATGACGGTTCTGGCGCAATCAACGGAATATCGCTTCCAGATGGATTTTCATGTCAGCGACGCCGCCCTGGCCAAGCTGCTGCCCCCCGGCTGGGTCTCCAACGCCGCCACCCAGGGCGCGGCCAAGGACGCCAATATCCGGCTGATCTTCATCGATGCCGGCAATGTGGCTGGACCGGACGGCAAACTGTTGGGCAAGGGCAAGGACCTGATGGTCTATCTGGCCGCCCCGGTGAAGCAGGCCGCGGGTCCGGGCAATGGCCAGATGATCCTGTCCGGCATCGCCCAGAACGACACGGACGCCGCGTTCGGCGTCATGGACAAGGCAACCACGGCCAAGGCCAGCCGGACCATCATGACGGTGAGCGGCGTGACCATGGTGACGGAAGACTGGGATTTCGCAGCCGCCAATGGCGAACACGCGACGCTGCATGTCCAATATACGCGGGCGCCCGCCAATCTGGGCGGCGGTGCGGTCAATTTCTACAATCCGGCCGATCCGTCCGCGGTGCAGATCTTCAAAACCCAGCAGACCACCGACGTCACCCGCAACGACACCACCACTCCGCCAGACCGGGTGATGGAATTCTCCTACAAGGCGGGCGGCGGCAAGTTCGCGGCGCTGTTCGACGGCAGCGAAAAGCCGCTGAGCTGGGATTCGCAGCCGATCTACAACCGCACCATCGGCACACCCGCAAAATAATTGATCTGGTGGGGCCGTTGAGGCGCGCGGAATTTTCGTTCCTGGCTAGGAGCATCGCGCGGAGCGTGCGGACGCACGTGAGCACGTGCGACGACGCCAGGGACGAAAATAACCGCGCCTAACGCTTCTTTTTTCCGCGTTCTTTGCGGGCGGCATAGCGTGCATCACGCGCCGCCTTCTGCTCGGCCAGAAGCTGCATCATGCGCTGCAGCTCCTCTTCCTTCTGCTTTTCGGCGGCCAGGCGGGCTTCTTCCGCAGCCTGCTTGCGCGCCTCTTCCTCGGCCAGGCGGCGCTTTTCCGCTTCGGCGGCGGCCAGACGCTTTTCCTCGGCGCGCTGGGCCAGACGCTCGTCGCGCGCCTTGGCGATGGCGAGACGTTCGGCGGCGCGCTCGCCCGCCTTTTCCTTGGCGGCGGCGGCCAGCGCCTTCACCTTGTCAAGCTGCGCCTGGCGCGCGGCCTGGGCGGTCGAGATGCGATCGTTGAATTTGGTTTCCTTAAAGCCGGCCATTCGAAATCAGGTCTCCATGACACGCAGGCTGGGCGCCTGCGGACGATTGTTGGCGTCCACCACCAGCACGCGCGGCTGCCAGTTCCTGGCTTCCGCTTCTTCCATGCGAGCATAGGCGACGATAATGACAAGATCGCCCTTCTGGGCGAGACGGGCAGCGGCGCCATTGATGCCGATGACGCCCGAGCCTGCCGGAGCGGCAATGGTGTAAGTCGTGAAACGCTCGCCGTTATTGATGTTCAGAACGTCGACCTGCTCATGCGGCAGGATGCCCGATCGTTCCAGCAACGCGGCGTCGATCGAGATCGAACCTTCATAATGAAGGTCGCACTGGGTCACCGTAGCGCGGTGAATCTTGCCCTTGAGCAAGGTCAGTTGCATCAGTTTTCCAGGGTCCCTAGCGACAGCGTAGGGACGAATACCCTGCGCTTAGTTATCAAGGAAACTCCTCAACTTTCTTGAACGGCTGGGGTGTTTGAGCTTGCGCAGCGCCTTGGCTTCGATCTGGCGGATGCGTTCGCGGGTCACCGAGAATTGCTGGCCCACTTCTTCCAGCGTGTGATCGGTGTTCATGCCGATGCCGAAGCGCATGCGCAGCACGCGCTCCTCACGCGGGGTGAGCGTGGCCAGCACGCGGGTGGTGGTTTCGCGCAGATTGGCCTGGATGGCGGCGTCGATCGGCAGCACCACATTGGGGTCCTGGATGAAGTCGCCCAGATGCGAATCTTCCTCGTCGCCGATCGGCGTTTCCAGGGAGATCGGCTCCTTGGCGATCTTAAGGACCTTGCGCACCTTTTCCAGCGGCATGGCCAGACGTTCGGCCAGCTCTTCCGGGGTCGGCTCGCGGCCGATCTCGTGCAGCATCTGGCGCGACGTGCGCACCAGCTTGTTGATGGTCTCGATCATATGCACCGGAATACGGATGGTGCGCGCCTGGTCGGCGATGGAGCGGGTGATGGCCTGCCGAATCCACCAGGTGGCGTAGGTCGAGAATTTGTAGCCGCGGCGATATTCGAACTTATCGACCGCCTTCATCAGGCCGATATTGCCTTCCTGGATCAGGTCCAGGAACTGCAGGCCGCGATTGGTGTATTTCTTGGCGATGGAAATCACCAGGCGCAAATTCGCCTCGATCATTTCCTTCTTGGCGACGCCTGACTCGCGCTCGCCCTTCTGCACCGTCTGGACGTTGCGGCGGAATTCGCTGACCGACTGGCGGGTTTCCTGGGCAAGCGCCTGGATCTCCTCGCGCAGCGCCTTGATCTTGTCGCGTTCCTCGGTGACGAAATCGTGCCAGCCGATGCCGGTGAGGCGGCCGACGCGGCGGGCCCAGTTCGGATCCAGCTCGTTGCCGAAATATTGCTTGAGGAACTCGGCGCGATCCACGCCATGGGCTTCGGCCAGGCGCAGCAGCTTGCCTTCCAGCGACACCAGACGGCGATTGATGCCGTACATCTGGTCGACCAGGGCTTCGATGCGGTTGTTGTTGAGCTTGAGCGACTTGACCAGATCCATGGTCTCGTTGCGCAGCTTCTTGAAGCGGCGTTCCTGACCGGTAGACAGCTCGTCGCTGGCCAGCGCCGCTTCGACCGAAGCGTCCTGCAGCTTGCCCAGCTTCTTGTAGAGGCCGGCGATATTGTCGAGCGCTTCCAGCACCTGCGGCTTGAGCGCGGCTTCCATCGCTGAGAGGGGCAGATTGCCTTCATCGTCGAAATCGTCGCCGTCCTGGGCGCCGTCCGCAGCGGTGGCGCCTTCGGCCGCATCGCCCTCTTCGCCATCGGCCTTCGGCGCCGGCTTGGGTGCGGGCGGCGGCGGCGCGGGCTTCTGGAATTGCGGCGGCTTGAATTCGGCTTGCACCGGCACTGCGCCATTGGCGCCCGGCAGCGGCTTGCCATCCGGACCGACCGGCGGCGGCACATTGGCGGGCTGACCGTCGGGACCGGCGCCATACATGGCTTCCAGGTCGATGATGTCGCGCAGCAGAACCTTGCCTTCGTTGAGTTCGTCGCGCCACACGGTGAGCGCTTCAAAGGTCAACGGGCTTTCGCACAACGCGCCGATCATCAGTTCGCGGCCGGCCTCGATGCGCTTGGCGATGGCGATTTCGCCTTCGCGCGACAGCAGCTCGACGCTGCCCATTTCGCGCAGATACATGCGCACCGGGTCGTCGGTGCGGTCATATTGTTCGCCGGACTTGGCGGTGGTGGCGAGGGCCTTGCTGCCTTCCACCGTGGCGGGAAGATTTTCGCCTTCGCCTTCCTCGGCTTCTTCGCTTTCGATGACGTTGATGCCCATTTCGTTGAGCATCGCCATCGTGTCTTCGATCTGCTCGGACGAGGTCTTGTCGGAGGGCAGAACCTTGTTCAGCTCGTCATAGGTGACATAGCCGCGCTGCTTGGCGCGGGCGATCATCTTGCGGACGCCGACATCCGACATGTCCAGCAGGGGGCTGTCGGCATCGCCCGGGGTTTCATTCTCGCCCGGCTTCTTGGGCAGCACCTTGCCCGGCTTGGGCGGAACCACCGGCGGGACGATCTTCTTGGCGGCCTCGACCGCGGCCTTGGCGGCCATGGCCTTGGCTTTGCCCTTCAGTTCGGGCTCAGGCTTTTTGAGCTTCTTGTCCGCTTCCACCTTGGCCTTGACCGGCGCCTTGGCGGCGGCCTTGGCCATGGCTTTGGGAACGGGCTTGACCGGCTTGGCAGGGGCCTTGGCGGACTTCTTGACCGCCGCCGTCTTGGCGGCAGCCGGCTTCGCCGCCGGTTTGGCAGGCTTTTTGGCAGGCTTGGCCTTGTGCAGAGGTTTCTTGGTCGGAGCGGGCTTGGTCACAAAGGTCGATCCTAATGGTCCCCATAATAGGGAGAAGAATGCGTTTTTCACGCCGGCGCCGGAACTCTAGTCGCCGGATGGGCCCAGGAACCGGCGGACTTCCGCCAAGGCTTCCTCGCTGCCTTCCGTCGCAAAACGCTCCAAAGCGCGGGCACGCTCCGGCTCCCATTCCGCCAATTTGCGCAGGTCAAGGGCGGCGCGAAGGAAACGGGCT
>Ga0306922_10008103_pt1 | contig 10191 bp, 10 predicted proteins | sample sta12Cox44000082_FD_203758 | JGI IMG/M metagenome (GOLD analysis project Ga0306922, IMG submission 203758) | Lab enrichment of tropical soil microbial communities from Luquillo Experimental Forest, Puerto Rico - statoxic.12C.oxic.44.000.082 (v2)... | ecosystem: Environmental > Terrestrial >...
TCGCCGTAACCTCGCAGGTCAGTCAGCACAACGGTGAACTGGTCCGTGAGGTGCCAGATAACGTCGATTGGGGATAGCCATGAAGAAGTAGCAGAGGTGGACCTGAACCGGCCCGAAGGGTTCCTATCGTAGCCCCCGTAGTCGAGATATCCTCGACCAGAAAGCCCGGAAACAAGGTCGACGCAGTCACTGCGAAAGTCCTTCTGAGCTGGTGGACGTTGGATGCACGTTTGCGGAAAAAGGATGATGGAAATCTCCGATTGACCTTAGCGCCGGGTTAGTCCGGAAACCGGTAAAGTTGGTACCGTTACGAGCTTCCACGATTAGAATTCATGCGCCGTCAGCGCACCCACCGAGCATGAAAATAGGGTTCAGCGGGCTTGACTGTGGAGACGGGTCAGTCTGTAGTACAAGCAACAAAAGTTTTCGCGCTCGCCCTTATTTTACCCGCGTACGTGTTCGACGTTTTCCGGCGTGCCGGTCAGTGCTCCTGTCGGATCACGGCCATACCATTCATCTCCGATGATCCAACCAAATCCAACTCACGAGCCACAACGGAAGTAATCCAACTTGCCTGGTTAGTTCTATAAAAGTAGAAGTCAAGAAAAAAATCTCTCCCACGGCCGCAATTTTTCTTGCTTCGCAGCCCACTTGATTGAGCAGGATCTGTTCTTGACCGGTCGCACCATGTGCTCGGTCGTCGGGTACAGTGGCCCGGCGGTTTGGGTTTTCTCTACCAGCGGTTTTCATCGCCTCTTCGCGACGAAGCCTGTCAGTTCCGAAACCAACAAAGCAGAACGGCGGTCAAATGGCGACCATAGTTCTATCTGAGACTCGTGGCCTATAGCTTTTTCTGGTTATCCGAGAGGGCCTAGGGTCGCGTGTGAGACTTGGTGCCCGAGGCACACAGCGCCTAACTAACCAGCTGAGACTCGCTCTCGAACCAGAGTGTCTCGAGAACCCGACGGCCACCGCTAGAGAGAATCCTCAGGATGGAGCGGACTCGATCAAAGACACTCAAGCTGTTTGTGGTTTCAGATATTGGGCGTCGAAGCACACTCCCTTCTTCCAAACGATCAATACGATCGTGGCAATCTTTCTGGCTAATGTCAGTCGTGCCATCTCTGGCCGCATGCCTTTGGCAACGAGAGCCGCGTAGAACTCTTGGAATGGACCGGGCTTGCTGGAAGCCACGACGGCTGCGCTCTTAAACAGGTTCTTAAGATCGTGATTGCAGTTTTCGTTGAGCCCGCGAACCGAGGTTTTCTTCTTTCGTTGCAGCTGCCCGTTGACCGAACGGTGATCGGCACTGCTGTGGGTCTCAATCGCAAAACCGCTGTATTTCCACAGTGGCCGCTTGGTTCGAAAGCGGTGTGGTGTTTGCAGGATGCCCAGCAACACAGCCGCCCGGATTGGACCGATCGACGGGATCTGGCAGAGCCGTTTCCATGCACGGTGTTTCTTACTCTCGGCCAGCACATCTTGCCGAACTTGCTGGCGCAACACTCTCAGCGCATCCAGTTGCTGGTAATAAAATTCGGCCCGCCGGCGCACCCCCAGTTCGCTGATCTTCGCGAGCCATTCTTCGCGATGGCGTGGTGCATACACCTGCTTGCCGGTGCATGGGATGCCCCAGCTGCGATAGATCGCCTTCACCCGGGTCATGACCCGCGCGAGATCTCTCGTAATGGTCAGATAACTCCGCACCAGTTCCTTCAGAGCTCGTAGACCATGCTCGCCGTGATAAACAGGGTTGAGTTTGTTCATGTACAACAGATCGGATAGCTTGCGTGCATCGATGCGATCATTCCTGTTGTCATCTTTCAACAAGGCGTTCCGACGCGGATCGCACACCACCAAACTCCCAACATGCGGCCGCAATAGGTCGTACAACCAGGCCGCCCAGGTTCCTTCTTCAAACGTGACCTGCAAATCTCCGCGCAGCCCATCGAAAAACTGCAGGATCGTGCTCGCCTTCGTCTCGATGACGCATTCCATGACGATCTTTCCCGCAGCGTTCCTCACCGCGATCGAAATACTTTCCGTGTGGACGTCCATACCGATATATTTAATGTTGCTAATCATAAAGGGTGTCCTCTCTGGAAGGGTTGAGCCGAACACTCAAAACCCTACTCCAAAAGGGGCGCCCTTTTATATTGCGTCTCTTAGTGCTCTATCGGAAGCGCGTGCAAGCAAGTAGTGGACACGACCCAACTCTGGCGGCACATCAAGAAGCACCCAGATAGCCCGTTTTACAAATCGAAGAGGACTCGGAATACGTATGGCCTGAAGGAACGGAGGTTGACCTCTACGGCGCGCTAGGTTCCGTTCGCGGTCTGGTGACCGGCATGCCAACGATGGTCTGCGCAAAGGTTTTGAAAAGACAGTTCTTGCATCCCCACGTTCGACCATGAACCCTTTGACGCAGTCACGGAACGGGTCTACCCACAGCGACACGATGTCCATGAGCTGTCGCTCGCACGCGAGCGAATGCCTTTTCCGACGCCGATCTCGGAACTGAGCAGTGCTACAATTCGGTCCATGCATCACGGAACGTTGCAGACTGTAGTCTCTGTGGCTCTGCTAATTTGTATCATTTGCCCCGCGTTCGACCTCTTTGACCGTTGGGATCATGCGATTCAGACCGGCAACGAGACAGAGTACAATCTCGTTATCCTTGCGTTGTGCGTAGGAATCGGAGTTTGCTTTGCGAGATTGGCCTTAAGACTTTGTCCGCTCCGGTTTGCTTGTCATTTGATTTTGAATTTGTGGCCTCATAAGCCTTTCCATTCGGGCTTGCCAGGTTCCTGGTTTCTCATTCCCATTGCCCTCAGCCCTCCCGTTCTAACACTTCGTATCTAAGAGGCTCTCTTTCGAGGGTCCGTCTGCCCGCGCGTAGCTCGCGTCCTATGGGCGGTTTCTCACTTGCTATTTGACGAGTACAAGAGTCTGGGATGATTCTCCATCGCCTTTATTTCCTTGTTCGTCGCGTTGCTGTTACTGGAGTCGTGTCTTTTCTACTTTTAGCGTTCGCAAGCCCAGCCGGCGCGCAGGGTTCGCGAGTTGCAGGGACGATGGAGGGTACTGTCAGTGACAGCAGCGGTGGCGCGATGCCCGGGGTGAAAGTTTCGATACAGAATACGCTCACGAGTCAAGTGCGCACCGTAACGACGGATGAGCAGGGTGTTTTTCGGGCGGAGCAGCTTGCCGTCGGCACTTACGAAGTACGGGTGGAACATGCGGGCTTCGCACCGTACCGGCAAACTGGCGTGGTATTGACCCTGGGCCAGACCCTGCATCTCAAAATAGTTCTGTCTCCAGCGTCGGGAACAGCCACAATAACGGTCAAAGCGGAACCATCGGGCATAGATACATCGCAAACTTCAGTTGTTTCGTCGGTGGATCAAGAGAGGATAGAAGAACTGCCCGTAAGAACCCGCAATTATCTTGACTTTGTGCTTCTTGCGCCTGGTGTCTCGAGCTCTCCGGAAACAACCGCCGCTGCAAACTCGGCACCGCTGGCTGGCAGTGGCTTCGCCTTCGGCGGTTTGCGGCCACAGAGTAACAACGTCCTGATTGATGGCTTGGACAACAACGACGAGTTCACGGGCTCAAGCCGAACCGAACTGTCCCCTGAAATCGTGCAGGAATTTCAGGTCGTCAACAACGGCCTCTCGGCAGAATCGGGCGGTGCTTCGGGTGGTTCGATCAATGTCATTACTCGCTCTGGGACAAATATCATTCATGGTGACGCTTTCCTCTTTGCACAGGATAGTGCGTTTGATGCCCGAGAACCGTTTGAAAATCAACCGGAGAAGCCATCGTTACGGCGCTTCCGCGCTGGCTTTGCTCTAGGTGGACCGATCGTGAAGGACAGGACGTTTTACTATGCTGCGATCGAACAGGAGCACAGTCGTGGTCAAATCGGTTCGGACATCGACCCGGTTGTGGCATCAGAGGTTAACTCCTTCCTGTCGACCGGCGCGTTAGCTGGCTTGAGTACACGGCAAATCGCCACAGGGTTCTCGCCCACCGCACGGGCCGAAACAGAGGCTGCTGGAAGGCTCGATCATCAATTCACGAAAAATACTGAGCTTATGCTGAGGTACACCTTTACCAACAACAAGGAAGCAGGAGACGCCTTCAACACGAGTGGGTTGATCGACGCAAGTGCACGGGGCAGCAGTTTCATCAGTGACAACGCTCTGTCGGGATCACTTACCTCAGTCCTAGGATCACAGGCGGTCAGCGATTTTCGCTTCCAGCTTGCAACGCGGCATGCCGTTTTACGCACGAATGATCCCGTGGGGCCTGAAGTTGATCTTGCGGGAATGGTTACTTTTGGACGACCTTACGCAGGCAATAGCGAGCGGCGCGAAAATCACTACCAGGCCGCCTACACCTACACGCGCACCAAAGCCAATCACCTTTGGAAAGCGGGCGGCACTGTGAATCGTGTTCGGGAACGCGCCGACGTGCCTGACGGTTTCGGTGGTGTTTACCTCTTCGGCTCCTCGCGGACTTCCTTGCGGAAAATCCTGACCAATTTCGCCAAGTTTTCGGCAACCCGCGAGTGGACTTCCCAGTGACAAGCTATAGCGCGTTCCTTCAGGACCATTGGTCGGCGACACGCACAGTGACAATCGACCTGGGTCTGCGATACGACTTTGAGCACCTGCCAGCGGGGTTCAACCAGGATACACATAACTTCAGCCTACGAGTGGGTCTCGCTTGGAGTCCTCTGGCCAGGTGGGTCTTTCGGGCAGGTTATGGGGTTTTCTTCGACCGATACGTTCTGGCAAACCTCACGCGTGCTATCGAGACAAACGGATTGCAGGGGTTCGAGCAAGTAGCGAATGGTAGCGTTGCAGCAAGTCTTTTCGCGGCGGTGCAAGGTGGTCCTCAGTTTGCACCCTCGTCCGGGATTGCACCTTCGGTCTTCCGTCCCTATTCACGCATGGCCACCCCGTATAGTCAGCAGGCCAGCGCGGGCGCGGAATACCTGTTGGCAAAGAACCTTACGCTTCGCGCTGACTACCTGTTTGTTAGTGGCGTCAAACTGCCGCGAACTGTCAACGTCAACCTGTCGTCTCCGGTTGTTCTGACACTCGCAAACGCATCTAGTTTGGGCGTTCCTGATCCGACGCCACAACAGGTAGGAAGAGAGGTCTTCTCTCCCGGACGCCTCGACTCGCAGTTTGATGACATCTACGAACTCCAAAACTCCGCCCATTCGACCTACAACGGCGCTTCCATCACACTGAGTCGCGCGATGAGCGAAGAGTTCGAATTCTCCGCCAGCTACACGCTGTCGAAGACCTATGACAACGCCTCTAATTACGATGAGCAACCACAGAACCCGTTTAATCTCGCCGCCGAAAATGCGGTCTCCCGGCAACATCAACAACAACGATTCGTATTTAACGCGCTCTGGGACTTACCGATCGGCAAGGAAGAGGGCAGCGGGCGCAAGTCCGAGCCGGATCAAGGATGGCGCGTACGCGCCTTCAGCCACATTGAAGTTGCGCCTATCTTCATAGCAGAGAGTGGCCGCCCGGTGAATCCGTTAACCGGGCTCGACTCGAATCGAACACATGCCTTTCCTCTTTCATCGCGACCGTTAGGCCTTGGAAGAAACGCGCTGCAAAATCCAGCCGTTGTGACGCTGAATCTGCGCGTCCTCAAATACTTCCCTCTTGGTGAGTCGAAACGCTTGGACTTTGTCGTGGAGTCGTTCAACCTTCTCAATCGAGCGAACGTTGCCCAAATCAATCCGGTGTTCGGCTCGGGTCTGATTCCAATAACAGGATTCAGGCAACCCACTGCCGGAACAGGTGCGGGCCAAATCCTGTTCTCTTTAGATTTCGAGTTCTGAGTCGCCAACTTCTGGTTAGCCCCAACTGCGTCCTCGACGCGACGCTTGGGTACCAGGAACCTGTTATCCGCTGTTGTAAACAGGTGTATGTGGCGGGGCCGCCTCGCAACTCTGGGCAGTGGATTAATTGCTTCGCTGGAACTTTCTCTCCAGATCCGGCCCGAACTCGTGAATCAAGTTGTCAATCACACTAATTGGGATTCCTGTCGCTACCCGCCTGAACGTCGGCCCAACCCCGCGATCTGTTACAGGATAATACGCATTCGAGAGACTACTCGCGGCGATACTGCCCAGCAGGCCCGACCAGTTAAACGCACGCCCTCCTGAGTCTTTCCGTGTCACCACGGGTCGAATCATTGCGCGCTCCAGACGGTTCTTAAAGGGACCCGAACCCTGGCGAAAATAACGCGGGTCTTGATGAAAGAGAGAAGCAAGCAGAAAGGTTCGGAAGAAGCCTGCCGACGTTGCATTTGCCAATCCGGCTCCCAGCCGCTTGCCGTACCCTCCCGCGCCCTGCCCATACCCGGACAGGTTGTTGTCCGCTTGCTTGATGCCCGCGGTGAATGCCGCGTAGCTGATGGTCGATGGATCCGTAGTGTTTCTCACGAAGAGACGAAACTTCTCAGGCGAGCTCATCGATACTGGCGCCTTGCTATTGGAGACCTTGTAGGTCGGTATGATCCAGAACAAGCGTGGATGCTCTTCTGGAAGCCCCGGACTTTGTGAGAGCGCCGCCTGCTGAACAGTTGGTACGGTTTCTGCTGGCTTTGCCTTCTGCGCCTCTTCTAGGGGATTGAGCGGAGTCTCCTGTGAGCGAACGACGCTAGGAAGTAATAAGAGCACCAAGAACAAGTAGAAAATGCCATCCACATTTGATCGAATCTGCGCTTGACCATTAAAACCAAACCTCGCTTCTGCGCCACATCGCTCTTGTAGATCACGACCCTTGCAATGCTTTGTGACCATTCCTGAGAAGCCTGTGCAATCTCCTGAAAGTTCCGTTGTTAGCTGACTGGCCCCAACCGGAGGTGCAACCGCCTTGCCGACCCGGCCGCCACGACATGGCTGCAAATTGCTGAAACGGCAGATATAGCTGGAATCTAGCGTTTGTGAGTAGGCAAAACGAAACGGTAGAGTTGACCTGTTGACGTTTCCGCCAAAAAAGTGACACTCGGCAGCTTTTAGACTTGCAGTGCACTGGAGGCGCAGCTTCTTCCATTTCGGTACGGACTGCTAGTCACCTGCCTGAAATCAATCAGCGCGGCCTGGTCGTGTCCGAAGTCCACGTGCAATTCTCTGGTGCTGCCAAATGCGAGGATCGCCTTGACGGTCGCTTCTTCGATGTCTCCGTGGCAAGTTGACGCGGACTTTATCGCCGACCTTGAAGTCCGCTTTGGTTCCTTGGCTGGCACGGAAGCACTGTTCGACTATGTTGAGGCGTCGCCGCGCAAGCAAGGGCGCCTTCTAAGCACTCTGCCCTGGGCTCTTCCAACTGGAGCTTGAACGCGTCGGGGCACCTTGGGTCTCGGCACAAACTTCGAGCGGCCTTGCCGAAGCGAACCAATTCCTCGTCAGACATCCTACGCAAGCGGGTGCGTAGTTGTTCGAGTTCGTCGCTCGATCCGATTTCGATTGACATGCCGGTCTCCTGGCAGAGGTGGGAGGCTATTGTAAAGGTACTGACGCGATGATTCGGGTTACGTCGCATCATCACGAAATAGCGGATGAGGAATGAATCCCTCGGGAAGCTCCCTTTCGATTCTCAATACATCGGAAGGTTTATAGACGTATTCCTTGCCACACATATCGCACCGGACGCAGAAAGGTCCGTGGATAGGAGGGCGCGAGGTAACGGCGTCGGCCTCGGCGAGAAGGATTTTGTGCCTATAGATAAAGTTGCGCGGAATGTGGTAGATGTGATTTTTGCAAGTCACGACCCAGCAGTAGGAAATATCCTCCCACATATAGTCCTCCCCATACGGACTACCGTAGGTTGGCAGGTTGGCTGGGAACCTGACAATAGCCGCAATTCTAATCCAGCCCGACTCGACCGTAAATAGTACGCAAAAACTACGCTGCTAGATACTGCCGGTCCCTTAGGGCCCTCCGACCTTTTGGACCCACGGTCTTGCTCACGCTGGCGCTCGCCTTCTACCTGATCCTCAGCCACGCCGCCCCTGTCGCCCACGGTCATTCGCATCTTGCTAAAGAAATGAATCATGAGACAGGACACTGGCTACTGCTGCCAGCGGTTATTTGTGTTCCATGTTCAATTTACTAGACAAATGGAACATCCCGCCTTGATTCCACCGCACAGGGAGTGGCAGATCAGAACAGATCCTGCTCAAACAGGTGGGCTGCGAAGCAAGAAAAAAAACAGCCGTTGGAGTCGTGTTTTTTCTTGACTTCTCCCTTTAGAGAACTTACCAGGCACAAGACAATCTGTTCAAGCAAATTCACAATCAACTACTGCAACTTGGCGTACTCCGTCTTCGCTTCCTTCTACGTCTTTCTGGTTTTAGCCTTCCTCTTTTCCATTCCCACCATCATCCCCGAGGGTGGGTCCTTCCTATTCAGTTTCGCCGCCTCTGCAATCAATTTCTTCACTCCAGGCCTCTTCACTTCGGCAACACTCCGCAGTTTCACGTGTCGCACGCCCTTCCCTGTTCCCTCCAGCAACTTCTCCGGGTCCGGCAGCGCCGCCCCGCGCATGAACGCAAACGTCACATGCTCTTTACCGACCATGAAGCAGCACAGCGGTCCGTTCGAATCAAACGACGGAATCTTCCACGGATTCACGTACTCCTCACCCCCCGTTACTGTCTTTTTCACAAGTACCCGTACCGCCTTCGTCACGCCCCCAAGCTTCCCCGCCTTCTTCACATAAGTATCAATCCAAACCCCTGCTTGTTTCCCCTCAATCGTCGGCATTGGTTCCTCCTACCCCTTCTGCGCCATTTTATTCCTTTCTTTCTTCCAAGTCCGAACTAGACCGAACATGGCCGATTAGTGGACAAACTAGTCGAATCACTTGTGTCCAAGCACATCCTTCAGCCTCTCGCCGGGAGTGGCGCTAACTTTTGGTAACTTGGCAAACCCGAGAAGGTCTGGCTAGTGTTTGACTTTACCGGGTTCCTCGTTTAACCAGGGTCTGAGTCAGACTTTGGGGCGTCATTAGAAATAGCGGCAAGATTTTCTTTGCTGTGGACAATATCTCTTTCCGAGAGTCCTCAGTGACGCTGATGCGACCGTTAGGCTCGATTCCATCCATCCGAAATAGTGGCCGGAGTTCTTGCAATGCCGCGTTGTTGGCGCACCATAACGAATGAAGCTGACGATAGCCCTCATACGCGTCGGCCTTACCAGCGACCAAGTCTCGGAGGATCTCCGTTGCAGCTTGTCTACTGGCGAGCCTTCTATTTTCAATCTTGGAAGTCCGAGACCGGTGTTTGAAACTCGAAGATTTTTATAGCACAAACTGGCCCTTCGCTTTAGTAGCCATGTTACCGGGAACGTCGTTAACCAGGGTCTTCGGAATATGATTCCTGTTGCCGCGGCTCTACAGGAGTGCGGAGGCTAGTACCTACTTCAGCGGCAACTTCGGCATCTATCTTCAAAAGATGTGCTTATTTTCCGAGCGCGGTGACCTCAATTTCGCTCGCCACGGAACTGTAATGGCTTCAAAGGGGCAGCGCGATGCCTAACGGGGGCGGTGGGGTGTATGCTGTCTGTGGGACGAAAAGGCAAAATCGGAATCGATGGATCATGCGTAGTGTTAACTCGGGTCGGAGATCTAGCTGCCTCAAGGGGGTGCTACTCGCCCTCGTTTTGAGTGCTCCGATTTCCCTGAATGCGCAAAGCGGATCCTCACCGCAATCGCAGCCGGCACAATCGGCCTTCGCGCCGCCGCCCGCAACGCAATCGCAATCCCAGAGCACGCCTGCTTGCTCCGACGCTCCTCCCATCTTGAAACGAGGCAAACAGCCGGAACTGCCTCCCTGTCCTGACCCGCCGCTGGCCGCGTCGGCCCCCGCGGACTCCACACGCACGAGGTCGCTGAGTCCCTCCGAAGCCTTGATCGAAAGGGCCAGAGGGGCGGCCTTCGAGTTTTCAGAGAACCTTCCCAACTTTATTTGCCAGGAGCTCATGGCGCGGTATAGGCAGCGAGGCCGCGAGGAAACGCCCCTGGACGTTGTTTCGGCTGAAATTATTTACGATCATGCTAAGGAAAGTTATCGCAACGTGAAGATCAATGACCGCCCCACGGACACGGGCCTGGAGGAAATCAGTGGGTCCTGGTCCACTGGAGAATTTGC
>Ga0306922_10008105_pt1 | contig 10190 bp, 8 predicted proteins | sample sta12Cox44000082_FD_203758 | JGI IMG/M metagenome (GOLD analysis project Ga0306922, IMG submission 203758) | Lab enrichment of tropical soil microbial communities from Luquillo Experimental Forest, Puerto Rico - statoxic.12C.oxic.44.000.082 (v2)... | ecosystem: Environmental > Terrestrial > Soil...
CAGCTTGCGAGCGAGCGCGGCAGCTCATCGCGCAGGATGAGCAAGTCCGCTATGAGCCATGGCTTCACGTTCTCCCGGTAGACCCAATGATAGGCGGTGAGCCCCGAGACCGACCTTAGAATAGCCGCCCATTGGAAGTAGTCGAGCGGTCCGCCAACCCGTTCGTGCGCAGGCAGCAACATATGATATTTCACGTCAAGAATGCGCGCCGTGTTGTCGGCGCGCTCCATGTATACGCCGAGCCGGGAGAACCAGTAGGCATCGTTGCGCAGCATTGTGCGGTAGGCGGAGCCGTCGAAGCGCAGCGAGCTTTCCTGTACCCAGCGCAGGAAGCGCATGAACTCCTCGCGTGAAGTGGCGCCGTTTCCAAAGCGCTTAAGCTCCAGCCAGGTGCCGTTGATGGCATCCCACATTTCCACGGTCAGAGCGGTCCGCACAGCGCGCGCATTGCTGCGCGCAATCTCGAAGCAATTGCGAATGGAAGACGGATTGGCGCTTGAAAAGCAGAGAAAGTCGGTGACGTTTTCCTCATTCGCGTCGGGGTAGGCGACAGAAAACGCATGAGCGCAGCCGGCCGTGGCAAGCGCCGATTCCCACTCGTTCGACGAACCGGCGTACGAGAGCGGCAAGGTGGTCAGTCGCTGAGTAACCTCGAGGATGCGGGCGAGGTATTCGGCGCGCTCTACGTATCGCGCCAGCCAGTAGAGATTATCGGCTGTTCTGGACAGCATGTCAGCGAAAAATCACGAATAGACTCATCGATCCAGCACCCAGGTGTCCTTGGTTCCGCCTCCCTGGCTGGAATTGACAACCAGCGAACCCTTGGTCAAAGCGACGCGGGTGAGGCCGCCGGGGACGATGCGAATGCGGTCGCGCCCCGTAAGCACAAAAGGACGCAGGTCGACGTGGCGCGGTGCCACGCCCTCCTCGACGCAGGTCGGGCAGGTTGAGAGCGCGAGTGTCGGCTGCGCGACGAAGTTCTTGGGGTTCGATTTCAGCTTGGCGCCGAAGGTCGCGATCGTTTGCTTGTCGGCCTTCGGCCCGATCAGCATGCCGTAGCCGCCCGAGCCGTGCACCTCCTTGACGACCAGTTCGTCGAGGTGATCGAGCACGTAGGCGGCATGTTCAGGTTCTCGACAACGCCAGGTCGGAACGTTCTTCAGGATCGGCTCCGCGCCGAGGTAGAATTCGACGATTGCCGGCATATAGCTGTAGACCGCCTTGTCATCGGCAATGCCGGTGCCGACCGCGTTCGCAAGCGTTACGTTTCCCGCCTGGTATGCCGACATCAGCCCCGGCACGCCGAGCGCGGAATCTGCTCTGAAGACGAGAGGGTCGAGGAAGTCGTCGTCGATGCGTCGGTAGATGACATCGACCCGCTTGGGCCCTTCTGTCGTGCGCATATAGACGAGCTCGTCCATGACGAACAGATCGCGGCCCTCGACGAGCTCGACGCCTAGTTTGTCGGCCAGGAACGAATGCTCGTAATAGGCGGAGTTGTAGACACCGGGAGTGAGCAGGACAACGGTCGGTTCCGTGCCGGTGCTGCCCGGTGCCACGGAATTCAGCGTTGCCAGCAATTCGTCGGGATAGTTCTCGACGGGCGCGATACGGTGGCGAGCAAACAATTCCGGAAACAAGCGCAGCATGATCTCCCGGTTCTCGAGCATGTACGAGACGCCGGAGGGGGTCCGGGCATTATCCTCGAGCACGTAGAAGGTCTGCGGGTCGATACGAATCACATCGATGCCGGCGATGTGGACATATATATCGTGCGGCACCCTCTGACCGTTCATCTCCGGTCTGAACACGGGATTCTGGAACACGAGATCTTCCGGAACGATGCCGGCTTTGAGGATCTCGCGCCGGCCGTAAACATCCCGCACGAAGTGGTTGAGCGCATTGGCACGCTGCTCGAGTCCTGCGCGCAGGATATCCCATTCGGTCGCGGCGAGGATGCGGGGCAGAACATCGAATGGGATGAGCCGCTCCTGTGCGTCCGCCTCCCCATAGACCGCGAAGGTGATGCCGATGCGCCGGAACAGAACCTCTGCCTCTCGCCGCCGGAAATCGAGTATGTCGGGTGGGATCTGGGCGAGCCAGCGGGCCAGCTCGCTGTAGGAAGGCCGTATCGCCCCGTCTGCGCCGGTCATTTCATCGAACGCAATCGTCATCCCTTGCTCCGGGCCGGCGCGTGATCGACGGGGCGAGACCGCGCGACCCGATCCTAGCTGCAAGCCTTGCGCCAACCCAAGGGATTTCGATGCCCTTGGCTCGGTCTGTCGATGGTGTGCTCAAGTTTTGCGCGCCAGCTGATCAATTAGCTGCTTCGAGTCGGCTCTTGGTGTTATGGTTTTCCTGAGTACCGAGATAACCGGTTACCAAAGCGGGGTTCGGTCGAATGGAATCAGAGATCGTCATGACCGGGCTTGTCCCGGTCATCCACGTCTTGGTTGCGGCACGAAATACCCGCAGCGACCAATGCTCTGTGCCGGCTGTGCGGCGACGATCAGCGGCAACCCTGACAGGGCGCAGATGAGGACGCCTACCAATACCCTACGGAATTGGAACGCCTCCGACATCCTTCGGCACCTTGTAGCCCTTCTGCACGGCCGGCCGCTGCGCAATTGCTACATACCAGCGCTTGACCGCGGGGTATTTGTTGAGGTCGACCGTTTGCCATTCGAAGCGCGAGACCCATGGCCAGATTGCGATGTCGGCGATGGAATAGTCGCCGGCTACAAACTCGCGGTCTGCGAGCCGCCGGTCGAGCACGCCATACAGGCGATGCGCCTCCTTGAGATAGCGCTCCTCGGCGTAGGGCGCCTTGCCCTTGTTGTATTTCACGAAATGGTGGACCTGCCCGAACATCGGTCCCGGCCCGCCCATCTGCCACATCAGCCATTCCAGCACGCGGTAGCGTGGCTCGCCCTCCTTCGGCAGCAGCTTGCCTGTCTTGTCCGCGAGATAGATCATGATCGCGCCCGACTCCATCAGGCTGATCCCGGTGTCGCGGTCGACGATGGCCGGAATGCGATTGTTGGGGCTGATCTTGAGAAACTCCGGCTTGAACTGCTCGTCCTTGCTGATGTCGACGGCATGCGTGGTATACGGCAGGCCGATCTCCTCCAGCATGATGGAGGCCTTGCGGCCGTTCGGGGTGGTCCAGGTGTAAAGATCGATCACGGTTGGCCTTTCGGTGCTTGCAACGGCTGTTCGCCGGAATGCACGTTCTATCGTTTGTGGCCGATGTCCACCACCTCAACCTCGACCGATCGCTCCTGCCCGTTACGGGTGACCTGCAGCGTCACGCGCTTGCCCACGCCGATGCGCTCGAGCTCGTCGGTCAGGTCCGGCAGCCTGTGGACCGGCTTGCCGCCGGCCGCCACGATCACGTCGGCGATTCGGCCTCCGCTTGCTTCGGCGCCCTTGAGCCCGGCGCGCTCGGCCGGCGAGCCCGGGGTCGTGGCCACCACGGCAACTCCTTCCACACCGGCGCGCGTTGCGGCCGCCTCGTTCGCCGCGACGATTCCTATCCCTGGAGTCGGCACATAGCCCTTGCCGATGATCTCGGGCACCACCCGATTGACCACGTCGATGGGGATCGCAAAGCCGATGCCCGCGCTGGTGCCCGATGGCGAGAGGATGGCCGTGTTGACGCCGATCACCCGGCCCGCCGAATCAAGCAGCGGGCCGCCGGAATTGCCCGGGTTGATGGCGGCGTCGGTCTGGATCACGTTGGCGATCTCGCGACCGGCGCTGGTCGGCAGATGGCGCTTGAGCGCGCTGATGATTCCCGTGGTGAGCGACTGATCAAGGCCGAATGGATTACCGATGGCAAACACCGATTGGCCCACCTTCAGGTCATCGGAGGTGCCGATGGCGATCGGCGGCGGAAGATCCCGCGTCTGGTCCACCCGGATCACCGCGAGGTCGTAGTTGGGCGCTGTGCCGACCAGCCGTGCGCGCAGCACCTGGCCCGAGGCAAGCCGCACCGCAAGCTCTTCGGTGCCTTGCACCACGTGATTGTTGGTCACGATGTGCCCCGCCTTGTCCCAGATGAAGCCGGTACCGGTCTGCGCCGGCACGCCTTCGCCCTCCGACTGCGCGGCCTCAAGCCCGCCGCTCGTGGTGCCCACCACCTGAACCACCGAGGGCGACACATGCTCGAACAGCTCAATGGTCGAGTGCTCCAGGTCGGAGAGGCTGCCGCGCGCCTCGACTGTGCGCGGGGTCGAGGCCGAATAGAGCAGGCGGTCGATGTAGGGCTGCGCGATATAGGCGCCGACCGCGATGAGCAGCACGACGACGATAATGCGGGTGATGCGCTGGTTCATCGCGTGCTCTTCTCGACAACAATCACGTCTTCATCCGGAACGGTCGCGAACAGCCGCTCCACGTCGGCCTTGCGCCGTTCGAGCGCGAGCCGCTGGTTGACGTAGCCCTTGTCCGTGATCTCGTTGGAATCGATGGAAGGCGCATCGGGCAGAATGAGCGCGCGCGCAACGCACTCCGACGAGCCGCGATGCTCGGCATTCCAGCGCACGAGCGCCGCACGCACATGCTCGCGCACGCTGGTATGGCCGGCAAGCTGGGAGAGCGACGCCTCCTCGCCTGCGAGCTTGCGCGCGCCCGCCGGATGGAGCCACGCCAGCACCGCGATCTCGTTGCGGTTCTCGCCCGCCACGACAATGTCGAGCAGCGCGGGCGAGGCGGCGGCAAGCAATGCGGTTCGCAGCGCCCCCACGCCGACCCAGGTGCCGGTTGTGAGCTTGAAGTTCTCGGCGAGGCGGCCGTCGAACACGAGGCCCTTTCCGGGATCGCCCGCATCCGCGAAACGAACGGCGTCGCCCGGCATGTAGAAGCCTTCCTCGTCGAAGGCCGCGGCGGTGAGGTCCGGCCGCTTCCAGTACCCCGGTGTCACATTTGCCCCGCGCACGCGCAGCTCGAGCTTGTCGTTTGCCGGCACGAGCTTGAGTTCGACGCCGGGTACCGGCACTCCGATCGGACCCGTGCGCTCCATGATGAAATGTGCGGCGGTGGCAAGCGGCGAGGTCTCGGTCGTGCCCCACGACGATGTCATGGGCACGCGATGGCCGACGGCGCGCTCGCACACCCGTTCGAGCCGCTCCCACAGATCCTGCGGCAGCGTGGCGCCGGCATAGAAGATGAGGCGCAGCTTCGCGAAGAACGCCCGCGCCAGCGCCTCGTCGCGCTCAAGAAAGGGGAGCAGCGCAGCATAGCCGGCCGGCACGTTGAAATAGATGGTGGGAGAAATCTCGGCGAGGTTGCGCGCGGTCGCCTCGATCAGGCCCGGCAGCGGCCGCCCGCCGTCAATGAAGAGCGTGCCCGCGTGGCGCAGCACCAGATTGAAATTGTGGTTGGCGCCGAAGGTGTGATTCCAGGGGAGCCAGTCCAGCAGCACCAGCGGTTGCTCGTCGAGGAACGGCCAGATCTGCGCCAGCTGCTGCTGGTTGGCGGCGAGCATGCCGTGGGTGTTGATCACGCCCTTTGGCAGCCCCGTCGAGCCCGAAGTAAAAAGAAATTTGGCGATGGTGTCGGTGCCGACCGCGGCTGCGGCCTTCTGCAACGCGGGTCCGGGCTGCGTTCTCGCCATTGCATCGAAGGCGATGACATCCTCGATGTTGGCGCTGTTGCGCTCTGCAAGCAGCTCGATCTTCGGCGCCGCCTTCGCCGCGTCGAGCGCGTCGAGCGCTTTGGCGAAGGGGCCGGTGTCGTCGACATAGATTAGGCCCGGCTCGAGCAAGGAGCAGATGTGCTTGAGCTTGGCGTGGTCGGCGCTTTGCAGCGAATAGGCGACCGAGATCGGGGCAACCGGCACGCCGGCGGTGAGGCCGGCGAGCGTGAGGAGCGCGTGCGCTATGCTGTTGCCGGAGAGGATCATCACCGGGCGCTCGGCGCAGAGCCCGCGCTCGATCAGCCCCTGCGCCAGCGCATCGACCTTCGCGCGCGCCTCGCCATAGGTGAGCTTGCGCCAGAGGCCGGAAGCGTCGCGCTCCGCAAGGAAGAGGCCCTCGGCATTGCGCTCGACCGCAGCGCGAAAGAGCCTGGCGAGCGAAGGGTCATGGGTCGCCAGGGCTTGCGTCGAGCGATAGCGCAAGCCGCCGCCGGCGATCTCCTTGCACACGACGCTTGGGAGGGCGTAATCGATCGGGCGGAGCGGGGAGGGGCGGGACATGTGGTTCAAAAAGTCTAGTTTTTTCAGTCTGGTCCGGTGAGGCTTTGATCCAAGAATTTGTTTGGTCAAATTGCTACTAAAGAGTTTATCTTACGAATATACAACTTTTGGATGAATGCAGTGCGAGTGCAGTTTGCCGGAACGGTCTGCCGCCGCGACACGATATCCTGCCCCCACAGAATCTTCATCTCAAAAAGCTCTCGGTCCATCGTATGCAAAGAGCGCTGGAACGAGTGCTCGGACGTCAGGATCGAGGAGGCGGCGCCGCCCAGATGGCGGCCTACGGCAACCCGGCCTTGGCGAGGCCGTCGGCGATGCGCTGAAAATCGCTCGCCTGCTTGTAGGGAAGAACACGCGCGCGCTGCGCCAGCGAGAAGTCCGGGTTGACCTTGAGAAGATCCGCCCAGGCCGAGCGCGCCTCGTCGAGGCGCCCGAGATGGCCGTAGCAGGACGCCAGCAGCATGCGGCTCGCATCGGTGGCGGGGAAGCGCCTGATGCGTTCGGCCAGCAGCCCCGCGGCGGTGTCGAATTCTCCCAGGCTGAAATTCGCCTGCGCCAGGATGTGCAGCACGATCGAGGAATAGTGTGGATCAAGCCGCATCGCGGTCGCGATCGGCTCGAGCGCCTCGGCTGCGCGGCCGGCATACATGAGCGCCATTCCGACCGCGGTATGGCCCTGCGCAAAGTTGGGATCGAGCGCGAGCGCGCGACGGAACTGCGCGAGCGCGCCCTCGAGGTCGCGCCGCCAGATCATCACGTGACCGAGCGCCATGTGGCTCACCGGCTCCTGATCGTTCAATTCGACCGCACCGCGCGCCCAGCTTTCCGCCTCGCCCAGTGTCTGCGCCGGATCGTGCGTCCAGTCGCTGACGTATTCGGAAATCGCGGAGAGCGCCAAGCCGGCGTGCGGCGCCGGAAACTGCGGATCGAGCGCGATCGCTTGGCGGTACATCGCGCGTGCCTGCACGACCGAATCGCGGGTGCCGCGGGTGAGAAATTCGCGCGCGCGCAGCCAGGTCTCATAGGCTGCCACGTTGCTGGTCCCGCGCTGGCCCAGCCGCTTCTCCTCGCCGCGGGTCAGCGTGACCGAAAGCGCGGCGACGATCTTCTCCACCACCTCGTCCTGCGTCGCGAAAATGTCCGTGAGCTCACGGTCGAAGCGATCGGCCCAGAGGTGTCCGCCGCTGCCGGCATCGATGAGCTGCGCGGTGATGCGCACGCGGTTGCCGGCCTTGCGCACGCTGCCCTCGAGCACGTGGCGAACGCCGAGCTCGCGCCCGACGCGCTTCATGTCGGCCGCCTTGCCCTTGTAGGCGAAGGTCGAGTTGCGCGCGATGACGAACAGGCCCGAGACCTTCGAGAGGTCGGTGATCAGGTCCTCGGTCATGCCGTCGGCGAAATATTCCTGTTCCGGGTCGCCGCTCATGTTCTGGAACGGCAGCACCGCGATTGACGGCTTCTCGGGCAGCGCGGGCGCCGCTGCCGGCCGCGGGATGCCGTTCAGGCGCACGTGATAGGCATGCACCGGCCGCGCGATGTTCTTGAGCTCCTGCGCGCCGATGTCCTCGAACTCAAGATCGATCCTTCCATTGATCTCATCGTAGACCTTGCTCGAGACGCAGATGCCGCCGGCCTCCGCGATGCCCTCCAGCCGGGCCGCCACGTTGATGCCGTCGCCGTAGATGCGGGCCTCGTCGTAGACCACGTCGCCGATATTGATGCCGACACGGAACTGCATGCGGCGCTCGGGCTCGATGGCGGCATTGCGCTCCGCCATCCTCGATTGGATGGCGAGCGCGCATTTGACCGCGTTCACGACGCTCGGAAATTCGGCGAGGATGCCGTCGCCGGCAGTGTCGATGATGCGCCCCGCGAACTCGCCGATCATCGGCAGCACGACCGCCTGATGGCCCTTGAGATCGCGCACCGTGCGCGCCTCATCCGCGCCCATCAGCGCGCTGTAGCCCGCGATGTCGGCGGCGAGGATGGCGCTCAGCCGCCGTTCCATGCGCTCTTCGGCCATCTCGATCGCACCTGTCCTGATCGAGGAAGTTATGTATGGTCGGGTGTGGAGCATGTCCATGCGGGCCGCCCCGGGGGAACTCTACGCCCACGGCCGGAGCCTGTTTCAGCCTGAATTGGTTTCAGCCCGAATGGGTCAGGTCGCGGGCGACATTGCTCAACTGCGCTCGAAGCATATCGGCATCGACAGTGTCGGCTGCCATCACCGCTTTCACGATGGGATCGGCCAGCATTTCCGGGATTGTCGGTTCTCGATAACGCAAGCGTGTGCGGCTCTCGCTGCATGGCGCGTTCGGCGACGGGGTCATCTCTAGCGCTCCCGACGACACGTTGTTCAAGCGGTATTGCCGTCGGCGGTTTCCTCGCCGGCGAACGAAACGGATCGGTTGTGGAGGGCTCGGGCGACGCGCCGGCTCACCGGTGCGACCGCCGGCGCGCTTGACACGACGGACCCGGCCATCAGGCTGAGCCATTGGCGCGCCCCCACGGTCTGGATGTGCTGGACGACCACATCGAGCCCGCCGGACGAGCCGCCGATGAGCGCGAACAGGATGAGCCCCAGCAAGAGCCGCAGACCGAATAGTGCTTTGTATTTCATGGTGTTCTTCCTTCGATCGGTCGGGACCGTCCGCGGTTATTAAAGTGAGTAGACAGGCCGCGGGTCTTGTGGTACTGACCGGTAACACAGATGTAGGTACTGACCGGTAACACCTATGTCAAGAGGAAGCGCCATGATCGTCGCAGAAAAAAAATTAAGTATCGGAAAAGACGAGAGAATTCCACCGCGCGAACGCATCCTGGCCGTGGCCGCGGACCTTTTCTACCGTCACGGGATCCGGGCTGTGGGGGTCGATGCCATCGCGGAGGCGGCCGGGACCAACAAGATGACGCTCTACCGGCACTTCGCGTCGAAGGACGAGCTTGTGGCCGAATACCTGCGCCACCTTGCCGAGAAGGCGGGCGCTGCCTGGGACCGACGAGCCGCGCAGCATCCCGGCGATCCGTGTGCCCAGCTTCGCGGATGGCTTGAGGATGTGGCGGCGCAGCTCGCCAGCGGCGACCAGCGCGGATGCGCGCTGGCCAATGCCGCGGTTGAGCTTCCCGAAAAGGATCACCCCGCGCGGCGCGTCATCGAAGCATTCAAGACCGCGCAGCGCCAGCGCATCATCGACCTGTGTGCCGCCGCCGACCTCGATCAGCCCGAGATGCTTGCGGACGAGCTGTTCCTGCTGCTGGAAGGCGCGCGCGTGACCGCGCAGAGCATCGGCCGGGACGGGCTCGGTGAGCGGTTCATGCGCATGGGCGAGGCGATGATCTGCGCGCACGAGAGATGAGCAGTCGAGAGGTCTTTCGTGATCCTCGCCAGCCTGGCGTCGCCTATCGGCGCCGTCACGGCAAAGCCGAGCTTGCGCGCCAGCGCCATCATCGCCGGGTTGGAGCTGAAAACGTCTCCAACGAGATAGCGAAGTCCGAGCGCCTTGGCCCGTGACCCAACAATTGCAATCAGGTGGGTACCGAGCCTTCTGCACCGCCACGGCTCTGCCACCGAGATCGCGAATTCACAGCCGCGCCCATCGGGGGTCAGCGCATAGCGCGCTTCGCCGATCATGGTGCGCGTGCCATTGACAGCGCTTTCGGCGATCAGCGCCGGATACCTGCCGTGATCGCCATGCGTCATCGCGTGGAGGTCGCTCGCGGACAGCTCATTGAGGGCGCCGAGAAACCGATTGCGGCGCGAGTCCGGAGCAAGCGCGCGGACATAGTTCTGGATGACGCCCGCATCATTGGGAAGGGCTTCTCGGAGCGTTACCTGTCCCGCGCCGGGCAGATGCAGTGCCTGAACACAGCATCGCTCGTGGTACGCAGCAGCAATTGTCATGGCTAACCCCGCTTGTTGCGATTGGGCGGCGCCCCGACCTGAAGCCAGGGAGGGCGGGGCCCCGCGCCGGGGGGGGGGGGCCCACCCCCC
>Ga0306922_10008110_pt1 | contig 10184 bp, 9 predicted proteins | sample sta12Cox44000082_FD_203758 | JGI IMG/M metagenome (GOLD analysis project Ga0306922, IMG submission 203758) | Lab enrichment of tropical soil microbial communities from Luquillo Experimental Forest, Puerto Rico - statoxic.12C.oxic.44.000.082 (v2)... | ecosystem: Environmental > Terrestrial > Soil...
CGTTGTCCGCGACGATCGTTCTGGCGTTCTTGTTTTGGCTGAGTATTCAGTTTTCCTTCCTTAAGCTGATTATTCTGAGTTCCTGATCGGCAAGCGGCCGCTTGAAGTGCGTCGCCATCGTGATAGGCGGACGGATCACACCGGGTGCCGGATGCGATCTCCGTGCGATGAAGTAGTAAGTGGCCAGCTTGCAATGAGGCCGCCCCGCCTTCGCCGCGGTCGCTTCGGCGACCGCTAGGTGTATTCAGGCGCCATCGGCAGCCACTGCTCGCCGGCCTTGTTGTCCGGCTGCGCAGCCCTGCTGAAAGGCTCTGTCCTGGCTTGCCGGGACTGATCGAAGAGGAGTCCGTCGAGCGGCCGGCGCATGCGGCGGTACCGATCAATGCACGTTGCTGGGGTTGGGGTCATATCGGCGCAAGCGGCGACCGGCAAACCGATGGCCGCAAGCAGCAGTAACTTGTTCATGGCGTTGCCCCGAGTGGTTTGATCAGCCCGCTTGTGGGCAGCGATAACGCTCGCTTAGAAAACGGAACAGCCGGTCAGTGGATGACGCTGACACGCGTTTCCGCGACGTGCTAACAGAGTGACCAGCACGGCCAAGGCACCAACGCTGCCGTCCACCGAACGGACGTCATCCGGTTAAACGCCGGATGCCGCTGTCTTGGGCAGGGGTCCCAGGGCTATGCGCGACGTCCCAATCGACGCTGTCCGGCATCCGATAATGCGTGATGACGCAAAATCGGCTTGACAAGCGATTTATTTTGTCGGTGTCGATAGCTTAAACTTGTAGTCCAACAACTCTGCTCGCCGCTGCGTTGCCGGCTATTTCGGCGTAAGCCTCTGGGAGGACGATGACCCCGGATATTTTTGCGACACAGCCGCTCCGCCCACGAGATCAGTTCGAAGCTTGGCGGGAGTGGTACTGGCCTGTCTTCGATGTGGTCCCGAAGCACGCGCCCGGCGGCGAATTCCCGGCCGAGACCCATCTCTGGAAGCTCGGCGGGTTGGCGATGAGCCGAACTTCCGCGCCGCCCGTTGATGTCGTGCGGACTAAGGGGCACCTCAGACGTGATCCGGTCGATCACTGGATCATCAGCTATTGCGCGCGGGGTGCGCACTCTGCCGTGACGGCGGGAACCGTGCTCGAAGTACCAGCCAGGGTGCCTTACCTCTGGCCGTTGGGACAAGAGTTTCTGCACGAGCGGACGCATGTCGACCGCGTTCAGCTCTTGCTGGCGCGCGATGCATTCCGAGATATGTCGCCGCTGCTGGATACCGCTTGCGGCTCGATTCTCGACACGCCTCTCGGCCATCTGCTCGGCGACTACATGGTTGCCCTGGAGCAACGCCTGCCGGCCGTTACGGCGGCCGACCTCCCCCGGCTCGCGAGCGCGGTTGGTGCGATGGTCGCCGCGGCGATTGCCCCATCGGCCGAGCGTGTCGCCGTCGCCAGGTTGCAAATCGATGTAGGACGGAAGGAGAGAGTGCGACAGGCCGTGCGGAAGCACCTGCGGACCCCGACTTTCGGACCGAGGATCCTATGCCGGCTCGTCGGAATGTCCCGGTCCAATCTCTATCGGCTATTCGAAGATATGGGAGGTGTCGCCCGGTACATTCAGCGTGAGCGGCTGCTCGAATCGCACGCGGTCCTTACCGATCCTGCAAACACGCAGTCGATCTCGGCGGTCGCCGAGGATTTGTGTTTCGCAGATGCCTCGAGCTTCAGCCGTACCTTTAAGCGTGAGTTCGGCCACAGCCCGAGCGAGGTGCGGTCGGCGACACTCGCCGGGCTTGCGCCGCCGGCGACGCCGCGGGGCCCCGTCCCGTCGGCAGGAGCAGATTTCAGCGAGCTGCTTTGCGGATTCTAGCGTTTCAGTGCTCCTCGCTCGGCTGCGGACGAGGCCGTCTAAGAAACGATGGACGCGGTTTTACGTAGCTTTCAGCAGCCGGCCGAGCCGCCGATCCTTCAGGTGCTCGACGGTGGTCACGCGTCGGGGGTAACGAACCCGCCATAAGCGCGAATAACGGCGCGACAATGAAGGGCAGATACAGGATGACCCAAACGGCCTCTTGCACGGTATGCACGGTATAAGGAAGCATCGATTACCTCAGCCGTACTGGGCCCCGAGACGGAAGCTGGGGAAGAGACGTTAGCGTACGAAGGCTAACAGAAGATTCCCTTTAGGATGGGTTGTGCAATAATTGGCGGAAGAGAGCGGCGCCCGGTTGGGGGAACCGGGCGCCCTGCAGAAGCGCTTGGGGGGAATCTGGCGCCGTGGGGGTAACGGAGGTCAGTTTCCGAGAGAATTGTCTTTCTCTCCGCTTCTGAAGCCACCATATCGGCCGAAGAAATCCTTGCTGAGGTCAGCGGCGCGCGTCGCATCCTCGAAACCGTTGCCCAAGAGAATCAAGTGGTTAACTCAGTATATTAGCGCCTCTGGCCCAGAAACATCATCAGGAACTGGAATAGGTTCACGAAGTTTATATAGAGGCTTAGCGCGCCGAATATGGCGACCTTCTCGGCCATCTCGGAACCCCAAGCCTGGGTATGCTGCTGCCTAATCTTCTGGGTGTCGTAGGCGATTAGGCCCGAGAAGATCAGGACGCCGGCGGCCGAGATGACGAAGCTCATCGTGCCCGACGGCCAGATCATGTTGACGAGGCTGGCCAGGATCAGGCCGATCACGCCCATGAATAGGAACTTGCCCACCGCCGTCAGGTCGTGCTTGGTCGTGTAGCCATAGAGGCTCAGCGCGCCGAAGGCGACGGCTGTGATGAAGAAGGTGCGCGCTACCGAAGCGCCGGTATAGCGGAACAACAGTAGCGACAGGCTCACACCCATTAATGCCGTGACGGCCCAGTAGACGGCCTGCACCGCCGTCACGCTCATCTGCGCGGTGCGGAACGAGGTCAGCATCAAGAGGCCGAGCGGCGCGAAGATCGCGATCCAGCCCAGCATGTTCAGGCCCACGACACGGCCCGCCTGAACCTGGAAGAACAGGCTCGCCAGCTCGGCCGAGTTGAACAGGCCGAAGGCTACCATGCCCGACAGCGCGAGCCCCGCGGCCATGTAGTTGTAGACGCGCACCATATGGGTGCGCAGGCCGATATCGAACGACGCCTGGTCGGCAATCGCGCCGGGGTGATTAAAGGTTCCGAAGTTGGGATTCGCCATTTGGTCTCTAGCTCCTCGGGTCTTCGCAGTGGCGCCAAGAGCCGGTTGTTTGACCCCGCCCATTCTACAAACCATGCTCGCCGACACATCAGCCCGGAATCCCACGACTGTTCTCAGTGTCCCAATTGTGGGGCGCCTGCCTTGCGCTCTACTGAACACCTAGCGGGCCATCCCGGCCCACGCATCACCTCGGCCTCAATATCGACGCGATTGGAATCAGTTGACGCGCGCGGGCCGCGGCACCTTGGACAAGACGAGTTGAACACGGTTACGACCGAAAGGCTGCGGAGCGGCCTGATTGACGCACTACGAGCGCGGAACAAACGTCCAATCGCTCTCGGTATAGCTCTTCTAGTGTTCGCCAATAGAGTCGATGGGCAGCGGAGTTACATCCGCTGCCCATGAGAAGCAGGGCCTCTATCCGCTGTGGCTAGCGTTTGTCGATCGACATCCAGTTACGCTTGATCAGCTGGAGAATGGCAATGAGAATGATCGCGCCTACAGTTGCGGCGATGATCGACCCGATCAGCCCGGCAACCGAAATGCCAAGCCAACCGCCGATTTCCGCGCCGATAACGCCGACGACGATGTCGCCAAGGAGGCCGAAGCCGCCGCTACGCATAATCAGACCGGCGAGAGAGCCGGCGACCGCACCGATCAAAAGAAAGACGAAGAGACTCGTGAGCGTCATTTGATGCCTTCCGATGGCGCCACCTTAGATTCGTATGGAGTGAGGCCCTTGAGAGCCTTCAATCGTCGAGCCATATTATAGCCACGGAGTTTGCGAGGTGGCGTTGAGCCGCTCCTTCAGAGTTCAGTTAACGCGCTCGATCTGTCCGTTGCTGGCCAATACAAACGCGGGCAGACCTCTAGACAAGGGTGACTTTGCCCGTGGTAAGATCGTAGACAGCGCCGATCACACCAATCTCTTTCTTGGCTATCATTTCGGCCAGGATTGGCTCCGCGCGCTGCAGGCGCTGAGCGTTGTAGCGCACGTTGGCGATAACGGCGCGCTGTTGTAAATCGTCGCCGGACTGCTTCAACACCGGTTCGATGCCCGACTTCATTGCTCGCACGAGATCCGCAATATGGCCTGGCAGCGTGTTTCCCTTCTGAAGCACCGTCACCGTTGCATTCACGCGAGTGTGATAAATTGCCTATCGTACCGCTGGAAGCGTCTGGAGCCGCTATTCGGCCTTGAGATATCTTCTGACTACCTCGCGCCACCAGGAGGAGCGTATCGTGTCCACTAGCGCTAACGTAACCAGATCGGAAGTCTCTGTCTTGGGCTAGGAGTCCCAGGGACTATGCTCGACGTCCCAATCGACATGTCCGGCGTCCGATGACGTGTGATCAAGCAGAATCGACTTGACAAATGCGTTATTTTATCGGTGTCGATGATCAAACATGGTGCCCAGCGGCGCTGCAGGCTCGGGCACTATCGGCGGCTTCGGCATGGCCTCTGGGAGGACGATGACACCGGATACCTTCACCACACAGCCGCTCCGCCCGCAAGATCAGTTCGAAGCCTGGCGCGAATGGCATCAGCCCGTCCTCGATTTCCTGCCTCAACAGTCGACCAGGTACGGATTTCCGGCCGAGGTGCATTTATGGAAACTTGGCAGCTTGGCGATGAGCCGAACCTCGGTACCTCCCGTTAGTGTCGCACGAACGAAGAGCAACCTCAGGCGCGATCCCATTGATCATTGGGTCATCAACTACTGCGTCCGGGGCACGCATTTCACGAACACGGCTGGGACCGCGGTCGAGGTACCTGCGAAAGTGCCCTTTCTCTCTTCGCTCGGACAAGAATTCTTGCATGAGCGGACGCATATAGACCGGGTCTCGTTCCTCATGGGGCGCGAAGCGTTCGGAGATATCACGCGGTTGCTCGATGCCGCCTGCGGGTCGACCTTGGATACGCCACTCGGACATCTGCTCGCCGACTATATGATGGCTCTCGAGCACTACCTGCCGGACGTGACGGAGGCCGATTTCCCGAGACTTGCGCGCGCGGTCGGCGCGATGGCCGCCGTCGCCGCCGCCCCGTCGGCCGAGCGTGTCGCCGTCGCCAGGCCGCAAATCGACGTGGGACGCAAGGAGCGGGTCCGGCGGGTCATTCGAAAGCACCTGCGGACGCCGACTTTCAGGCCGTCGATCCTCTGCCGGCTCGTCGGTATGTCCCGATCCAATCTTTATAGGCTGTTCGAAGATAGCGGAGGTATCGCCCGGTACATTCAGCGTGAGCGGCTGCTCGAAGCGCATGCGGTCCTGGCCGATCCTGCGAACACACAGTCGATCTCGTCGATCGCCGAGGATTTGTGTTTTGCAGACGCCTCCACCTTCAGCCGTGCCTTCAAACGTGAGTTCGGCCATAGCCCGGGCGAGCTGCGGTCGGCGGCGCTCGCTGGGCTGGCGCCGTCGGCGACGCCGCGAAGCCCCACGCCGTCGGCAGGAACAGACTTCGGCGAGCTTATTCGAGGATTTTAGCGGCGTGACGCCCCTGGCGCACGATCGCCGGTCCACGCATCGGGGCAACATCAGGACGGCCTACGGTCAGACATGAACGCCTCATCCACTGTCACGGTGGTGGGTGGACTAGGCCTCTTCCTGCTCGGCATCCATCATCTCACCGAGGGGCTCAAGGGTCTTGCCGGCGACTCGCTGCGCCGTGTCCTTCAAGCGATGGTCGGCGGCCGACTGAGTGCGATTATATCGGGCGCGCTTATTACGGTAGTGCTTCAATCCTCGACCGCAACGACGCTGACCGTCATCGGTTTCGTCAGCGCCGGATTGGTCACCTTCGCACAGGCGGTCGGGGTCATCATCGGCGCGACTTTTGGCACAACCTCGACGCCATGGCTGGTTGCGATCTTCGGCTTTCGCCTGCGGATTTCCGCCTTTGCCATGCCGATGGTCGGTGTCGGCGCCTTTCTCTGGTTGATCGCCAATGGCAAGACCCGTTCGGCCGGAGCCATCCTGGCCGGTTTCGGCCTGCTCTTTATCGGCATCGACTACCTGCAGACTGGGATGGATGGCATTTCCTGGAACCTTGATGCCATTGGCGGAAGCGGGTTTGGCTGGCAGTGGATTCTCGCTGGCGTCGGGATCTTGATGTCGGTTGTCATGCAGAGCTCGAGTGCCGCTGCGGCGGCGACGCTGGTGGCCGTGCATGCGGGGTCGCTGACTTTTGAACAAGCTTGCGCGATGATCGTGGGCCAGAGCGTCGGAACCGCTGCGACAAGTGCAATGGTGGCAATCGGCGCCGGGCTGGCGGTGCGGCGGGCGGCACTGGCGCATATCGCGTATAATGTTACCGTCGGCATCATGGGGATCTTGCTGCTCGGGCCGATCGCGGCAGCCGCTCGCTGGGTGGGTGCGCAATTAGACGAACCCAATGGCGTGCTGGCCCTGGCGGCATTCAGCAGCATTTTCAAGTTCGTCGGCATACTTGCGTTCTATCCGTGGCTCGATGGTTTCTCGCGGCTGATCGAACGGATTTCCGGAGCAGGCACCGAAACGGCTGTCGGCCGCCTCGATCCTGTCCTCGCCGAGGCGGGAGGAGGCGTTGCTCTCGAGGCGGCCTGGCGGGCCATCCTGGAGCTTGCGCGCGGTTCGGTCGACGCTGTCCACCGCCGGCTCATCGGCGAATCTGTCCCATACAACCCGCCGGTCGAAGCGGCGCGACAGACCGAGCAATTTCTCGAATCGCTCTCGCTCGAAACCCTCGATTTGAGCACATTCGAGCCGCGTCTCGTTCGGCTGTGCCATGCAGTTGATCATCTGAACCGACTACATCACGACCTCACGCGGGTCCCGCCGCAGGCGACTGGCTGGCAGCCCCCGGCCGGCTTTGAGGCAGGCGCGGGAGCACTCGCCGCATGGCTCGACACGACGAAGGACCCCGAGGCGGTACCCGAGCCTGCTGTCTTCGAGGCGATGGAAGACGCGTCCAAACGGCTTGCCGACGACCGTAGGACCGGCCGCGACAAGATATTACAAGCTGTCGCATTGCAACGAATGCCCTCCGGAACGGCGCGCGACGGTCTCGACATGCTCGCCTGGGCCGAGGGTGCACTCCACCACGCATGGCGCCTAGCGGAATCGTTGAGAATCGCCTCCGGCCGTGGGGGCATGCCTGCCGAAGATCAAAAGGAAGATCGATGAAGCGCAAGGAATACGAGAAGGAGCTGCGCAAGCTGCAGGTGGAGCTTTGCGCGTTGCAGGACTGGGTTAAGCACGAGGGGTTGCGTGTGGTCGTGGTCTTCGAAGGCCGCGATGCCGCCGGCAAGGGCGGGACCATCAAAGCCATTACCGATCGGGTCAGCCCGCGTGTATTCCGAGTGGTGGCTCTGCCGGCGCCCTCTGACCGAGAACGGGGACAATTGTATGTGCAGCGCTATGTCGCGCACCTCCCGACGGCGGGCGAGATCGTGATCTTTGACCGCAGCTGGTACAACCGGGCCGGTGTCGAGTACGTGATGGGCTTCTGCACCGAGGAACAGCACCGCCACTTTCTGCGGGTTTGCCCGGAGTTCGAGCTGTTCATCGTCGATGGCGGGATTCAGCTCATCAAATACTGGCTGGAGGTCAGCGATGATGAGCAGAAGCGCCGCTTCATTGCCCGAATTGAGGATCCGCTGCGCCAGTGGAAGCTGAGCCCGACGGATTTGTGCTCGCGCAGCAAATGGTTCGAGTATTCGCGGGCGCGCGATATTATGTTCGGAGCGACTAATACCAAGTTCGCGCCGTGGTACATTGTCCGCTCCGACGACAAGCGGCGGGCGCGCCTCAATTGCATTCGCCACATGCTCGGCCTCATACCGTACAAAAAAATGCCGCAGGAGAAGGCCAAGCTTCCCGACCGTTCGATGAAGGACGCGTATGATGATGTGGCGTCGCTAAAGGGCCTGCAGTTTGTCGAGGAGATCGCGTAAGGCGCCGCGGAAAGCAAGGGAGGACGCATTATGTCTGAGGCATTGCGCGCCAATCCCGGCCCAGCCGCCACCGCCTGGCATGCCGTTTCGGCAGATCAGGTCGTCAGCCGGCTGAAAACCGACCCGGCAGCGGGGTTGGACGCAAACGAGGCATCTCAGCGGCTCGCGCAATACGGTTTCAACCGGCTGCCGGAGGGGAAGCAGCGGGGGCCGCTGATGCGGTTCCTCGCTCAACTGAACAACATCCTTGTTTACGTGCTGCTCGGCGCCGGGTTTGTAAAGCTGATGGTCGGTCTGTGGCTCGACGCTGCGGTCATCCTGGGTGTCGTGATCATCAACGCATTACTCGGGTTCATCCAGGAAGGCAAGGCGGAGAAGGCCTTGGATTCGATCCGCAACATGCTTTCCGCGGAGGCGAGGACCGTACGAGGCGGCGAGACCCGTCTGATCCCGGCCGAGGAACTGGTGCCGGGCGACGTCGTGCTCTTGGAGTCAGGCGACCGAATTCCCGCTGATCTTCGCCTCGTCGACGTGAAGAACCTGCGGACAGAGGAGGCTGCGCTGACCGGCGAGTCGGTGCCGATCGACAAGACCACCGGCGCCGTGGCGGAAAAGGCGACAGTGGGAGATCGGGAAGGCATGGGTTTTTCCGGGACCCTCGTCTCATCCGGGCGCGGAACAGGGGTGGTCGTCGCAACCGGGAGCGAGACTGAGCTCGGACGCATCAACCAGTTGATGGCTGGGGTCAGCGCGCTCGACACGCCGCTGCTGCGCCAGATCAAGAAGTTCGGATACGCGATCACCGCCGTGATCGCCGTCGTGGCCGTGGTCGTTTTCGCCTACGGCAGATGGGTCCAAGGAATGGATTTCATTGCTATCTTTCAGGCGGTGGTCAGCATCGCCGTGTCGGTGATCCCGGAAGGGTTGCCTGCGCTGATCACCGTCACCCTGGCGATCGGCGTGCAGCGCATGGCCCAGCGCAACGCCATCATTCGGCGACTGCCGGCGGTGGAAACCTTGGGCTCGGTCTCGCGGATTTGCTCCGACAAGACCGGAACCTTGACCTTGATGGAGATGATGGTGGTGTCGGCCGTCACTGCCGATTCGGGCTACAAGGTCACCGGCCAAGGTTATGCACCCGAAGGCGAGGTGCTGAAGGACGGGATGCCGGCAGCGGAGGACACGGTTCTCGGGCTAATGGGGCGCGTGTCGATGCTCTGCAACGATGCGGAGATCCACCAGGAAGACGGAGCGTGGAAGGTCGAAGGCGACCCGACCGAGGGGGCTCTCTACCCGTTTCGGCAATAAGCTCCGCCTCGAACGGCCAGCCGAGCAGACGGCCTATCCCCGGCTCGACGTGATCCCGTTCGAATCGGAACACCGGTTTATGGCGACATTGCACAAAGACGCTGCCGGCAAGCAGTTTCTGCTGGTCAAGGGCGCGCCCGAGGTGATCCTCGAGCATTGCGACCGGCAGGCGACCGGCGGTGGGCAGGAGGCACCCATCGACCGCGACCATTTCGAGAGGGCATCGGACGAGCTGGCGGCGCAGGGCGAGCGCGTGCTGGCGTTGGCATGGCTTGAAGATCCAGGGCTTACGGCGGGGAACCTCGGTCCGGCAGATCTCCCGAAGAACCTGGTTCTGCTCGGCCTGATCGGGTTGCTGGATCCACCGCGGACGGAGGCGATCGAGGCCGTGAGCGAATGCCACGCCGGGGGCATCCGAGTGACGATGATCACCGGCGATCATAAGATCACCGCCGCCGCGATCGCCAAGATGCTCGGCATCGGCGATGGGAGAACGGCGATCACCGGTGCAGAGATCGAAGAGATGGACACCGCGACGCTGCAGGAGCGGGTCCGCGACGTAGACGTCTTCGCGCGCGCGAGCCCCGAGCACAAGCTCCGTCTGGTCAAAGCGATCCAGGCGAATAAGCAGATCGTAGCGATGACCGGCGACGGAGTGAACGATGCGCCGTCCCTCAAAAAGGCGGACGTTGGCGTCGCGATGGGGATCAAGGGCACCGAGGTCACGAAGGAGGCGGCCGAGATGGTGCTGGCCGACGACAACT
>Ga0306922_10008117_pt1 | contig 10178 bp, 6 predicted proteins | sample sta12Cox44000082_FD_203758 | JGI IMG/M metagenome (GOLD analysis project Ga0306922, IMG submission 203758) | Lab enrichment of tropical soil microbial communities from Luquillo Experimental Forest, Puerto Rico - statoxic.12C.oxic.44.000.082 (v2)... | ecosystem: Environmental > Terrestrial > Soil...
CCATACAGTAAGCGCAACGATCACGGCTACGATCAAATGTGCCGTCCAAGACATCCTTACGCTCGCCCCCGCCCAATGGAGCAGACCGTAGACCGATTGGATGCTGAGCTCGACTTGCCCATCCGGGCTCAAACCGGCATTGCGGTCTAGCAGGGAGCCAATAAAGGACGGCCAGCCCTGAAAGCCAAAGGCGAATGCGGCCACCACCCCCAATACGATCGCGGTCACGCTCGCGCTGCCGACGACCCCCCAATTACGCGAGCCCAAAAGTGCGACTGGAAAGAGAACCCCGTATTGCGGTTTGCAAATCAGAAGACCGAGGAATACCCCGGACACCCACGGGCGCCGCTCCATAAAGACGAGCGACAGGCCGAAGAGCGCTGCAATGAAAAAACCGGTATGCCCGAGTTGGAAATTCTTCAGCGCTGCAGCCGACGTCAGCGCGGCGATGACGGCCGTCGGCCCCGGTATTATTGTGTAGACTGCCGTCAAATAGACAATGAGTGTCACGACTACCCATCCAGCGAAGGCGGGCAGATAAGGAATCAAGCCTAGCGGGAAAGTAAAAAACAGGAATGTGGGCGGATAAACGTACTGGTGAAGGAACAAACACTCCCCAGGGGGAAAAAAGTTGTCCTGAGCAGCCGCAAACACGGCGTGATCGTAGATGAGGATCGGAGCATCCGAAACAGCAAACTTGCCGCTCACCCAAATCCAGCAAAAATCGATGTCGGACAGATGACCGTTTGCATCGACGACCCAGTAATTGTGATGCAGAGACCATGACAGCAGGACAGCAAACGCATACGCCGCAAAGACGCCGGCCCCATAAACCCGAAGGCGCCATTCGAGAAAGAAGCTGTCTTCGAAGGCAAGCAATTTCTTCATGCCCGACGCAGCGCTGGGAGCTGGCCGGTTGCCTCCGGGTGTAGGACCGGTACCAAACTTTTCCAGGGGACTCACGCGGGCAGGCGTGTTTTCAATTAGCGACACTTCTTTCCGATGATGGTGTGTCGCCGCCTGATGCTTCCAACGTTAAAAGCCGGGAAAGCGCCTCAGCCTCAATTGTAGAGGGGGATGACGACAGAAACGTCAAACGGCAGCCTTTGATACACGTTGAATCACCGGCCCGCCCGAGAGGCCCCAAAGCACGAACCAATTTTTTACAGATCCCGTTGAGATTCTATTAAGAATAAGCGCGGTTCCCGTCGGGAAGGCTTGGTCACACTGGGGTCATGACCATGGTTGCTCGCTCAAACAACGCCAAATTCTTCTGCATGTCGTAGGGCCGTTCGACAAGCGTTTCCGGATCCCATTCGCTGCGGCTTGCAGCATAGAAATCGCCACCATAGACATGGATCGCGCCGGTCAGCCGCGACAGCGGGTTAGTGACTGTATGAATAATGTTACGGCCCAATGGTTCAGCATCTCCGGGCCCCAAAGACTTCGCCCCGGCAGCCTCGATCTTGCCGGCTACTTCCGGGATTCGGCGCCAGAATATATTGTCCTCGCGTCCCGTGTAGATGCCAATCACAGCCCACATCAGGTGATTGTGCGGCATGATCGTCATCCCAGGTCCCCAGATGACGTTGAGGATCGTGAGCTCTTCAGAGCAATGAAGCTTTTGTATTTCGGCCCGCTTCGGCTCGCACAGACCGGCAACGACGGCAGAAGGCTCAGCGACGGCGCGTGCCACCACTTCGCGCACCGATTTATGGGTTGAATCGGCCCTCACGGCGGCGCGGCAGTCGGCGATGAACTGGTCGACATCGAACATAGCTTACCTCCCGTTTCTGTCACTCAGCGGCAGCCTGCACCGCGGCCTCGGAGCGATGCCCCTTTTGGTGGAAATAATTGGCTCGATAAAACTCGAGGACCAAATCACGATAAACCGCGGAAGGATACCGCGGCGGATTGTCACTGCCGGTGCATGTCGGGACGGGCTCGATCACGCTGTCCGGGTTCGGGCTGTGGAAATAGGCGATCGAATAGCGGTCGGTCCCGGATTCGTTGAGGACGCCATGAGGTGTCGACAAAAACCGGTCGTTGGACCAACGCCGCATGATGTTGCCGAGATTGATGAGAAATGTCCCTGGAATAATCGGCGGCGGGAACCACTCGCCTGATGGCAGGCGTACCGCTAGCCCTGGCACGTCGGTGCGCGCGAGTGCTGTCATAAAGCTGTTGTCGGTGTGCGGCGCCTGGCCGAACATGTTGTCTTCGATCCCGTCCCGCGGGGGATAGTGCAGAAACCGCAAGTTTGCGTGGGCCTCATCAGCGAAGAACGGTGCGAAGAACTCGGGGTCAAGGCCAAGCGCCACGGCAAAGGGAGGCAACATCCGGTCGCACATCGTCCTCACCGCGTCGAAATAGGCCATCATGTCGGCGCGGATGTCGGGTCGGGCTGGCGGCCATTGATTGCGGCCGCGCAACGGCTTGCCGGCAATGACATCGGGATGATCCGGCCCCCGATCGTGGCTGACAAAGAAGCTCTCGTTCTGGTTCGGCCTTGTCGCCTTGTGCACCTCCGAGGCCCCCTGGACCGAGGCATTTATGGGCAAATAGCCGATATTGTTTTCGTTCAGCCGGAGCGCGAGCTTTTCCGCGAGCGGCAAAGCATGAAAACTCCTCGATGCCACAAACGCGCGATCGATCAGTTCCTCGGGGACACCGTGGTTCAGGGCGTAGAAAAACCCGACATTCTCGCAAGCATGCGCGACTTCGACCGCGACCCGATCGAGCGCTCCAGGAACCCCGTCGAAACAGGGCCCGTAATCGATGACCGGGATTAGCCTCGCGGCCGCCCCATAGTCCCGAACTCCCTTGTCCCTGAAGAGATGCATTATTCCTCCGCGCCGCGCACCATCGTTACTCTAGAGTGTACAGGTCCGTTGGGCGGCTGCGAAAGGGCGAAGTGCGAGCGCGTCACGGTCGAAGAGCGCGACTCACTAGCGACCAATAGGGCGTCTTCCGTAATCGCGTCGCTGAAAGCCCCCGCATCAAGCTGCTGCAGGCGTCCTCACATGCTCGGGGCGAAACCCTAGACCGATCAGGCGGGCGGGGATCCGTGTCAGAAACGGCATCAACCGAATAAGCCTTAGTGGCAATGGCGCGGACAGTTTTTCAGTGCGCTCGAGAACCCGGCTGATCACGCGGTTCTGGATGAAGACCTGCATCGCTTGCGTTGCCCGGGTGGGAAACTCGCGGCGTCGCTGCACCGCCCGGAGGTCGTCCTCGCAAACTGTCCCTTGCTCAAAACGGGGAGCGAGGATATTGGCCGCCGCAACGGCATCCTGGATGGCGAGATTGATCCCGACGCCTCCAACCGGGGACATCGCGTGGGCAGCATCACCGATACACAACAACCCGGGGCGGTGCCATCGGCGCAGTCGGTCGATGGAGACGCTCAGCAGCTTGACGTCGGACCAGTCCTTCAACTCTTCGGTCCGATCCCGCAGGTAGGGAGCGAGACGGGCAATCTCGTTGCGAAAGAATTCCAGTCCCCGGCTACGAATTTCGTCGAGCCCGCCTTTCGGGATGACGAAGGCGCATTGCCAGTAGTCTTCGCGGTTGAGCATCACAAAAACACGGCCGGCGTCGAACCGACCCAGGGTTTGTCCCGGATCCCCGGGGCGTCGTGACAGCCTCATCCACAGCACGTCCATTGGCGCGCCAACGTCGAGGATATCGAGCCCTGCCTTTGCGCGCACCGTCGAATGGCGCCCATCGGCGCCAATGACGAGTTCGGCCCGGACTATCAGCTCCCCGTCCTGCGTAGCCGCCCGCACTCCAACCACCCGTTCGTTTTCGACGATCAGGTCATTGACCTCTGCCGCCATTTTAAGCTGGAAAGCGGGATAATGCCTTGCGTGCTCAACGACAAAATCCAGAAAATCCCATTGTGGCATGAAGGCAATGAAACGGCAGTGCGTCGGCAAATGGGCAAAATCTGCGATCTGCAGAAAATCGTCGCCAATCTGTCCGCTGAGCGTTCGTGCTTCCTGGTGGGGGCGGCGCAAGAACTCCGACAAGAGCCCGAGTTCGTACATGATTTCGAGTGTAGAGGGATGGATCGTATCCCCGCGGAAGTCACGCAGGAAATCGGAATGCTTTTCGAGGACTACGACGGAGATTCCGGCTCGGGCCAAAAGCAGCCCTAATATCATGCCGGCTGGACCGCCCCCGGCAATGCAGCAACGGACTGAAAGCTCGCGCGACTCCATCCGATCTTCTCCCCACGAGCTCGGCTGTGCTTTTACATGGGCGGTAATGGCGGGGGTGGAATAAGCTGCTGCAACGATTTCTGCTTTTCGAGCCGCGCCGCTTCTTGTGCTGCGACATAGTCACGATATGCGGCGCGATCGGCTTCGGTGACAGTAGCTTGGGTCGGCACCGCGCAAACGGTCGGGCATCGCGTCACCCCCTTTGTACGCAAGAAAGCGGCAATCGCAGCTTGGTAATCGGCCTCCGACATCTGGAGTCTCCCGTGTTGGTAATCGCGCTGCCCAGATACCGCGGGACGAGTTAATGATGGGTTTAGAGCAATACCGCTAAAAAAGTTTTCGAAATGCCGGGGAACGGGTCCGATCCGTCTGGCGTTTTGACTAGTTCTCGACGATATATGCAGAGTGGGGGTAGTGGCAGAACGGGGATTGGACCTTGGTCCATCCGGAGTACACGGTGCGATTTTGGGGCGTGCGCGGCAGCATCGCCTGCCCGGGACCCGACACGATCCGTTACGGGGGCAATACATCCTGTGTGGAAATCCGTTGCGGGGATCACCTGATGATACTCGATGGCGGCACCGGGCTGCGGCTCTTGGGCAACGAGCTGATGGCGACCGGCCACCCCACCAAAATGGACCTTTTCTACAGTCACACGCATTTCGATCACATTTGCGGCCTGCCCTTTTTCGCTCCCTGCTATGACCAGCAGGCCAGCATGCGGATTTGGGCTGGCCATCTGAACGGCAACAAGGGCATCGAGGCGGTGCTCAACACGATGATGATTGCGCCGTTGTTCCCGATCCCGATGGGGATCTTCACAGCCAAGATGGATTTTACCGATTTTGCCGCGGGCGATGTGTTGGCGCCACACTCGGGCGTCGTCGTTAAAACTGGGCCGTTAAACCATCCAAACGGCGCCACCGGCTACCGGATCGAATATAATGCAAAGGTCGTGGCCTATATCACCGATACCGAGCACCGGCCCGGCCAACGCGATCCCCATATCCTAAAATTAATCGACCGCGCTGATATTATGATCTACGACGCCTCCTACACCGACGAGGAATACCCCGCCCACAGGAATTGGGGCCACTCGACCTGGCAAGAGGGCGTGCGGCTCGCCGATGAGGCGGGGGTCAAGACCCTTGTCATCTTTCACCACGATCCCGGTCACGACGACGACTTCATGGATCGGATCGCGGGGGATGCCGCGCTCGCCAGACCCGGGACGATTGTGGCTCAGGAGGGCCTCGTCCTCCATCCGTAATTCTCCCGCTGTGCACTGACTGCCGGCTTAAGGATGCCTGAACGGTTTCACGTCGAGGTCGCGCCGGGCCAAATTGTCACAGCCATCGAGTACCCGGCCGCGACCCGACACCTGGCGGACATTACGCTGATTCTCGGGCACGGAGCCGGGGCGGGTCAGACGAGCGGTTTCATGGTGAGCTTCGCCACCGCGCTGGCGGAGCGTGGAATCGACGTCGTCACCTTCAACTTTCTGTACGCCGAGTACAGCCGCCGTGTCCCGGATCCGAACAGCAGGCTCGAGAGCTGCTACCGCAGAGTGATCGAAAGCGTCCGTGGCCGGAGTACCTCAGGCCCCCTCAAACTGGCGATCGGCGGTAAGTCAATGGGCGGGCGCATTGCCTCGCAGGTCGCCGCCACCGGCGTTGGTGCATTGGCGGGGCTCGTCTTTCTCGGTTATCCGCTGCATCCTCCCGGCAAGCCCCAGCGCCCTCGCGCAGCCCATTTGCCAGAGATCGAGGCTCCGATGCTGTTTGTCCAAGGCTCGCGCGATGCTTTTGGCACTCCCGATGAGCTGAAACTGATCATCGAGAGGCTGGAGCCCCGACCCGATCTTTACATTGTCGAAAGCGGGGATCACTCGTTCAAGGTCCTGAAGAGCGCCGGGGTCGGGCAACAGGAGGTCTACCGCGCCATCCAGGACCGAATTGAAGCTTGGCTACGGGCGATTTCGGCTGAATCACCTTCAGGACAGAGCAACCAATGAGGGCGGGACAGCGCCGCGCAACAAGGCTTTGCGGGCCTCCCATTGGGTGGTGGTGTCGAGGGTTTCGAGAAACTGCACCTCGCCGCCGGCGAATAACGCGACCGGCAGGCCGTCGCGGTAGAGGAGGCGGTTGCCGGTCAGGGCGGAGAGCTTTGGCCCGGGAGTCAGGATGCCGGCGAGGTTGAGAGGATCTGCACCGGAGAGCGAGACCCAAACCCCCGATTCCGGCTTGCGCCGAACCTCGCGCAGCATGCCGATTGCATCAGGAAGCGCAAATTGTTCACCGGAGAAGCCGGCAACAAAGCGGCCTCCGCGGATCTCGCCGCGCGCCTCCAGCCGGCGGTAGACCCGCAGCAGATCGCGCCATGGGGGCAGCCACGGGGCCTCTCTCTCGAGCAGCCGCCAGAACACAACGCCGTAACGTAAGAGCAACGTACGCGCGAGGTGCTCGACCGACTCTGGTCTGGCGTCGCGCTGGGGCTGGGCGCGGCGCGCGAGCGCCCACCGGCCGGCATTTTCCATGCCGAACATCGTCGTGCGCCGTCGGCGCCCTCCGGCAGGTTTGCGCAACAATGCGCGCAGCCCGCCAAAACTGTCCGAAGTGACGATGCCGAGCGCCACCAGTTCGGCCAGCGCCTCCTCAACCTGCGGGCGCAGCAAGCCGGTGCCTTCGACCAGCTCGTCAAAAAAGGACGCGCCATATTGCCGAATGAAGTCGGCGACCCCTTGGGCGCGAGAGCTCGGGCTGGCCGGATCTTCCGCCGACGACAGCGACGTCCAAAGCGCTGCCTGACGCCGTACCAATAACGTGATCGGCGTGGTCCGCACCGGCGTGGCACTGCGTTCTCCGCCATTCCGCGGTCTCAACCGGGCCCACGCGACACGCCCGGCGAGGCACTGATCATCGAGCCAGGAAGGCTCGTACCCGTCCAGCCGGGCGGGTAGGATCTCGGTCTCCCAGGCGCCGGCCGGCGCCTCGAACCCTTCGAGCTGCCGGATCAACACTTCGAGCGCATCCGGGCCTTCCATCCGGGTGTCCGGCGTCACCCGCTGCCAGCCGAGCAAAAAGCGCAAAAAGTCGCGTGCCGACACCGGCTGAATCTCGGCGCGCAGGCGGCCGACCGTATAGCGGTGGATCCGCGCGAGGAGTCGGCGTTCGCACCATTCCTCGGTTTCCGCTCCAGGCGTAAAACGCCCGCGCATCGCAAAGCCTTCGGCTTCAAGCGCGGTCAGCCCTGCCGCGATTTCTTTCGGCTCGATGCCGAGTGGCGCGTCGAGCGCAGCCTCGGTAACCGGTCCCAAGCCCTCCAACCGACCACGCAGGATCTCGACCAGCGCCTCTTCGCGCGACCAGTCTCGTCCGGCATGGGGCTCGGGAGCAGCGATCGGCGGGTCGAGCTTCACATCGGGCCAGAGCGCCCGGAATTGCGGCAAGCGCTCGGCCGCGATCCATAGGACTGGCTCCGATGCCTTTTTGTCGTCATTCCCGGGAAAGCGGGAAGCCAGGGGCCCCTGAATCCCCGCTTCCGCGGGGGTGATGGTAGCAACGCGCCTCTCGTCAGCAAGCCGCGCGAACCAGTCGCTCCAGGCCGGCACACTCTTCGTGTCCTCGCTACTCAGAAACCCAAGCCAGACCAGGGTGTCGTGCAGTTCGTCGGGGTTGGCAGGATCGGGCCAAGCCTCGCTGCGCACCCGCGCGATCGCCTCAGGATCGAGCCGACCGATATCGCTCGCCGCCTCGGGCGCGAGCCAACGGCGGCTCATCACCGCCTGGGTGCGGCGCTCCTCGAGCGGCGCGTCATCGAGATAGGCGTAGGGACGGGCCGAAAGCACTTCGAGGGCCAGCGGCGAAGGCTCGGTCAGGTCGCGTGTGACAACCCGAACTTCGCCAGCTTCGAGCCGCCTGAGCAGCTTTTCGAGACCTGCAATGTCCATTGCCTCGCCAAGACAATCGGCGATCGTCTGGCGGATCAGCGGATGGTCCGGGATCTCGCGCTCACCGACGAGATTTTCGGCGCATGCGACCTGATCCGGAAAAATTGCCGCGATCAGGTCCTCGGCGGCCATCCGCGCGAGTTGCGGTGGCACCTTCTTTCCGCCACGAAAGCGCGGCAGGGCTAGCGACACACCCGCGACCCACCGCCAGCGGGTAATGAACATCGGCGCATCGAGCAATGCCTCGATCAGCAAGCCTCTGATACTTGAGGAATGCAGGTAGCGGGTTACCTCAGGGAGATCAAAGCTGTGCGCCCGGGTCAGCGACAGAACGATGTTGTCTTCGGTCGCCGCTGCTTGCAGCTCAAAATTGAATTTGCGGCAAAAGCGCTTGCGCAGCGCGAGCCCCCACGCTCGGTTGAGGCGGCTGCCGTAAGGCGAATGGATCACCAGCTGGGTGCCACCAACTTCATCGAAGAAGCGCTCGATGACGAGCGTGTCCTGCGTCGGCAAAACACCGAGCGCGGCGTGACCCGAGACGAGGTATTCGATCAGTTGCTCTGCGGCAGGTTCGGCAATGCCGATCTCATCGCGAAGCCAGGCAAGAGAATTTCCGGTCGGCAGACGAACGGCCAATTCCGCCCGCAAGCGTGAGACCGACTGCGACAGCTCGTCGGTGCGGCCGGGCGCCTCGCCGAGCCAGAACGGGATGTTGGGCGCCATGCCTTGCGCATCCTCGACCCGCACCGTCCCGCGCTCGACTCGAATGATACGGTAGGCGGTGTTGCCGAGCTGGAAGATGTCGCCGGCCATGCTCTCGACCGCAAAATCCTCGTTGACCGTGCCGATATTCTGGTTCTCCGGCTCGAGGAGCACCTGATAATCGGCATTGTCCGGGATCGTGCCGCCTGAAGTGAGCGCCGTCAGCCGCGAGCCGCGGCGGCCCCGCAGCTTATGGTTCACCGCGTCATGATGAATAAGCGCCCCCCGCCGGCCACGCCGGGTGGTGAAGCCTTCGGCGAGCATTGCGACGACAGCGGCAAAATCCTCGCGCGGAAGCTCCCGGTACGGCCAGGCCTGGCGGATAAGGGCGTAGAGGCCGTCCTCATTCCACTCCTGAGCGGCGACCTCGGCAACGATCTGCTGCGCGAGGACGTCGAGCGGCGCCTCGGGGATCATCAGTCGGTCAAGCTCGCCGCGGCGCACGCTGTCGAGAAGGGCCGCGCACTCGACCAGTTCGTCGCGCGACAGCGGGAACAGCCGGCCTTTGGGGGTGCCCGCGACTGCGTGCCCCGAGCGCCCGACGCGTTGCAGGAAGCTCGCGATCGAGCGTGGCGAGCCCAGCTGGCAGACCAAATCAACGTCGCCAATATCGATGCCGAGCTCGAGCGAGGCGGTCGCTACGAGCGCTTTCAGCATACCAGATTTCAACCGCTGCTCGGCATCGAAGCGCTGCTCTTTGGCGAGACTGCCGTGATGCGCGGTCACCCGGTCTGCGACCAGGCGCTCCGACAACTGACGGGTCACCCGCTCGGCGAGCCGGCGCGTATTGACGAACACCAAGGTCGTGCGATGCGCCTCTACCAGCTCCGCCAGCCGGTCATAGACCTGTTGCCAGACCTCCCCCGACATCACCGCCTCGAGCGGTGAGGACGGTACTTCGAGGGCGAGATCGCGGGCACGGCGGTGGCCGGTGTCGATGATCCGGCACTCGGCAGACGGCCCGACGAGAAAACGAGCGACCGCCTGGATCGGCTTCTGCGTCGCCGAGAGCCCGATGCGCAGCAAACGATCGCCACAAAGTGCTGCCAGGCGCTCTAGTGATATCGCCAGATGCGAGCCACGCTTGTTCGGTGCTACGGCATGGATCTCATCGACGATAACGGTCCGCGTCGTCGCCAGCATTTTACGGCCCGAGTCGGAGCCGAGCAGGATGTAGAGCGACTCGGGGGTGGTCACGACGATGTGCGGCGGGGTGCGCCGCATCCGCTCGCGCTCGCCCGGTG
>Ga0306922_10008118_pt1 | contig 10177 bp, 9 predicted proteins | sample sta12Cox44000082_FD_203758 | JGI IMG/M metagenome (GOLD analysis project Ga0306922, IMG submission 203758) | Lab enrichment of tropical soil microbial communities from Luquillo Experimental Forest, Puerto Rico - statoxic.12C.oxic.44.000.082 (v2)... | ecosystem: Environmental > Terrestrial > Soil...
AACTCCTTCGACCAACGGTAGTACAGGTTCTGATTGATCCCTTCCTTGCGGCACAGCTCAGCAATGCTGTCCTCGCCACGCAGGCCTTCCAGCACGATGCGGATCTTCTCTTCAGCGGAATGATGCCGGCGTGTGGCTCTGCGAATATCCCGGACTGTCTTTTCAGCGCTCTCCGGTATGCGCTTGCTCGCTTGTCTCATCGTTGCTCCTCAGCGGGGCTACGATGAGCCAGCAATCCTCTCTTACGCAATCAGCTCATTCTGTCCGACAAGTGCTGACGGCCTACAGGTGTCACACCTGTCGCACCTGTTCAAAAATAAGCCCGATCCCTCGACTCGCGCAGCATCTTCTCCGCGGGCGTTGCGAGCAACGGCTCAAGTCCCTCGTATCGGTAGACCGGAAGCACCCAGTCGTACTTCCAGTAGTCCTTGAACATCGCATGGGGCCGTGACGCACCCTCGAGCAGGGGTTGAACGGGCACGGCAAGGTCAGGGACGAGATAGCTTCCAACTCCTTGGGGATGCTGCTTGGGTCAGTCAGGTCGGCAACGATGAAGCGGGCCATGCCGGCCAGCAGTGAGATGGTTTCGATAATGTCCCGCGTGGCTGGAACATTAAAGTCGAACAGGATCAGCAGGTAGTCCGTTTGCGCAGTTCGTCACGTAGGGCGTCGAGGACTCCTTTACGCTCAGCTGTGAAGCGACCCAGGATCAGCACCGCCTTGGAGGGGTCGATGACTTGGCGAATCTTTGTTAAGCAACAGGTAGACGAACGCGCGACCTCCTTATCAACGGCGATCTCGGGCTCGTTCTTTGTGATGATCAAGTTCTGCTGCTTGGTTCTAGCGGGACATCCAATGCCAAAAACGTACGGTGGCCCAATGAGATATGGGCAAAGCGCTCAAGCGCAGACGTTGGCAAAGATTGAGTCAAGGTTTCCGCAGTTTGGTATTATGGCGTGTTCGTTGATGGCGTGAGCGGTGCGCCCGCCAACTCGTTCGCTTCGGACGACCAGCTTGCCTGCCTTACTGGGAGCACGCTCCGCTGGACCTGAATGACGCAGCCAACTTCATCCGCGGCGTCCGGCCCACCGACGTCACTGCGACAATCCCGTCAAAATCGCGGACCCCGCCGGCGGTTCGGGAGGCGGCCATTCGCAGCCCTCCGGGCCCGCAGGGCCACAGGTCGCATGAGCCGGCCGAAGACCACTGAGCCCGGATCCGGCGGTTTGAGCGATTGCGTGAGCAGGAATTCGCGCGACGGGCGCCATTTCGAGCTTCCCAAGTAATATAGGTCGGACATCTCTTTAATTAACCCCAGCGAGCGTCCTTCCGGCGTCGTTAACCTGCGAGCGTCGCTCCGGCACGTATGGTATATTCTTTCGAGTTTCATGTGGCTACGCGCGACATTTCAACATGAAAGTCGTTCTCTTTTGCGGTGGGCTCGGAACTCGCATCCGCGAATATTCCGAAAGCATTCCCAAGCCCATGATGCCGGTCGGCCACCAACCGATTCTCTGGCATATCATGCAGTATTATAGCCATTACGGGCACCACGACTTTGTGCTCTGCCTCGGCTACAAGGCTAACGTAATCAAAGAATACTTTCTTGCTTTCAAGCCGTCGATTTACAGCGACTGCATGATTTCGAATTTTGGTAAGAGCATCGAGATCCTCGGCGAAAAGCCGCCCGACTGGCGTGTTGCGCTCGTCGACACGGGCCTTTGGCGCAACATTGGCGAGCGACTCGTAGCGGTTAAACATCTCGTTGAGGATGAAGAGTTCTTTCTCGCCAACTACAGCGATGGGCTAACGGACGCGCCACTGCCAGAGATGATCGAGCGTTTTAAGACGAGCGGAAAAATCGGCTGCTTCGTCGCCGTTCGTCCTCCCTTTAACTTTCACCTCACCGAATTCAATGGTGCCGACACGGTCAAGCGCTTTCGCACGAGCCAACAGTTTGATATCTGGATCAATGGCGGCTATTTCATTTTTCGCCGTGAGATCTTTGAGTACATACGCGACGGCGAGGAACTCGTGATCGAGCCGTTCAACCGCCTGATCGAAGCCGGCCGCCTTATGGCATATAAGCATGAGGGCTTCTGGCGCGCCGTGGACACACTCAAAGATAGGCAGGTGCTCGAGGAAATGGTCGAGCGAGGCGAGATGCCTTGGGCACGCTTCCGCCCGGATGTCACGCCGTAGTGACGTCATGAGAGCGCTACGCCTGGCAACAGCCGGCGATCGATTGTCAATTCTCTGCGTCGGCGCACATTCCGATGATGTCGAGATTGGCGTCGGAGCGACACTGCTGAGCATGATCGCACGCGGTGTTTGCCTAGACGTACATTGGTGCGTTCTGAGCGGCGTCGGCGACCGAGAGCGTGAGGCACAGGCTTCAGCGGCCGATTTCCTTGCGCAGGCAGCAAGTGCTAAGATCGAGATAATGGCCTTTCGGGACGGATTCTTCCCCGAGCAAGGAGAGGACATCAAGTCGTGGTTCGAAGAACTGAAGGCCCGCGCCAATCCCGATCTAATTCTCACGCATTACCGTGACGACGCACATCAGGACCATCGCCAAGTCTGCCGACTTACCTGGAATACATTCCGAGATCATTGTATTCTTGAATACGAAATCCCGAAGTGGGACGGAGACCTGGGCCAACCGAATCTCTACATACCGATCTCTGCTGAAGTGCTACGACGAAAGATCGAGCTGCTGAACATGCATTTTGGGTCTCAGCGTTCCAAGCAGTGGTTTGATTCTGAACTTTTTCTCGGATTGGCTCGGTTACGGGGTATGGAATGTCGGGCACCGGAAAGGTACGCGGAGGCATTCTTTGCGCGTAAGCTGGTTGTGGTTTAATGGGAGCGAAGGAGATTCCGGTATTAAACTTACATGAGAAAACCAGCATTCGATCTGTCCGACATTGTCAGATAATCGTGTAGCAGCGTAAGAGCAGCGCATTGGCGGCACGGTCGCTATCGGGCGCGATCTTGTGGCATTCGCTGAGGTCGCTCGCCGATCTGGAAGACTGACGCATAGCGAAACTTCCAATCGGACCGGTCGTCCCAGAATGGCTCCAGACCCCAATATTCCAAGGGCCAACCCTGTCTCAAAGAAGGATCGCCTTCGTGGATGTCCTTGATCAGATCCGCAACCGGTTTCCAGCCCAACTCCTGTGCGAGCCTCGTCCGCACGTCCAAGTCAATCCCTGAGACAAAAATGTGTCCGCCCGGCTCGACCAATCGCGCAACGTTCCGCAGGCACCTTTCCGCAGCCGCGGGCTCCATATGGCAGAGAAACCGATTTGCCAGCACCATGTCCTGATGGCCAAGAAGGCGGACGAGCTCCGGATCGCCCGCATCCCCGCGGAGCCAAATGACTCCCTCCTTGATCCACGGCCTCACTCTCGCTTGATCGCCTTCTATCTCAAACATAGCCTCCACTTCTTTGTCGGTCATGCGCTCGAACATCGGCGCGTTTTGATCCCTGGCGGTGTTCCAGGCCATGTCCCCTCGGTTCGCTATACCTTCATCGTTCGATCCTTTCGTGACATCAAGGCCATTGCTCAGCGAGTAGACGCCTTTCTCGGCAAATTCTAAAATTTCTTGCGAAGTGTCGACTGCGTGCATTCTCAGTGTCAAGTCCGGACGTGCAGAGCGAATTGTCCACGCAACAGAATAAACCTCAGCGCCCTTGCTGCAGCCCAACACAGAAATGTCAAGGTTGGAACCATGAGCCTCCTGTTCAAGCAGACGACGCATCAATTCCAGCTCGGCCCGATTTCGCAGAAAAAATGTAGCGAAATATTGTTTCCGCTTGGCAAGAAGACGAACCAGGCCGTGCAAATGCCTACCGCACACACGGCCTAGCGAAAGACCGCGCAAGAAAGTAGGGAGATGAGTCCATATGCGTTTAACTAGAAACAAGTAAGCGTCGAGACACCTTTGAAGAATCATTGAATTCGCGCATCTTACGAGGAACGTTTGAGATCCGTCTGTTGCCATTGACCCGAGGCGCTTCGTCCGCACACACGTATCAAGTTTTTCAACATCGAAACAACTCATCAAATTGACTCCTCAGTCGCTGCCTGTTTCTCGACAAGCTCGCGGCCATGCTGCTCTTGATTTCCTCCGCATTAATGACCATCAATGCAAACCTCTCCGCCAACAGCTTCGGATCAAAATCCCGGATATCCACACAGTAATTCGGCAGTTCCAGATCTGTCATCAGATCCATGACCTTCGGGTGATGCGCTATTGCGAGAACGGGCTTGTTTAACAAATGCGCAAACACCACCCCGTGAAATCGGCACGTAACAACATAGTCCATCCCAGACATCGTTGCCAACAGATCGTGCACCGATTCGACGGAATGGTTGACGCTGTATTGTGATGAAGTGACGCCGTGGTGACTAAGTAAAGCCATTTTGAGATCTTCAATGGCCAGCGGGTCAACGCCTATGTCGGTACCAAACATCGTTAGCGCATACGACTGACCAACGAGCCATGACGCGAAAATCGCAAGCTTCCGGATGAATTCGTCGTGGACAATCTGATCCTTTTCTGTTGGGTACCCGCGCGGGTCAGGATAAGGCATCGGCGCAAAACCGACTATTGGTGGAGCGCGTCTTTCTAGTGGGCATCCATTCGTCGTGGCGACCTCGAGGCCGTAGGCACTGTCAGGACACACCCGACTCTCACCTGTAAACCCTATCTCATAAACAAGCGCCCGAGACTTGTCATCACGTAAAGACACATAGTCCGCGGCCAGTAAAGCCCGCGTCACAAATAACTTGCTTAACGGATGAGTCAGCGGTCCAGCGCCGAGGTTCAAGAACATGCACCTGACCCCCGCAGATCTCGCCAGTACGACCCACTTAAAGATCGTGTACGGGAATCCCCACGGTCCATCCTTTTCGGTGAGCTGACCCCCGCCACTTATAATCAAAAGATCAAAAGACTTTATATTACGACGCGATGACACCAAAAACGAGAGTTCACGAAACACCTCAGGTAGGCAAACTACTGCATATGTTGCTTTAAGCAGGTAAAGGACGGCGCTGTATTTGCGCGTCAGCGCCTTCACGGTCTCCTTGAGAGTCGCCTCAGTTCTCGCAGGCTTATATCCGATGCTCCAGCCCTTCCGCCGGATAGGGTGAGACCTAATCCCGTGTCGTGTTTCAGTGTCATCGGGGTTCATTGAGAACGCAACTATTTCTGCATTCGGCCATCGCCGTTTTATATTGCCTGCGACTGCGTCCAAGGTCGCGTCGTCCCCAAGATTTCCACCACCGACATGATCTAGAAGACCAATCTTTGTGCCCGCCTGCGTCAAGCGATCCATCCTTACTTCAACAAATAGCATTACCCGCTCTCGTCACCGGAAAACTAGACCCTCATGTGATTGCCAACCCTGGGTTCCCGTCGAGCTATTGTCAAATTTGGTGACGGATAGAATCAGGTGGCTGAGGCTTGAGCTTGCGATTTGATCTCGACTCCATCAGTGAACTTCACTCCAAGTATAACTTTCGACAGCTGATTGTGACCGTCGAGGCGCTGCCAGCGCTCTCGGCGACCCCGGCGAGTTTGTAGATCATGGCGAGCGCGGTCTTGTTTAGAGAGGCGCCCCTTGGAACGCACGGTGCGATGGCGGATCGTTGCGAATGCGTTTTCGATGACGTTCGTTGTGCCATCGATAGGTCCGACAAGTTCCTTTTTGCCCTCGGGCGTGCCCCGGATGATGACCAGAGATCACGCTTGCTCCAGCGCACGCGCTCTTCGGACCAGAGCAGCGCCACTTGTGCTTCTTCGAACTCGCCGGTGGAGGTGCCCTTGAGGTAGAGGATCGGGATCGGCACCTCGAGACTCTTCGACCGGCGCGCGTAAGGCAACGAGAAGCGGATGCGCTCGGAACCTTCGCCGACACGGTCGCGCATCCGCCGGCAACGAACAGCGACCGGACCGATGCCGGTCATGATCTCACGCTCAGGCAGGTAGCCGTTGCGCACCAGACCTCGGCGGCCATCGTCGATTACCTCGTCGGCGTGTCTCTCGAGCAAAGTCGTTACCTCGGCTTCGACCGCCCACCCGAGCAGCCTCGCGCGCCATTGCGCAACACCTCGGTCAGCGGATCAGCAAAAGTTCCTGGCTGGGGCAACTGCAAAACGTTAGTGTCGGTATGGCGTATCGATCGAGAGTGGAGGCGTCGAATTTACGGTACGCCACCACATCCCTTCATGCGATCACCAACTTTCGAATATAACTCGTCCCCGTCGGTGTCTCATCCGTTTTGTAACACCTCCGCGAGCTTCCTAAGACGTCCCTTCCTTTCCAACACTCCTTGCATCGGTTCAAGATCTACGGTCTTAAGTACCGCTTCCCATCGATACACCCAGTCATGTCGCATCAAGGCTTGTACTACACTGGTTCGCCGTATTCTGTCCTGTCGTTCCGGATCTCCGTCGAGATCTTTGATAACCATATCTATATCGTATGAATCGTAAGGCAGCTGGGTCACAGCGTCAGGCCAGTCGAACAGTCTCTCAAATTCCTCATTCTTTGGGCGCTCTCCTACCATAATGGCTCCGGACGCTGCTCCTTCAAAGTACCTGTTGCCAATCTCAATCTGATTACCCCTTGTTTCCGGTTGATCGATCTTCCCGGGATTAACGATAAAGTATCGACTCCTCTTTGCAACGTTCGCCAAAAGCGTCCTGTGCTCCTTTGAGTTGATGGCCTGATCCCCGGCAATGCTGTCATGAAGATAGAATAGACCGCTTTCCCGGACCATCCTTAGAAGTCTTTGGTGCGTTATCTCCGATCTACGCCCAATGCTACAAACGTCTACGACTCTTTTGGGCGGGTCCGGATGGGGACAAAACAAAATGGCATCTACACCAGGTGGCAAAAAGACACATCTGCATCCAATTTGCTCGCTGAGCGGTTTCACACTTTGACTGTAGTACAGCATAACAACATCAAATTTAGCGAGAATGCGCAAAAAGTGACGATGATGGACCATCTCCTTTAGCCAGAGCTCGTCCACCAAACACACCGATGTTCTGCAGATGTCTCTCACATTGCTAACAGCATTAACCATTAGTAAATCTTGTGGATATCCGCAGATCGTAAAAAATATGTCATAACGTATTTTTGCTGGGATTCTTCGAATACCTGGATTCAGCGCTACAGGAATATGGTAACCCAGTCGTCTAGCAAATGTAAAACGCGTATTAGAAGGGTCGACCCGTGGCGCCAACAGCACAGCAGAATCAATCTCACAAATTATGTCTTCGAACTCATAGTGAGGACACCTAAAAAGAGCTTTGAAAATATTTCTAAGCGAAAAAATGAGTACACGCGGCTTACCAGGTTGGGTGTCCGTGGATACCTCACTCGTCATTACCGAACCTTTCACTCTCTCAGGATTGGCCCCCAGGGCCGCGATCCCGAAGCCAAATCGGAGCGACGGGTACTAGTAAAGATTCCGACCGGGATTAGGACCCTGAGAAGAAGTGGCTTGATCGGTTTGCAGTGAGCCCCGCGACCACCAAGCAACCAAGCACAAACACACGCTGGAGGTTGAGCTGCCTGAACTAAACGGCGCACGCCGCCAAGGCCTTTTCCGCGGCCTGCTCTCCGCTCTTGAAGCTCTCATCCGTCCACATGTAGCCCCAGTCTCCGTAACGCCCGCAATAGGCGATTCCCAGATCATCGAGGTAGCCGTGAACTGTCTTGAGGGCGTCTGCCCTCTCCAGGTCGAAGATGACATTGGCATATCGCAACAACCGGACATTGTGGAACACAACCTGGTCTTCTTCCCAGATCAAGCCCATGCGGCGCAAATCCCGAGTGACCGGCTCAATCCAGTCCTCAGGGGCACCGGTCAGGGGCTTGTACTTGTTGGAGAAATAGACTTCCGCTTGGATGCTGCCCGTTCCCCTAGGAGCGTTGTTGCGAGAAAACATATGCGGGAAGTTCAGACGGGTAAAGCAGATGTCATCGTCGTAAACGTAGGTCAATTGGGATTCGGAGAGATCCTCGCGGTTGACCCCGACATTCACCAGCACGCAGGTTGAGCAGGCCAGACGCTCCGCAGCGTCGCGCACATCCTGCGGCGCGACCTGGAGCATCCGAATCAGCTCGGGCAAGGGCACGGACGAGACCAGCACATCATAGTTGGCCACCACTCCGTTAGAGAAACGGAGCTGCCGCGTGCGCGGATCAATCGCTATCAGTTCGTGGTTCATCTTCAGATTGCCCAGCGGAACAAACTTCTTCAAATACGACACAAATCCGCCCTGGCTGGGATAGCGGAAATGGGTGATGTAATGGACAGTCGGCGCAGAAGGCGAGATGGCTCCGCGCACCACCTCTTCAAGGCTCGGCCGGTACATGCGTGGCCCCAGCCAGTCTGTGCTCATGTTATCGGCCGTCGTCACGTGGTATTTCCGCGTGTACTGCATCGGAAAGAGCTCGGCAAACGTCCGCCCATAGCTCGTCAGCAGCCAGTCGGCATAGTTGCGGATGGGGCGCTCGGGAACCTGGCGCTCTTCCACAAAGTCGCTGATCGCCTTGACAATTACGTCTTCTGGCAACCCATGCATGTGCAGTTGCACCGGATGCCGCGGCCGGTAGCCACGCCAGTAATTGTTGAGGTTGATCTGCATGGTCTCGTACATCTGGTCCACACTGTCGGCAAACAGGTCTTGGATGCGGCTGTCCTTGGTAAAGGAGATGTGCGGGCCCTGATCGAAGATGAAACCGCCGTCCTGGAAAGACGCGGTGTGACCGCCATGATAGGCGTTCTTGTCATACATCACCGGCGTAATACCCTCAGCGTGAAACCGGTACGCCGCTCCGAATGCCCCCATCCCGCTTCCCAGGATGACAATGTTAGGCATAAGTCGAGCTTCCTCAACGTTGGGGTCAAACGGGGAAGAGTTGCCTCCAGCCTTGACCAGTCCGCTGCGACCCGAGAGGCGCTTGCCCGGGCTGTGGGCGTGCGAAAGCCGTTTCCAATGGCCAGCGCTCGTTCTGCTCCCGCCAAAGCTTCTCTGCCAACCGACCACGGGGCGACTCCACATCATCGAAGGAAATTACCTCGTCCTTCGCAACATCCCGCCGCAGCACGCAATCTTCGGACAAGCCGATGGGCAACGCGCCTACGGCTCGGGCTGCGGCCCGATTGTCAATCAAACCATAGGAACAAAATCCGCCGACACCATCGAGACGCTCGCCGGCTTTGAGGTCGCGTTTGGCAATGGTGAGCACTTCGCAGACCGGCCCCGCGAGCGGCGCCACCGTCGGGTCCTGATGAATGATCGCCCGGCCGATCGTCGAGGGGATCTGCACATGCGGCAGGTGAAAGGGAGTGTAGAAGACGAAAAACGGGCCGTCACCCAGCCGGTAGTACGTTAATTGCGCTCGCTTGAGGGGCGACACTTCGTGAACAATGACCCAGGCGCCCGTCATCGGCATCGCCCCTACAGAATAATCCACGAGACCGGTTTCGAGCATCTGTTCGGCCGGTAGCAGTTTCGCCAGTTCCCTTACATACGAGCAGGACGGCCCGTACATGCCCCGGCGGCCAACATGGAACCCGGTGGCGTTGGCTACAACCGTCGTTTCCATGGACAGCTTGGTGGAATCAGCGAAGGAGGTGACCTTGCGCACATCCTGGTCATATTTCTCGGCAAACCCACGCTGCGTTTCGGGGGTCCGGTAGTGATCCACCATGCCTTTGATGTTGCCAGCGGCCACCGGGCGAAGCCCCAGGAGGCGCAGATAGCGCAGCAGGGTCATGGCCACCCCCGGCTCATCGCCGTCCGTGTGCGTGACCACCACTCCGGCACTGTCCGCCCGTGCCTTGAGAATCGGTCCCACTAATGAATCCAGCTCCGCGTTCACCAGCACGACGTGCTTACCGTGGTCGAAGGCCTGCAGAACCACGCCCGCCGCAGCCTCGACCGTTCCCGTTACTTCCAGGAATATGTCGATAGCTGCGCAAGTCGTGAGCACCGTGGGATCGTCCGTTAAAACCGGCATGCCTCGGTTGATCGCCGCCTCTGCCTCCCGTGCTGACGTCACCCGGCGCCATTCCTGAAAGCCTCCCTCGCGGAAAGCCCGTTCTCCATGTTCCGGAGTCCGGTTCGCGATGGCCACCAGGCGCATT
>Ga0306922_10008120_pt1 | contig 10176 bp, 13 predicted proteins | sample sta12Cox44000082_FD_203758 | JGI IMG/M metagenome (GOLD analysis project Ga0306922, IMG submission 203758) | Lab enrichment of tropical soil microbial communities from Luquillo Experimental Forest, Puerto Rico - statoxic.12C.oxic.44.000.082 (v2)... | ecosystem: Environmental > Terrestrial >...
GCCGGTCGCGTTGCCGCCCGGCCTGGCCAGGCTGGTGACAAGACCCAACTTGACCGGGTCTTCGCCGACGCCGAACACGATCGGGATTGTCGTGGTCGCAGCTTTGGCGGCGATCGCAGCAAGGTTGCCGGCGGGTGTGGCGATGACGGCCACACGACGACGCGCGAGGTCGGCCATGAGAGCCGGCAGGCGATCGAATTGGCCATCCAGCCAATGGTACTCCACCGTCACGTTCTGGCTCTCGGCGTAGCCGGCCTCGTTGAGGCCCTTGCGGAACCCGGCGACCAGGAGCGCATCGGGCGATCCGGCATTAACGAAGCCGACCACCGGCATCGCCGGCTGCTGCGCGCGCACCGCGAGCGGCCACGACGCAGCCGCGCCGCCGAGCAGAGTGATGAACGCGCGCCTCCTCATTCAATTACCTCGTCGGCGCGCGCGAGCAGCGTCGGTGGAATATCGAGGCTGAGCGCTTTGGCGGTGTTGAGATTGATGATTAGCTCGATCTTCGTGGACTGCTGGACTGGCAAGTCCGCAGGCTTCTCGCCCTTGAGAATGCGGCCGGTGTACGCCCCCGTCAGGCGATATGCATCCGAAATGCTGGTTCCGTAGCTCATCAAGCCACCCGCTACGACGAATTCGCGATACGAATAGATCGCCGGTACCGCATGGCGTTTGGCCAACGTAATCAGCTGATTGCGACGATTATAGAAAAACGCATTAGAGGAGACGATGACCGCGCCGGCTCGGTTTTGGCTGAGAATGGCGAAGCCTTCCTCGAACTCCATATCGGTTGTCGCTTTTGCGATAACAGTTTTCAGCCCAAGGGTCTCCGCTGCCGCCTGCAAGTCATTTGCCTGCAATTCGGCATTGCCAGTCGCTGGATTGAGCAGGAGACCAATCACCGCCGCATGTGGAACCATTTCATGCAGGGTCTCAACCTGCTTCGCCAGCAATGTAGGGGCCGCCGGCACCATCCCTACGCGGGCATCGGGCTTTCGGTTGCCGGAATGATCGCGGCGGCGTTCGGCATGATCACGCCGGTGCAAGGCGCCGTGTTCCAAGAGCTGATAGACGTGGCGGTGATCGGCAACGCGCTACGAGCTCTCTACGACGGCTCCGCGATCCGAGCGCCGGGGCTGCTTTGATCCGCCGGAAGTTGATCTACATCAACATGCCGTTTGGCGCGCCATGCATGCTCGCGAGCAGCAGCAGAGGTGATCCCTATCATGACCAAGCCCATTCCCGATAAGGCCGAGGTCGCGCTCGAATATCCGGATAAGCTCTATATCGGCACCTTCGAACAAACCGCACGCTTCGACGCCCATCTCGACGCGGTCGGAATTTCGCTCAGCCTGCATCGCACCGGCGCCGCCGACGTGCGCAAGACGATTCGCATACATTTCCACTATGCGCTGTTTGCGGAAATCCTGCGCGATCTGGCGAAAACGGTTTCCGCGCTGCCGCCGACCGACGTCGCGCATCGTGAGGCGCTGCGCGATAGCGCAAAGGCGCTCTATCGCGCGCTCGGTGAGGGCGCGCGTGCGGCTCCCGCCGAATCCGGAAAGCCGCAGCCGCGCGCTGGCGCCCGCGATGGCGAGACCGATCTCGCCAATATGACCCCCGAAGAGGAAGTCCTGCTGCTGCACGTCATGGAATAACCGCCTTGGCACCGCACGCGCGGATCGCCGCCACGCTCAGCGCAGCGTGAGGACGTAGGCGATGATGTCGGCCTGCTCGTCGGGCTGCAGCAGGATGTTGGGCATCGAGTGATGCGACGTGTTGAGCGCGGCCGATAACGCGATCGACGTCATTCCGGGAGTGCCGGCAATCGCCGCGAAACGGGGCGCATCCGGGTTGGGAGAGCGCGCCTGTAGCTTTTCCACGGCGTGACATTCGCTGCAGAGCCGCTGGGCAAGGGCGAGCCCGCGGCTCGGCTGTCCTATCTCCTGCGCCGCAGCCGGGCCGGTCGATATCGGCAAAGCGATTGCAGCCGCCAGCAAGACATGGCTCCGAAACATCCAACCCTCCGTCGCTCGCCTGCTGAATCGAGCGACAGCAAACCACGAGAGGCACTATGCCACTTGACCTAAGTCAAGGAATTGGCGGCATGAGCCGACGGCTGCTGGATCGCCCTGCCAGCCGTCCTTGAGCTATCGCAAAATCGCCCTTCTGCCATGGCCTATCGTGGCGACACACGCCGGGCTTGAGGATTGCTAGACATGTCATATGCGACGCTGATGGTGCACGTCGATGTGGACAGCGAGTTGAGCGGGCGCGTCCGCGTGGCCGCCGATCTCGCCGAGCGTTTTCGCGCGCATCTGATCGGGATTGCAGCCTGGGCGCCGAGCTCGTTGTTTCCGCGCAGACACGCGCTAGTCGATCCGGCCACCGATCGGCGGCTGCAGGAGATGAAGGAGTCGCTCGATCAAAAGGGAAAGCAGTTCTGCAGCGCAGTCAGCACGGCCGAGCGTCGGGTGGAATGGCGATCGGTCCTCGACGCACCCGTCGAAGCGGTTGCGCGGGAAGCGAGAGCCGCCGATCTCGTCATCGTCGGCAATACCCGCGAGAACATGGACCCGCTTCGTGCGCTCGATCCCACCGTGCTTCTGCTGAAAGTCGGCCGTCCGGTGTTGGTCGTGCCCGGCGCGGTCGCGTCACTGTCGCTCAAGCGCATTGCCGTGGCATGGAAAGACACCCGCGAGGCCCGCTGCGCCGTTCGCGATGCGCTGCCGCTGCTGCAGCAGGCCGAGAGCGTCATGATCGTCGAGATGCCCGAGCCCGGCGACACGGACGAGCAGGCATCTCACCGTGTCAAAGACGTTGCCCAATACCTGGGGCGGCATGGCATCGAGATCGTCGCGGAGCGGGTGCGACCCGCCGATGTAACCGCGGCAAATTCTCTGCTGCGATTGGTCCAGGACGAAAACATCGATCTGATCGTCGCCGGCGCCTGGGGACATTCGCGGTTGGGCGAATGGGCCTACGGCGGCGTGACCCACGACCTGATGGCGGAAAGCAAGGTCTGCTGCCTGTTCTCGCACTGAATGGGACAATGCGTGCGGCGCCGAACCGGTTGCTGCAACTGGCTTGAAGACGCGTTACGGCGGGCCGGCATCGTCGGACGCCGCCCCGAGAATCCCCGCCACCAGCGCCATGCGCACGAGATCGGACAGGCTCGCGGCCTGCATCTTGGTCATGAGTCCCGCCCGATAGTCCTCGACGGTTCGCGGACTGATGCCGAGATCGTAGGCAATCTGCTTGTTGGAATGTCCCGCCACGAGCCCCTCCAGCACGTCGCGCTCGCGGTTCGACAAGGCCGCGAGGCGGCGCTCGATCGTACTGCGCTCGGCCTGGCGTTTTTGCTCGCGATTGCCGCGGTCGAGCGCCGACTGCACCGACGCGAGCAGCACCTCGTCTTCGAACGGCTTTTCCAGGAAATCGACTGCGCCGATCTTCATCGCCTCCACGGCGAGCGGCACGTCGCCGTGCGCTGTAATCACGATCACCGGCACGGCGACCTTGAGTTCGCGCAACCGCCGCAACAGATCGAGGCCGCTGACTTCGGGCATTTTCAGATCCGTGATGATGCAGCCGGCCTGGACCGTCGGCGCGGCCTTGAGGAAGACGGCCGCGGATTCGTAGGTCCGTACGTCGATCCCCGCCGATCCAAGCTGAAAAGCGAGCGCCTGGCGTACCGCCTCGTCGTCGTCGATCACATGCACGATTGCCTTGTCAGTCGGCATCGCTGAACTCCTCCTGCGGGGCGGCGCGCAGCGTGAAGCGAAAGATCGTGCCGCCGCCCGGATTGGGCTGCGCCGTGATCTGCCCGCCGTGCGCTTCGACGATGGTGCGCGAGATCGACAAGCCAACACCCATGCCATCGCGTTTGCTGGTGACAAAAGGTTGGAATAGCTGCGATGCCACTTCCGGCGTAATGCCGGAGCCCGTGTCGGCCACGGCGATCGCGATCATATCCTCGTCAGTAACAGCCGTAGAAACCACGAGCTCCCGCTTTTGCGATGCCTCCATTGCCTCGACCGCGTTGCGCAAAAGATTGAGCAGGACCTGCTGAATCTGCACCTTGTCGACGAGCACAAGATCCACGGCCGGGTCGAACTGGAAGCGCACGCGCACTCCCTGATCTTTGGTTCCCACGAGCGCGAGCGCGCTCGCTTCCTCGATCAGTCTGTTGACACTTTCCACGCGCCGCTCGCTTTCGCCGCGCGCAACGAAGTCGCGCAAGCGGCGAATGATCTGGCCCGCGCGTAGAGCCTGTTCGGCCGCTTTGTCCATCGCATTGCGCAGCATACCCGAGTGATCATCATCGCTGCCGCTGGCAAGCAATCGTTGCGCCCCCTTCATGAAGCCGACAATGGCCAGCAGCGGCTGGTTGAGCTCATGCGCCAGCGCGGAGGCCATCTCGCCCATCGCCGTCAACCGGGAAATATGAACCAGCTCGGATTGCAGCTCCTGCAGCCGTGCTTCGGTCTGCTGGCGCTGCGTGACGTCGCGGATGAAGCCGGTGAAAAAGCGCTGATCACCCGAGCGCATCTCCCCGACCGCGAGCTCCATGGGGAAGGTCGAGCCGTCCTTACGCTCGCCGACCACGAGCCGGCCGATGCCGATGATGCGACGCTCTCCGGTTTGCAGATAGCGTTCGATGTAGCCGTCATGATTCTCCCGGTAGGGCGACGGCATCAGCATCTTGACGTTTTCTCCGATCGCTTCAGCGACGGTGTAGCCGAACTGTCGTTCGGCCGCCGAGCTGAACGAGTGGATGATTCCCCGCTCGTCGATGACGATCATCGCATCGGGAATGGTTTCGAGAATCGATGCGAGATGCGCCTCGCTGGCAAGCGCCTCGCGCGCGATGGACGCTGCGCGAATGCGGCTGTGTTGCAGCTGCTCGCCGCTCCAGGCGATGCCCACCCCAATCAGCGCGAACAGGACGGCACCGGCGATCTCGGGCAAGACCAAGCTGCCGACCACCACACTCAGCCCGGTTGCCAACAGTCCCGGACCCAGTCCGCCGAGACCGGCAGCAACCAGCACCGCCGGCACAAACAGCAGGTAAAACGAGGCATCGCCCAGCACCGGCGCCAGCGCCAATCGAATCAGGAAAGCGATCGCGACCGCCAGCGGCGCGAGACCATACCGAAACACCCGTCCTTGGAGGAAAGGCCCGTCGAAGGCGCTCAGGCCGCGTAGGCCGCTGGGTTTGGCAGAATCGCTAATAGGTGTTCGCATCGAGACGTTGGCGCGGCCTTCCCCTCCGGGCTCACCCGGAGGGATTTTATCGGAATTTTCGCTCGTTCACGTTGCCGGTACCAATGGCGCCAGCAACCGGAGTCATGAGCCATGCTGACGCAGACCGCAATCCGCAACGTTTCCCTCAGGCAATCGGCAACCCAGCCGCGTCACACGCCGCTTGCGGACGGCACCCGCGCCGGCACGATCGAGCTCATGGGCGCGTGCATGTCGTTTCCTCGTAACGCGGAAATTTACGGCGAAAACGAGCCGGCCGATTATCTCTACAAGATCGTGAGCGGAACGGTGCGGACCTACAAGGTGCTGGTCGACGGCCGGCGCCAGATCGGTGCCTTCTATCTGCCCGGCGATATGTTCGGGCTCGAGACCGGCAACGAGCACGCGTTTTCCGCCGAGGCGATCAGCGATTGCAAGATCATCGTGATCAAGCGCAGCGCCGTGCTCGCGCTTGCGGCCAGGGACAACGAGGTGGCCCGGCAAATGTGGGATCTGACCGCACGCGAGTTGCATCGCGTGCAGGAGCATTCCCTGGTGCTGATCAAGAGCGCCGAGGAGCGGGTCGCGGGCTTTCTCCTGGAAATGGCCGAGCGCGGCGCCGGTGGTGGGGCAGTCGAGCTTCCCATGTCGCGTCAGGACATCGCCGACTACCTCGGGCTGACCATCGAGACCATCTCCCGCACTCTGAAGCATCTCGAAGACGCGGCTGCAATCGAAGTCGCAAAGCGCCGCCGCATCCTGTTGCGCAACCGCTCCGCCCTGCGCCGGCTCAACGCTTAGGCGGGCGATATTCTATCGACATGGAGGCTGTTATGTTTCAAATAAGCGAAGCGCCCGGTCTTGCTAGCCGACTTGCCCGGTGGTGGCGAAATTGGAACGGCGCGGCGATGCTTGACCTTGATCGTTGTGGCTCTGCGGAAGCGGAGCGGATCGCCCGCGACCTGGGCGTCAGCGGAGCTGATCTCTCAATCCTCGCCGGCAAATGGCCGGACGCGGCTGATTTGTTGTATCGCCGGATGAACGAGATCAAGCTCGACCGGATGGAAATCACACAAGCAGAACCGCAGGTGATGCGAGACTTGCAGAGGGTATGCACGGTCTGCGGAAGCAAATGGAAATGTAAGCACGAGCTCGCGAACAACCCGTCTGGTCCGGCTTGGCGGAAATACTGCCCGAACGCGACGACGCTCACGGCATTGGCCGCCGAACGGGCTGCCAAGAGGAAGGCAAGCTAGATGCTGCGCTGGCCTTTTGGCCAAGCCGGAAGGCTCGTGGTCGCGCTGACGGCAATTGCGTGGTATGCAAGCGGAGCTGCTCGCGCGCAGTCGCCCGCGGCGCAACGCGGCCTGACCTTCGTGCGCGTTAATTGCGCGCAATGCCACTCCATCGACAAGGTCAGCGAGAGCCCGCTCACGATCGCGCCGCCGTTCCGGACCTTGCATCAAAGATTCCCGATCGAAAGCTTGCGCCCGCGCCTGGCCGAGGGGATCATGGCGACTCATCCGACGATGCCGCAGTTCCGGCTCGATGCCGATCAGATTTCGGATGTGCTCGCCTACATCCAGACGCTGCAGCCGTGATCACGCCGCAGGACCCCGCGATCCATTCGAATCAGCCCTTGCAGCTCTAATAAGAATCCGCCGCCCGCGCGGTGTCGGGCCGATACAACATCGACCACATCGCGATAATGGCGACCGCGATTCCGATCAGCAAAACCATCCAAAACGACACGAGCGGATCCACACCAAACGTGCGGCGTGCGATGGATAGCGCGACAACGATCAGGCCCAGCGCGATGCACGTTCCGCTGTACCAAGTCATCGAATCGGTCCGGCGTGCCCATAGTGCGAGCAGGATCACCGCGATACCGGCAAGCACCATCTCGACTTCGCTCATCTGGCCCGCTGGAATCGAAAAGATGGCTCGATAAGAGAGCCACAATCCCGCCAGGATGATCAGAGGATTTGCGATCATTGGTGCACCTCGGATTCATGGGTGCGCTGGAGATGGCGCCAGGTGATCGGTGGAATCGCGAAGAATGCGACGCTGCTGGCGACGATCAGTCCCTTCCAAACGACTTCCAAGGGCGTCCAGAGCACGATGGTGATTGCGGTAATGCCGTGTAGCGCATAGACGATCGCCGCCGCGCGGCGCAGGATTGCCGAGTCCTGAAGCCGCGCGATCGCGTAAACAAGCCCATAGCATCCCGCGAGCGCCACATAGGCCCCCAGGAGCAGCGCTGTCTCGAGAAGACTGAGCCTGATCATTCGGCGGCCGCAGGAACGGCGACGAGGCGGGCTCGTCTGCCGAGGGTGAGCAGGTCATAGACGAGAACCACGTAGCCGATCGCGAAGACAAATCCGAAGATCAAGCGAGCGATCATTCCTTCAATGAACCACTTGTTTTCCTGGCCGGCGACGAACGCGGCGTGGGTTGATCCGCCGATCGCACGTTCCACGAAGGCTTGCGCAAAACCGGATATCAACAACGCGCCCGCCATGCCGATGAGACCCAGATTGAGAGCTGCAAACGACCACTTCCACAGCGTGCCATTCACATGGGCAAGACCGCGGGTCTTCTGGAGAACCAGGTAAATAACGGACAGCACTCCGCAGGCGTAAGCGCCCCAGAACGCGAAATGTCCGTGTGACACGGTCCATTGCGTGCCGTGCGCATAGAGATTGATCTGCGGCAACGTGATCATGAATCCGAAGACCCCGGCACCGAGGAAGTTGCCGAATGCCTCCGCCATCAGCCAGTAGAAGGCCGGTTGGTTGGTGGTCTTCATGCGGTGGGCACCCGCGTCATAGACCGCATGGATCACCATGCCGAGCAGCGGCAGCGGTTCGAGCGCGGAGAAAAAGCCGCCGATCGTCAGCCAGTAGTTCGGGGTACCGATCCAAAAATAATGGTGTCCCAGTCCCAGAATTCCGGTGCCGAGAACGAGCGCCACTTCGATGTAGAGCCAACCCTCGACGATCCGGCGCGAGGTGCCGAGGAGTTGCATCAGCGCCATGGCCATGATGCAGCCGATGAGCACTTCCCAGGTCGCCTCGACCCAGAGATGAACGAGCCACCACCACCAGAACAAGTCCGCCGACATGTTGCTGATGGCGGGGAACGCAATCAGATAAAGAAGCACGAGCGGTACCAGGTCGATCATCAGCACCGCGGCGATACCAGTGATCTTGCGGCTGATGTAGGCGGTTCCAATGACGTTGTACGCGAACACCAGCATGACCACGACGACGCCGATTGCGGCCCAACGCGGCGCCTCGACGTATTTCCGGCCTTGGTTGATGAGCCACAGCGCGGTCTCGTTGCTGCTGCCGTATTGAACGAAGACGAACACCACGGCAACGACCGCGACCGCGGCGCAAAATACATAGAACAAGATTTCCGCAGCCCGGATTCCGCTAAGGTCACGGCCGAATTCATCGGGCAGCAGCCAGTAGATCGCTCCCATGAATCCCATAAGCAGCCAGATCACCATCGTGTCGATGTGAAGGGTCTTGGCGATGTTGAAATGGAGAAGCCCGAATAGAAAGTCGGGATTGACATAGTAATAGGCAGACAGGAGCCCGGAAAGCGTCATCACGCCGAACAGGGTGATGGCCGCCGCAAAGTATTTGAGCGCAAGCTGCTGGGAGCGATGCATCGTACTCTCCTACGGCGTCGATCGCATGCGGCCGAAACCCGGCGGGAAGCCGTTGGTGTCTATGGCGGCCATCCATTTGAGATAGGCGACGGTGGCTTCGGCCTCCTCCTGGGTAATCCCCAGATTCGGCATCGTGCGCGTCCACGTGCGGTACTTTTCCGGATCTATGAGGAATTTCACCATCGCCTCTTCGCGCGTCGCGGCGCCCGTCATGGCCTGCCAGGTTTCCCAGGCGGGATCGAGCCAAGCCTTGGTGAGATCGGGAGCAAAGTAGGCGCCGTTACCGATGAAGGTATGGCAGTTGATGCAGGCACGACTCTGTATCACCATCTTGCCCTTATCGATCAGCTTCGCTGCTTCGTCGGCATCCAACGACTTGCCGAACAAAGGTTGAGGCGCCCCGATCGCAGGCACGTCGTTTCCGCGCTTGGCATCAAATTTGTAATCGATGTGCCGGTTGATCACCGTATATGGCGGGACATTGGCGCCGCCCGGACTGATGACGGCGAGGCTGTCGATCGTCAGCATGATCAATACGACCGACATGATCGCGACCGTGCTGATCGCCCCGGCACGCCAAAATGCGGGATCATCGAAGCGCATGGATTCCTCCTTCCCTAAGGATTTCGAAAATCTGGATCGTGAATATTGATCTAGATCAATGAATCTTGTGCTGTCACTGCGACGCGCGTTTTGCCGCTTCAACGCTGCAGCAAAGCTGACGCGAGCATGTGGATATATTGTACGGGGAGCGCGGTTGAGCGTACGTCGCATCTCCTGCATCGCGCAAGAGTGCATCCTCTTCGCCAGGCGGTGGTCAGATGCCCGTTGCGAACCGGGCCATGACGATGATCGTCATGACTTGCATTACCCCCTGCAGCGCCACCGCGAAAAAATAGCGATTGGTCAGCGCTGAGAGCCGCGCACTGTCCGGATTGTCCTTTTGCAGCTCCAAACAGACGCGGAAATTCGTGGGCAGGAGATAACCGATTCCCTGAATGGTCATCAGGACGACCAGCACGAGCGCGGCGGCCACCCACACGTATTGCGGCCAGTTCAGTGCGGTGAAACCCATGTCTTCGGCCAGGTACCACCCGGTAGTGCCGGTGATGATGGCCAGGGTGGGCATCAGGAAAAGCGTGCGCGGCGTCAGCCGCAAGAGCACGGCCTTGCGCGCGGCAACATCGACGACCCGCAGGATGGGACCGAGCACGAAGCCCATGAACAGGTCAATCCCCGTCCAGAGCAGGCCG
>Ga0306922_10008124_pt1 | contig 10174 bp, 8 predicted proteins | sample sta12Cox44000082_FD_203758 | JGI IMG/M metagenome (GOLD analysis project Ga0306922, IMG submission 203758) | Lab enrichment of tropical soil microbial communities from Luquillo Experimental Forest, Puerto Rico - statoxic.12C.oxic.44.000.082 (v2)... | ecosystem: Environmental > Terrestrial > Soil...
AGCGTGTGGCCGAAGTTAAGAATTTTTCGCTGCCCACCCTCGCGTTCATCGCTCGAAACCACGGCCGCCTTATGGCGCAATGACCGCCCTACCATCTCACCCAGGCGATCGGATTCCCGCCTGAGAATCATCTGCATCTCCTGTTCGAGCCATCCAACGAACGGGGCATCCAGGATCGCGCCGTATTTGATCACTTCAGCCAGACCTTCGCGAAATTCGCGCACGGGCAAGCTGGCAAGCGCTGCAATGTCGGCAACGACGAGCCGCGGCTGGTAAAAGGCGCCGATCAAGTTTTTTGCGTTGCGGAGGTTTACCGCAGTCTTACCGCCAAGCGCTGAATCAACCTGCGCGACCATCGATGTTGGCACCTGAACCAATGGCAATCCGCGCAAATAAGTGGCGGCGGCAAACCCTGCCACATCGCCTACCACACCGCCGCCCAGCGCAAACACCGCCCCGTCTCGATCAAGTTCCGCCTCGGCGAGCCGATGATAAACCTGCTTGAGCGTGTCCAATGACTTGCTGGTCTCGCCTGGTGCAATCTCAATCAACTGGGGATGGAAGCCGGAACGTTCCAGGCCGTTCAGTACCGTTGCCGAGTAGAGCCGGCCGACGTTGGTGTCAGTGATTAGTGCACAACGGCCAGCTGCCAGGCCGGCGGCCAGGGCGAGTTCACCAATACGCGGCAGAATGCCATCGCCGACATGAACCGGATATGAATTGGGACCAAGTTCGACGACGAATTCCATTCGCAGTAAATTCGACACAATTAAAGTGATGCTTTAATTAGTTTAAGCGACCGCGCGGGCGTGTGTTGGCGTGCTTGGGGACTGCGCCTCGCGCTGGAGCATCTGCATCTCGACGCGATCGGTCCAAGCCCTGTTGTACGTCCGGTCTTGAAATGACCGTTTTCAACGCGCCACATTCTTTTTTCAGTATTCAGCAAACTTCGTCAGTAAGACCCAGGCGGGCCTCAGCCATCGCCAGAAACACCCAGTCGAAAGGAGTTCCCGGCTGATTCAGCCTCATCGCAGCCTTCAACTCTTTGATGCATTCGCGGTTCTGGCCGTCGCGATAGAGGACAGCTCCTAAAGTGTTTGCGTACGTGTATTCTTTTGGGGCCGCACCGCTTTTGCGGGCGTCGCGTGCCATTCGCACCGCCGGACCAAGATCAAAGGATGGTTTCGGAGGAAGCGCGCTGAGAAAGGCTGCCTCGTTCTCATCTTGAGGCTTTTTCGTCCGTTCAGCCTCATGCACCACGTAGACACGGTCGCGGTCAAACATTTCCCGGTCGCCCATTCGAATGCTGGCCAATGCTCTTTCAATCCGAAGCGAAACGTTGTCGGGATCCTCGTTTAACGCACTTGTGAAATCGGCCCGGGCTTCGTCCCAACGCCCAATGTTCGCGAACGCCTCGGCTAGCTATATTAACATCTGTGCATCGCGCGGCTTCAACTGAAGCGCTTGCTTCAAAGCCACAATCGCACTCTCCCAGTGCCGTTTTGTCTCAAGGTAGGCACCACGAGCCGCGTAAAAGGCAGCGTTGTGCGGTTTTTGGCACGATTTCTGACGGCAGCACCGCACCATCCCAGAACTCCAAACGCTTAAAGCCCGCCGTTGTCAGCCGAGCGCCGTCAGGACTGAAAGCAACCGCTTCCAGCAAGTGTTTCCCGTCGCTGGATTCCAGAACCATGAGTTCGTCTCTTCGGTCGATGTCCCACATGCGTACGGTTCCATCAAGCGCTCCCGAAACCATCCAGCCCCATCTTTAGAGAAGACCGCATCTTCAACTAGCGAGGTGTGCCCCATTAGCCCGCCTTTCTTGGAGCCGCTCCGAACGTCCCAGAGACTTATTCTTAAGTCCCTCCCTGAGGTTATCAATAACTTGCTATCGGTGCTGAAACCAAAAATATAATCCAGCGGTCGAATGGATGTTTTGAACTAGACGGTCCCTAACGGCCGGTGCTAGCCAGACTTTGCACCGTGCACTGGAGCAACAGTGCATTCGTACGAAGGCCAAAGTAATATCCGCTACCCCTGAGGCTGCTGAGACTCGAATAGGTCGTTTCTTCAACGCCCTACCAGCTGATTATCCGATTGGATTGGGCGCTGCTGATAAGAGCGTTGGATGAACTATCGCCGGATAGGCATCGGCAAGCGTATCGAGGATCTCGTCGACCACGTGCTCCACAGTGCGTTCGGATGTATCAATGGTGAACCTTGCACGGGCGTAATCCTCACGTCGTTTTTCCCTCAACTCGGCGATGTCTTGTTTAAGCGGCCTGCCGCCGCGTCCCAACATCGGGCGCGTCTTTGCGCCGGTGCCGATTCGTCGCGCAATCACGTCAGGGCGTGCATCGAGGCAGATAATGACGCCGCAATCGCGAAGCGCCGCGTAATTCTGCGGGTCAACGATTGCGCCGCCGCCGGTGGCAATGACCGCGGGTTGCCGATCGCCACAGTGCGCGCAACGCCTGGGGTCCGATGTGATTTCCGCAATCACACTCCGTTCAATCGCGCGGAAATGCGCCTCACCATGATCGCGGAAGATCTGATGAATCGGCTTACCGGCTCGCGCGCTGATCTCAGCATCACAGTCGATCAAGCGCCATCGCAGCCGCTTGGCCAGGAGCCTGGCGACCGCGCTTTTGCCAGTCCCCATAAAGCCGGTCAGGATCAGCTTCGGCGCCATTTCTTTTCACCGACCCGGCAGGCGCCGCGCGCTCCGCTATCGCGCTCTGTTTCGTACACTCGCACTACCATCTAAAGCTCGGGCTTGAGCAAACTCGCACACCTCACAGGTTATTCATAGTCAGCATTCGGCTCTTTGCCGGCCGCTGATTGCTGACCGCTGACAGCTTCTTTCTCAGTAATCACGTACCTGTTGCAGGTAGCCATCGTAATTGCGCGCGATTTCGGTGAACGAATCGCCGCCGAACTTCTCCAGGAAGGTATTGGCGATTTCGAAAGCGACCACTGACTCGGCAATCACCGCGGCTGCTGGAATCGCACATACATCCGAGCGCTCGATGGTTGCGACTGCCTCGGCTTTGGTCCTGATATCGGCCGAGCGCAGCGGCCGCATCAGGGTTGACAGCGGCTTGAACGCGATGCGGACCCGGAGCGGCTCGCCGGTACTGATGCCGCCTTCGGTGCCGCCAGAATTATTCGAATGACGCGTGAAACGCCGCGCTGCCGCGTCGTACCCGATCTCGTCATGCAATTGCGAACCGCGCACGCGCGCCGCGCCGAAGCCTTTGCCAAATTCAACGCCCTTGACCGCCTGCAGACTCATCAACGCATGAGCGATTCTCCCGTCGAGCTTGCGGTCCCATTGCACATGGCTGCCCAGGCCGACGGGTAACCCCATCGCAACCACCTCCACCACGCCGCCCAGCGTGTCGCCCTCTTTTTTGCACTCGTCGATTTCGGCAATTATTGCGCGCTCTGCGACCGCATCAGCTACCCGAACCGGCGATTCCTCGCTGAGACGTGTTAGCTCTTCGAGACTGATATCGGAGGGCATCTTCGCCTCGACCCTGCCGATGCTCGCCACATAGCCTAGCACCGAAATTCCAAACGGCGTGATCAACTGCCTGGCAAATGAGCCGAGCGCGACTCGCGCAGCGGTCTCGCGGGCGGATGCCCGTTCGAGCACGTCGCGGATGTCCGGCAGGTTGTACTTCAGCACGCCGGCGAGATCGGCATGGCCAGGGCGCGGCCGCGTCACCAGTTTGGCTTCCCCACGATCGCGTGGATCGACCGACATGCGCTTCTCCCAATTCTTAAAGTCGCGATTTTCGACGATAAGCGTGACGGGACTGCCCAGCGTGCGGCCGAAACGAATCCCTGAAACGATGCGTACCTCGTCGCGTTCGATCGCCATCCGCCCACCGCGTCCATAGCCCTTCTGGCGGCGCGCGAGATCGTGGTTGACGGCTTCGAGATCGATATCGTAACCGGCGGGGGCGCCTTCAATGATCAGGACGAGTTCTGGGCCATGCGATTCGCCGGCCGTGAGAAAACGAAGCATACAGTTATTCCCGCATCACGAGTGCAATCCGGCACCCGCAGGCTAGAAATCTTCTCAGAGTTGAAAGGTTTACGAAAGCGGGGCCGCTTGGACTACGCTCAGCGGGAGACGGAAGTGCGGGTGACCGATGGGAAAGGGGGGCGGCCCGATTCTGGCACTTTATTTTGCGCGAGCGTCGCGCCTTGAAAGGGTCCCGGCTCTCACACGTCCAGATTCAACGGAGTAGAAGCCGAGCCTTCGCCGTGTCGCAGCCGTTCCAGCCCGTTTTCGCCGACATCGCAATAGAGCTCGAAACCATTCCCGTCAGGATCGACAAAATAGATGCTCTTGGTAATCAGGTGGTCGATCGTCCGGGTGATGGTTACGTTGTGCTCCTTCAATGTGCGATAGCTTTCCTGAAGCTCGGCCAAGCTACCTACCTGCAGGGCGATGTGATGAAGTCCCACCTGACCGATCTTCGGGGCTTCGGCCTCGTCAGGTACCTCTAAAACTGCCAGGTCATGATGCTGCTCTCCGAGGGTAAAAAAGACCCCGCGCGGATTCTTGAGGCGAGTCACCACTTCGAAGCCAAGCACCTCGGTAAAGAAGTGCTCTGACCGCTGCAAGTCTCGAACTTTGAGTACCACATGACCAACTTTTTTCGGGCGAATCATACTGGTCCCTCTCCCGTTTCCCATTACCATTTGGCTCCGAGGCCGTCCAGTTTTGTTGCCGAGGATGCCACCGTAGCAATGGCGGCTGATTGCCAAATTGATTATGATCGCGCAGGCTAACACCTATGCGCCGCGATATCGAATTCAACGCCGAGGGAGTTGTCTTGCGCGGATGGCTTTATACACCGGAAGGTGCGCCGAGTCGGGTGCCGGGAGTGGTGATGGCGCATGGTTTTTCGGCGGTCAAAGAGATGTATCTGGACCGCTACGCGGAGATATTCAGTGCGGCGGGACTCGCCGCGCTGGTGTTCGATAATCGCAACTTCGGTGCGAGCGATGGCGAACCACGCGATGAAATCGACCCCTGGCAGCAGGTGCGCGACTATCGCCATGCGATAACCTGGCTTGGCCGCCAACCCCGCATCGACCGAGAGCGGATCGGGGTGTGGGGTTCCAGTTACAGCGGCGGGCACGTTCTGGTGCTCGGCGCTATCGATCGGCGGATCAAATGCGTGGTGTCGCAGGTTCCGCTGGTTAGCGGTTCGCGCAACCTGGCGCGGCTCGTGCGGGCTGATATCGCAGCGCCTTTACGCGCCCAATTCGACGCCGATCGCGAGGCACGATTCGCGGGTGGGGCGCCAGCGATGGTTCCGGTGGTCACCTCCGAGGCCGGCGGGGCCGCCGCATTGCCAACCGCGGATTCCTGGGAATGGTTTACCCAAACCGCCAGTACGCGAGCGCCGGCCTGGCGGAATCAGGTAACCCTGCGAACCGTCGAAATGCTCGGTGAATATGAGCCTGGCTCATACATCGAGCGCATCAGTCCCACGCCGCTACTGATGGTGGTTGCCGTCGGCGACCATCTTGCGGTAGCCGATGAGGCCTTTGCCGCATATAATCGCGCGCTTGAACCCAAACGCCTGGTGATTTTGAATGGTGGTCATTTTGACGCCTATGTGAAGGCGTTCGAGCATTCGAGCAGCGCCGCACGGGATTGGTTCGTCGAGCACCTCCGCCAATAAGTAGGCGACACCCACCATAATAATCGATCCTCATGAAACTGCAGCGCCGCATCTTCGCGCATTTTGCGGCCGCATTTGTATTGGCGGCATTTTTTGCTGGAGTGGCAAGCAGCCGAGCCGCTCCGAAACCAGATGGACGAATCTTTCTAGTAATGGTGTGGGATGGGCTGCGGCCGGACCTCGTCAACCAGCGCGACACCCCGAACCTGTTGGCACTCGAACGCGAAGGGGTGATGTTCGCTTATCAGCATGCGGTTTTTCCGACAATCACGATGGTGGACGCGGCGGTGCTGGCGACGGGCGGCGAACCTGATCAGACCGGAATCTTCGGTGACTCGATGTACCTTCTGCCTGAACTTGGCGCTGACGCACCCAAAGCCATGCCAACGCTGGGTGCACTGCTCGACTCGCCGTTGGACCTCGAGAATTCGAATTATTTGGCGGCGCTGAATGACGGCGGCTTCAACGGCTATCTGCTGGGGGTTGAAAGCGTTGCGCAACAAATTCTGCGCGATGGCGGGTATGTGGCGATTGTTGGCAAGCAAGGGCCAACCTTCCTGTTCGATGACGAAGCGGACCGCCGCATCGCGGATCCTTCCAACTATTTGTTTACGGCTGACGACCTGGCGCGGCCGGAGTTGTCTGCCGCAGCTCTCGCGCACAGGCCATCGATGCGGCTCGGCGATTTGAATTCCATCGCGGACCGCGACCAATGGTTCTCGGGGCTGGTGGTTTCTCAGGCGCTACCCGCGGCCCGCGCGGCGGCGGTAAAGGGACGCCCGGCACTGATCGTTCTTTGGCAGCATAATCCTGACCTCGTGCAACACCTCGCCGGGCTCGGCACTCAACCGGCTCTAAACGCGTTGCGCCAATGTGACGCGAATCTCGCTAGCATCCGAGGCGCAATCGCGAGGCTCGGCGTTACCCATCGAACCGACCTGATGGTGGTTTCAGATCACGGTTTTGCGACAATTCGGATGTCGGTTTCGCTCTCCGATCTGCTGGTCAGCGCGGGGATAAAAAAATCGTCGAACAGTGCTGATATTGTAGTGGCGCGCAATGGAGGTGAAGATCTCTTGTATCTCTCACCTGTGGCATATGGGTCCGAGGAAGCCCGGCGGGCAACGCTGGCCCGGATCGTCGATTTTGCCGAGGCGCAGGAATGGTGCGGTGCAATTTTCTCGAAAAAGACGGCCCCAGAACGCACGGCCACAAATCGCCAGAATCGTCTCGGCTGGATTCCCGGCACCTTCGCGCAGGAGATGTTCGGTCTTTACAATTCGCGCCGTTCACCCGACCTAATTATCTCCTTTCGCGAACTTCCGGATCTGGATAATCGCGGGTTAACCGGGCCCTCCAATCCTGCCTTTATCGTGGGCGCTGATGGCCAAGCCACACGCAGGAATGGTTCGTTTCCCCTAATCCAGCCGATTGAGGGCGTGGTCTATTCGGATAGTCACTCGTTGTCGACCGGGCAGGGCATGCATGGGGCGGCGGGTACGCGCGAGGTGCATAATTTCTGCGCGGTAAGTGGTCCCGATTTCCGACGTCATTTCATCGATTCGGCGCCATCGGGCAACGCCGATGTGGCCCCGACCATTCGCAAAATCTTCAACCTCAGCGCTCCGGCAGGAACCTCCGGACGCGTCTTGGAAGAGTCTCTCAACCGTGCTGAGGGCAGGGCCGGTTCACCCGAGCAACTGGTTTTGACGTCTTATCTGGTGCTACAGGGACAGGAAGTCGTCACCCGACTGCACCTTACGCACTTCGAAGGGCACGACTATCTCGACGATTCGACGGTCACGCGCACGCCACTTAACGGCTCGCCATAATCCAATAATTCTGTACTATTAGGCTGCACTCTTACTGAGGCACTTCCGGCAGGCATCAGACGCTGCGATTGCGCGACCCCAGGTCTCCGGTAATAACCACCATGCCTGCGTCAATCACGGAGAGTATCGCGATCGCGAGTGCGATGCCCGCACTGATGCGTCTGCTGAGAAACGTTATCAACAGCATCACGGCTGATGCTTCAGTAAGAGTTCGCCGCTAGCTCACACCCATCAGTTGTGGTTGGCTATCATTCAGATGTCATGGGGCACATTCAGATGTCATGGGGCACATTCAAGCTGATAATGAAAGGGCCGCGATGTAAAGCTGGCCGATAGACGTCTGCTGCCCAAACGAGCAATCACTCAGTCAAATTGCACGAAGTAACGGAGATGCTCTGATGCTGAAGCGACTCTTTCGACGGTTGGTCAGGCTGGTGGTCTCTGCTGTGGTAATACTCGTGATTTTGGGGGTGGCGCGCTTCTTCGCCCATCGCTACCGGCCCGGCTCCGTAATCGTGCTTCAACTTGACGGACCGCTATTGGAACGGGGCAGCTATTCGCTGGTTGGCCTGACGAAAACCCATCAGACCGCGCTGAATGTGGTCCGGCGAACACTCAGAGGGGCCGAGAACGATCCACGCATTACCGGCCTAGCGGTCAAGGTTCTCGATCCTGACATGGAACTCGCCCAGGCACAGGAGTTGAGCAGTCTGATCACCGAATTCAGCGAGCATGGTAAATGGACCACAGCCTACCTGGAAACTGCCGGCGAATCTGGTTACGGCAACCTGCCCTACCTAGTGGCAAGCGCGGCAAAGGAAGTCTCGATGATGCCGCAAGGTGAGATGAACCTGCTCGGTGTTAGTATCCGCGAGCTATTCGCGCGAGGTCTGCTCGACTGGATGAAAATCAAACCGGAACTCGACGCAATCGGAAAATACAAGGATGCGGGCAATATTTTTACACAAAAGAACTATACCCCTTCACAATACGAGCAGGATGACGCCCTGGCAGGCGCGATGTTCGACCAAATTGTCAATGAGACAGCCCAGCACCGGCATCTGGCGCCCGACGATCTCCGCGCGGTCATCGATCGCGCGCCGATTAGCGCCAGCGAAGCTTTGCGCGTGCGGTTGCTTGATCGTCTCGAGTACGAAGATCAATTCAATGAGCGCGTGAAGGACTACCGCGGAGAACATCACGACCTAATCGATTACGATTCTTATGCAGCGCCGAATCAGTCATGGCTCGCTTCGCATCCCAAAATCGCAATTGTTTATGGTGTCGGCGCAATCGAACGTGGAGAGAGCAGCTATGATCCGGTGCTGTCACCCGGCTCGACTTCGATGGGCTCTGATGACATGACCGAAGCGTTCAAGAAGGCACGCGAGGATTCGTCGATTCGTGCCGTCGTTTTCCGCATCAATTCCCCGGGCGGCTCGGTCATCGCATCGGAGCTGATTCGGCATCAGGTTGAATTGTGCGCCGACAAAAAACCGGTAGTGATCAGCATGTCCGAGTATGCCGCTTCGGGCGGGTATTGGATCGCTATTCCGGGCGCACAAATCTTCGCCAACCCCGGCACGCTTACCGGCTCGATCGGCGTACTAGGCGGAAAATTCGATTTTTCAGGCACAGCGCAAGCTATAGGCCTCAATAGCGCTGCGGTGACGCGGGGTAAGAACGCCGGGATGTTCGACCCGTTCACCGGCTTTACTACATCGCAAGCCGAACTTTTTCATCAACAGATTCTGGGTGACACGTACCAATATTTCCTCAAGCTTGTAGCCAACCGGCGCCACCTGACTGTCACCCAGGTGAACGACATCGCGCAAGGGCGGGTGTGGACCGGCGAGCAGGCGGCGCAAAATAAACTGGTGGATAAATTGGGCGGGTTTGACGCGGCACTGAATCAGGCCAAAATCCTAGCCAAGATCGGTCCCGAAGAGCAGGTGCAATTAGTCGAGTTGCCGGGCCAGCCGGGGCTTCTTTCGCGGCTACTGACTGGCCGCATCTACGGCGAAGCACGGCTCTCGCCGGCCCTGCCGCACGCTTTGATGCCGTTGTTGTGGCTTGCACGCGCAGCCCTCGTCCGCGGCAGTGTCATCGGCCAGGCTTATTGCCCCTTGGTGCCGATTCTCTGATCGAAACCGCGGAATTTGGGGGGCAAAGTGATGAAGCTTCGCCCTCAGCGTGGCCTCGCAGCAGGACAGAGACGACGTTGAAGATCACTTTTAGCCGGTCAAGGTAGTAAGATTTTATCGGGATCTGATCGTCATCCTGAGCACACCACACCAGGCAGAACGAGGCGGAGCATGGCTGCGCTTGCGATGATGGTTGGAAAAAGACGCCCGGAAGGTTATGCCATGGATACGCAACTAGAAAGTTTTCTAAACATGATGGGTGAAGCTGAACGCGCTGGCGGCCGTGTGCTCTACGAATTAACCGGCCAGGCTCAGTCGTTAGAACTGAGGGAATTGCTCAAGAAAGTCGCGCATGATGAAGGCTATTATGCTGGAGAACTCGCCGCACATGTCCGGCGGTTGGGCGGCGCGGCGTCGAATAAGACGGGAGATTTCGTCGAGAAAGTGCGGGCGGTCGGCGATTTTAGAGGGAAGCTCGAACTGCTCAATC
>Ga0306922_10008126_pt1 | contig 10173 bp, 5 predicted proteins | sample sta12Cox44000082_FD_203758 | JGI IMG/M metagenome (GOLD analysis project Ga0306922, IMG submission 203758) | Lab enrichment of tropical soil microbial communities from Luquillo Experimental Forest, Puerto Rico - statoxic.12C.oxic.44.000.082 (v2)... | ecosystem: Environmental > Terrestrial > Soil...
ACACGCACGGGGCCAACGAAGGGAATGAAGCAACTCTTTTGGGCGAACCGATGATTCGATTTCATCAAGAAATCGCCCGCAAGGCCCGGGAGAACTCAAATTTTCATTTTCACTATGTGACGGCTCGCGAAATGTACAACTTGGCTCGGGCTGCCGAAGCCGGATGGCAAGGCTCCGTTACGGGCGCCCGCGACTACGAAATTGTTCCCAATGGTACACCTGCCATCGTTAAAGAAAAATGCTTGAATGGCGTGGCGACCTGATCAATCCGTTGATTCCTTTACCTTCCAAAATAAGCTCTCGCTTCTACCTGAAAAGCAACCCATTCCGCCGATTCATTTTTCCACAGGGAGAATGATCTCATGGCCAACTGTCTCGTAACCGGAGGCGCCGGCTTTATCGGCTCCCACCTCGTGGAGGCACTAGTCGCCCGGGGCCATCACGTGCGCGTCCTGGATAACTTGAACACCGGGGACCTGAAGAATCTCGAACCGGTCATACAAAAAATCGAATGGATCAACGGAGACATTACCGATTTGGCTATGGTTCGAGAAACCGTCCGGGGAATCGATTATGTTTTCCATCAAGCCGCATTGGCCTCTGTTCCCCTGAGTGTGGCGGACCCCGTTACCACCCATCAGACTAATGCCACCGGAACTTTGCACGTCCTCATGGCCGCAAATGAGTCCCAGGTGAAACGCGTGATCTACGCAGCCAGTTGCAATGCCTATGGGAATACCGCCACCATGCCCATCCGCGAAAGCCATGCCACGCTCCCTCCTTCGCCTTATGCCGTAGCCAAATTGGCCGGCGAAGAATACTGCATCGCCTTCCACAACATTTATAATTTGGAGACAGTTCGCCTGCGGTATTTCAACATCTTCGGTCCAAGGCAACGACCCGGGGGACCCTACTTCGCCGTGATTCCCATTTTCATTCAGGCCATGGTCGATGGTCGAAAACCCGTCATCTTTGGGGATGGCCAGCAATCCCGCGATTTCACCTACGTTGCCGATGCCGTACAGGCCAATCTGCTAGCCATGGAAGCGCCTCGAGTCGCCGGCCGCGTCTATAATATTGCCACAGGCAGGCGGACAACTCTGTTGGAAATTCTGGAGAATCTCAACGAACTGATGGGTACGCAGATCAAACCGGTCCACGATAAACTTCGCCCCGGTGACATCCGCCACAGCCAGGCGGACATTTCCCTGGCCCAGGTAGAATTGGGCTTCTGTCCCTGCACGGACCTCAAGCAAAATCTGGCACAGTGCATTGACTATTATTCTTTCACGGCAAATGGCCGCCGCAAAAGAGCTACTCGCAAACGTGAACGCGTTGACTCGCGATCAATTGGCTGAAGCATATCTTGCGCAACTACCGTACTCCCCCTATCCCGTGCAAGAAGAGGCCTTGCTGGCCTGGTTCACGGCGGAGCAGGGGGTCCTGGTTTGCGCGCCCACCGGCACCGGGAAAACTCTCATCGCTCAGGCAGCGCTCTTCGAGGCCTTGCACTCCCGTACGATTGCCTATTACACCACCCCCTTGATTGCGCTGACGGAACAAAAATTCCACGAAATGCAGGCCTGCGCCGTGCGCTGGGGATTCCGGCCCGAAGATGTCGGTTTGGTGACCGGCAATCGCCGCGTCAATTCTGATGCCGGAGTCCTGGTGGTTGTCGCGGAGATTTTGTTGAACCGGCTGCTGCATCCATCTTCAGGAGTACGCTCCGGCGAAAATCAACCAGGTTTCGACTTCACCAACGTGTCGGCTGTGGTCATGGACGAATTCCATAGCTTTGCCGATCCGGAACGCGGAATAGTCTGGGAGCTGTCGCTGTCTCTTTTACCTCCTCATGTGCGATTGCTTCTGTTGTCCGCAACCGTCGGCAATGCGCTGGAGTTTGTCAGCTGGCTTGGCCGATGCCATCAACGCAAAGTAGAACTCGTGGAAAGCCGCGAGCGGCGGATACCCCTCACCTATCACTGGGTTGGGGATCTCTTGCTCAACGAACATATTGTCGAAATGGCCAAGGGAGACGCCCGGCGGACGACGCCGGCCCTCGTGTTCTGCTTCAACCGCGATGAGTGCTGGAGCGTTGCGGAGCAACTCAAGGGTCTGCCGTTATTATCTCCCGAGCAACGAACACAATTGCATGCCGAGGTCAACAAACTGAGTTGGACTCAGGGTGTCGGCCCCAAAATCAAGCAAATGCTCCACCGCGGCGTGGGCGTTCATCATGCCGGCATGCTGCCCAAATACCGTCGCGCCGTCGAACAACTTTTTGAACAGAAACTCTTGGCCGTGGTGATCTGCACCGAAACCCTGGCCTCGGGCATCAATCTCCCGGCGCGGTCCGTGGTCCTCAGTTCCCTGGTCAAGGGGCCTTTCGGCAAACAAAAATTGGTTGATGCAAGCACGGCCCACCAGATCTTCGGCCGCGCCGGACGGCCCCAGTACGACGACCGTGGCTATGTTTTTTGCCTGGCTCACGAGGATGATGTCAAAATCCTGCGCTGGAAGGAAAAATATGATGCGATTCCCGAGGAGAGCCGGGACCCCGGTTTGCTTAAAGCGAAGAAGGCCTTGAAGCGGAAAAAACCGTCCCGCCGCGAAAATGTACTTTACTGGAATGAATCCCAGTTCAAGCAGTTGCAGGCAGCCCCTCCCGGCAAGCTTTATAGCAAAGGCCCCATTCCCTGGCGCCTCCTGGCTTACTTGCTCAAGGTCTCTCCCGAGGTCGATAAGGTCCGCAAGGTAATTCGCAAACGGCTCATGGATGAACCCCGCACCAAGGCGCAGGAAAAAGCTCTCGACCGCATGCTCCAATCGCTGGCGGCTGGCGGCTTCGTCACGTTGGATCCGCCGCCTCCCCCAAAAAAGGAGGACGCCCAGCCGCAAACGAGCGAATCGCCCGGCTACGCAGAAGCTTCCAAAACCTACGCGCCGGTTTTGGCAACGCCAACTCCCGAATTAGACAAGCTGCTGGTGTTCCGCAGCGTCCACCCAATTTATGGCGCTTTTCTCATCAATCAACTGGGCATTGCCGATCGCACAGAACGGCTGCAAGCGCTGGAAAGTGTCCTGGAAATGCCGCGGCCGGTGTTGCGTTACGTGCGCGTGCCGCGCGATCTTGCGCCCGGGCCGCTGGCCGTTACCCGGCTCGATCCGGAACTGATTCGTCGCGGGTTGATGGTGGCCCGAGTGCCGCCCGAGGACAGCGATGAAGACGACTACGAAGCCGATGATGAAGAATTCCCGCCCATGTTGGCGGACAAGCTGCGGTTGTTTTTCGAAGCGCTCTATCCGGAAGTGCTGGATATGCACACGCAATCCGTCTGGTGTGCATCCGAGTTGCTCAATCTCGGCGGCAATTTCAACCAGTTTGTCCAGAGCCGGGACCTGGTCAAGCAGGAAGGCATTATATTCCGCCACCTGCTCCGGTTGATTCTGCTCTGTGGCGAGTTTGCCCAAATCTGCCCGCCGGATGCAACCCCGGACACTTGGCAATCCGAAATGCGTGATCTCAGCGACCGGTTGACCGCCAGTTGCCGCGCAGTCGATCCCACCAGCACTGACGAGATCATCGAGCTGGCGCACGCCGCCGACGTTGTCGAAGGCGAGGGCGAGCCAAAAGCGTGACAAGAGAAAGTCTCCTCCAGTCCGGAGTATTGGCTACTGTGGAACTCACAGACTCCGTCGCCAATACAAAGTTAATCATTCGCGACGAACCGTGGCCCAATTCATTTCTGCAACGAATCCCGAATGATCAATGACAAATGACCGCCGACCACGACCAATGATGCCGTTATTGCACGTTGCACGCACCCCGACCCGCCTGCATTGAATGAAGCGACTGCAACTACGAAAATGGTACCTTTTCTAAAGTTCCCACTCATGGTTGTACTTGTTGTCAAACCCCTTCAGGATATGCCCCACTTTTTCAAATTCCACATTTGATAACGACAAGCGCATTTCGGCGGAACATGCGAAGCAAACCATGCGCTCCTTTCGCCGCCTGCGACTTGGAATGTCAAGCTTCCTGTGTGAGGCAGCCGCTCGTGGTCGGATTTCCTTCGTGCTCTTTGCGGCTCTGCGCGGGTGCATTCACGTTGTCACCTCCCGATCAGTTCTTCGAATTTCCGATTCAATATCGCGTACTTCTTCCAATCCTTGTAATCGAAATGCCACCATTCCGCTTCGAAGACCGTAAATCCTTCCTCCTCCATCGACCGGCGTAACAGATCTCGATGCCAGCGCTCGAGCGATGTGCCGCCCAAATAATCCGGGTATGACCGATCCGAAAACTCATCGTACCCGCCCACCATCTCCACCGGCTTTCCGGTCTTGCGGTCGTACAACGTCAAATCCACCGCGCACCCGCGATTATGCCGGGAGCCCTGTTCCGGGTCGGCGACAAAAATGCGCTGTTCCAGCGGCGTTGCTTCCCAAAACATTTTGGTGACATGCCACGGGCGGTACCCGTCATGGACTAGCAAGCCGAAACCGCTCCGAGCCAGTTGTTGATGCACCCGCACCAATGCTTCCGCCGCCGGACGCTGCAAAAATGCCCTGGCCGATGAATAAAACGGCGTACTCAGAAAATTGTTCGTCGTGGCATAGCGAATGTCCAACTTGATCGTGGGATCGAGGGCCGTAACCTCCACCAGGTCGGGTTTGGCGAACTCCCCCCGATCCGGAGGAGGCTTGGCGGCCAGGGCTTCCCGGCGCAATGCATCGAGCGGCCGCAGCGATCGGATGCGAAATGTCTCGCCGTTTTCGCCATCTATTTTCCGGCGCCGGAATTTCACGTTCGCCGCTTCCACTTCGGTCGCCCGTCCCGTCGTATCGCGCCTGCAAATCAGCTTTTCGCCGGGATAAAGTCCGAAATCCGGGAATCGAAAGACGTTTTCCGACACTTCCTCTAGCGGATAAAGAAAAAACCATTCGATCAGGACATGGAGTTTGCCGTGCCTTTCCAGAATATAGAGAATGTTATGATCCGGTCCGTATTCCCCGATCAGTCCGGCCCACTTGGCAGGGATCATCTCCGGCTTGTTCCGCTCGGCACGCTTATATAATTGCTTCCCGATGCGGATATCGTCTCCCTGCAATTCGATCTTCATTCCGAAACTTAACCGGTCATCCACCAAGAAGCCGCTGCTTGGCGCCCTGAGTTCCACCTTCAAGCCGTCGGGATGCGGCAGCATCCACAATTTGCCGCCTCGCTCGATGAGATCGATGTCCGTTCCCTCACAGCGATAGTGCCCCGACCATTTCCGCGCCGTCTCGGCATCGATCGACCCAGTCTCCTCAATCTTCGTTTCCGGCAGTTCTCCCCGCGCCGTCAGCATTGCCTGCAATGCCATATCCGCAATGCGCGTGGTCACCGCGTTGGTGCAATCCCTTGAAGCAATCACGACCGCGCCCAGCTTTTCCCTCGGCAAGGCGGCCAATTCCGACGCGAAACCATAAATCGCGCCGCTATGGCCGATGCGCCGGAGCCCGTGAAAGTCTTTCATTCGGAAACCGATGCCGAAGGCCTGGCCTTCGTCCTCAAGCTTGGCAAATTGCGGTTGCAACATTAGCTCCAAGGTCGCCGGCTTGAGAATCAATTCCCGGGGTGCCCGCCCGCCGGCGAACAACACCTTCAAGAATCGCGCCAGGTCGTTGACTGTGGAATACATGCACCCGGCCGGCGCCATGCCCAGCTCGAACGTAGGGGCAGCAAACTCCCGGCCGTGATATGTCCACATGGCGGCGAGCGCCAGCTTTTTCCGCAGTTCAGCTGTAGGCTCGAACCCGCTCTGCGTCATCCCCATACGGTTCAGCAGTTTGCGTTGCAAATACGCCGGGAATGATTCCCTTTGGGTCTTTTCCAGAACGTATCCCACCACTCCGATGCCGGCGTTGGAGTATTTGGTTTTTGTCCCCGGCTCGTAGACCAATTCCGTCTGATTCAAACTCCCGACCATTTCCGCCAGGGATGGATGGGATGAATCAAAATAGTTTCCAACGGGTGGCTCGCGCGCAAGACCGGAACGGTGTGCTGTTAATTGCCGGAGAGTGATTGGTTTTGCAAAGGGATTGATCGGTTTAAAACGGGGCAAATACCGGGTGACGGGCGCATCGAGATCCAGTTGACCCTCTTCAATCAATTGCATGATGGCCAGGTCGGTGAATAACTTGGAAATGGATCCCACGCGGTACACGGTTTCCGCATCGGCGTGGATTTTGGTCCTGGGATCGGCAAAGCCGAAACCGCGTGCCCAAACGATTGTCTGATCCTCCACCAGCGCAACGGATAACGCGGGTAGATTCTTCTCGGCGACCTGGCGAGAAATAAACGGTTCCAGTTTCTGAACTGCGGCCATGTATTTTTGTGGCGGATCGATGCGCGCCTGAGCGCTGGCGAAAGCCGGCGTTGCCAACAGCATGGCCCAATTCAAAATTTGCAAACGCCAATCACTGGGCAGTATCCGAAAAATCATAGCAGACTCCCGGCGCAAGTTACATATGGTAGATTAGAGAATCATGATCATTCGCAAAGCAATCATCACCGCCGCCGGCCCCAATCAGCGGGCGCTCCCGTTGCAATCCCTGGTCGATCGCGACGGCACCGAAAAAACCGCCCTGCAAATCATTCTCGAAGAAGTGATTGCTGCCGGCGCCGAGGAAATCGCTGTTATCATCGGTCGGGGAGATCATCAATCGTATGCTCAGGCGGCTGGCGAATATGCGGACCGGATTCATTTCGTCGAACAGCACCAGCCGCGCGGCTATGGCCATGCTCTTGGCCTGGCCCGCAGCTTCACGAGAGCTGAACCTTTTTTGCACCTCGTGAGCGATCATCTCTACATCAGCAAACATGCCCAGCGCTGTGCCCAACAGGTCGTGGAACGGGCGAAGGCCGAAAAATGTTCGGTTTCCGCCGTTCAGGCGACGCGGGAAAACATGCTGCCATATTACGGCACCGTCGGTGGCCGGCGCGCAACCCAACAAAACCATTTATACGAAATCGAAAGAGTTCTCGAAAAACCGACACCCAGCGAAGCGGAACAAAAACTGATCGTGCCGGGCCTGCGGGCCGGCCACTACTTGTGTTTCTTCGGCATCCACGTGTTTACCCCCGAAGTCATGGACCTCCTACACGAGGCGGTGTCTCGCCAATCGAGCGGCGATGGCATTCAGCTTTCGCCTATTCTCGACCAACTCGCCGCCCGCCAGCGCTATCTGGCCCTCGAAGTCCAGGGCCGCCGTTACAACATCGGTGTGAAATTCGGCATCTTGCTGGCACAACTGGCTCTCGCTCTCGACGGTCAGGATCGCGAAAGTGTCTTGGCCCAACTGGTCGAATTGTTGGCCAACCGGAGCCTGCCATGACGTGCAAGCTGCGAGCCATCATTACTTCCACGAATCCGGCCGTACGCAATCGTTCGCTTGATGCCTTTTGCCGAGATGCCTCCCTGCAGGAACTGCTGGCCGAATGCGCGGATCTGGAGCAATTCCGGCACCAGAGCGACAATCTCTATGAACGGGTTCGCGCCCTTTTCTTCCTGTACGCCATTCATCGGTTTCATTTACCTTTGCGAGCTGGATTGCCGGCCACGGGACGAATACCGTTTGCCGGATTTGAAAAGTTATTGCGGCGCCGCTTTGAGGAAGCCGTACGTTTCTTCTTGACCGAGCAAATGGAACGTGGTCCCAGCGATACCTTGTGCAGTGCCCTGGCGGACGCTTATCACCAATTGGGATTCCAAACGCTCGCCGACCAGGTCCGGCGCAGTGTACGCGGTGTACGCGGCAACCAATGGATGTTTCGTATCGGCCACCCGGCCGATCATCCGCTGCGCATTCGCCGCGAACTGCTACGTCGTTCCAGCGCCACCGCTCCTTTTCCGATCTTGCGCGAACGAACACCCGTCCGGATGGATCTGTCGCACAGCGCCTGGAGCGATATCTTCTTCCTCGGTATGGACTACCCGGAAGGTGCGCGCGTACTGAATGTATCCATTGACCTTGGAGTTCATGGCCGGGACGCAGCGCCGAAACCGCCCGTGGAGGTCTATTTGCGGGTGATTGATGAGCCGATCCTGCGGCTTGTTAGCGTGGACCTGGGAGCAACCGCAGATATATCCGGTTTGCCGGAAGTCTTCGACTTCGCGAAGGATTATCTCGGCCTCTTGAAAGCAGCGGTCATTGCCGCCGGGATCGTCCCTCCGGGTCTGGAAGGCTCCGAACAACACTTAAACGACCTGCTGGCTCTTCTGGTCGGGCCCGGTCTGGGGCTGGAAATTGTCAGCAACGTCAACAACATTCCGAAGGGTTCGCGCCTCGCGGTATCCACAAATCTGTTGGCTTCATTAATCGCGGCGTGCATGCGGGCCACGGGCCAGGCCGCTTCGCTTACCGGTCCGTTAAAGGAAGATGAGCGCCGTCTCGTGGCGGCCCGTGCCATCCTCGGTGAATGGCTTGGCGGCTCGGGCGGCGGCTGGCAGGATTCCGGCGGCACTTGGCCCAGCATGAAATTGATTGAGGGTACTCTGGCTCAGGAAGGTGATCCGGAATACGGCGTCAGTCGCGGCCGGCTTCTTCCCCGCCATAAAATCCTTTCTCACGAAGATGCCTCCGATGCAACGCGCCGGAGTTTGCAATCCAGCCTGGTTCTCGTGCACGGCGGCATGGCTCAGAATGTCGGGCCGATCCTGGAAATGGTCACCGAAAAATACCTCTTGCGCTCCGAAGCAGAATGGCAAGGCCGGCAGCAGGCACTCGCGATCCTGGATGAAATTATCGCCGCCCTGCGCGCGAATAATATTCGGGCTGTTGGCGCCGCGACAACGCACAATTTCCAGCAACCGATTCAAACGATCATCCCCTGGGCCAGCAATTTGTACACCGAGACCCTGATCGATCGAGTCCGCCGGCATTTTGCCGGTGATTTCTGGGGATTCTGGATGCTCGGGGGCATGTCCGGCGGCGGCATGGGTTTTATATTCGCTCCAGAGCGCAAAACCGAAGCGCAGCATTTTCTTCAGGATTCCATGCGCGCTGTCCGGCAGGAACTATACCATTCACTGCCCTTTGCCATGGAACCGGTGGTTTACGACTTCGCGATTAATGATCTGGGAACTTGCGCGGCTGTGCTGCAGGACGCCGAGGCGCTCATGCCGGCGGCCTATTATTCGCTGCAGGCTCCCGGATGGTTGCGGCAAGATCCCCGGCAATTGCCCGTCTTGCGCCGTGAGGAACTGGACCGTTTCGGGGGCGCCTGCCGCACCCATCCGGAAATGTCGGGCATGGTGGAAACGTTGTTCGACCGCTTTTTTCCGCGTAGCTCCAAAAGCGAGGGCGAAACCCGGTGTCTGGATGATCTCTTGCAGGAAAACGGCTTCGATGCCGAGCAGCACGAGCGCATCCGTGCCGATTTGAAACGCGGCTTGATCGGTCTGGCCCAGAATCGCCTGCCGGCATCATCCGTTATCGAAGATGTTTTTGCGGGCGATGTCGTGAATGCATGTCAACCACGGGATGCCAAATTCCTGGATTTGGGCCGGGAGGCCTTAGCAGCCGGCGCCGTCGCAGTCGTCACCCTCGCCGCGGGTGCTGGCAGCCGCTGGACCCAGGGCGCGGGTGTCGTTAAAGCGTTGCATCCGTTTTGTAAGTTGGCCGGTAAACATCGTACTTTCCTGGAAGTGCACCTCGCCAAGAGCCGCCGCGTCGGCACAACCTTCACAGCGCCGTTTCCCCACGTAATTACCACCGGCTACTTGACGCATTCCCCGATTGCCACGCATTTGGCCTCCCGGCGGAACTATGATTATCCGGGACTCTTGCAGCTCTCCCCCGGCCGCGCCGTCGGCCTCCGCCTCATTCCCATGATCCGCGATTTGCGCTTCGCCTGGGAGGAGATGCCGCAACAATTGCTCGATGAACAGGCGCAGAAGGTTCGCGACAGCCTGCATGCTGCTCTCATCGAATGGGCCCGCCAATCCGGTGAAGGCAGCGACTATACCGACAATCTACCGCTGCAATGCCTCCATCCGGTCGGCCACTGGTACGAAATTCCCAACCTTCTGCGCAACGGTGTCTTGCTGGACCTGCTCGCGCGCCGGCCCCAGCTCCAATACCTCATGGTTCATAACATTGATACGGTCGGTGTGGATGTGGACCCGG
>Ga0306922_10008129_pt1 | contig 10172 bp, 10 predicted proteins | sample sta12Cox44000082_FD_203758 | JGI IMG/M metagenome (GOLD analysis project Ga0306922, IMG submission 203758) | Lab enrichment of tropical soil microbial communities from Luquillo Experimental Forest, Puerto Rico - statoxic.12C.oxic.44.000.082 (v2)... | ecosystem: Environmental > Terrestrial >...
CCGGCAGCGCTACGAACAGACCGATCGCGGTGGTGACCAAGGCTTCAGAAATGCCGCCTGCCACCGCGCCCAAACCAGTCGACTTCTCGGTCGAGATGCCCTTGAACGCATTGATGATGCCGACGACGGTTCCAAACAGTCCCACGAAGGGGGCGGTCGAACCGATGGTCGCCAGGCCGCTGACGCCCCGTTTCAACTCGGCGCGGACGATCGCCTCGGCCCGGTCCAAGGCGCGCTTGGAGGCGTCGATCTCCTCCCCTGGGATTTCGGTGCTGATCTGGTGGGCCTGAAACTCCTGCAGGCCGGCTACGACGACCTTTGCCAGATGGCTCTTTTTGTAGCGGTCGGCAATCTTGACGGCTTCATCCAGCTTACCTTCGCGCAATGCGCCAGCCACCGCCGGAGCAAACGCGCGGGATTGCTTGCGGGCGGCGCTGTAAGCCATCACGCGGTCAATCATGACGCCAATCGAATAGGCCGACATGATGAACAGCAAAACCACCACCAACTTGGCCAACGTTCCCATCTGATTCCACATGGAACGCGGGTCGAAACTGATCGTTTCCTGGAGCAAATAAAGCGACCAGAGCTGCAATTGCACAATCATTGTCTTTTTTTCTCCTGCGAGTTGATTTTTTCATTGCCCGAATACGATTCGGGTCCTACTGACTCAAGGTAAAATTCACATCAATTTCGGTGTCCACGCCGACCGGCTCCCCGTTCAGCAGGGTCGGCTGGTAGATCCACTGCTTCACGGCTTCAAGCGCGGCCGGAGCGAGCAACGGGTGGCCGCTGATCAGCGTCAAATTCTCAATGGTGCCTTCCTTGGAAATCAGGGCGTGGAGCTTGACCACACCTTGAATTCGAGCCTGCTTGGCCAGCTGCGGATAGACCGGTCTTGGCTGGCGGACCAGCTTGGCGGATTGGACATTGCCGCCCACCCGAATCCGGGAAGGCGGCGCCTTCTTCTCCACCGGCGGAGGCGGCGGCGCGGCCGAGGAAATCCCTCCTAGAATACCACCGAGCACACCCGAACTGACACCACCGCTGATGCCGCCGACCACTCCTCCCGCGGCCGAGGGCGGCGGAAGTTCGTCTTCCTTAATCATAGCGATCTGTTTGGGGACTTCTTTGGGCGCCATCAACTTTCCGGCATCGAACTGGCGGGGAATGACCTTGACGACTTTGGGAGCTTCCGGAGGAGGAGGCGGGGGCGGGGGCGGGGGCGGAGGCGGGGCCACCAGCAAGCTCTGCAGCTGCGCGGTGGGCAGCGCATCGAAGTAGATCATCGGAAGCAGGATCCCGATGATGACCACGATGGTTTGTACGACAAAGGTAACGAAGACCGTCGTCGTTTTTTTCGTCTTCCCGGTCGCTACGAATGTCTGAGAGAACATCTCCATAACTGGCTTCCTTTCCGTAACGCCCGCGAGCAGCCTCCCTTTCGGGTCACCCCGCCGCCGCGGTCTTCTTCTATTTAGCAGCCCTCGTCGGACTCTTGCGAACCGGTTCCACCCTCGGCGGTGGCGCCACGGCAGGAGCCGGTCCCGTTCTTCGTTTGCGCTTATCAGCGTAATTATGCCAGAAAAGTACGATCGGGCTCGCCACAAAGACCGACGAATAGGTCCCGACGATGATCCCGCATACCAGCGCGAAAGCGAACCCATGCAACACCGGACCGCCCCAGATGAACAGGGCGATCACCGTCAGAAACGTCAGGCCCGAGGTCATCACGGTTCGGCTCAACGTCTGGTTGACCGCCTTGTTCATGACCACTTCGAGCGGGTCGCGGCGCATGAACTTCAAATTCTCGCGAATCCGATCGAAGATCACGATCGTGTCGTTCATCGAATAGCCCACCAGGGTCAGCAGGGCGGCGATCACGGTCATGTCAATCTCTCTATTGAAAATCGAGAACAGCCCGACGGTGATGATGGTGTCGTGGAAGCAGGCAATCACGGCGCCTAGACCGTAGATCCACTCGAACCGGAACGCGATGTACACCAGCATCCCGGCCAGGGCATACAGTGTGGCCAGCACCGCTTTGGTGCGCAATTCCGCCCCCACCTTTGGACCCACCATCTCTACGTTCCGTATGTTGAAGGGGGCCAGGTAACACTCCTGTTGAAGAGTGTTCATGATAGCAGTATTTACGCCCGGCACGGCCGACAACTGGGTGAAACTCGTGATCAAGCCCGACCGCGGGGGCGTATTACGAAAGCTCAGCATATCCGCCACCAGCTTCTGCAGCTGCTGGTCGCTCAGGGCCACTTGAGCCCGCGCCAGCGGATCGCGCAAGCGGTCTACCAGTTGTTGCTGGCTGGCGTTGTTGAAATCGAGCTTGCCACTCCCCGGCTGGCCGAAGGTCGAGGTGAGCACGTCCGCCATCGCCTGGCGGTTGACATTCAGCAGACGCTCCTCTTGCAGTTCGGTGCCGATCGCCACTTCATTGGTCGATGAGATATCGGTAAAATTTTGAACGCTGATGTCGCCCTTAACCTTCCGCGAAAGAGCGGTGCGGATCTTGTCGACCGGCGGTGGATAGGCGAACTTCACGGTCATCAGCGCGCCACCTTTGAAGTCGATGCCGTACTTCAACCCGCCCCGGACGGCAATACTGGCTAAGCCGGCCAGGCTCAAAACCAGGGAGGCGCCGATAAACGGCCACTTCCACCGTAGAAAGTCGAAATTGGTGTTCTTAAATAATTGCATCACCCTTCGCCAAGCCGGATTTGCTCATGGATTTGGACACCGGCCATCTTGAATTTGTTCCCACCCGTGCCTCCCTCGTTTCCCGCTCAAATGCTCAGCGCCTCCATGCGGCGGTGGCCGGACAGCTCATAGTCGAAGATCGTGCGGGAAACGAACACCGCCGTAAAAACGTTTGCAATCAGACCGATGACCAAAGTCACCGCGAAGCCGCGCACCGGACCTTCGCCGAACAGAAACAGGAAGGCGCAGGATACCACCGTGGTCACATGGGTGTCGACAATCGTCCACCACGCCTTGTTGAAACCGGTATCCACCGCCGAAACTACCGCCTTGCCGGCCCGTAGTTCCTCGCGAATCCGCTCGAAAATCAGCACGTTCGAATCGACCGCCATACCGATCGTGAGGATGATTCCGGCGATACCCGGTAAGGTCAGGGCGGCGTGAAAATAGGAAACTGCCGCTAGCAGTACTACCGCGTTTAGAATCAAGGCCAGTACGGCGTTCACCCCACTTCGCTTGTAATACACCAGCATGACCATGACCACGGCGAGGAGGCCAGCGATACCGGCCATGAAGCCCTGGTGGATCGAATCGGCGCCCAGCGAGGGGCCGACCGAACGTTCTTCCAGGTAGACGATGCCCGCCGGCAGCGAGCCCGAGCGCAGGTAGCGGGCCAGATCCACGGCCTCCTCCTCGCTACCGAGGCCGGTAATGCGTCCCGAGTCGTTGATCTTGGCTTGGATCGTGGCGACGCTGACTATGTTGTTATCCAGCACCACCGCCAGCCGGTTGCCAATATTGGCACCGGTGAAGGTCCCAAAGCGCCTGCCGCCGTCCTGGGAGAGGGTGAAGTTGGTTTCCCACTTGCGGAATTCATCCTGCCCCGCCCGTGCGTTCCGCATTTCGCGGCCCGAAATGACGGGATTGCGGCCCACCAGGTACCACTGTTCCCCCTCACTGCCGGCACGCGGTATGGACCGCACCAGCTTGGTGTTCAAAGGCAGCACGCCGCCGTGCGCCGACAAACCCGCCTCGCGGCTGGCGAAGGGGCCGTCTTTCACATCGGTGATTTCAAGAACCGCGGTGGTCCCGATTAGTTCCTTCACCCGCGCCGGATCATCCACTCCCGGCAATTGCACCAGCACCTGATACTCATCACCGGCGCGGCCATATTGCTGGACCGATTTCTCGGCCAGCCCGAGCTGGTCGATCCGGTTGCCGATGGTCTGGATTTCGCGCTCTACCGTGTCGCGCTTGAGAGCCACGATTTCGGAGGGCTTCATCCGCATGGCGTAATCGGTCGAGTTCACGGCAGTGAGCACCCAGTCGCTGTAGCGCTCATTGATCAGGCTGCGGAAGGCGCTCGACTGAGTCGCCGGGACTCCCTTGATCGTGATCTGGATACTATCCGCATCCTGGACGACTTGAGGGTCATTGCGGTCGATGCCGTTCCAGGAGATGTTCTGTTTCTTGAGGTCTTCTTTCATCCGGTCGATCACCTGGTCGGCTTCCGCCTTGGCCGCATCCTGTACCTGGACCTGCAGCACCAGATGGCTGCCACCTTTGAGGTCGAGGCCCAGCCGGATATTGTTCTGCCAGTTCTGCTTGAGTTCGGCCATCGACTTGGGAGCGCCGATGATACCGAATACACAGAGCAGGATGACCACGACGATCACAATCGAACGGGCTGTCAGATTCTTCTGCATTGGAATAAACCTGTCAAATCAGTGCGCCAAAGTTACTTCTTGCCTTCACTCGTGACCAGACTGGAAACCGCACTGCGCACCACCTGGATCTTGATGTTGTCCGGTTTGACCCTAAGCACGAGCGTGTCATCGCTCTCGATGGCCACGATGGTGCCTACGATTCCCCCACTGGTCTGGACCACATTGCCATTCTGAAGGGCTGCCAGCATTTTCTGCTGGTTCTTGCGCTGGCGTTGCATCGGCATGAACAACAAAAAATAGAAGATCGCGAAGATGAGGAGGATGGGCAAGAAACCCACCAGGGAGCTGGGCGTCGACTGAAGAAACAGACTCGGAAACACGTTCTGGCCGATCTAGAGGTTCATTCGGCGTCCACACACGCCGCGCGCACACTTCTCAAGTATTCAGGGAACAAACCCGACATTATAGCCTGCCTGATCTCCTGCATGATGTCAAGGTACCGGCGGACGTTGTGACGAGTCGCCAAAACCGCATACAAGATCTCCCCGGAGAGGAACAAATGGCGGAGGTAAGCTCGGGAATACCTAGAGCAAGTATAACACCGGCACCGCTCATCCGGGGGGCGCCCGTCTTCCTTATAACGGGCGTGCTTGATGATGAGCCGTCCGGCGGAGGTAAACAGATAGCCGTTGCGGGCGTTGCGCGAAGGCAACACGCAATCCATCATGTCCACGCCGCGCGAGACGTACTCGGCCAGTTCTTCCGGCATCCCCACGCCCATGGCGTAGCGCGGTCGGTCGCGCGGCAAGATCTCCTCGGCGGCTTCCACCATTTCCAGGCTGAGAACCCGGGGTTCGCCGACCGCGAGGCCGCCGATGGCGTAGCCGTCGGAACCGAGATCGACCAGCGCCGCGGCGCAGCGGCGGCGGAGATCCGGAAACACCGAACCCTGCACCACGGGAAACAGAGCATGGCGGCCCAAGACCTCCTCCATCTGCCGGCGGTGGTGTCGATCGGCCTCGCACGCCCAACGCACGGTCCGCTCCATAGCCTCGCGCGCGTATTCGTGACTGACCGGATAGGGGGGACACTCGTCTAAGGCCATCAGGATGTCGCTGCCCAGGGCCAGCTGCACATCGACCGTCGAGTGCGGAGTGAATACATGAAGATCCCCATCCAAATGCGAGCGGAATTCGACGCCCTGATCGGTGATCTTCCGCAGGCCGCTGAGGCTGAAAACCTGGAACCCGCCGGAGTCGGTCAGAATGGCGTTCGGCCACGACATGAAGCGGTGCAGGCCGCCCATGCGGCGAATCAGCTCATGGCCGGGGCGAATGAACAGGTGGTAGGTATTGGCGAGCAGAATCTCGACGCCGAGTTCTCCGGCGAGGTCGCGTTCGGACAAGCCCTTGACTGTGGCTTGCGTCCCGACCGGCATGAAAACCGGCGTTCCGATGGTCCCGTGCGCGGTGTGGAGCAAGCCCGCCCGCGCCCGGGTCTGCGGGCACTGGGCCACCACTTCGAAGAAGACTTGGCTCAAGTTTCGATTGTATGTGAATCCTAAAAAAGGTCGACCCGCAGGTACTTTTTCGGGTCTTTCCGAAAATCGCGGAAGCCCGCCTTCAATTCGCCTGCCAAACCGGCCAGGTCATCGTAGGTGAGCGAGGTGTTGAAGATCATGCCCCGGTTGATCTGGTCCATGTCCTTGACCAGGGACGCGAGCGCCCGACTCCAATCATCGTACATGGCATCGGAGGTCATAAACGGTGTCGCGCGGAGATCGACGATCGATCGCCGGAGACCCGCCGCCTGTTCGCGAAGCTTCAGATACGTCCCGTCTTCGCGCAGCAGACGCCCCATCTCGCTTTGCCCGCTGTCGATGCGCCGCAGCTGGCTGTCCAGGCGAATGAGCGGATCGCTGATCTGGCGATAAATCTTGTCGGTGTAGAGTAGCTCTCCAACCCCGGTAGTGACGCCGATAGCGTCCCGGAAGCCGCGGTCCGCCTGGGCCAATGCCTTGCGCAGATCATCGTACATCTGGCGGCCGACGATCAGCTGGCCTACCTTACTCTTCCCCTGCTCGATGTCGGTGAGGGTGGCGTCGGCGGCGCGCAATTGTGTCGCGAATTGCTGCAGATCCAGACTCTTAATCAGCTCGGGTTGCGGCCGATACTGAACTTCGCTGCCGGCTTGGAGGTGGGCGGCGCTTTTCCCCTGTGTGATGTCTACATATTTGTTGCCCACTGCAGTGGCCGAACCGATCTGTGCCCACGAATCCGCCGGCATGTCCGGCAAGTGCTCGAGCTCCACCTTCAACGTCAGCCGCACGATACGATCGGGCTGGGTAGACCCGGAAAACTCCACCGCCGCCACCTTACCCACGCTCGTCCCGTTGACCCGCACCGCCGTGCCGGTATCGACGCCGGTTGCGTCCGGTATGTAGAGGTAAAGAGTGGCCTTTTCCTGAAAAAGCGTGCCGCCCGTCAACAGGTACACGACGAGTGCCAGTATGACCCCGGCTGCCACCGCGACCACCGCCACGCGGAACCGGGCAAAGCTAACGCCCCTCGCATGCGGCATTCAACTGGATTGTACCGCGGGCCGGGCACGTCGTGACGGACACGCCACCACCTGCTAATGTGAATGAGTTGGAGCCCTTTTGAAGGTTCGGTCTCGAAAGTTTAACGGACGCTGCGGCAGGCACAAGGCGTATAATCCCGCAGTCGACGGACTTGGCGGCATCCGCGGCGCGTGTCCCCGCTGTCAGCTGCTGCTGGAGATCTGGGAAACCTCGCTGCGCTTGAACCAGCTCATCCGAAAATTTAATCCCACCCTCGACGATGTCGACCGGCCCAGACCGCCGGAAGCGCTGGCGCTCGATCCGCGCCAGATGACCCTGATCGAGTGGCCTTGAGCGGCCTTTAGCGCGGTTTGAACCGGAGCGAGATCTGGTTTTCTCCCCGAGCGCCGTAGATCAGCTCGAGGTCCTTCAACTTCTGCTTCTCCATAGAGAAGTAGAGAAAACCCGAAGCCGGCTGGTCGGTCTTGTTCTCGGCGAGAACTCTTTCGGTCAATACCTTTTCGAGCGTGCGATCCCCGGCGGAATCGCCGTTCTTCAACACTGCTGGCCCGTTCTCATTCGGCGCCGCGCCGAGATAAAGAGGCGAGCCCTCCCCTCCCGCCACGCGGCGCTGCGGGACGACCAGGGTCGCGCCTCCGGCGATCTCGGTGGGCGCAAACGGCTTGGCCTTTTCGCCATCCTTGTCGGTGCGGAGCAGGAAATCATCGCGGTCGATCGTGATCTGTTTCCCGTATTTGGGCTCCATCTTGACGGCCGCCAGCATAAAATGTCCGCCCAGCTCGGTGCCGATCAAATCCTTGACCGAAGCCGGGTCCAGATACAGCGTTACCTCGAGCGTCAAGTCCTGATTTTCCCCTCTAGCGCTGCCAACGACCTTTTTGTCCGACCCTGCAAGGAGAACGGCTGTGGCTGCCACAAGGATAAAAAGACGCGTTTTCATCGAGAAAACCTCTGTCCCGATTATACTCTCGGCTGGCGCGAGCCCTCTCGCGTCGCGGCGTTACAATGAGGCTACACGGATAGGAGCAATCGCTACCATGGACGAAAAAGAGCGCGCTCGCGCTTTAGACGTGACACTCGGCCAGATCGAGAAGCAGTTTGGCAAGGGCTCGATCCTGCGCCTCGGATCGAAAGAGGCCATCGTTCCGGTCACGGCGATTTCGACCGGCTCGATTTCACTAGACGCGGCGTTGGGCGTCGGCGGTGTCCCCCGCGGCCGCGTCTGCGAAATCTACGGGCCGGAGTCTTCCGGTAAGACCACGATCGCCCTGCAGGTGATCGCGGAAGCCCAGAAGAAGGGCGGAATGGCCGCGTTCATCGATGTGGAACACGCGCTCGATCCCTCCTACGCCAAGAAACTGGGAGTGGACGTGGACAACCTGCTGGTCTCCCAGCCGGACTGGGGCGAGCAGGCCCTGGAGATTACGAGTGCGCTCATCAACTCCGGGCAGATTGACGTTCTGGTGGTGGATTCGGTGGCGGCCCTAGTGCCCAAGGCCGAACTCGATGGCGAGATGGGCGACAGTCACATGGGTCTGCAAGCGCGGCTGATGTCGCAGGCTCTGCGCAAGCTCACCGGAATTGTCTCCAAATCGCGAACGTGCCTGATCTTCATCAACCAGATCCGCGAGAAGATCGGCGTCATGTTCGGCAATCCGGAAACCACCACTGGCGGCCGCGCGCTGAAGTTTTACGCCTCGGTGCGCCTCGACATCCGGCGGATCGCTGCCATCAAAGACGGCGACAACGTCATCGGTGGCCGGACCAAGGTGAAGGTGGTCAAGAATAAGGTGGCAGCGCCCTTCCGTGAAGCCGAGTTCGACATGATCTACGGCGAGGGCATTTCCCGCGAGGGCGATCTGCTGGACCTCGGAGTGGCGCAAAGCCTGATCGAAAAGAGCGGCGCTTGGTTCAGCTACAAAGGCGACCGCATTGGACAAGGCCGAGAGAACGCCCGCCAGTTCCTGAAGGACAACCCAGACATCCGGCAGGGCCTCGATACCGAATTGCGCAAGGCCCTCGGCTTGCTAAAGCCGGAACCAGCACCTGCCGCCGACGCTGCCTCCGCCGGCGGACCCCCTCCCCGCCCCACACCGTCACGCCGTTAGCCGGGAGTCGCTGCCGCTATGCGTGAAGTCGACCGGCGCCGTGCCGTCGAGCTTCAACTCTCGAGCTTGGAGGAGGGTCCCGGCCTCGGCGCCGTCGAGCCTCTGGCCACGGGCTTCCCCGCTTTGGACGCGGCCTTGGGAATCGGCGGTCTGCCGCGAGGCCGCATCGTCGAGATCTTCGGGCCGGCGTCTTGTGGAAAGACGGCCCTGGCGTTACAGATCATCGCCCACGGGCAGCGTCAAGGGAGCGCGGCGGCCTGGATTGATGCGGAGCGCGCATTCGATGCGGCGTTTGCATCCCAACTGGAGGTCGACGTGGCACGGCTTCCGATCGCCAGACCGGCTACCGCCGAGCAAGCTCTCGAAATGGTGCGGCGCTTCGCATCTTCCGGAGCAGTGGATCTGATCATCCTGGATTCCGCAGCGGCTCTGGTTCCCGAGCTGGAGATGGCTGCGGGAATCGGAAACGCGGGAGGCGGACTTCTGGGCCGCATCCTCAGCTCCGAACTCCGGCGGCTCAGCCGCCCGATGGCGCGCAGCGGCGCCTGCCTTGTTTTGCTGAACCAGACGCGTGCGCGGCTGGGCTCACCCGGCGAACCCGAGACGAGCGCCGGCGGGCCTGCGATCAAGCTCTACGCGTCAGTGCGAATCGTCCTAGCCGCCTCCGGTCACGCCGTTCGCTTCCGGGTCCTGAAGAACAAGCTAATGGCTCCGTTTACCAGTGGCTGTTTCGAGTGGCGACGTGGCGCCGGTTTCCGAGAGCCGCGCTAGAGCGGTACGACTCTCACCGTATGCAAAAAAACCCCCAAAAATCGGCCTTTTTTTTGTGATTTTCCCTTTACATCAATTGGGCCTTCCCTTATCATGGAATCGAATTGCGACGGGCGTGGCAGCGGGGGGCCGCTTGATTCAACCTTGTACTTCGGTGAACAGCGCGACCCGCGTGCGGTGCGCGGACCTGGTCCAGAATTCAGAACCCAGACCCACAGCAGAAGGAGAGATATGGCAAATCAGAGAATGACCCAGACTCAACTGGTGCGATCGCTCGCGGAAAGCTGCGAAGTCAACAACAAGACGGCGCGGGCGTTCCTCGATGGCCTCTCA
>Ga0306922_10008132_pt1 | contig 10171 bp, 9 predicted proteins | sample sta12Cox44000082_FD_203758 | JGI IMG/M metagenome (GOLD analysis project Ga0306922, IMG submission 203758) | Lab enrichment of tropical soil microbial communities from Luquillo Experimental Forest, Puerto Rico - statoxic.12C.oxic.44.000.082 (v2)... | ecosystem: Environmental > Terrestrial > Soil...
GAAGAGGGCGAGATCATCGCATGTCTTGCGGGCGATGAATCCTTCGAAGGTTACTGGCGGAGGCCGGAGTCCGACGCTAAGGCACTGCGCGACGGCTGGTATTTAACTGGCGACACCGGTTTTTTCGACGCCGACGGCGATTTATTTGTCACCGGACGCGTCGACGACATGATCATCACTGGTGGCGAAAACATTTCGCCGGTCGAGATTGAAAACTGCCTGTCGCTGCATCCTGCTGTGTCGGAAGTAGCGGTGGTCGGGCTTGCCGACGAGCGCTGGGGCAACATTGTAACTGCGTTCATCAAACGTCGCGCGCCTGTCAACCACGCAGAACTCGATCAATTTTGCTGCACATCGGGCCTGGCCCCTTTCAAGCGGCCGCGTCGATACACCTTCGTAAATGACATCCCGAAGTCCCCCATTGGCAAGCTCCTGCGTCGCAAGCTGGTGGCGGGTGAATACGAGATCGAAAAGACGGCCGTCAGTTCGCACAAGAACGGAACCTCAGCATGACCACGATGACATTTGCCGACCCGCGCCTGGCAAAGCTCAATGGCTTCCGCGTCGAATTGAACGGCGAGAAAGAGCGCGCCGACATTGTTCTCGATCGCCCGCCGCTCAATGTGATCGAGATGCCGCAGCGCGAGCAGCTGCGACTCGTGTTCGAGACGCTCGATGAAGATGACCGAGCGCGCGTAATCGTGCTGCGGGCGATAGGGGAACATTTCTCTAGTGGTGGGAATATCAAAGGTTTCTTGGAAGCTACGCCAGAACACGTCTCCAAACTTGCATGGAACGTCGCAGCGCCGTCACGATGCAGCAAACCTGTAATCGCGGCCAACCGGGGATACTGCTTCGGCGTCGGCTTCGAGATTTCGCTCGCCTGCGATTTTCGCATCGCTTCAGAAACCTGCCACTATGCCTTGCCCGAGCAGAAGCTTGGCCAAATTCCCGGCTCTGGTGGTTCGGCGCGCTTGCAGAAGATCATCGGTATCACGCGAACCAAAGACATCGTAATGCGATCACGGCGGATCCCCGGCCGGCAGGCACTCGATTGGGGTATTGCAACCGAATGCGTTCCCGACAACAAGCTTGAGGCTGCAACGGATGCGCTTGTCGAGGAGCTCAGGACATTCTCGCCTCTTGCCCAACGCACTGCAAAGAAGCTACTCAACGACACTGAAGATTCAACACTTGCGATCGCGATCGAGATGGAAGGGCATTGCTATAGCCGGTTGCGACAGTCAGACGATTTCCGAGAGGGTGTCGAAGCGTTCCACGATAAAAGGGCTCCCACATTCACGGGAAAATGAATCCAACAAGGGAAACGGGAGTTTGTAACGCAGGAACGAGTAGCTTTCGGAACCACATTGATCATGCTTGAATCTGCAGACCGACGTCGAGGACCGCGAGATCTTCATGACCCAAGAGCCATTGCGAGCCGAAACCGACGTTCTGGTGATCGGATCCGGCGCTGCGGGCATGTACGCGGCTATTGAGGCGGCGAGCAAAGGTTGTCAGGTGCTTCTCGCCGACCGCAGCTTAATCGGTCGCGGTGGCGCCACAGTGATGGCGCAGATGACTGTGGCGGTCGCACTCGGCTCCGAAACTGTCGACCATTGGAGTTATCACTACTCTGACACACTCACCGCGGGGCGTGGATTATGCAACGAGCCGCTTGCGCAGTTATTGTGTGAGGAAGGGCCCGATTGCATCCGCATCATGGACGGTTGGGGTGTAGGTTGGGCGCGCAAAGATGGCCGCATCACGCAAGCCATGGCTCCTGGCCATGATCGTCCACGCTGCGTTTACGTAGACTTTCTTAACACCGGTCCAGCGGTATCGAAGACGCTGCGTACGATTGTGAACAAAAGCAACGGAATTCGCAAAACCGGTGATCTTTGCGTCGTCGATCTTCTGCATAACAAAGGTGACGTAGTCGGCGCCGCGGCACTTCATCTTGGGTCCGGCGCGCCAGTGATCGTGTTAGCAAAAGCAACCATCTTGGCTACCGGTGGTCTCACGCGGCTTTTTCGACGCAATAGCGCATCAGCGAATATGGGGGGCGACGGCTATGCCTTGGCTTTGCGCGCTGGTGCTTGCCTCGTTGACATGGAATTCGTTCAGTTTTTTCCAATCGGCCATCTGGCACCGCGACTAATCGGGATGGATCCAATCATGTGGGATCCATTCCGCTACAAGCTTGGCGGGCGTCTCCTAAACAATCGCATGGAGGAATTCACACAACACTATGGCGTCGCCGAGGACGGCAAATACGTCATAACGCGAGATGTTGGAAGTTACGCGATTCTCAAGGAGGTGGAAGCTGGCCGCGGCTCGCCGCACGGCGGAGTGTATCTCAGTTTTCAACACTGCCCGGAACGCGCGTTGCGCGAAGCATTTGGGCCGGTGATCGATCGTCTCGCCACCAATGGCATCGATCTTACCAAAATGCCGATCGAGGTAGCACCTATCGCGCACTATCACATGGGTGGCATTGTATCGGACGCGAAGATGCAAACCGACCTGCCCGGTCTATTCGCAGCCGGCGAAGCGGTCGGTGGCGCCAACGGCGCTAACCGACTTTCCGGCAACGCTATTACGGAGGCACTGGTGTTTGGGCGCCGCGCTGGCCGCAGCGCCGCCGACTACGTCAAGCGCTTGACGGCGTCACCCGATCACGCTGAAAACGCGCACAAGGCGATCGCGTTGATCGCCGCCAATGCGCCAAGCAGCAACTTCAATACCGCCGAGATTCAACTGACTCTCCAGAAAACCATGCAGGATAATGTCGGTGCGCTACGAAGCGGACCAAAGATTGCTGCCGCCATCGACAAAATTGATCGCCTGACCGATGAGATTGGCCATACTCCGCCCGGCGATGGCAATCGCTTCGACATGCGACGTATCGACTGGTTCGATCTACGCAACATGTTGCTCGTATCGCGCGTAGTCGCCGAGGCTGCCCTTGCACGCACTGAAACTCGCGGGGCGCATCAACGTGAGGATCATCCGCACTTATCGCCGGACTGGGCGCTCAACCAGACCGTCGCGTTGCAGAACGCCAGCATCGAGTTGTCCGGCGGCCCCCGTGATACCGCGGTGGCAGCGTCGTGAGCGAACACGCTACACTCAAGATCTGGCGCGGCCTCGACGCGAATGCCGGCCGGTGGGAAACCTACGAGGTGCCTTTTGAGGCGGGCCAGTCAGTGCTCGACGGTCTGCGCTGGATCCGCGTCAATTGCGATCCGACCCTGGCAATCCGCTTCTCATGTATAAATGCAAATGCCTGCAAGGAGTGTATGATCGAGCTTGACGGTGAAACAGTCTATGCGTGCACTGCCCGACTGCAGCCACGCAAGATGACATTGGCGCCGCTCTCCAATAAGAAGCTCTTGCGGGATTTGGTTACGGAAATTGCGCCGCCAACCGAGCGTTTCACGAATTCATAGCTAATCGTCTGGTCCATGTCACAGCGAGCGTGACGGACACGCGTCCCAGGACAGTGTCGCTTTGGGTCAGTAGCGGGTTTTTCTAACGCAGCATCAAGCTTTGTTGGACCGCGCACCGCCGGTGGAACGAGATACCCGTGCACGCAGGCGTTCGGCCACAATAAACAAGAGCGGGATCAAAAAAATTCCGAATACCGATGCGGCGATCATGCCGCCAAACACGGGTGTTCCTACGGCGTGACGTGTGGCCGCCCCGGCGCCCCGCGCAATGACCAGGGGGAAAAGCCCAAAGATGAACGCAAAACTTGTCATCATCACCGGACGAAATCGCAATCTTGCCCCGGTAACAGCAGCAGCATTAATGTCTTCGCCGAGCCGTCGTTGCTCGACGGCAAATGCAACGATCAGAATTCCGTTTTTGGCAGCTAATGCGATCAATGCGACAAGGCCAATTTGGGCGTAGACGTCGAAACTTAATCCCGCGAAAGCTATCGCTACTAGCGCACCAAAAATGCCGACGCTCACTGATAAAAGAGCGGGAACAGGAACATTCCAACTTTCATAGAGAGCAACAAGAAACAAATAAGCAAAGAGGATGGCGAGCCCAAGAACGATCCCGGTCCGTCCGCTGGCCGCCTTTTCTTGAAATGCTGTCCCCGTCCACTCAAAGCTGTACCCGGCCGGTAAAGTTGTGCTGGAGATACGTTCCATCGCGGCAAGTGCCTGGCCAGAACTGTAACCGGGCTTCGGCGCTCCATTAATTACCGCGCCGCGGTAACCATTGTAACGAACGATCGTCTGCGGCCCCTGCACGAGCTTCACTTGAGCGAGCGCGCGAATCGGCACCATGCCTCCATAGCTATTGCGCACATAAATTCGCTCGATGTCGTCGACTTGATTGCGAAACGGCGTGTCAGCTTGCACGTTTACCTGCCAGGTGCGGCCGAAAATATTGAAGTCATTGATGTAAAAAGTGCCCAGTGTTGCTTGCAATGAATTGAAAATGTCGCTGATCTTGACACCGAGGACTTGGGCCTTGTCGCGATCGATGTCCAGATAAATTTGCGGTGTGTCGGCGTTGAAGGTCGCGAATACACCAGCGAGCTCAGATTGAGCGTTGGCTGTCACCAAAAGGCCGCGAAGGACAGCAGCCAAATCAGTTGGGGACTGCCCTTGGAGGGCTTCAAGAACATATTGGAAGCCGCCGGTGTTGCCCAAACCGAGGATGGGCGGCAGATTAAAAGGAAATGCGATCGCGCCCGCAATTGCAGCGAGTTGTGGTCGCAGGCGGGCGATGATCGCCCCAGCGCTCTGAGCGGCTTCGGTGCGTTGTTCGTAAGGCTTTAACCGGACGACAAAAAACGCTTGGTTGGATGCGGCGACATAGTCAATGAAGTTCAATCCAACGACGGAAAGCACGCCCTGAACGCCGGGGATAGGCTTAACGATATCCTCCACTTGCTTGACCACCGCCTCGGTGCGATTGATTGAGGCCCCTTCCGGCAGGCGAAGCGCGGCAAAAATCGCGCCCTGATCCTCATCTGGTAAAAAGCTTTGCGGTGTTTTTCCGAACAAGAGCACCGATGCCGCGACGACGATGCCCACAGCGATCAGGGCGACAATTGCAACGCCCGCCAAACGGCGAACCACGCCGACATACCCATCGCGCGCCCTGTCGATGCCATCCAGTATGTAACGCATGAAGCCGCGATTGCCGTCGCCGCGCTTCAATAACACCGCGCAAAGGGCCGGACTGAGAGTCAGCGCGTTCAGCGCGGAAATCAGCATCGACACCGAAACGGCAACGGCGAATTGTCGAAAGAGCTGCCCGCTAATGCCAGGAATGAAAGCCACTGGCACAAATACCGACAGCAGGACGAAAGTGATTGCAAGTATTGGGCCGGTGATCTCGGCCATCGCCTTCTTGCAAGCTTCAGGGATCGTGAGGTGCGGTTCTTCTTCAATGACCCGTTCGATATTCTCGACAACGACAATTGCATCATCGACGACGATGCCGATGGCGAGCACCAGCGCCAATAAGGAGACTGTGTTGGCCGAGTAGCCTATGAGCAGCAATACCGCAAAGGTTCCGACGATAGATACTGGCACGGCAACCAGAGGGATGAGAGTCGTTCGAACCTTGCCCAGAAACAAGAAGACCACGATCGCAACCAAGATAATTGCAATCACGAGTGTACGAATGACTTCGTCTATGGTCGCCGTAACGAAAACCGTGGCGTCGAAAAATACGGTGTAGGCCAAGTCGTTGGGGAATCGGGCCGATAGCGCATTCATCGTGTCGCGTATTTGTTTCGCGACATCGACTGCATTCGATCCAGGCGACTGATAAATCCCGATGGCGGCCGCCGGCGCGCCGTTATAGCGGCTGAAACGATCTTGTGTTCTGGCGCCAATCTCGACCCGTGCAACATCACTGACCCGCACGACCGAACCGTCGGGATTGGACCGCAGTATGATGGCAGCAAACTCTTCGGGACGGACCAATCTGCCTTTTGTCTTAATATTGATCTGAAACTGCTGGTCGCTGGTGACGGGTGCGGCTCCGATGCGACCGAGCGCCGCCTGCACATTCTGGCTCTGCACCGCCTGAATGATATCGTTCGGCGTCAGATTTCGTTCAGTCAGCCGATCAGGGTCAAGCCAGATGCGTAGCGAATAATCGAGAGGTCCGAATAAGGTTACCTGACCGACCCCTTTGATCCGTGCCAGAGGGTCGATGACATTGATTGTTGCGTAGTTGCTTAGAAAGATGGCGTCATAAGTGTTCTTTGGAGAGTAGATATTAATGACCTGAAGAAGAGCTGCGGATTTTTTTCGCACAGTGAGGCCGGCGCGGGACACCTCTGCCGGAAGCTGAGGAATGGCAAGGCTCGCCAAATTTTGTACGTTCACGGTGTTGATATCGGGATTGGTTCCCAGAGCAAACGTGACACTCAGCGTATAGCTTCCATCAGAGCCGCTGGCCGACTGGTAATAGAGAGCATTGTCGACACCGTTGACCTGCTCCTCGATTGGTTGCGCGACTGTGGTTTCGACCACTTCAGCATCCGCGCCGGGATAGTTCGCGGTCAGGCTCACTTGCGGAGGGACAATATCTGGAAACTGTGCAATCGGAATGGCGGTGATAGCGATTGCACCAGCGAGGGTTATCACAATTGCAATAACGATCGCGAACCTTGGGCGATCAATAAAGATGCTCGAAAACATTCGATTTTCAGTTTCCCACCGCGACGCTTGTGGAGACAACCTGACCAGGACGGACCTTTTGAACACCCTCGACGATGACCAGTTCGCCCTCCTTGACACCTTGCGATACGACGATGTCGCGGCCTTGTTCGCTGCCAGTCGTGATGCGCCGTTGCTCAACTTTCTTGGTGTCGTCGACGACCATCACGTAGTGGCCAGCTTGGTCAAGCAGTACGGCAGACTGCGGCACCACAAGCAATTGTTGCGGTGCGCCGCGTTCGACGATAACGCCCACGACACCGCCCGGAATAAGCAAGCCTTCAGGGTTTGGCAGCTGCGCCCGTACCGTTACGGTATCGGTGTCGGGTTGCACTTGAACGTCAAGCAGGTTGGTGAGGCCGGGATGCGGGTAGATGGATCCGTCCGGCAATTTGATGTGAATGGTCAAATGCGGGTTCTTACCACCTGACTCCGCAAGCCGACGCTTGTAAGCGATTACATCTGCTTCGCTTGGCTGAAAGGTAACGTAGATTGGATCTTGGCTAACAATTGTTGCCAGTGGTCCGGAGGAAGGTTGAACTAAATTTCCGACGGTAAATCTGGCGATGCCGATTTTTCCATCGATCGGGGACAGAATTTCAGTATAGCCAAGATTTATTCGAGCCTGTTCCAGCAAGGCCTGCGCTTGCAAAATGTCGGCCTGCGCGCCTTGCTCTGCGGCTAAGAGTTGATCGACGGTCGCCTGCGTCGAGGCTTGAGATTTGACCAGTTCTTGATTGCGTTTCAACTGCAAGCTGGCGTTGACCTCGGTTGCCTTGGCTTTGGCGAGATTGGCGGCTTGTTGGTCGACGGCGGCCTTATAAGTCTCTCGCTCAATCCGAAAGAGTAAATCATCCTTCTTGACAATCTGGCCTTCGGTAAAATTACGTTCCTCGATAAACCCGGAAACGCGCGCCACGATGTCCACTTTATCGACCGCCACGACCCTTCCAATGAATGTCGCCGTGTCAGTTACCTGGCGACTCACGACCGAAGCCACCGTGACCGAAGGAGGCGGCGCACCTTGCGATTCGACCCTGCTCACGAAGGCGACCAACGCGACCATTGCAAATGAGATCGCACAGAAGGTTGGGTAACTGCGGTCCATCATCGCAAGACCCCTGAGGAAATCTCGCCGCCTCATGGCGTCCCGAGGCTCAAGACGCTGTATCGTACTGCTCCAACGGGCTTCCTTGAAGGGGGAGCGCGCCAGCAGATGTCCGCTTTGGGCCAATAGCGGACACTACGGGCGTCGCGCCGATGCGAAAATTCTGCAGGCATAATCAGTCTCCTCTATCGGAATCCTGTCCGAAACGAGGGATTTCAGGCGCAACAATGCGGGCAAAAGCCGAGAGCAATCGAGTTGGACAGTGGTCCAATATCGCAAGATCGACCACGCCTACCGAGCGCCGTCCGCCTTGGCCCATTCCCCCACCCGTTCAGGGTGTGGGCGCGTAACGGGTGAAGACATAGTCGCGACCTTTGGCGGGCTGGTGACAAGGGAAGCAAGTGTTGTGCAGCGCCTCGTCGCCGGGTTTCCCGTTCTTGAAGTCGGCAAATCCCCAACCACCCGTTGCGGCGTACTTCTTCGAGTCCTTGACCATGAACTGAACGTTCTCTGCGGACTGGGCGACCGAAGATTGAAGGTCGGCCCCTGGAAACCCAATAGCCAAGACTTTGTTGTTTTCATCCGACGAGGCTTCAGTCCAATGCAGTGCGGCGATGATTGTGCCGTCCGGAAATGGGAGTATCCCTTCGCGAAAGGCCTTTATCGCAATGTCATTGCCCAATTGAGCGCGCACCTGTTTTAACTTGCCTCCCGCTCCCGCCAAATGATTGACGGAAATCAAGCGCCAGTCACGGAATCCGTCGGGAATAGTGATGCCATAGATCGGAGAGAGATTGTTGGCGCTCTGTGCCGTGGACTTCGTGACATACAGGCTGCAAACGGCGATACCGGCGCAAGTACCTAAGACACCAAGAATTTGCCTAGCGGTCCGAAATGACATGATCTCCTCCATGTCTGAGCGCGATTAACCACTCCAAGCGGCTTTAAGTGCGAGGCAATTTTCGGTACCGAGGAAGCAATTTCCAGTTGGACTGAGGTCCAATCGTGAGCATGGCGACCAACGCCGATGTCCGCTTTCGGTCAGAAGCAGACATCTCAAAAACTGACTACGCCCGGACGGCAGCGACTGGCCGGAATCGAACCACGGCGATGAGCGCAATCATAATGAAGATCACCAACACGACGCCCTGCGTGATTGCGAACGGCGGTTCAGACTGCGTGGGAGCCAACGCATTGAGACCAGATACTTTCATAAAGCTCTGCGCGACGAGAACGAAGACGTTTAGGTAGAGCGATACAATTGCGGTGACCACGTAGATCGGACGCCATGCGCCAACCAAGCGCTCTTTGTATAAAGCGAACAATGCGAATGCCAGGATTACACAAGCCACGATACCGACACCCAATGCCGGCGTGAATCCGTGGATTGGAAAAAGAAACCCTGTCAAGCTGGTGAGTGCAGTAGTAAAAAGAAATAGTGCGGTCGTGCCGGGAAGCTTATGCGAGGCGAACATTCCGCCGACAACGATCAATCCACTCCCTATCGCAATCAGAGTAATGACAACGTGCAGAAGGGTGAACGCCCCAGCAGACATCCCCAAGATCATGGAAGCCCCCGCTGTTGGACCAATGCCTACGAAATATATTCGGTCACGTTAGACCGCGACTGCAATTTATCGTGATTTGATCGTCTGCGTTGCGGCACTGTAGTCGCATTCATTCATCGTGGTGACGAGTCGAAAGTCCCGCTCTTCGCGTTGCCGCCGACCGCAAAAGCATCTCCAGTCAGGACTGCGAGACCGACCATCAGCATGAGGATGGTTATATGTGGAGACATAGGGCTATGGTCCCGACATCAACTTCGTCGGCATCTCCAACAAGGCAAAGTCGTAGCCATCGCAGCTAGCATTCGGGTTGGTGGGCGTAAACATGCCGAGTGGATTATCCTTAAATAGCCAGGCATGGAGGTCATAGTGCACGTACTGCTTTGGGATGAGCGGTTCATGCCCTTCCATCGGACCATCGAAAGGTTTTCCGAACAGGGACGGCCGTTTGCCAGTCTTTTCGGTTAAAGGCACAAGCCACTCAACCGCCACCAGCCGCAACTCCTTGCCGACAGGTTCGTAGATCAAAATGTTTGGCTTCATCGGGTCAGGTGCGCCCTGGATAGTCAGATTCACAAAGTGAATACCCATCGCACCCTTGGGGTAGTGCATGTAGCCGGCCATTTTTTCGCCGGAGTAGTGCACGCAGCCGACGGTCGACAGGTAAAGGTCCCGCACCGCGATCTTATAGTCTTTGTATTTCTCCATCGCTTTGCGTAGGGCATCGATCTGCGTCTTGTATGGCTCTTCGGGCGCGGCCGGCGCAATCGGCACAACAATAAAGATAAGTCCGAGCATCG
>Ga0306922_10008138_pt1 | contig 10167 bp, 8 predicted proteins | sample sta12Cox44000082_FD_203758 | JGI IMG/M metagenome (GOLD analysis project Ga0306922, IMG submission 203758) | Lab enrichment of tropical soil microbial communities from Luquillo Experimental Forest, Puerto Rico - statoxic.12C.oxic.44.000.082 (v2)... | ecosystem: Environmental > Terrestrial > Soil...
CGCTCGTGGCTCGATCGCCGCCAAATCAAGGTTGAGGAGTTTAGCCACACCTTGCTCGGTCGCGGCGTCGCCGTGCGTGTCGGCTTTTACAACGAGGATCGAGCCGCGGCATTTGCGACTTCGTTTTCGGGTCGGTTGCAATCCGCCGAGCCGCACGGAGCCGCAGTGCAGGAGACGATGAGCCGTCCGGCTGAAAGCGACCCTGATCCCCGGTTCCCAAAGGGTTTGAAGCCTTTGGGCGATCCGTTGCCGGAGCGTGCTGGGCGCACCTCAAACGTACCTCTCGCCGGGTTCTCTCTGATGATCACGCGGCGTCAAAAGGCGGATTTGCGCGAACGGGGTTATAATGATGAGCAAATCCGGGATATGACACCCAACGAAGCGCATAGGGTTCTCGGCCTGATCGATTAGAGTATGCCAATCCCTCGGCGATCCAGTTTGCTGGCTCTATCGGGCCGAAAATGCCAGCCAGGAGAATTGCGCGCCGATCCGCGTAGAAGGGCGGTTTGCTCTGGGTCCGCTGTGCCCGGTAGTGATACCCGGTAGTGATAACAGGCTGACGTCACGCACCCTCACCTCGGCGCCGTGAGCTGCCCGCTTGGCCGCGACAAGGGGACGACTCCGGAATTGATCTCAATCAAAGACCGGGAAGGCGAAGCGCGCTTCCTTCGTCGCCATTACGAGTGCGCGCGCAGTGCGCAAACGCGGAGAGGAATCGCCCGGCATGGCAGGGACTTCGCGCAAGATTGTCATCATCGGTGGCGGTATCGCCGGGGAACAACGGCCGCTCGCCATCCTCGCCGCTGCGAGCGCGGCCAGCTGGTAGAAAATCTATCCCGCCGGCAATGTGCCTGCCGCATCACCCGCGCTCAAATCAGCTGGGATTGTCGTAGAGGGGATCACTCGGTCCAAAAGAACGTAACCGCGTCCCCACACTGTCTCTATGTAATGACTCCCACCGCTCGCCCGAGCGAGCTTTTTGCGCAGATTGCAGACAAAGACGTCGATGATTTTGAGATCAGGCCCGTCCATGCCGCCATAGAGATGGTTGCGGAACATATCCTTCGTCAGGATTGTGCCTTTGCGCAGACTGAGCAGCTCGAGGATGCGCTGTACTCCTTGCCTGTGAGGTGAACCGGCTGCCCGTCCAACGAGACGAGACGCTTGTCCAGGTTCACGACGAGTTTGCCCAAGCGGATCGTCGATACGTGGGTCTTCTGTTTCGTGTCGTCCACTCTGGGCTGCTCCATTATCCACCTCCAGAATTATTCGAGCAGGCTGAAACATCGGCAGCTCTGATCCAGATCAATAGCCGCTCGGTTGATGAAGTGAATTTCTGCGATCTAAAGCCGGGGCATCACTCAGACCGACCACCTTCACGACGCGATCTCCGCTGGGGCGGTGCAGTACGCGCCGAAGGAAATGCCGATCAGTCCCCGCTCATGAGAAAACGCGGCCGCCTAGACGCGCTCACGATGGCGCGGCACAGGGGGCTCCAGATCGAGGATCGGCAGCGCCGGCGGACTGACGATTTCGCTTTTCAAGCGCTCAATCGCCGTTTCGTCCAGTGTCTCGGTTTCGAGCAATGCTGCCGCGGTGCGGTCGAGTAGCGCTCGGTTATGTTGCAATATCGCCGCGGCCTTCTGGAACGAGGCGTCGACGAGTTCCCGTACAGCCTGGTCGATGGCTTCCGCTGTTTCCTCGCTGTAAGTCCGCTCCTGTGCTACCGGCACATTCGGCTGCAGAAATGGCGAGCGGTCGCGGTCGTAGGCGACATTGCCGAGCGCGTCGCTCATGCCATAACGCAAAACCATGGCGCGGGCGATGTCGGTCACGCGCGCGAGGTCGTCGGCGGCGCCGGTCGAAATTTCCCGGAACACCATTTGCTCTGCCGCGCGACCTCCGAGCAAGCCGGCCATCTTGTTCTCGAGCTCAGCGCGAGTCATCAGGTAACGGTCCTCGGTCGGCCGCTGGATCGTATAACCTAGCGCGCCGACGCCGCGCGGGATGATCGAGACCTTATGCACTGTCTCAGTGCCGGGCAGCGCCAAAGTCACCATCGCATGACCGAGCTCATGATAAGCGACGACCCGACGTTCCAGCGGATTGAGCAGCCGATTGCGCTTTTCGAGCCCGGCGACCATGCGCTCGATCGCCGCGTTGAAGTCTTCCATCGTGACCGCATCAGCACCGCGCCGGGTTGCCAGTAACGTCGCCTCGTTGACCAAATTCGCGAGATCCGCGCCGGTCGCGCCTGGCGTCAGCGCGGCGATCTGTTCCGGCTCCACGTCATCGCGAAGTTTGGCGACCTTTTTTAAATGCACGGCGAGGATCTGCTCACGCCCCTTCTTGTCCGGGCGGTCGACGAGGATCTGCCGATCGAACCGCCCAGCGCGCAGAAGCGCCGGATCTAGGACCTCCGGGCGGTTCGTGGCGCCGAGCAAAACGAGGCCGCTCGACGGGTCGAACCCGTCAAGTTCGGCCAAAAGCTGGTTCAACGTCTGGTCCTTCTCGTCTTGCCCGCCCATGCTGAAGGGGCCGCGGGCGCGGCCAAGGGCATCCAGCTCGTCAATGAAAATAATTGCCGGGGCATGCTGACGCGCTTGTTCGAATAGGTCTCGAACCCGGGCAGCACCGACGCCGACGAACATTTCGACAAACTCGGAGCCCGAGATCGAGAAGAACGGGACGCCCGCCTCGCCTGCCACCGCGCGGGCGAGCAGCGTCTTGCCGGTCCCCGGGGGCCCCACGAGCAGCACGCCTTTGGGAGGACGGCCTCCGAGCCGCCCGTAGCGGACGGGGTCTTTTAAGAACTCGACGATTTCAACGAGCTCTTCCTTTGCCTCGTCGACACCGGCGACATCGGCAAAGCTAACCTTGGTTTCCTTCTCCACATAAACTTTCGCGCGGCTCTTGCCGATCGTCATCAATCCGCCGAGGCCGCCTTGCCCCATGTGGCGTATCGCAAACATCCAGATCCCGACAAAGAAAATCGCCGGCAAGATCCACGACAGCAGATCGCGCAGCCAATTGTTCTCGACAATCCCACTGTAGACCACGTGATGCTTGTCCAAGCTCTGCGCGAGATCCGGGTCGACCCGCGTGGTGATGAAGTCCTTAAGCCCGTCTGGCTGCGCCTCTTTCAGCTCACCAGTAATGTAGTTCTGGCCGATCCCAATTTTCTCGATCTTGTCTTCATTGATCAGGGTCTGAAATTGACTGTACGGGATCGGTGTGCGCTGCGTACTGGCGAGATAGAGATCCTGGATGAGCAACATCCCGAGGATCGCCGCGATGACGTACCAGAAGTGAATGTGGACCTTTTTGTCATCTTGATTCATGGGCCGGCCTTCCCTTTTCATTTGGCTGCCGCGTCGAACCCCCTGTGGTACCCCGACCAGCGCGACGAGCAAATCCCAGCGGACGTAGCCAGGTCGTCCGTCTTGCACCAATGAGAGCCATTCGCCAACCCTCAGCAAGCAGCCTTGTTACAGTTCCCAAATAATGCACGCCGGCATTTCGCTCGACATTGATCTTGATCAATGGACTTTGAGGCTGTTGCGGGTACGAGCGCGCAACATCCTCATTAACTCCAACCCGCATGGGACGTGTGAATGAAAGCGCGCGTTTATCAATGGCCAGGCAAGAAGGCGCTCGAAGAGCGGCCGATCCCCCAAATTCGCGAGGCGCCCATGGCCGTTCCGATCTTCACTATTCGGTCTCAGGCGTCGACGAACTCGACGGGCAAGTCTCTTGATGGCTCCGCCGCAACGGCCCGCAATGCCCCAGGCTGGTTTCCCAAACGCTGCGGGCTGGGACCCATTCGCGCCGAACTACAACGACGCATAGGCGGCCAGCCAACCGAATGACGGCTCCGGAACGGCCATGGCTCCTGTCCCTGCGAAATTTGAGAGCTACAAAATTGCGGCGCGGTTACCGAGACGTCGTCCACGACATGTCGCCCGTAGGATAATTCCAGATTCTTGCGATTTTACCGCGAGTTCTGGCTTTAGAGCGACCGGTCAGCCAACGACGCCAAGCGCGCTGATGATCCCAAATTGACGCGGCCGGCACCTCGTTTTGCGAGACCCTTCTGCGCATAGCGAGGTGGTCGAGTTCCGGGATGGTACGCACGGGATTGTGGCCTGGGCTCTTGCTGTCGTGATCACCGGGATCGTTGCCGCGGCGTCTGCGGCCAGTCTCGGATCTAAGACGGCGCCGGCGGCGCCTTCTTCCACGACAACAGCCGGCGAGCCTCTCATCGCCTATGAACTCGACAGACTGTTCCGAGGCGACCGCCGGGCGGTTGAAGGCGATATCACCTATGTCCGGGCCGAGGCCGGGCGCATCCTTCTCGCAGCGACAGGACGGCGCGGCATCACACCCGATGACAGGGCATATTTGGCGAGGCTGATCGCTGCAAGGTCCGGGATTGCCCAGCCAGACGCTGAACGAAGGGTGGAACTTCAACGGTACGGGTTTGATCGCTTATGGCGGCAATACGCGAGATAGCCGGCCCAGGATTTGTCGCCCTCGACGATCAAACCGCCCATTACCGATAAATTAGTTCGGCCGCGGGATGAATGATGTGAAGCAGCTCACATAGGAGCTGTTATCTTCAGCTTGTCATGGGGATTGTAGATCTAGCAAACATCGCCGGCATTGCGGCGGTCACCGGCGCCACAAACGCGCTCAGCCAGCGCGAGTCGGGGGCGCGGATGCGGATCTCAAATCGAGGCGGCCAAAGGGCATTGGAATAAAACGACCCAGTCCCCGTTCTTCCAGCCCAGGAGGACAGGATATGACCTCCAGGCGTGACCTGCTCCCGTGTATGATTGAACTCTCGGAGCTTCGCGACCGAACAGACGCGGAGTGCCAAGACGCGAGACTTCTCGGATGCGATCAGCGACACGTCCCGCAGGAGATCCAGGGCCGGCTGAGAGTAGCCTCATCGCTGAGGATGGAGATATTGGCTCTCATCCGGCGGTGCCTCCGTAGGACGTCCCAGAAGAATCCCTAATCGTTGCTTAAGGGTTCTCGCGTTCCGCGGCTGCGTATCCGCAGCGCGCTCTTCAGTAAGAAACCCGCACCGCTCATTGACTTTCGTCTTAAGCTATCGGCGCTTCAGCGATTCGCTGATGTAATGACGCACGGCCACAGCGGCGTGGTGCACGCACAACACCGGCCGGGCGGGTAAACCCCGCGTGGCGATTCGCTCTCGATCGCGTGTTCGTGCGGCGCTATTGCCGCTTCTGCAATTGGCTCGCGCCGCTAGTTCCTGTTGGACGGGTCATGTCACTCGAGTGTCGGCAAGACGCCGCCAAGCATCCCAGCTGACAATCACGATCGGTTGACTGGTTGACTGCGCTGGTCAATGAAGAACAACACATCGCGCTCGCCGAGCCAGCGTTTGAGGGTAACGGGACCGTCGCCAGTGCAATTTTTGGCGGCGCAACTTAGTGGCGCGCCGTTCTGGTCGACTGCGACGATTTCGGGCGACCGATGCGGCGGGTGCATGCGACCGGCGATATGAGGCAGCGAGGCTGACTTGTCCAGTGCAGGTGCGCGATCCTTGTCTGCAAGAGGGCCGCAGCCTCGCAAGATTACGCCTGCAAGATTACATGCTGCCGCATGTCAGTTCATTGCACCGAATGCGGTCGAGAAGGTGTTACAAGTACCACTTCGGCAGACCTGCGTCTGCGGCTGCTCGCGAAGCTCCTTAGCGGGAGTTATGGGCGTGCCCGGTATCAATGTTTAGCTACTTCTCAGCGCGCCTTCGATCGAACTCCCACTCGAGATTGTCGCCGACCATCCAGGTCTCATGCGGCCGGACTCCGAGCATTTCCATGGCATGGGTGTAGGCACGCTCCTCGGGTTTGCCGAAACCGTGCTCGCCCTCGATCTGAATGTGGTCGAAGCGGTGTTCGAGGCCGAACTGCACGACCTTGGCGCGCTGCGGCTCGCCTGCGCCGTTGGTGATCAGGGCGAGCCTGACACCCAACTCCTTAAGCCTATCGAGCGTCGCATGCGCGTCGGGGAACATCGCCAATTCCTCGTCGTGCAGGGCGGGTGATCGGGTTGCAGTGACGCCGGGACACCACGCCGCGATTGTGCGGTTTCAAAATCGTTAATGCAGACGTTTACGGTCGACAAAGGCGGGCGGACAACAGGTCATACTTCGCGGCGACCCCGCCCGCGCGTCGCGGGCTGACCGGCGGCGACGGCTCTCGCTACAAGTAGTTTGAGGACCGCTTTCGCCTCACGGTGCCGGTACCGGGAAAAAATCGTACAGGCGCATCCGGAAGCCGAGCAGTTTGAAATATGGAGCCAGGACGAGGCACGTGTCGGACAGAAGGCTGCCTCTAGAGCGTTCGGTCCAACACCGACGCGGAACGCGCCAATGAAAAAAACAGGCGCGGTTGTAAAGTTCGTCGCAGCACCGGATCGGCGAGGTACGCCGCGTGGTGGTGGCTAGCCCCACCTACCTTGCGACGCGCGGCGAGCCACAAGCTCCCGCCGCGTTGACACGGCATGACGTCATTCACGTCGTCGCCAGGCCGCTCGCATCGGAATGGCGGTTTCGCGCCGGCCGGCACGAGCGGGTCGTGCGCCTGTCACCGCGCCTGACGGCTAACGAGATCGAGGCCGCGCTGGTTGCGGTCCGTGCCGGACACGGGATCACGCGCGTGCTGTCCTACCAAGTCACGTGATTTGGCGGGAATTTGCCGGCGCCGAAACTCCTGACACCGCGGCGCATGCCGATGCTGTGATCAGCATCCGCGGCATTTCGGCTAGGTTAAGAGCCGGCCGGATCGATCAGCCGGCGCAGCGCCCTAGCGAGGTCGTCGACCACGGCATCGCTCGAAAAGCGTGTAACGATGCCACCTTCCGGCCCGACCAACGTCACGATCGCGTTGTGGGCGAAGGTGTACTCGTCCGGTGTGGGGCCGGGCACCTTGTAGAAGACGACGCCAATGGAAGCTGCAGCCCGCGCCAGCTGCTCAGCATTCCCGCTCAGCGGCAGAATGCGCGCGTCGAAGTTCTCTACATATTCGCGCAGCGCCTTGGGCGTGTCGCGGTGCGGGTCGATCGAGACGAAGACGGGCTGCACTTGCGCCGCCAATGGCCCAAGCTGAGCGAGCGCGCCGGCAATTTCGCTGAGTGTCGTCGGGCACAGGTCCGGGCAAAAGGTGTAGCCGAAGAAGATGAGCAGCCAGCGCCCGCGCAGATCGACGGCGCGGACCCGCTTGCCGCCGGCATCCGTCAGCTCGAAGTCGATCGCCGTGCCGAGGGCGGGCGCCGCTGCTTCTGCGGCCTCGCGGTCGCGTCCTGCACCCGCGGCCTCGTGGCCATGCGCCGGCATGCCGGCGCCAACCACTGCGGCCGCGAGGCAGCCAAGAAGTAGATGCGCGCGCACCGCGGGGCCGTCAGTTCTGCGCGAGATAGGTGTTCGCCTCGGCGACTTCCGGCCGTTGACCATCGCTGTTGACAGCGAGCCCAGCCAGCGCGCGGTAATAGCGCTTTGCCGCCTCGACCGAGCCGACGGCGCGCGCCGCAGTGGCGGTGCCGGCGATCGTCCGGAAGCGGTTCGGCATCGTCTTCTGCGACGCCTCGAACTCGGCGAGCGCCTCCTTAGGCATTTGCGCGGCGAGGTAAAGCTCGCCGAGCAGCGCGCGGATCGGCACCACCTTGTTCTCCATTGCAACGTTCTTCTCGCTCGCATCGTCGCGCTCGGCGGCCATCTTCATCGCCGCGATCGCGGCCTCGCGCTTGCCCTCAGCGAAGGTCAGCCACGCGGCCGCCGCTTCCTTCTGGATGCGCGTTTGGCCGGCCCAGTACTCGTCATTTGCAGCAGTCAGCTTCGCCTCGATCTCGTCGAGATGCCCAATTTCGACGCGCGCAGCCGCCAGATCGCCGGCGCGCGCGGCGCCGAGCGCACGAGCGAAATAGGTGATCGACTGCGCCGCCGGGAATTGGCTGTCGCGGACCGGCAAATGCGCCGCCTCCTCCCACTGGCCGCGATCGAGCGCATAGCGCGCCGGGATCGCCGCCAGAGCCGTGTCGATAGCGAGCGAGGGGTAGGGGAAGTTGGAGAGACCGGTGGACGCGTCGACGAGCTGCTTAGCTTCGCCATCCTTGGCCATCTGCAGATCGGCAGTGACCATGAAATCGAAGAAGTGGGGCAGCGAAGGCGCGGTCTTGCCCGGCGAATTCTTCGCCCAGTAGTCCTCGGCGGCCTTCCTGGCAGCGACGTTGGAATGTACCGAATCCTCCCACATGCCGAGGATCGAATAGATGTGCGAGGGCATGTGCAGCGCGTGCGGCGCCTCCGGTGCGATCTTGTCATAGCGACGAGCGGTCTCGACGCACATCGCCGCCAGCGGCGCGAAATCATAGCTGTGGATCAAGTAGTGGGCGATGCCCGGATGGTTCGGGTTCCTTTTCGCTTCTTCATTAAGGATCGCTGCTGCCTTAAGTTGCTTGGTGAATTTCGCGTCGTCGAAATCCACCGCCATGTTGAGCGCCAGCGCGTAGAAGATCCGGGCTTCCGAGTCATCGCGGTAATGTTCGCTGAGCCACTGCATCGCCTGCTCGTAAGCCTCGGCACGCGGCCGGTATGCTGTGTTGTCGTAACCCTCGAAGAAGGTATCGATCGCCGCGAGGTATTCGGCTTCGCGTGGGCTCTGCGTCTTCGCCGCCTTACCCTGCTGGATCGCCTCCTGGGCCGTCTTGATGACGGCCGGCGGGAACGGCGGCACCAGCGGGTTCGGCATCGCGCTCATCGCCAGCCCCCAATAGGCAATCGCGCAGTCCGGGTCGTCCTTGATGACTGCCTGGAACGCCTTGACCGTCTCGGGGTAGTGGAAATTGTGCAGCAGCGCGACCGCCCGGTCGAACTTGGCCTGCACCGCGGTGCATGAAATCGGGAAATGCACGGTGCCGAGACCGTCGCTCGCGGTCTGCTGCGCGTTCCCTGCGGCGGCGGCAAGGGCCAAGGCGGCAGCGGTGAGAAGGACTCGGGTCTTCATCGGCTCCTCCCTGGATGTCGTGAATTGATGGCGGCGAGTTACACGGTGGCGCGTACTGCCCCACAGCGCGGTGCGGCAGCGCTTAGCGCCTCAAGGGCCGATTTGGACGGCCAAGCCGCCTATTCCCGGTAGAATCGCTTGCTGATCGGCTAAGGAGTGTGAACTAGTTCACACTTGGACAAAAAAGTTCGCCTACCGAACACCCCACGCGTCGCTTCCTCGAGGATTGTGGCTGCCCGCAGCCCTACGGCACAGAGGATCCGATGATGGGAGAGCGCTTCAGCGCTTCCACGGTGTAGCCGCCTGTTCAAATATGACGATAATTATGCATGGGAGGAAAGAATGAGAGCCGATGCCGAATGCATCTTCTGCAAGATCATTGCCGGACAGGTCCCATGCTTTAAGCTTTTTGAGGACGATGACACGTTCGCGTTCATGGACAATTATCCGGCTAATGACGGCCATTGCCTCGTTCTAGCCAAGGAGCACTACCCCACCCTCTTCGAGGTAAGCGACGAGGCATTTGGCGCCGTCTCCCATTGCGTCCTCCGGGTCGCGCGGGCGGTCAACCAGGTGCTATCGCCGGTGGGGCTAAACTTGGTTCAGGCAAACGGGCCCGGCGCCCACCAGTCGGTGAAGCATTTCCACATTCATGTTCTACCGCGCATACTCGGCGACGGATTGAAGCTGAACTGGGGCGTAAAGCCCGGCGACCCCGATACTATCGCGGCGCTTGCGGACGAGATCCGTGCCAGGCTTTAAGCCGTCCCCAGCGCTCATAGTGCAAAGATGGCCGACACCTGCAGCTAGCGAATCCGTTTCGCAAAAATGTGACTGCGTGTTGAAAGCGTTGGCTGATATCTTGAGCTCGGACGAACGCTACACAAATGCGGGAAATTATTGGAAACACGGCGCAATAATTACAGAGATTTGGTATTATTTGGAGCAAAGATAAGTGGAGGGGCTCGCCATTTTAAGGTTATAGAATTAAGGCTGCTACAGGAGCATGTCAGGTGCATATGCCGTTTGGCGGTAACCCCGCACGAATGCCGTCCAGCCCACGATAACCCTTATTATCGAGGCTCGGACTACACTGAATTTTGGCGAGGAACGGGAGCCGATCAGTGCGGGCGGCATA
>Ga0306922_10008142_pt1 | contig 10164 bp, 9 predicted proteins | sample sta12Cox44000082_FD_203758 | JGI IMG/M metagenome (GOLD analysis project Ga0306922, IMG submission 203758) | Lab enrichment of tropical soil microbial communities from Luquillo Experimental Forest, Puerto Rico - statoxic.12C.oxic.44.000.082 (v2)... | ecosystem: Environmental > Terrestrial > Soil...
CCTCGCCGCGCTATGGCGGCTACATCTGGATCGGCGTCAACACAGTGGGCGCACTGGGAGCGATCGCCATCAGCATGTTCCGCTTTCCCGGCGCGGCCGGCAAAGGTTTCGATGCGCGATTGACGGTTGCATTCCTGCTCTTCTTCGCCTTCGGCCTGCTCTGCAGCAAAGTGTTCGGTCATTTCGGGCCGCGCGAGATGGGCGCCTTCTGGCCGATCTATTTCATGCTGCTCTATTGTCTGGCCGGTCTGTGGTTCGGCCGCGCCTTTGTCGCTATCGGGCTCGGTATCACCATCCTGACGCTGATCGGCTATTTCTTCATCACCGGCGGCGCGTTTCTGTTGTGGATGGCCGCCGCCAACGGCGGTGGTTTGATCCTGGGTGGGCTCTGGATGCGCAGGATCTGATCGATGGCCGAGCTCGACGACATCATCCATCAGCCGCTGCGATTGCGAATCATGGCGGCGCTGAACGTGCTGCCCGGCTCGGCCGGGCTGGAATTCTCCCGGCTGAAAAAGCTGACCGGCGCCACCGACGGCAATCTCGGCGCGCATATCGAAACGCTGGCGAAAGCCGGCTACGTCGCGGTTGAGAAGGCGTTTGTCGGCAAGAAGCCGCAGACCACGGTGACGGCAACGGTGAACGGACGGGCTGCGTTTGCCCGCCATGTTGCGAGCCTGCAGGAGATCATCGCGGCTTCCGGGCGCCAGCAGTAGGCGGAAAACACCTTTGCACAACGATCTTGACCACCGCCTTGCCCCTTGCGGGGCCGGGGAATTTTGTGCAACCGAAACCTCATGCACATTCTCCTGCTTGGTTCTGGTGGCCGCGAACATGCCCTGACATGGAAGATCGTCGCCTCTCCGCTGGTAACCAAACTCTGGTGCGCGCCGGGTAACGCGGGAATCGCGCGCGAGGCCGAGTGCGTGACGCTCGACATTGCCGACCACGGCGCGGTGATCGATTTCTGCAAGGCCAACGCGGTGGAACTGGTGGTGGTTGGGCCGGAGACGCCGCTGGTTGCCGGGATTGTCGACGATCTCGCAGCCGCCGGCCTCAAGGCCTTCGGGCCGAGCCGGCAGGCCGCGCAGCTCGAAGGCTCCAAGGGCTTCACCAAGGATCTCTGCCGCGAGTTCAACATTCCGACCGGCGCCTATCGCCGCTTCGGCAATGCCGCGGACGCGGTTGCCTATGTGCGCGCGCAAGGCTTGCCCATCGTGGTCAAGGCCGACGGGCTTGCGGCCGGCAAGGGCGTGGTGGTGGCGAGAAGCACGCGCGAAGCCGAAGATGCCATAGCGATGATGTTCGCGGGCAGCTTCGGCGCCGCCGGCACCGAGGTCGTGATCGAGGAATATCTCTGGGGCCGCGAGATCAGCTTCTTTGCGCTGTGCGATGGCGAGAACGCGATACCGCTTGCCTCCGCCCAGGACCACAAGCGCGCCTTCGATCACGATGAGGGCCCGAACACCGGGGGCATGGGAGCCTATTCGCCGACGCCGTTCGTAACCCCGGAAATTCACGATCAGATCATGTCGCGCATCATTGGGCCTACGCTGTCAGGCATGAGGGCGCGCGGCATGCCGTACCGCGGCGTGCTCTACGCCGGCGTGATGCTGACCGACCAGGGCCCAAAACTGTTCGAATACAATGTTCGCTTCGGCGATCCGGAATGCCAGGTGCATATGCTCAGGATGATGTCCGACATCGTGCCGGCGATGCTTGCCGCCTGCGACGGCGAATTGAAGCACTTCAATTTGCGCTGGTTTCCCGATGCCGCGGTCACCGTCGTCATGGCCACGAAGGGCTATCCGGGCAATTACGGCAAAGGCTCGCGCATCGAGGGACTGGAAGAGGCCGCTCGGCTCGATGGCGTCGAAATCTTCCACGCCGGAACGATTGAAAGGGACGGCGCCATCCTCGCCAATGGCGGCCGCGTGCTCAACGTCTGCGCGCTCGGCAAGACCGTCATCGAGGCGCAGGCGCGCGCCTACCAGGCGGTCGACCGCATCAAGTGGCCGGAGGGCTTCTGTCGCCGCGATATCGCCTGGCAGGCCGTGGAGGCCGAGCGCTGCTGATCCTCCCTAGAGCAAGTCCCCGCCGGCAGCCGCAGCCGTGGTGCCGTGTTCGCGGAACGCCTTGATGACGTTGCGGCCGACTTTCCATTTGTGCACCTCGTCCGGACCGTCGACCAGCCGCTGCGAGCGCACCTGGGTGTACCATTTGGCCAGAATCGTATCCTGGCTGAAGCCGAGCGCGCCGTGCAGCTGGATCGCGGTGTCGATCACGTGATGCACCATGTGCGCCAGATACACCTTTGCGATGGAATTTTCCTGTCGCAGGTCGAGACCCTTCTCGGCCTTGTAGGCGATGTGCAGCAGCATCAGCCGTCCGATATAGAGCTGGCTTGCGCATTCGGCGAGCATGAATTGCACGGCCTGGCGATCGGCGAGCAGCACGCCGAAGGTCGAGCGTTTGGTGACATGAGCGACCGCCATGTCGAGCGCCCGCTGCGCCTTGGCGACGTTGTGCATGCCATGGCGCAACCTGCCATATGCGAGGCGATGCTGCCCCATATTGAAGCCGTTGCCTTCGCCGCCGAGCAGGTTGTCGGCGGGCACCTTGAGATCCCTGATCTCGATTTCGGAATGACCGCCGGCGACCTTGTCGTAATGCGGGCCCTCGATTGCCATGTTCTTGATGTTGCGCTTGATGCGATAGCCGGGGTTCGGCAGTTCGACGATGAAGGTCGAATATTGCCTGTGGCGCGGCGCGTTGGGATCGGTCTTGGCCATGACCAGCGCGAGGTCGGCGACGCTGGCGGAAGAGGAAAACCATTTCTCGCCGTTCAGGATGTAGTTTTCGTTGCCATCCTTGACCGCCGTGGTCTGCATACCCGTGGCATCTGCGCCCGCCGCCTTCTCCGTCATCGAAAAGCAGATGCGCTTTTCGCCGTTCAGTAACGGCTTGAGAAATTTCTCTTTCTGGTACGGTGTGCCGTGCTCGAGGATGGTAAGCATCGAGGCATCGTCGGGGCCTTGCGTGTTCATCGACAGCGCACCCAGCATGCTTTCGCCGAGTTCCATCTGCACCAGCGCGTTGGCGAGCGGGCCCAAGCCCATGCCGCCATATTGCTTGGGCACGAACGGGCACCACAGCCCCTGCGCGCGCGCCTTGGCGCGGAGCTTGCCGAGCACTTCATCAAGCGGCTTGCTGTCCAGTTCCTTCTCTGCTGGGATACACTCCTCATGCACCCATTTGCGGACCTTTTCGCGTATCGCTTTGGCCTCGGACGGGATTTCAAAGTCGATGGACATGACATTTCCTCGTTTTGCACTGCTGGATAAAATTGCTGGATGAAATAACCCGCCGACAATTCAGCGGCAATGGCAAACAAAGTTTGAAGCAACGAGAGCGCGACATGCCTGATTTCGCCGATCTCTTTCCGGGGTATGACTCCAAATGGATCAATACGACCTCGGGCCGTATCTTTGCCAGAGTGGGCGGCAAAGGGCCGCCGCTGCTGCTGCTGCACGGATTTCCATCGACCCATGTGATGTGGCACAAGGTCGCGCCGCAACTGCATGACAGGTTCACCCTGATCATTGCCGATCTGCCGGGCTATGGCTGGTCCGACATGCCCGAGACCGACAAGGACCACACGCCCTACACCAAACGCGCGATGGCGAAGGCCTTCATCGAAGCAATGGAGAGCCTCGGGTATGTGCATTTCGCGCTGGCAGGCCACGACCGCGGCGGCCGCGTCTCATATCGGCTGGCGCTCGATCACCCCGGACGGCTGTCGCGGTTGGCCGTGCTCGACATCCTGCCGACCTACAACTACTGGGAGCGGCTGAACCGCCTTTATGCGCTGACGATCTATCACTGGATGTTCCTGGCGCAGCCGCATCCGCTGCCTGAAACCCTGATTTCGGGCAGTCCGGACTTTTTCCTGAAATTCAAAATGGCAAGCCAGACCAAAGCAAAGACGCTCGCCGCGATCGATCCGCGCGCGCTTGAACATTATCTCGCCCCGATCCGCGATCCCTCGCGCGTGCATGCGATGTGCGAGGACTATCGCGCCGGTGCCTATGCCGACTACGAGATCGACAAGGCCGATTTCGACGCCGGCAGGAAGATCACCATCCCGGTGCTCGCGCTGTGGGGCGATGCCGGTATTGCTACGGCAGCTGCGACCCCGCTCGACACCTGGAAATTGTGGGCGACCGACCTCAGGGGTTTCCAGGTGGATTCCGGTCACTTCCTGACTGAGGAAAACCCAGGCGTGACGGGGAGACTGCTGCGGGAGTTTTTCCTCGGATGAGGAAGTTCGTCTACCTTCTGGTGCGGAAAAATTCCGTCAAAAGCTTTGCCGCCTCGCGCTCGCCGACGGCGGAATAAACTTCCGGCACGTGATGGCAGGTCGGTGAGGCGAAGAATCGCACGCCGGACTCGATTGCGCCGCCCTTGGGATCGGCCGCGCCATAATAGAGCCTGCGGATTCGCGCAAGCGAGATGGCGCCCGCGCACATCGTGCAGGGCTCCAGCGTGACATAGAGATCGCAATCGGTCAGTCGCTCGCTGCCGAGCTTTGCCGTGACCTCGCGAATCGCAAGCAACTCGGCATGCGCGGTCGGGTCGCGATCCCCCATGGTCCGGTTTGCGGCCGCCGCGATCACCTCGCCATCGCGGACGATCACGCAACCGATCGGAACCTCGCCGGACTTTCCGGCTGCATCGGCCGCTTTCAGCGCCAAATCCATGAAGGAGCGAGCGTTCATGTCTCGTATTGCCTGAATAACCCTGCTAGTTGTGATTTGAAATTCAGGAAAGGTCCTTCATGCCCCGTCGCGACGACAAAGACAACGCTCCTCCGCATGGGCGGCGCGACCGGCCCTTTCGAGGCAAGGACCGTTCCGCTGCAAAAGAGGGAAGCGAAAGGGGGCCCAGAAAAGCTTTCGGCAAGCGCAGCCTTGCTGGCAAGGACAAGGATGAGAGGCGGGGTTTTCGGGGCGGGCGCGAAGAACGCGCCTTTCGGCGCGACGATGATTTTCGAAAGGAAGACTATCGCCCGCGAAAACCCTTTGGCCGGCGCGAGCGCGAGGCGGACAGCGAAAAGCCGTGGCGGCGGCGCGATGAACGGCATGAGGAGCGTCCGAAATTCGGTCGTCCGCGATGGGATCGCCGGAGCGACCCCGGGGATCGCAAACGCGAACACGGTCAGCGGGAAGAGCGTGGGCGGCCTACGAGCCGCATGGACTGGCAAGAACATCCGCGCAGCGACAAGCACTTCGGGAAGCCCTGGGATCGCAAGCGCGACCCCGGGGATCGCGAGCGCGACTCTGAGGACCGCAAGCGCGACTCTGGGGATCGTAAGCGCGACTCTGGGGATCGCAAGCGCGACCCTGGGGATCGCAAGCGCGACCCTGGGGATCGCAAACGCGAATACGGTCAGCGCGAAGAGCGTGGGCGGCCTGCGAGCCGCGTGGACTGGCAGGAACATCCACGCAGCGACGAGCACTTCGGGAAGCGACGGGATCGCAAGAGCGACCCTGGGGATCGCGAGCGGGAGGACGACAGCGAAAGTGGTCCCAGGATCTTCACGAGGCGTCCGGCATTCGGCGGCCGCGGAGCTTATCGGGAGCGCGAAGGAGACCGCGACACGCGCGGCATCCGTGGAGATATCAAGCCGAGAAAAGCGGGCGAGCGTATCGCAAAAGTGCTGGCTCGCGCCGGCCTCGCCTCACGCCGCGGCGCGGAAGAAATGGTCTTGCAGGGGCGCGTAACCGTCAACGGCCGCGTGATCAACTCGCCGGCGCTCGATGTCACGCTCAACGACGTGGTCGCCGTCGATGGCAAGCCGTTGCCGCCGCGCGAGCATACGCGGCTCTTCCTCTATCACAAGCCGCGCGGCCTGATGACGACGCATGCCGATCCCGAGGGGCGGCCCACCGTGTTCGACAATTTGCCCGACGACCTGCCGCGGCTGATCAGCGTTGGGCGGCTCGATTTCAACACCGAGGGCCTGCTGCTCCTGACCAACGATGGCGGGCTTGCGCGCGAGCTCGAGTTGCCGGAAACCGGCTGGCTGCGGCGCTACCGCGTGCGTGCCCACGGCGAGGTCACGCAAGCGCAGCTTGACGAATTGAAGCGCGGTGTCGAGGTCCAGGGTGTCAAATATGGCCCGATCGATGCGACGCTGGAGCGCGACCAGGGCAGCAATGTCTGGCTTGTGTTCGCGATCCGCGAGGGCAAGAACCGTGAGGTGCGCAACGTGCTGGCTCACCTCGGGCTGGAGGTGAACCGCCTGATCCGGATCTCCTACGGTCCTTTCAAGCTCGGCGAACTCGCCGAGGGCGCGGTGGAGGAAGTCAGGACACGCGTGCTGCGTGAGCAGCTTGGCGAAAAAGTGATCGCGCGCGCAGGCGCGGATTTCGCGCCAACCGGGCAGCACGGGACCGCCGAGCGCGAAGCGCCGTCGGGCGGGCAGCGATTCAAACCCTCCGGCAAGAGCGCGCTCGTGTCCGATCGCAAGGGCCGTCGCGTGCTGGTGCAGCGAACGGGCAGCGACGAGGCGAGAACCCGCAACGAGCTTGAGGCGGGTGGTTACGGTCCGCCGCGGCGACCCCGACGCGGCTATCACGGCAAGCGTGATCTTAAGCCTCGGGACGAATAGAGCATGCGCGTGGTTGGCGGCAGATTGAAGGGGCGCAATCTCGCCTCTCCTACCTCGCGCGAAATCCGGCCGACCGCGGACCGCCTGCGCGAGTCCATGTTCAACATCCTCGTTCATGCCTACGGCAATCCGGTCGAGGGCGCGCGCGTGCTCGATCTCTTTGCCGGTACCGGCGCGCTCGGCATCGAGGCCATCTCGCGCGGCGCCGCGTTCGCGCTGTTTGTCGACAACGGCGCCGAGGCACGCGCGCTGTTGCGCAACAATGTCGAGGCGCTGGGGCTTGGCGGCGTCACCAAGGTCTTCCGCCGCGACGCCACCAATCTGGGCCCCGCACATCCGCTTCCACCGTTCTCGCTGGCCTTCCTCGATCCGCCCTATGGCAAAGCCCTCGCTGAAACAGCGCTGGCCTCACTGCGCGACGGCGGCTGGCTGGTGCCGGGAGCGCTGCTAGTGGTCGAGGAGGCAAAGGCTGCGGCGTTCAGCGCGCCGGATAGTTTTGCGGAGCTCGAGCGGCGCGCCTATGACGACACGGAATTTGTGTTCTTGCGAAGGGCGTGACGTTGCCTGTTACCTGCGCCCGAACAACCTTTCGATGTCGGACAGCTTCAGCTCGACATAGGTCGGCCGGCCGTGGTTGCACTGGCCGGAATTAGGCGTGCCTTCCATCTCGCGCAACAAGGCGTTCATTTCCTCCGGCTTGAGCCGGCGTCCCGCGCGCACGGAGCCGTGGCAGGCCATGGTTGCCGCGACATGCATCAGCTTCCGCTCCAGCGGCAACGCCTCGTCCCATTCCTCCATGTGTTCGGCAAGATCGCGCAGCAACGCGCCCGCATCGATCCGGCCCAATAACGACGGCGTCTCGCGCACCGCGACCGCACCGGGGCCGAACGATTCGATCGCAAGGCCGAACGACGCAAGCTCGTCGGCGCGCGCGAGCAGCCGCTCGACGGTTGCCTCGTCAAGCTCGACGATTTCGGGAATCAGAAGGATTTGCCGCTGCACGCCGTTTGCAGCCAGCGACGCCTTCAGTCTCTCGTAGACGATGCGCTCATGGGCGGCGTGCTGGTCCACGACAACGAGGCCGTCGCGCGTCTGCGACACAATGTAGGTTTCGTGGATTTGCGTCCGCGCGGCTCCAAGCGGCCGGTCGAGCAGATCGGCGGAAGATGGCATCTCGGCCCGCACGTCGGCCGTGGGGGCGCCGACATCGAAGGCCACCTGATCCTGTTCGGCGAGCGCAGTTGCTGCTGCGCCCGCAAATGGCGCGGGCGCCGGTCTGACCGGATAAGAGGGCGAGTGCCGCCAGTCCCAACCGGCCGGACGCGGCACAAATGAAGGGCGGAAGGACGCAATCGCGCCGTCCGCATTGTTGATTGCGCTGCGTTTACCTTCGCGCGCAAGTCCATCCTTCAACGCATGCACGATCAGCGCGCGGACCAGGCCCGCGTTGCGAAACCGCACTTCGGTCTTCGCCGGATGCACGTTGGCGTCCACCTCGCGCGGGCTCAGCGTCACAAACAGTGCCACAACGGGATGGCGGTCGCGCGGCAGATAGTCGGCATAGGCGGCGCGCACCGCGCCGAGGATGAGCTTGTCGCGAACCGGCCGTCCGTTGACAAAAAGATATTGTCCAAGCGCGTTCGCGCGGGTCAGCGAAGGTGAGGCGGCAAAGCCCTCGACCAGCACACCCTCACGTTCCGCATGCACGTCGATCGCGTTGGTGCGGAAATCGCTGCCCAGGATGTCGCCGAGCCGGGTCAGGCGGCCGGCCGCGCCTGGCAACGCGGCGGCCCAGCTGACCGGCGCGCGTTCTTCGCCAGCGAGCGTAAAGGCGATGTCAGGCCGCGCCATTGCCAACCGTCGCACCATCTCCCGTATTGCTTCGGCTTCGGTGCGGTCCGACTTCAGGAATTTCAGCCGCGCCGGCGTGGCGTAGAACAGGTCGCTGACTTCGACGCGACTGCCTTGCGAAAGTGCGGCCGGCGTTGTTTCCGATTTCACGCCGCCTTCAACCGATAGCGACCAGGCATGCGGCTCGCTTGCGCGCCGCGTGGCGATGGTAAGCCTTGCCACCGCACCGATCGAGGGCAGCGCCTCGCCACGAAACCCCAGCGTCCTGATCTGCAGCAAGTCCTCGTCATCGAGCTTCGAGGTGGCGTGCCGTTCCACCGCCAGCGCGAGATCGGCGGACGTCATGCCGCCGCCGTCGTCGGTGATGACGATCTTTCGCCGTCCGCCGCCATCGGTGAAGACTTCGATCCGGCTCGCGCCGGCATCGATCGCGTTCTCCACCAGTTCCTTGACCACGCTCGCGGGACGCTCGACCACCTCGCCGGCGGCGATGCGGTTGACAACCTGTTCGGGGAGCTGGCGGACGGGCATGGGGACTCACGAGAAAGGCAGCAGTGTAGTCCAGTGTGCGCGCCGTTGCATGCCGCTGGCAGGGTTTATCCCTCCCCCTTGTGGGGAGGGTGGCTGGCCGAAGGGCGGCCGGGCGGGGGCGATCTGCGCCGCTTGGTTGAGCCGATGCCCCCACCCGGCGTGTTGCTCGCCTTGCTCACACACGCCACCCTCCCCACGCTTCGCGGGGGAGGGATGACCTCACTCAATCCTCAAATCTGCGCGTGCTGCGGCCGGCCTTGATGTCGCTTCGCCGTTTTTTGCCCTCGAGGCGGCGTTGCCGCGAGCCGGCCGTCGGTTTGGTGGGACGGCGCGGGGTGGGGCGTTCCATCGCCTCAGTAAGCAACGCGACCAGACGTTCGACCGCATCAGTGCGGTTGCGCTCCTGGGTGCGAAAGCGCTGCGCCTGAATCACGATCACGCCGTCCTTGGTCATGCGCTGGCCGGCGAGCCGTTTTAGCCGCACGGCAGTATCCGGCGGCAGCGCGAGGTGGCGCGTATCGAAGCGTAGCTGGGCCGAGGTTGCGACCTTGTTGACATTCTGCCCGCCCGGCCCGGAGGCGCGGATGAAGACGATCTCGATGTCCTTCTCGTCGATCGCAAGGTCGCGGGAGATCGGCAGCATGGCACACCGGATGGCAGGAATCGGAGTGCACAGCATAGCTGTTTTGCGGCGGAGTTGCTGCGCCGTGCGGCGTGGCCAGATGACGCGCTAAAGCGCGATGGCTTCAAGTCGTGTCGCCATCGCGTTTTGCGCATGATCTCCGCGCAAATGCTTCGCATTTTTCAGCTGAGGGAAAACCGGTACCCACCCCGCTATCCAGGTGCGGGGCAGGGTTTTTCCGGATCATGCGCTAATTCGCTTTGGGGGCAGGTGCCGATGCCGGTTGCGCGGCGGCCTGCGGGGCGCGGCCGACGATAACGGTGAGAAGCCCCTGGCCCCATAGCCGCCTGGCGACCTTCTTCGCATCCTCCAGCGTCACGGCATCGACGATGGCGCCGCGTTTCTCGAGATAGTCGATCGGCAACCGGTCGAGCTGGTATTGCAACAGCGCCGCGGCGAGCTTCGAGGAGGTGTCGAGCTGCAGCAA
>Ga0306922_10008146_pt1 | contig 10161 bp, 6 predicted proteins | sample sta12Cox44000082_FD_203758 | JGI IMG/M metagenome (GOLD analysis project Ga0306922, IMG submission 203758) | Lab enrichment of tropical soil microbial communities from Luquillo Experimental Forest, Puerto Rico - statoxic.12C.oxic.44.000.082 (v2)... | ecosystem: Environmental > Terrestrial > Soil...
CCCGCAGACCGGCGAAGTCTATGGTCCTGATTTTCCGAACATCACGATCCGCGACATTGTCGCCGCGCAGAAAGCCTTGCTCGACCATCTCGGCATCCGCCATCTGGTCGCGGTCGCCGGTCCCTCCTATGGCGGCTACCAGGCGTTCCAATGGGCGGTGGCCTACCCCGATTTCATGGATGCGATCGTGCCGGTCAACACGGCGCCCTGGGCCTCGGTCAATACCGATAAGCAATTGGCCGAATTGCAGGCGCGGCTTGCCAGCGATCCCGAATGGTATGGCGGCCGGTATTACGGCAAGGCGGCGTGCAAGACGGTGTTGACCGACATCCGCGTCGAGACGCTGAAGCGCTACGGCATCGAGACCGCCCTGGCGCCGCGTTTCCCCGACCCAACGGCGCGCGATGCGGCGATCCGCGAGCAGGCCGCGAACTGGGCCGCCAAATGGGACGCCAACTCGCTGATCATCTTGCGCCGCGCGTTGCTCGGCTTCGACACCAGGCCGGACTTCGCCAGGATCAAGGCCAAGGTGCTTTACATCTTGTGCCGCACTGACGCCTTGTTTCCACCAAAGATCGCGCCCGATGTCATCAAGGCATTGACCGCGGCCGGGGTCGAGGCGCGCTATTTCGAGCTCGACGGCGATCTCGGCCACTCCTCCAGCGGCCCCGAGCACGCCAAATGGTCACCGGTGCTGCGCGGGTTCCTGGCGCCGCTGGTCGCCCGGCTGAACTAGGGCGCTTGGCCGGCACCGTCTCGCCGCAACCTGTGGAGCGATGCAAGCGCGCTAGGCCAAAACCCTTCCGTTGCGGCCTTAGCCACACTAAGACCCATGCGGCCAAGGCCGAGGACTCGTTCCGCACCGCCCTGGCGATTGCCCACGCGCAGGCACGCTGGGCTACGAATAGCGCGGCGTCACGAGCATTGCCCGGCTGTGGGGCAAGCAGGGTCGGTGGGGCGAGGCACGCGACCTGCTCGCGCCCGTCTACAGCTCATTCACCGAAGGCTTGGCTACCGCCGATCTCAAAGAGGCTAAGTCGCTGCTGGAAAGCCTATAACCCAGCAATTCTGCCGTTTGAACGACCCCGCATGGAGTCCAAAAATGGGAGTCCAAAATGCGGGTCGCGAAGATGTCTTATCTACAGTTGGTCAAAGGAAAATATCGGGTGCGGATGGTGCTTCGCCGTGGGCTCGAACCGGATTCAAAGCCTGCCTTCGATGCTCGCTGCCTCTGGTATGGCCGAGCTTTCACTCCGCGTGCGGCGGGAGGATCGACCCATAAATTCTGCCTCACCGGGCATAGGCGAGTTCTGGATCGCGGCATTAGTCCCTACCGGATTGCGTCAGTACCGCAGCGGTTCCCAGCCACCCCGCCATTAGCAATCACCATCACGGCTTCAACGCCGCAAACGCCTGCTTTAATCTGCCGACCGCTGGAACCATCAAAGGCGTTTGTAGCAACGCCTGATAGGTCGTGCAGGCATGTTGTTGGGCGGCTTCCCACAAAAACAGCGCATTCTCGAAGGCATTGGGCTCCAGGTGACCTCGGTACGCACCGAAGGGCGTGATGATGGTGCCGGATAGTTCGATTGCGCTACCAACTGCAATCTCTCCAAGCTGACAATATTTCCCAGCCACGGCTGTTTCGGCGCGGCCGATGAGTCTGGTGATGTCGGAGGGGCAGGAGACCAGAGGCGGGTAGTAAGTCTCGACCGTGCTGAGGCTTGCCCAAGCGTTCGGCACCACGTCCAGACTGTTGAAAAATCGGAAAGCCGTGCTGTGGCCTGATTGAAGCGTGAACAGTGTGTTGTAATAGGCGGCGAACTCCGCGTTGCCCGGCGAAGGCGCAGCGATGGTATAGATGGAGAGGCCAGATGCGCTGCCCACCCAATTCGCGACGCAGGGTGCAAGGGCCGCCGCGAGGCAGCCGCCCAGGCTGTGCCCGGTGATCAGGATCGGAGTCCCCGCGGGGGCTGCGCTGAGGAATGTCTCGAGGCTTTCCGTTCCGTCCCGCATTCCCAAAACCTGCCTGAGACCAATGGCGGTACCGAAGGCGATCTGCGCAGTCCTGCTTGCGGTTGATACAAACTGGTCGTAAGGCACAAGTCTGATCGCTGCGAGGTCTTCAATCCAGTTGAGCCAGAACGAGAAATCGCTGCCGCGTATGCTGACGGCTAATTGACCAGTTTCGCTGTTCCGCGCAGCGTAGGCTAGGTTGCTACGATCGGCGTTCAGGGCTGGCCCCCAGGCGACCTGCCAGGACTTGTATCCTGCCTCCTCTAGACCAGCGTTGATTTCCCCGATCATCTGCTGCTGGGTGGCGGTCCTGTTCTCATCGACATAGGCGAGCGTGCTGAGCGTCATCGCAAACTCGACCGTTGCGCTTTCGTAGGATTTTGGCATCGTTCCGTTCCTGCGGCGTTTTGTAAGGATGATGGATTATCGGGAGAACCAGTATCGCCTGTCGCTGGCAGCGAACGGAAGCGCCGAGCTAGCCGATCCAGTTCTGAAAGGTAGGTGCTTCGGTCGCCACGTGCCGAGCCGCCCTTTGGAAAACGCAGAAGTCTAGCACTTGCAGCACGGGATGCGCTCGGCCCGCTTCAGTTGTGGCTTCGCGGTGATGTCACAGGGGCGGGTCATATGTCGTCGGTGCGAAGCAAGGGGACCAGCGGATGTTTCGATCAAGTGGCGCGGGGAGAGCTATAGGCTGTGACTCACCGCATCTGCAAAGCCGGCTTCGTCGGTGGGGCCTAGAGGGTCCTTCGCTAAGAACCACAGGAGGTTGGTTCTGGTAAGTCCGGTGCGCTTCTGCACCAGCACCGACAGGTCGCTATACCGAGCTTCCGGATCAGCGCGGTATATTCGAGGATCTGGCCGAGAACAAAAGATCGCAATCCGCCACCAACTGAGAGTTGGCCGCCGCCGTTACCACGTTTGCGATTTCATTGCTCATGGTCGAACCCCCACTACCGCTATTTCACTCACCATACAATATATCCAGCGGGAGCAGCGGGAGCTGAAACGACGTGCACGCCGACCAGCATACCGCCCCCATATTTGGTTTCAGTAGTTCACTCAAGTACCTCCGCTCACTGACGGTAACGAACAATCCTTGAGGTAGCAGGCCAGTCATGTGTGTTGACCACACGTAATGTGGCATCATTACGTCTGGAAGAATTACTTCGCCGGCATCAGGTGGAGCCAAAAGGTAATTCGGTATAAATTTGCCGGGACCATAAGTCTCATGGAATACGTCCCCCGGTATTTGGCCAGTAAGTATATCAAAGCCAAGTTTCACACCAAGCGCGGTTCCGAATTTAGAGTAGAACGTGATCCAGGTTCCTTTGGGCACTCTTATCATACCCGCCTGGGGGAGCCAGGCGCCATGACCAGCGAACACCGTGCGCTGAGAGGGCACGAAGCCTGCGGCTAGGAGAAGACCCGCCTCTTTGGCAACCGCCTCCTGCACCATCGTCATCGACCGTCGGTAGATCGAAGTCAGGGCGTCATCGCGGGCGCTCGAATCGAGGGTCACAGGGCCCGTTGAGGCGCTCGGCGCGAGGGTCACAGGGCCCGTTGAGACGGTCGGCGCCGGCGGAACAGAAGATGGCGAGCCGGTCTGTCCGGACTTGCTGCCGCTCGATCCGCCGCCCCCCGGTTCTGCCGGCAGATCGGGCGTCGAAGTGCAGTCGGTCGGGTTGTCGCAAGGGTCAAGTCCGGTCGGATCCGCCCTATTTATCGGATCATTGGCCGCGAACGCGTAAGGATTGGAAGTGCTGGATGTTCGCGCCATCACCAGCGGATCGCGGCTGAGGAATCGTCCGATCCCTGGATCGTAAGTCCGTGCTCCGAGCTGGACCAAGCCGAACTCCGCAAGGGCGTCGCCGCCGTTCCACTGATTGCTGCTGTAGTCTTCCGAGGCAGGGCCGACGCCTTGAGAGTCGGCGACACCGAACGGCTGATAATCGATCGTCTGTACGAACGCTCCCGACAGATTTGTGAAGAAGCGATTGCCACGCTGCTCGCCGAGCTGAAAGATCCAGTCGTTTCCGGGCCCGCGACGGCTTGCAACGATACCGCCGGGTCCCGGCACGAACCGTGACAGCAGCGGCTGCGAACCGCCTGCGGAGGCGATACTGCGCCAATCGATGAGACCGTAGCGGCGCTCGTGCCACGCCTGAGCTGTAGTTCCCAGCACGTCGAGCGCCTGCAAGTCCCCAAATGGCCCGTAGCCGAAGGTCGCTTGAGCGCCGCCACTCGAGATCCCGCGGACCCGGCCCGACGCAAAATAACTGAATTGTCTAGATCCGCCGGGCGTCGGCTCGGCAATGACGTCGCCGAGTGAATCGTGCAGCACATTGCAGTCCGCTTTTTGGCGGGGTTGAGGGAGGCCGTAGTCGATGCGACAGAGTCGATCACGGTCGTCGGACGCAGATACCCAGTAGAACCGCCGCTCCTTTATCGCCTTCATCGAGGATTTGAGAGATATTCCCCTGCGCGTCGTAGCTGATGTTCCAGTCGAAGAGCGTCGAGCCTCCGTCGGTCACCCGCACCGAAGCAAGCTGACCCAGTGCATCGTAAGCTGAGTCGGTCTCGGTGCCAGCAGCGGCTCCATTCACGAACTGCTGACGCGAGGTTTCACGATTCAGTGGATCGAACGGCCCAAAAGTAATCAATCTGGACCCGAGCGACGAGGACACACCTGCATCCGTGATCAACTCGCGGCCGGTATTCGCATAGTCACCGTGATAAGTCACATTTGGACCGTAATGCGCACTCTGTACGCGACCCAGCGCATCAATCGCGTCGGCGCTGTAGAGCGCAACGCTGCCGGAGCTGTCCAAGTAGTTGATCGAGCGCAATCGATCGGCCGAGTCGTAACCGTAACTCGCGGTTTCTGGGTTGTAACCCCGGTCCGGAAGATCGAATTCCAAGCTGTTCAGCAGTCCGTTGGCGTGATGCGTCGGTTTCTGCACATACAGCGCTCCCGCCTGATCGGTGAAAACTTCCCCATTGGTTTGACCCAGAGGGTCGTAACTGAACGCGACTCGCCCATTGGGCCAGGTCGCGCCGGCCGGATGACCCAGCACGAAAGTCGGGGTTACGAGGGGAGAGGCATTGATACCGCTATCGTACGCGTAGGTGATGACAGTTGTTGGGTCAGTGACCCCGTTGTTTTGCTCCGCGGACTCAGTGATGCGGCTCAGTGAGTCAAAATTCCGGAGCAACTGGTGCGTGATCGCGCCAGACTGCCATCGAATCTCGGTAGGCTCTCCCCAATCGCTGTACTCAAAGAAGCGCCTCGGGGCGGTAGGCTCGTCGTATTGGATGAGCTGACCCAGGGAATCAAGACGTCTCGTCCACGGGGTCGGGAACGTGACATTCGAAGGGTCGAGATACCGCAAGATCGAGGTCGGTTGTCCCAAATGGTCGTATGAGTAGGTCGCAGCCTCCAAACGGACGCCGGCGGAGGACACGGTCGATCGCTCGATGGTCCGGCCGATGGCCGTTTGAACCGTGCGCTGAACAACCCCTGCCTGCGGGGAATTCGCCAGTAGCGAGGATGCATCGCGCACCTCAAAGATCTCTGTATTCGATGCAAAACGATGGATGAGGCAGGTGGGAAACCGCTCGGTCGCGAGATCGGATATGTCGGTCAACTCTTGCGGGCCGGTACCGCGGATCAGGCAATTCAGGTCATCGTTTTGTGTGTAGAAATACGACGTGCCGTACGCGCTGAGGAGATTCACGCTCTTGGGATACGCATCCGCTTCGAAGGAAACGCGTCCAACACCATCATACGTACGGGCGCCCACGACCAGGGTTTGATCCGCATAGTCACCACCGAGGGAGACCTCGGTGCGGCGCTCCCGACCGAGCTCATCGAGATAGGTGACCGCCGTTTGCCCGACCGCCGTGGAGATTTGCGCCGGATCGACGGGATCCGTGAATCCGGTACCGCTTAGACGCCGGCCGGCCGGGTCGGCGCCATCGAACCCGAGATAGCTAGTGGTCGAAATAACTCCAAGACTGCCACCCGCCGGGGTTAAGGTCGAGCGGACCGGACGATCGAAGCCATCGAAGTCGAGGCCGCGAACTGTTCCGTTGATGTCCGTGCTGCTCGCCGCCTGCAACGAGAGAGGGTCGTACGTCGTCGTGACAAGTCGCGACGGCACTCCGGTCGCATCGATTCTCGTTTGGGTGGGGACGAGCCCAAAGGGGTCGAAAGTAAAGGTGGTGGTCCGCGACGCAGCCCCGCGGGTCGTCGTGACCGTGGAGATATTCCCCAGCCCATCGTACGTGGCGTCAAAGACGCGCACCGTGCCGAGCAGTTCACCACTGTCGGTCGCGTGCCGCTCGAGAGAATGCGACGTCACCAGGCCAGTGCTGACGGCGCCCGAAGGAAGGTTGTCGTAGTTCCACGTGTCATAGGCAAGCGGGACATTTTTTACGCTGCTGCCGCAAACAGTACCGATCCGGCGAGACGCAAGCGCATGAACGACACGCGGCAAAGTCCCGGAGGGGCTCGTCGCGTGCACGTTGTCGACACACAGATCATCATCGGACCGGAATACGTCATTACTCAGCTGCAGCTCCAACGGTTGCCCGTAGTCGTCGATGGAAAGCACCCGCGTCGCCGTCTGCACGTTCTGGTCAGAGGGCGGGCTGGAGTCCCCTCGCCATGTGGTGATCACGGTTGGGTATGCAAATCCATGCGCGCGGCACGCATCGATTCCCCCCGACAGTGTTCCGTTATAGCTGAGCGACAGCGCGTAATCGTAAGGCAGGAACATGTCGAAGCAGTCCAGCGCATTCCAATTCGCGGGCGCGGGCGCCTCGTAATAATTGGCGTCCCGTGCGACTTCGGTGGCAGAGGTCACGAATTGGGCTAGGGCGGGCGTATCGAGTAGTCCCCAGGGATCGGTGGTCGTGATGTCGTGAATCGTTAAGGTCTGACTGACCTGGCCTACTCGCTTCTCGCGGACCCAGCGATCGTGCTGGCTGAGCGCCGGGTCGAACGGGGTAAGGCCGAAGCGGTCCGTGACCAGCGCTAGGCCTACCGCTCTTCCTGAGCCGATGATGGGCTGCACTGCATCAAAAAGCTGCAACTCGGCCGACCGCCCATAGCCGGGGAACACGAAGCGATCGAGCGCAGAGTCAAAGACGAGCGAGCCGTTGCCATAAGCGAATCGCGACCCCGCCAGAGTACCGCCGAGGTGGTCGGCTCCCGTGACCGTCACGCCCGTGACGACATTCTCCGGAAACGCCAGCGCATTGTCGGTGTGCTGTTTGGCCGATGTGTAGGAGAGCTGCGTCACGGCGCCATAGCCATTGTCAAACCGGGTGAGTCGACCCGCCTCGGGTCGTCCCGGGTCCTGACCATCGACACCGACAAGTTGGGAAACCCAGAAGACTGTGCCGTTTTCTGTGCCGTTTTTGGTTGAGCCGATGGTCAGCACGTCCGGCCGTCCGTCACCGTCGATATCGAAGAGCCCATCATCGGTTGAGGATGCGGATCCGTCGCACGTTTCGGTTTGATCCGACCAGCGGAAGCCGATTTGCGAGGACTTTATGGGGACAGGTCCGACGAAACCCGTTCCGGTGCCGATCCAGACCGCCGGCGCACTAGGCCCATCAACGGTCGGTGCCAGTGCGTCGTAGTAGTCCGGGAGCCCGTCTCCCGACAGATCGCGCAGTCCATTAAGCTGGTGGGATGTTGGCTTGCCCTGCTGTCCTGACTTGCAGACCTGTGGCTCGTCGTTGATGGTCAGCGCCATCGGCCCTGGAAGCGTGATGAAGGCGTTCGAGAATGCGGCGCCAGTTCCGAGGTAAGCCGTATTTCCAACGATGCGATCTACCAATCCATCGCCGTTGACGTCGGCGAAGCCGGAAAACTGGTACTGCGGGGTGTAGGGCTGACCGCCATAGAAATATTGGCAAGGTCCAGTGCAGGACCATTGAGCGACCCCCATGTTGGTGCCGGGCGCGGACAAGCTGACGTAGTTCGAAAACACGTTCTGGTCGACGTCAAACCGTATGCCCGCGACGTTATACGCAACCTTGATGTCATTAGCGTTAGCGCAATCTTGAGGCGCCTTATTGCATGGCTGCCGACCATTGACCGCCCATTGATTATTCTGCTGTTGTGGCCCGAATTCAACCCATTCACCGACGATTCCGGTGTCGGTGTTTGGCACACCATGCTGCGATGGCGGTGAGGCGTACCAGTCGACTGGGCTGGAATCAAATACGAAGTCCGGGTATCCGTCACCATTGACGTCGATGAGATCCCATTCGACGGAGGTCTGTTCCGGGCCCCTATTCGTTGGATGATTTGGTTGCCCTGGCACGCAGCTTGGTTTGCAAAACCGGCCGGGTACCAGAGCCATTGAGCGCCGTCCCATCTCCAGCAGGTAGCCTCCCACAGAGAGGTGCCGGTCGAACGACGAGACAGCGGTAAGTACGGGCCATCAAGATGGTGGCCAAAAGCGTTTAGGTAGTTTTCGAGTTCGAGCACGGAAAATGACCGGCGCACCCAAGTGACGCCTCCATTTGGCCCCGGTGTATTCAGATACACCACCCAATGATTGGGTTCTTCGGCGGCGTCGACGATGTCGATGCGTCCGTCGCCATTCACGTCGATGGCTTCTCGCCAGATATCGGTCGTATTACGATTGCCTGTGTACTTATATCGAGTGTATGTCGAAGTCTGTGTCGAGACGGCCCCCTTTGAGAAGGTCGCATCGGACAGAGGAACGATCGCTTGCGCCGTGGCCCCGATGGTCGTTGAGCCGTTGGCCGCGAATTGGTTGTATGCCACCCAGAGCTGATTGTTCTTCTTAAATATCAAGTCCGGGCGGCCATCACCGGTGACATCGGTCAGGCTCTGCCACATGGCGTAGCCTACATCAGAGGAAGACCCTGGGTTCGTGACGGAGGCATCAGCCTTCGTGTCGCTTATCCGGGCGTCGGAGCCAACAACCCCCGGAATTGGGACGGTCATTGTCAGGGCGTAATTGAGAGCGCCACCGTCCGTTGCACTGCCATATTCGTAGTTGCCGATCGGTACGGTCGTATTCGCTTCGGCGGTGCCCTGGCGGCCCGACATCCGCACGCCCTGCAGTCGCGGTAGCTTCGTATCTGCGTCGGCGCCGTACTGCAGGATGTAAGTTCGAAGGGACTGAAATGGATCCCGGCACTGGATGCGACTCTTGACGTCTACGCCGGTCAGCCTTGTTTGACGAACGACCACGGTATTGCCGAGGATCGACATGGACAGCAGCGCAGGCGCCGACGGCGGTGCAGCAAGGGGCCCCTTCGTCGTCAGCGTGTGCGGTTGATACGAGAGCGTAATCTCGTTCTTTGGACAGCCCGGCGGCTCGAGCCGCCCAATCGGGGGAAGAAAGTTATAGTCGATCTGCGTCAGGTCGATGCTCAGACCCCACGCAGCTCCGTTGTTGATCGGTACAGCATTTTGTATTGCATATGTGAGCGTGAGACTCGAGCCGCCCGCGCCTGAGATAGATGACAACAGCCATAGACCTGTCCCACTGAGCGAAGGTGGTTGGTCAAATGAATAGGTTCTTCCGCTTCCGTCATAAGCGAGCCACGTATTTCCGTTCTGCCGAACCACGAGCTCCAATGTTCCGGAGCGGGCGACCCAGGTATCACCATTGGAAACCAGATCCATTTGCCGCCCGAGCAGCGATATTGTGGTGCGCTCCCTCGGGCTCGGCGGTGCGCCCGGCGCTGATACGGGGCGGCGGTACGCGAACGTACTATCGTGCCGCAGGAAGGAGAGGGGAACGTCCCAACCAGATCCTGCTGCGCCCACCCCTTTTGCTGTGTAGGAGATCTCCAGTGGAATGGGCAGACCGCCGCGCGCCTTGGGCAGGTCGAGCGGCACCGACGTAGAGAACGTCCCAGTTTCATTAGCGAAGGTTCCGCCGTAACCCGTGTCGCTGGAGCGCCCCGCGTAATGCTGCCCGGTCGGGGCGAGCTGCGCGAGCGCAGGTTGCGGAAGGAGCGCTAAAATCAACGCGGACAGAAGGCAGGCCCTGAGTTCAAACACGGCATTCCTCCGAGTTCGGGGCGGAGCGGCCCTTGCTAGTTAAGGCCCGATGCCGGACGCGTCGGATGCAAAGCGGTTGGCAAGCCATG
>Ga0306922_10008147_pt1 | contig 10161 bp, 6 predicted proteins | sample sta12Cox44000082_FD_203758 | JGI IMG/M metagenome (GOLD analysis project Ga0306922, IMG submission 203758) | Lab enrichment of tropical soil microbial communities from Luquillo Experimental Forest, Puerto Rico - statoxic.12C.oxic.44.000.082 (v2)... | ecosystem: Environmental > Terrestrial > Soil...
GCCTCGAAGCGGCGATCCGCAGGGAGATCGCACCCGTCGTCGAAGTGGAGACCCATATCGAGCCGCTGCAGATGCAAGGCTCGGCCGGCCGCGATGCCGCCGCCGCCGACACCGCCGAAGTCGGCCGCGCCCTCGCCGAACTCGCGGCCGCAACCGGGACGCTGCGCAATGTGCACGACGTGCGCATGCGCGACACCGACGAAGGACGGACGGTGGTGTTCCACTGCAATGTCGATCCCGCCCGCACCGTCAGCGAGGTCCACGAACTCGTCGATGAACTGGAGCGTGGGCTGCGCCGCCGGTTTCCCGCCGTCAAGCGCGTCATCGGCCACGCCGAGCCTCGGGTGTGAGCGGCTTGCCTACGGCGGATGGAGACCGGGGTGGGGAGTCAATTTCTGCAAAACAACCCCATGCAAAGTAGAATTCCTATCCGCCGCCGCGCCCCATGCGGTATGATTGAACCATACGCGTGGATCATGCAATGGTTCCTGACCGGCCAACACGGCAATCCCGGTTCGAGAACGCTTAGAACGCAGTGGAGGAGCGCATGCGAAATAATCTGGCATCAATCATGGTGTGTGCTGGCCTGGTCACGGCCGGCCTGGTTGGCGGGATCGAGAGAGCGCAGTCCCAACCCGCGCCGGCGCCCGCGCCGACCCCTCCGGCCGACACAGCAGCGCTGCGCGCCCAATACGAGAAGTGGCGGACCGAGTTCAAGACCTGGGGCAGGTGGGCCCCGGTGGGTCAGGAGTCCGTGGGCACGACGAACTTCATCACGCCGGAGAAGGTCGCAAGCGCAACAAAACTCGTGAAACACGGGATCGTGGTGTCGCTCGCGCACGCCGAGCCGCAGACGGTCGCCGCAGACGTCGGCGCGCCCGGCATCTTCCATCGTGTCACCAACGCCATCACCGATGGCGGCACGACCGACAACTACCAGGTGAGCTACCACGGCCAGACCGTCGCGCATATCGATACGTGGTGTCACTTCTTCGAGAACGGCCAGATGTACAACGGCGTTCCGGTGAAGGACAACGTGACGAACGAGAGCGGTTGCGTCAAAGGCAGCGTGATGAACTGGAGGGGCGGCGTCACCACGCGTGCCGTCCTCTACGACATCGCACAATTGAAGGGCGTCGACTGGGTCGACCCCACCGTGCCGATCACGCGAGCGGACCTCGAGGCGTGGGAAAAGAAGTCCGGCGTCAAGATCGGCCCCGGCGATATCCCGCTGCTCTACATCGGCCGATGGAAGCGACGCGCTGCGCTCGGTCCGTGGACGGGCCAGGTCGCAGGCTATTACCCCGACACGATACCGTGGATGCATGAGCGGTTGCCGGCCTTCATCGGCCACGACTTCAATATCGACTGGAATCCGAGGCCCGGCTGGGAAGGGATGCGCAACCCGATCCACGTCGCGGTGCTGAACTGGATGGGGATCAACATCGTGGAGTGCCTCGACCTCGAGGAACTGGCCGCCACGGCACGGCGGTTGAACCAGTACGAGTTCATGATCACATTCGCGCCGCTGCCGGTGGAAGGCGGCACCGGATCGCCGGTCAATCCGTTGGCGACTTTCTAGCGCGGACTGCGTCACGGGCGGGGGAGTTGAACTCCCCCGCCTGCGACCGGCTTTTGCCAGCCCACCAGATTGCATCGTCGAGCGAAGCTGCCCCGAGGTCGTTCCGCTGTCATAGCTGGCGGTCAGCGACACCGTCATCGGACGGATTTTCGTCTTATCGAGATTCGGCTCGCGCGCGGCCGCCACATCAAGGGTGATATGGCATCACGCCCCGCGACCGAATGCGGCCGCGGCGAAGAAAAGGCCCCGGGGCGAACCGGGGCCAGTTCCAGACGACTCAGGCCATCCCGGAAAGTCCGCGGCGACCTGACTGAATCTTCGTCTGTTCTAGGCGCGTGTCTATCAGGGAAAATACCTAGGTGAATCTGGGTGGACGAGATCAAGCACGACGGTTACCCGCTGATCCTGCGCCGCGATGGTAGCACGGTGGAACTCCGACAGCGCCGGCCTGCACTTTGTTCGGTCGCGTGGCGTTCCAGCAACACTCTGTCGACCGTCATTATGGTATTCAGTGGCGGCTCACCCGACTACGGGTTTGGAGCAGTTCCGGGAGGCCTCCATGCGCTTGCCAACTCTATCGCTTTTGCTGATTTCTGCGGTGCTGTGCGGCGAAATGCAGGCTGCCTCGGCGCAATCGCCGACTTCCTATCCCTGGTGTTCGCGCGGCGGTGACGGGGATAACTACAATAATTGTTACTTCGCAAGCAAAGAGCAATGCCAGGGGACGACTTTCGGAGTTGCCGCCTACTGCTTCGCAAACCCATATTATCGGCGGTCACAGGCCAGCGACGAGGCGGTGAACACTCTCCGTCGCCCGGGTGGCGAGCGGTACCAGCTTCCCGGAGAACCAGGCCGGCGGGTAGGCGCACTTCCATCCCGGGTGGTTCAAGCAAAACAGTCTACCTCGACCGGAGAACGCAGCCCCGGCAGCCGCCCTGATGCTGCCGCGGCGGGAACGCAAGTGCCGCAACAGGAAACGCAGCCTCTGGTGGATGTCATCACGGCCGGCGTCGCGCGAGTGGTTTCTGCCATCCCTGAGACGGCGGCGAATATGGGCATCGACCTCCCGCGGCCCTGATGTTTCCGGGGCTATCGTCGCCCAACTAGCCACTTCGCTCGCGTTCGCTCGCGCGCTCAATGAGCCTTTGAATTGAATGCGACCGGCGACAGCGCCCGTACGTCGCGCTTGGTCACCATGTTGGCGGTCGCGGCCGCGAATTTCTTGAAATGATCGGTGGCGCGATGGGCGTTGAGCGCGGCCTCGTTGTCATAGACCTCGAAAAGGAACACGTGGTTCGGGTCCTTGGCGAGAACGGTGATGTTGAACTCGCGGCATCCCGGCTCCTTCACCGAGGCAGCGCCGTTCTCCTTGACGAACTCGAGAAACTTCGCGGTGTCGGCCGGGTTGATGTCGAGGTCGACCGCGTTGATGTAGGCGCCGCCGGCCTGGGCAGCGGCTTCGCGGCCGGGCAATTGCAGCAGCGCGGCACTGGCGAGCAGCAGCGCTGCGGCGGCAGCGGACAGGTAAACCGATTTCCTCATGTGAATTCCTCCATTGGCCGAGCCGTGGTTGACCGGAAGCGCTGGTCAGCCTCCATCGCAGCGCGGCGCCGATAGCGCCAGCTTGGATGGAATCTACCCGAGGGGCCCAGCCCTGCCACCCCACCACGCGGACGAGGCAGGGCGGCCGGTCGACCACAACGCCGAAAATGAGTAGATTGCAGGCGAGATTTGACCGCGAGGCATCGAGACATGAGACATTGCAGCTTCATCGGCGCCGCATTGCTCGTCGTCGCCTGCGCCGCCGGCCCTGCCGCCGACGCCCAGACCTATCCTACGCGCCCCATCACCATGGTGGTGCCGTTCGCGGCTGGAGGGCCGACCGATGCCATCACGCGGATCGTCGCCGAGCGCATGCGGACCTCGCTCGGCCAGACCGTCATCATCGAGAACGTGACGGGAGCGGACGGCAGCATCGGCGTCGGGCGGGTCGCGCGTGCCACACCCGACGGCTACACGCTCAGCATCGGGCAATGGAGCACCCACGTGCTCAATGGCGCCGCCTACACGCTCGCATACGATCTGTTGAAGGACTTCGAGCCGGTCGCGCTGATCGCGACCAATCCCGAAGTGATCGTCACCAACACCGCGATTCCCGCGAAGAACCTCGCGGAATTGATCGCCTGGCTCAAGCCGAACCAGGGCAAGGTGTCGGTGGGGATGGCTTCGATGTCTCACCGCGTCGCCGCGGTCTATTTCCAGAACACCACCGGCGCCCGCTTCGTGTTCGTGCCGTATCGCGGGGCCGGACCGGCGATGCAGGATCTCGTCGCCCGCCAGATCGACATGATGTTCGACCAGGCCGCCAATTCCCTGCCGCAGCTGCGCAACCGTACCATCAAGGCCTATGCCGTCACCGCCCGGGAGCGGCTCGCCTCGGCGCCGGACATTCCGACCGTCGACGAAGCCGGGCTGCCCGGATTCTACATCTCGGTATGGACGGCTCTCTGGGCGCCCGCGGGAACGCCCAAGGCCGCAATCTTGCGGCTGAATGCCGCCGTGGCCGAGGCCCTCGCCAATCCTGCGGTGCGAACGCGGCTCGCCGATCTCGGCCAGGACATCCCGCGGCTCGACCAACAGACCCCGGCCGCCCTCGGCGCGCTCCAAAAGGCGGAGATCGAGAAGTGGTGGCCGATCATCAAGGCGGCGCACATAGGGCCGGAATGAGCGGCGGGCATCTCGGTTGGGCAACTGTCATCCGGCACGGCGCCTCTGCTGCCTCGCCCCGCTTGCGGGGCGGGAGTCGGTAGCCCGGGCGAGCGAAGCGAACCCGGGGACACCCGCATTTTTATGCGGGCTGCGAGGGACGGCGTCTCCTGCGGATGAGCGGGCGCGGTGAGATCGGCACACTCTCGAACGCTCGGACTCGTGGGAAGGCCCCCTCACCCGGCGCGCAAGAGCGCGCGACCTCTCCCCGCGAGCGGGGAGAGATTCCCATCAGCATCGTGATGCGTGCGTCCAACATTGAAGAAAAAGGGAGAGGGAATTCCGAGCCCACCGCACGGCCCTATGAAATTGCCGGCGAACCGCTTAGATCATGGCGAGTTTTTCCATTGATCCCGGTGTGAAGAGCATGCGCACAGAACAGGCTGTTCCCGTCCGCCTCGTCGACTACCGTCCGCCGGACTGGCTGGTGGAAACGGTCGCGCTCGACGTGTCTCTCGATCCGACCAGAACGCGGGTGCGCGCGCGGCTCAAGCTCAAACCCAATCCGCAGGCCGCGGCGCCGGCCGCGGTGGTGCTCGACGGCGACGAGTTGGTGCTGCGCGCGGTGACGCTCGACGGCGAGGCGCTGGCCGCCGACGCATATGTGGCGACCCCCGACCGCCTCACCATCCTGCAGCCGCCGAACCGGCCCTTCGTGCTCGAAACCGAGACCGAGCTCGATCCGACCGCCAACACCAAGCTGATGGGCCTCTACCGCTCGGGCAAGGCCTATACGACCCAGTGCGAGGCGGAAGGGTTTCGCCGCATCACCTATTTTCCCGACCGGCCCGACGTGATGGCGGTGTTCACCACGCGCATCGAAGCCGACAAGGCCGAGGCGCCGGTGCTGTTGGCGAACGGCAATCTGGCCGATGCCGGCGATGTCCTCGGCACTACGCGCCACTACGCGGTGTGGCACGATCCGTTCCCCAAGCCGAGCTATCTGTTCGCGCTGGTGGGCGGCGCCTTGGGGGTGATCGAGGACTCCTTCACCACCATGTCCGGCCGCAAGGTCGCCCTCAAGATCTTCGTCGAGCCCGGCAAGGAGAGCCGCGCCGACTATGCGATGGGTGCGCTAAAACGCGCGATGCGTTGGGACGAGCAGGCGTTCGGGCGCGAATACGATCTCGACATCTTCATGATCGTCGCGGTGTCCTACTTCAACATGGGGGCGATGGAGAACAAGGGCCTCAACATCTTCAACGACAAGAACGTGCTGGCGTCCCAGGAGACAGCGACCGACGCCGATTTCAACAGCGTCGAGGCGATCATCGCCCACGAATATTTCCACAACTGGACCGGCAACCGGATCACCTGCCGCGACTGGTTCCAGCTCTGCCTCAAGGAGGGCCTGACCGTCTTTCGCGACCAGGAATTCTCCTCCGACATCCGCTCGCGGCCAGTCAAGCGCATCGCCGACGTGCGGGCGCTGCGCGGCCACCAGTTCGTCGAGGATGCCGGCCCGCTCGCCCATCCGGTGCGGCCCGAGGCCTATCGCGAGATCAGCAATTTCTACACCGCGACCATCTACGAGAAGGGCGCCGAGGTGGTGCGGATGCTCAAGACCCTGCTCGGGCCGGCCAAGTTCCGCGCCGGCATGGACCTGTATTTCGAGCGCCACGACGGCCGTGCGGCGACCGTCGACGAGTTCGTCGCCTGCTTCGCCGACGCCGCCGATTACGACCTCACTCAGTTCATGCGCTGGTACCGCCAAGCCGGTACGCCGGAACTCGCGGTAGAGGCCAATTACGATGCCGGCGCCAAGACCTGCACGCTGGAGATCACCCAGATGCTGCCGCCGACGCCGGGGCAGCCGGTAAAGGAGCCCATGGTCATTCCGCTGGCGATCGGGTTCCTCGGCCCCGACGGCCGCGACCGCCCGGTGACGCTCGCCGGCGGCCCGACACTGGAGCGCGGCGTGGTCACGCTGACGCAGGCGAAGCAGACCTTCGTGTTCACCGGCCTCGACGAGCGTCCGGTGATGTCGCTCAATCGCGGATATTCGGCGCCGGTCAAGCTGACGGCGAATCTGCGCGACGGCGATCTCGCCTTCCTCGCCGCCCATGACAGCGACAGCTTCAACCGCTGGCAGGCGGTGCAGACGCTGGCGACCGCCCTCCTGATCGAGAACGTCGCCGCCCATCGCGGCGGCGCCCCCAAGCGCGGCGCCGACGAATTGATCGTCGCGCTGGCGGCGATCATCGGCGATCACGGCCTCGATCCCGCCTATGTCGCCCAGGCGATGGCGATGCCTACCGAAGGCGACATCGCCCGCGAGATCGGGACCGATGTCGATCCCGACGCCATCTTCGCCGCGCGCCGCGAATTGCGCGCCGCCGTCGGCCGCGCGCTGGGCAGCGCGCTCGAAGCCGCCTATGTACGCATGACCGATAAGGGCCCCTATAGCCCCGATGCGGCGAGCGCCGGCCGCCGTTCGCTCAAGAACCTCGCGCTCGATCTCGCCGCCGCCGGCGATCCCGGCGCCGGGGTCGCACGCGCCGCAAAGCAGTACCGCGACGCCGACAACATGACCGACCGCATGGCGTCGCTCGGCGTCCTCTCGCTGTACGCCGGGCCGGAACGCCAGGAGGCGCTCGACGATTTCTATCGCCGCTACGACGGCGATGCCCTGGTCATCGACAAATGGTTCGCGCTCCAGGCGGTAATCCCCGAGCCGGAAACGCTCGACCGCGTGCGCGCGCTGACCGCCCATCCCGCCTTCTCGCTCGCCAACCCCAACCGCGTCCGCGCCCTGGTCGGCAATTTTGTGCAAGCCAACCAGACCCAGTTCAACCGCGCCGACGGCGCCGGCTACGCCTTCCACGCCGACACAATGATCGCGCTCGATGCCATCAATCCGCAGGTCGCGGCGCGGCTGATGACCGCGTTCCGCAGCTGGCGCGCGCTCGAACCGGTGCGCCGCGGCCATGCCGAGGAAGCGCTCAAGCGCGTCGCCGCTGCGCCCAACCTGTCGCGCGACGTGAACGACATCGTGGCGCGCTCGCTGGGCACCGGGTAGCGGGCAACAGAGCGCGCTCCTCAGGACGAGGTTGATCGGGGATCGCCGAACGACGTTCCCCCACTGAGAGGTACTCGCATCCGTCATCGGGACGTTTGCATCCCCACGCCGCTTGCCGGAGAGGGCGAAACCGCGCCGTGCGAAATCCTGTCAAGGCCCTTGTAAGGACTCGAAAAAGTCGGCCCGCCCGCCTTCAAAACCGGCGTGGAATCGGGACTTCTCACCTTCGCTCGCGCCCGAGAATTATTTTACCTCCAGGGTTCCCGGACTCTCGACAACGTATGGCGATTCGATTCTTATACTGGTGATTCGGGGTGTGATGGGGGACATCCCAACCCGACAGCACTGGCCTCGGGGGCACTGCGATGGCGCCGGCTCAAGTTGCGCGCGCGTCGACGAATACGGATTCGATCAAGGGCCTGGCTCAATCGCTCGCTAAGCCGGCCTACCGGCGTCTGCTCGTTGCCGAGCCCGCTTTGCGCCGTGCGGTTCCGCTGCTGATCATCACGTTTCTCCTCACCATGGCGGTCGCCACCACGGTGCAGGTTCTCGATCATCGGCGCGAGGCCTCCGCGGGCGCCGTCGACGAGATCGAGCTGTTCGCCGATTACCTCGCGAGCCGACTCGACGGCGAGGCGGCAAAGCCGAAGAACCTTCGCCGCAGCCCGCAGGAGATCGTGGTCCAGGCGATCGAGCGCCGGGGCGGCGGCGACCGCACCGTCCTCGTCTCGGACGCCGGCGGCAACGTCGTCGTCGCCGAGCCGACGCACGGCGCGGTCGGACATCCGCTCCTCGACGTGCTCGGTCCCGACCAGCCCCTCACGACCTTCGGCGCCACCGCCGGCGCGCTGGAGACGCCGCTGTCCGACGGCACCAGGGCGATCGTGACGGTGCGTAACCTGCGCGCCCCGACCGGCCAGGTCGCGGTCATCGATGCGAAGCCGCAGGCCATTTCGATGTGGCGTTCCGACACCGCATTGGCGGTGACGCTCTCCACCACCACCGGCTTCGTCGTCCTCATCCTCGGCTTCGCCTTCCACTGGCAATCGACGAGGGCGCGTGAAGCCGACCTCATCCACGAGACGGTGCGCCGGCGCGTCGACACCGCGCTCAACCGCGGCCGCTGCGGCTTGTGGGACTGGGATCTCGCGCGCGGCCGGGTGTTCTGGTCGCATTCGATGTTCGCGATCCTCGGACAGGAGCCGCGCGACAAGCTGCTCGACTTCGGCGAGCTCAACGCGCTCGTGCACCAAGACGATGTCTCGCTCTACGAGCTCGCGACCCAGATCGCCGAAGGCAAGACCCAGTCGATCGACCGCGCCTTCCGCATGCGGCACGCCGCCGGCCACTGGGTCTGGCTGCGGGCGCGCTGCGAGATCACGCGCCACCCCGACGACACCGGGACCCATCTGCTCGGCATCGCCGTCGACGTGACCGAGCAGAAGGCGATGGCGGAGCAGACCGTGGCAGCGGACGTGCGGCTGCGCGACGCCATCGAGACCATCCCCGAAGCCTTCGTGTTGTGGGACGCCGACAACCGGCTGGTGCTGTGCAATTCGAACTTCCAGGCGCTCCACAACCTGCCCGACGAGGCGATCGCCGCCGGGATGCCCTATGACGAGATCGTCGCCGCCGGGCGCAAGCCGCAGGTCCGCAGCCAGTCGGCCGACGAGCATGCGGGGGGCGAGATCGCGAGCGATCCCGGTGCGCGCACCTTCGAGGCCCAGCTCGACGACGGACGCTGGCTGCATATCAGCGAGCGGCGCACAAAGGACGGCGGCTATGTTTCGGTCGGCACCGACATCACCACCATCAAGCGCCACGAGGCCCGGCTGATCGAGGGCGAGCAGCGCCTGATCGCGACCATCGCCGACCTGCGCAAGTCCCAGCAGGCGCTGGAAATCCAGGCCCAGCAGCTCGCCGACCTCGCCGAGAAATACGGCGAGGAGAAGAATCGCGCCGAGGAGGCCAACCAGGCCAAGTCGAAATTCCTCGCCAATATGAGCCACGAGCTGCGCACGCCGCTCAACGCCATCATCGGCTTTTCGGAGATCATGGAAGCCGGCATGTTCGGCCCGCTGGGCGCCGCCAAATACGACGAATACTGCCGCGACATCAGGCGCAGCGGCCAGTTCCTTCTGGAGGTGATCAACGACGTGCTCGACATGTCGAAGATCGAAGCCGGGCGCATCAAGCTCGATTTCGAGGATGTCGAGATCGAGCAGGTCCTCGCCGATGCGGTGCGCGTCGTCTCCGGCCGCGCCCAGGCAAAGCGGCTGGCGCTCGTCTGCGATCTCGCGCCCGGCATAAGGCTGCGGGCTGACAAGCGGGCCATCAAACAGATCGCGCTGAACCTGTTGTCGAATGCGGTGAAGTTCACCCCCGAAGGCGGCCGCGTGCGGGTCCGCACCCGCGCCTCGCGAAGCTCTGTCGCCCTGGTGTTCGAGGACACCGGCGTCGGCATCCCGAAGCCGGCGTTGAAGAAGCTCGGCCGCCCGTTCGAGCAGGTGGAGAGCCTGCTCACCAAGACGCACCAGGGCTCCGGCCTCGGCCTCGCCATCGCCAAATCGCTGACCGAACTGCACGGCGGCGCCATGCGCATCCGCTCGACGCTCGACAAGGGCACCACGGTAGTGCTGCGGTTTCCGGTGGCGACGTAGCCCCGGATTGAGCGGCGGCGAAATCCGGGAGCGGCGGCGCCCACAAATAACAAACACCCGGATTTCCTTGTTCAATCCACCTCGCTCACACGACCCCGCCGAGGGTGGTGACGAACCTCGTGCCACGCGCTCCT
>Ga0306922_10008149_pt1 | contig 10160 bp, 15 predicted proteins | sample sta12Cox44000082_FD_203758 | JGI IMG/M metagenome (GOLD analysis project Ga0306922, IMG submission 203758) | Lab enrichment of tropical soil microbial communities from Luquillo Experimental Forest, Puerto Rico - statoxic.12C.oxic.44.000.082 (v2)... | ecosystem: Environmental > Terrestrial >...
GGCTCGCGAGCGTTTTCACATCGGTCGTTGGAAGTTGGCAAACAAAATTTTCATACAAACAGCAACCAAGCGGAAAACACAAACGAGCTTTCATCATGACAATACGGAAGATGCCTTAGCCGGCCTATCTATTCCCTCGCGCCCCTTGGGCAGTTTTTACTACCTAGCCGCTCGACTGAAAAAACGCATCCTGCAAAGCGTATCAAGATCGCGTAGATAATAGAGCGCGAAACAGGCGCCGAGCATCGGCCATGCGGCGAAGAAAAGGATATTCGACCCTTCGAACGGATGGAAATACTGTCGGAACGACGAGAGCGTTGAGATCGCGTGAAGCAACAACACCAGCCCGTAAGTCAATCGCGGCGCGAACCCGATGACGAAGCCGACTAAGATTACAAGTTCTACAATGCCAATCGCATAAATGGCAGTCGGACCAATCCCGCGCAGGAAATAGAAATGCTCGTAAACCGACGCGGCATGCGCGGGGCGAACGAATTTGTCGATCGTCCAAACGAGCATCACGGCAAAAACGGTGACGCGCAAAACCAGCAGCGCCACGCCGACACGATTGTGATCATGCATCTGCTAAGTAAACCTACAGTGCATCACTTCGCTCTCTGTTCGGCGCGCTTGAAATACTTGTCAATGAGCGCGTCGAGCGAAAACGTCCCCGGGCCAAAGACGAACACGACAACCACCGCGAACAGAAACAAAAACTCATCTGCGGTCACGAACTTATCCGAATTGCTAAAGATTACGCGGACACGATCAATATCCGCAGTGAGATACGCGAATGTGAGCAGAAACATGAGCGGGATGGAAATGAGACGCGAGGCCAGCCCGATCAGCAGGAGCAACCCGCCGAAAACCTCAGTCGTGCCGGCTAGCATCGCTTGCGCGTGCGGGAAAGGAATGCCAAGGCTCTCAAAGAATTCGGTTACTTTCGGCAGGTTCATTAACTTGCCTCTGCCAGTCTGAAAAAACTGCCAGCCCCAGTAGAGCCGAACGAGGAGTAGAACGGGAGATTGCAGCAGGGTCCCGAACGCGATCACGCCACGATAAAACTTTTGGGCAAATGCGATCATTTTTTGAATCGACAAAACCAGCCAAGCGAAGACCAATCATCGAACCATTCTTTAATTCGCGCGGCCCAATCCACATTTTTGCGCGCGGACTTTGCGATCGCATTCGTACACGCTTTCTCCACGGTTGCTCCACGCCGCAACCCCCGGAGAATAGCGAACGCCTCAGGTTCGAGTCGCTTGTAATAAAGAGCGTTATCGTAACGGTGGACTGCCACGTGAATGTGTTCGCGTCTGGGGAGACGCACTTTGCGCCGACGCTCTTTCGCCTGCGGCATCGAATCGAAAGTGTTGCTCGCTTCGTCGCGGAGCACATCAGCGTCGCGTTTCTGCACGGCGATGAAAAACTTATCGACAACGTAATTTAACTCGAGCAGCGATAAGTAGGGCTGCAAACCGAGGCGTAATTTGGAGCGAGGCGTGTCCAGAATTTCGTCCGTGGTGATCGGGCGCAGTGCCGCGTCGTCGAACGCGACCACCTGAGCCCACTCGAAATGAGTCATGTCGAGCGCCATCTCTTTATGCGGGGCGATCCACTCTGGTTTCTCACGCAGAAATTTTTCAAGGCGCTGCCCAAGGTTGCGTAGGGTAAACGAGACGGACGGATATTTCGCCAGATAGGCCGTGGCGAGTTCCATAAACTTCTTTTCACCGACGATGGCGCGCAGGCCGGGGTAATCGTCGTAGAGACAATCGAGGACGCGAAACCAATAAACGCGGTTGTAAATTTCGAGCCGCTCGAACGCGCTCAGCCGATCATTAGGCTTAATGAAGCGATCGGACACTGCCGTCATGCTGCTGCCGTCGATCCAGCGCGGTTGCATTCGATCCTCAGCCGTCAACGGACGGAAAAGCGCAGAGGCCATCAACGTTTGCAGCTCTTTGAGCTGCGGACGTGAGTTGACTGTCATCGTTTTAGGCCGCCGCGGTTTCAAAATGTTTCTTGACAAATTTGTTGGCTTTGAGGGCCTCACGATGCACCTCGTCGAATGTCGGAATGCGATCGTCCCATTCCAGCAGCGTAGCGGTTTTTCCGATGAGCTTGATGGCGTGCGCATACATCCTCCAGACCGGATCGAGCACTGGGTGATCGTGGGTATCGAGAATGTATTTCTCAAACTTCGAGTGCCCGGCGATGTGAATCTGTCCGACGCGATGATGCGGAACGTTGTTTAGATACTCGTAAGGATCGAAGTTGTGGTTCTTGGATGAGACATAAATGTTGTTCACGTCGAGCAGGATTCCGCAGTCGGCCAGCTCGGTAACCTCGGATAGGAATTCCCACTCCGTCATTTCGGAGGCGTGGAACTCGGCATAGCTACTCACGTTTTCCACGCAGATCGGCACTTCCAGAAAATCGCGCGCCCCGCGAATGTTAGCGGCCGTGGCGCGCGCGGCGGCAAAAGTGTAGGGCATGGGCAACAGGTCGTGGGTGTACCGACCGTCCACACTCCCCCAACAAAGATGATCAGTCAGCCAGGGCGTGTTGGTGCGCTTGACCAGGCGCTTGAGTTTTTTCAAATGCTCGCGATTGAGCCGGTCGGCTGAGCCAAAATACATGGCCACGCCGTGCTGAACGACACGGTATTGCTCGAGGATTTGATCCAGCACTTCGAGCGGATGACCGCCGTCGACCATGAAATTTTCCGAAATGATTTCAAACCAATCGACTACCGGCTTGTTCGCCAGGATGTGCCGGTAGTGGGGAACGCGAAGACCAATACCAATCCCGTAGTTGGTGAAACCGTTGAAAGAATTTGCAGGCATGATGGAAAGTGTCCGGTTACGGCCGGAAGTCCGGAGAATAGAACTCCGGCTTCCAGCGTCTGTCTGTCGCGCGAAACGCGCGCTATGTTGTTCTTAGCTGGGGCTCGGAGCTGGCTTGCTGCCATCAGTCGCGCAGCCGCCTTTGCCTTTGCAGGAGTTCTTCCCTTTGCAGCCGTTGTCGCTGGTCTTACAGCCACCCTTGCCCTTACAGGAGTTCTGCCCTTTACAGGAATGAACGTCCTTCTTACTTCCCATTTGGCTAAGCGAGACGCCAGCTTTGTTGGACACGTTGACAGCGTGAGCCTGCACAGCGAACGAACCGCTCATTAAGCCGGCCACCGCGGCGCCGGCCAGGATTGTTTTCGATGTCATGTTTTCTCTTTCTGTTTTGGTTTCGTTACCCAAGGCCAGAGAATTCCGCGAATCTATCGAGGCTGGCCTGAGTAGGATCCTTTTGCTCCATTAGAAGTCTGGCGAGACTGAATATTCCCAAACGAAAATTCATGCTTTGGAAACGCACCCCCGTTGAGGTGGCAATAAACCGAAGCAGGACAGTGCGGTGTGGGCGAGTGTTGTGAATCTACCTGTGTTTCCAGTTCTCTGAATCATCAGAATCGCCAAGTGAAAGACCGAGCCTACTGGGATGGCCCAGGACACTCTTTGTTCCTTTTAGTGTCCAACTTTCGAGCGGAATAATCGATGGCGTTCGCCACTCAGATTTCACAGTGCACTACCTGTAATGAAAAGCGGAGTCATTGAAAAAATCGGAACCTTCGGCGCGTTACTTGCAGCGGCGGCTTGTCCTGCCTGTTTCCCGCTGGTTGCCGTCGCGGGGACAGCGGTCGGGCTTGGAATTTTTCAACCCTTCGAAGGCTGGGTGTTCATCGTGTTTCAACTCCTCGTGATGATTGCGATGCTCGGGACCATTCTGTCGTTTTTGTGCAATCGCCGCTTCTTTCCGCTGATTATTGGGCTCGCTGGCCCCGCGCTGATTTTCGTTTCGCTCTATGTCCGATTTAGTCAACTCTTGCTCTACGTTGGGCTTTTTGACCTGGTTATAGCTTCGGTTTTGAATTTTCTTGTTAACCGCCAATGCGCGTGATGCTGACGAAGTCCGTCATTACCTGCCCACACTGTGGGTTCGCCAAAGAAGAGACAATGCCGACCGATGCCTGCCAGTTCTTCTACCAGTGCACGAACTGCAAAGTCGTTTTGAAGCCGAAGCTTGGTGATTGCTGTGTCTTTTGCTCGTACGGCTCCGTAAAATGCCCGCCGAGACAATCGGAATAATCTCGTTGCCGGTTCATCACACTACAGTCTGCCAATGGAGGTAATCTTATGTCACACAAAAGGGATGCTTACACCGAATTGAAACAACAGATTCACGATGATCTTCGCGCGCAACACCCGGAATGGATCGAGCCTGACGGCGATTGTCCCACGTGCGACTCCTACGAATCGCGGCTGGCACAACTGCTCAGTCGAATGGCAGACCATATTCGGCCTCGAAGAAGACGAGCAAACATGAGCGCCACAATGCGATGAGACAAAGTTCGGCCGGTCTGGAGCAACCGGCTAAGCTACGCATTTGATCTTCTGTTGCGCAGCCTCGTGCATCCCACTGAAAGAGAGTAAGTGCGGGCTACAAACGTCACGTTCATCTAAAAGTGATCAAAGAGAAAAAGGGTGAAGGCGTTTACAATGTCGTGGTGATCGGCGCTGGCACGGCCGGTCTCGTGACATCGGCGGGAACGGCTGGACTGGGCGGGCGTGTGGCGCTGATCGAGCGCAACTTGATGGGCGATGATTGCCTTAACTTCGGCTGCGTGCCGTTCAACCTTAGCAATTACTTCTATGGTCTGACCGCGGTGCGATTCTGGTCATACGTCCTCGCGAGCTGGATTGGCATGATGCCGGGCACATTCCTCTACGTTTACATCGGAACGGCCGGGAAAGCCGCGGTGGCCGCGGCAGCCGAGGGCGAAGCGGTAAGACATGGCTGCCAATATTGGACGTTCATGGGCGTCGGTCTGACCGCTACGATCGTCGTGACAATTTGGGTGACGAAGATTGCGCGCAATGCGTTGCGTAAGACCCAAGCGGCGCCGTAGTATCGCGCGCTTTTCAGGAATAAAGCGGCTCGCTAAAGTTTCGCATCACTATGATCGAAGCCCATAGCAAGGAAACTATCGTTCGTCGGCGTTACGCGGCGGGAGCAAAAGAGCGCGCGGAGAAACTTTGTTGTCCCGTCGAGTATGAATCGGAGTATCTGAAAGTAATTCCTCAGGAAGTAATCGAGCGCGATTACGGTTGCGGCGATCCGTCGCGTTACTTGCGCGAAGGCGAAGTCGTTGTCGATCTCGGCAGCGGTACTGGAAAAATCTGTTTCATCGCCGCGCAGATCGTCGGGCCGAAAGGCAAGGTTATCGGCGTCGACATGACAGATGAGATGCTGGAGGTCGCGCGACGCAACGCGTCGATTGTGGCCGAGCGGCTCGGCTATGCCAACGTCGAGTTTCGCAGAGGTCGCATCCAGGATTTGGCGCTCGATCTCGAATTATTAGATCGACAGTTGAAAACAAACCCGATCACAGACGCAGCGACGTTCCTTGCCGCGGACGAACTTGCCGGGGAACTACGGGTCAAACAACCACTCGTTGCCAGCGATTCGGTGGACGTAGTCGTCTCCAACTGCGTGCTCAATTTGGTCGAGCCGAAATCGAAACGGCAACTCTTCGGCGAGATCTTCCGTGTGCTCAAGAAAGGCGGACGTGCAGTCATCTCTGACATTGTTAGCGATGAAGAGGTTCCCGAGGAAATGCAAATCGACCCTGAGCTCTGGAGCGGCTGCATTTCTGGGGCACTGACCGAAGAAGCTTTTCTGGCGGCATTTGAGCACGCCGGATTTTACGGAATTCAACTTCTCAAACGCGATGCAGAACCCTGGCGAACGGTAAACGGGATCGAGTTTCGTTCGGTCACCATGGAAGCGTTTAAGGGAAAACAGGGTGAATGTTTCGAGCGAAACCAAGCCGTGATTTATCGCGGGCCGTTCAAAGAAGTGCTCGATGACGACAATCACCGGATGGAACGGGGAAAACATTACGCCGTTTGTGACAAGACTTACAACCTCTACAAAAAAGCGCCCTATTGCGATTTCTTCGAGTTTGTCGACCCGATCGTTGATATCCCGCGCGAAGAAGCGAAGCCGTTCGATTGTTCGCGCACATCGCTGCGCCATCCGAAAGAAACCAAAGGCCAGGATTACAACGCGACCACCGAAGCAAACAGCATATGCTGCGATGGCGGGAGCTGTTGCTGATAGCAATGAAACAGCGCGTGCTTTTTATTTGCGTTCACAAGGGCGGTCGTAGCCAAATGGCCGAGACGTTACTCAATCAAACGAGCGGCAAGTTTTTCGTCGCTAAAAGCGCGGGGCTCGAGCCGGGCGATTTGAATCCGGCGGTGGTCGAGGCGCTGCGCGAAATCGGCCTCGATATTTCTGGGAAACGCACGCGCGGCGTCGATGAAGTGCTGCAGAGCGGCATGCGCTTTGATTACGTGATCACGGTCTGTGATGGAGCCAGCGTAGCCACATGTCCGCCGATTCTCGGCGCCGGCCAAAGATTGCATTGGAGTTTTCCTGATCCAGCCAGCTTCACCGGGACGCACGAAGAACGCCTCGCCCGCACGCGCCAACTGCGCGATGCAATTCAACGCCAGATCGACAATTGGTGCGCCGAGCATTGCACCACGGAGGCCGCATGATGTTCATTCTGCTTTTTCTCGCCACCTGTTTTCTCGCCTATACCAACGGCGCGAACGACAACTTCAAAGGCGTCGCGTCACTATACGGCAGCCGCACTTGCAATTATCGAACGGCGATCTCGTGGGCCACGATCACCACTTTTGCCGGATCGATCATGTCGATCTTTCTCGCGCAGACGCTGCTCAAGAAATTCAGCGGCAAAGGCATCGTTCCGGATCATTTTGCCGGTTCGGAGTATCTCTTGCTCGCTGTCGCAATCGGCGCAGGTGTCACAGTTACTCTCGCCACACTCACCGGTTTTCCGATCTCAACGACGCATGCCTTGACGGGCGCGATCATTGGCTGCGGTCTCGTGGCAGTGGGGTTGCACGTGAACCTTGCCGCGCTGGGCCAAGGCTTCATCTTACCGCTACTGCTCAGCCCCGTTCTGGCGATGGTGATCGCCGGCGTGCTTTACATCATCTTTCACGCGCTTCGAATCGCGACCGGGACCAGCAAGGAATGGTGTATCTGCGTGGGAACCGAGGAGCGCGTAGTGGCGATGCCGCAGCCTTCGTCGATGCTCGCGCTGCGCCACACCACATCGACCATCACTCTTTCGGTGGATGAACAAGAGAATTGCCGCGAACGTTACGCGGGATCATTTTTCGGGATCAGCCCGCAGCAGGTCGTGGACGCGGCGCATTTTCTCAGCGCGGGGACAGTCAGTTTCGCCCGCGGACTAAACGACACGCCGAAAATTGTAGCGTTGCTGCTTTTGTGGAAGATGCTCGACATCCGCTGGGGTTTCATCGCCGTCGCAACTGTCATGGCAGTGGGCGGGCTGCTTAACGCGCGCAAGGTCGCTGAGACGATGAGCAAGAAAATCACGACCATGAATCACGGCCAAGGCTTCACTGCAAATCTCACCACATCCATTCTCGTAGTGCTGGCTAGCATATTCGGACTTCCCGTTTCCACGACGCACGTCTCTGTCGGTTCGCTTTTCGGAATCGGCCTAACGGCCGGGCGAGCGAATCTGCGAATGATCAATGCGATCGTCCTTTCCTGGTTAATCACGCTGCCCTGCGCGGCGATTGTAGCCGGCGCGACCTACTGGCTCACGTTACGCGTGTGATGAACTGCTTTTCTGCTCGACTCAAAGCCGAAGGTCTGCAGCTCCGAAGAGCGCAGCCGGAAATTCTGCAGGTGAATGTAGGCAAGCTTTGTAATCTCACGTGCATCCATTGCCATGTGGATGCCGGGCCAAAGCGCAAGGAGATCATGACGCGCGAGACAGTTGATCGGATCGTCGATTGGTTGGCAAAGACGGATATTCCAACAGTTGATCTCACTGGTGGGGCGCCGGAAATGATTCCCGATTTTCGCTATTTCATCGAGCGCGTGAAAGAGCTAAAAGCGCCACGGCACGTGATCGATCGTTGCAACCTCACGATTTTACTCGAGAACGGTTACGAGGATCTCGCCGAGTTTTTCGCCGGTAAAAACGTGGAGATCATTGCTTCGATGCCGTGTTACTCACCGGAAAACGTCAACGTGCAACGTGGCGAAGGTGTTTTCGACGCTAGCATTAAAGCGCTGCAACTCCTGAATTCGTTAGGCTACGGCATCGATGTCGATCTCCCGTTGCACCTCGTTTACAATCCAGTCGGAGCGTTTTTGCCCCCGCCGCAAGCGAAGCTGGAGGCCGATTACAAGCGCGAACTAAGGAAGCATTTTGGCGTCTTGTTCAACAGTCTTTATACCATTACAAACCTGCCAATCGCCCGATTTGGTTCATTTTTGCGGCACAACAACAAGCTCGAAGAATACATGGAACTCCTGATCAAGAGCTTTAATCCCGCCACCGTCGGTGGTCTGATGTGCCACGACACCATCAGCGTTGGCTGGCGTGGCGAAGTCTACGATTGCGATTTCAATCAGCAGCTCGGAATGCAGTGGACCAACGGTAAGCCCCTTTTTTTATGGGAGGTCGATCCTGATAAAATCGAAAACCGCGAAGTCATGACCGGCGACCACTGCTTCGGTTGCACCGCTGGAGCTGGCTCCAGTTGCGGCGGTGCGATCACTTAGCAATCGGGGTCGTGCATCTAACCCGTATGCACCGCCAAGTGAACGCCAGACCGAAGCGGCAAGGAGGTCGGTTGTTTGATCACGTTCCCCGCATCATCGTAAACGCGAATCACGGCATCATGTGATCGGCTGCGATGCTGTGCGTAGCCGATGGCGTTGCTGATCGCGTTCGGCTCGCCATTATCACAGCTGCCCGACATGTCTGGGTCAATACTTGCTTGAACCAACGTCGAATCGAGTTCGATAGATTTCGCAGAAGTGATAAGCTGTGGTTCTTCTTGCGCCTCCAATCGCGGTTCCGGTGAAATGTAAAGAATAGTATGAGTTCTCTGCAGGAGAAACTAGAGCGGGCGGAGAGCGCCGCGCACATCTCCAGCAAACACATTGGAGTAACAATAGCGTTGATCGGCGTCCTGATCGCGTTTTGTGCAGCCATGGTCAGCTCAGAGCAGAATGAACTCACGCGCACGATGACCGAACAAACCCAAGCCAATTCTGATTTCAGCGGGGCGAGCACGAAATTTCGCATTGTCATGGACGAGCTAGAAAAACTCCGCAGTCAATCTTCGCCCGAAAGCACGGGTGCTGGACTGCTTCCGGAGCTAAGGAGGTTTTTGCGGCTCTCTGTCGACTACAGTCGGGAGCGCGACTTTGCCAAGACGTGGGTGGACACGTATCAACCAGCGATTGAAGCGCATTTCGACGCATCCGGCGGTTATGACAACGCCCAGCTTGTCGCGGAAATCGCACTTGTCGTCGCCTCGCTCGCGATCCTGCTTTCCAACCGATCTGTGTGGGTCCTCTCGATTCTCCTCGCTGTCGTTTGCATTGGCTTGCTGACATCGACATTCTTAAAAACGCGACGCAGTGTTTCCCGCGCAATCGGTAACATTCGACAAGCAGAAAGCGCGTATCAGCAACTCCGCAAAGCTCACCTAGCTGCGAATGAAGACGAACGCACCCTGCAAGAACTCGATCCCGGCGGAAAAATCCGTGCTGAGATCGAAAGAAATTCTCAAAAATCCGACAATTAGGAGGCGTTTCCAAAGGGCTCGAGACGCACCAGCACGCGAGCGATTCTTGATGAACTCGCTAAAAATGGCTTTCATATGCGGCAGCGCCGACATAGCTCAGTTGGTCCAGAGTGGCTGATTTGTAATTGCCTAACGAGTTTTTGCGCACTTTTTCGTGGTGTTGCGCAGCGTGTTTTTCAGATGCGAGCATGACAAGCCTGATTTGCGCCGCGTTGCGCAGACTTGCGCTGTTTTGCAGCAGAAAATTGTCAGACCGTAAAAGAGACCGTGAAAAATGAACGGGTCGCGCGCGCCCGCGCGGATTTCTTCTGCCTCAAAAGTTGTTCCGGCTCACGGGATCTTTTTGCCGATTCAGCGCTTTGACTGGATCGATCCCAGTTCGACGGAGCAGATCGGCGAACCGCGAATCGGAATGCAGCGGGCGAAACGACGAAT
>Ga0306922_10008150_pt1 | contig 10160 bp, 7 predicted proteins | sample sta12Cox44000082_FD_203758 | JGI IMG/M metagenome (GOLD analysis project Ga0306922, IMG submission 203758) | Lab enrichment of tropical soil microbial communities from Luquillo Experimental Forest, Puerto Rico - statoxic.12C.oxic.44.000.082 (v2)... | ecosystem: Environmental > Terrestrial > Soil...
CTGCTGCTTGTCGCCGGAGAAACTGCGGGCCACGAACGAAGCGCCGAGTGTCATGGCGAGCAGCACCGGGTCGATCGGCGGCTGGAAGTTGGTCTCACCCTTCTTCGCCTTGGTGCCGAGGTCCGCCGAAGCCGAGAACTGACCCTTGGTGAGCCCGTACACGCCGTTGTTCTCGACGATGTACAGCATGTTGAGATTGCGGCGGATCGCGTGGCAGAACTGTCCGAGACCGATCGAGAGCGTATCGCCATCTCCAGAGACGCCGATGTAGGCGAGCGAGCGGTTGGCGGCGTTCGCACCCATGGCGATCGCGGGCATGCGCCCGTGCACGGAGTTGAAGCCGTGGCCGCCGCTCACGAAATAGGCAGTGGTCTTCGATGAGCAGCCGATACCCGACAGCTTGACCAGGTTCTGCGGCTCGAGGTCGATTCCCCAGCTCGCCTCGACGATGGCGGCGGTGATCGAGTCGTGCCCGCAGCCGGCACAGAGCGTCGACAGCGCGCCCTCATAGTCGCGCCGGGTGAGACCGAGCGCGTTCTTCGGCAGTGAGGGATGGGCAACTTTGGGCTTGGCGATGAAGGTCATGTCGGCTCTCGTATATTTCAGCCATGCACGGCGCCGCGGGCGGCGGCGGACTTACCCGGCTGCAGCTCGGCGAGCACCCCATCGACGATGAAGTCTGATGAGATCGGCAGGCCGTTGTAGTGCAGCAGTGAGCGCAGCTTGGCTTTGTCCACTGCCGTCTCGAGGGTGAGCAGCGCGCGCAGCTGCGCATCACGGTTCTGCTCCACGACGAACAGCAGCTGGTGCGCCGCAAGGAACTTCTCCACGTCCTCGCTGAAGGGAAAGGCGCGCACGCGCATGTAGTCGAGCGCGATGCCGCGCTGCTTCAGCACATCGAGCGCCTCGCGGATCGCGCCGTCGCAGCTGCCCACCGACACCACGCCGAACGGCGAGTTGGCGCTGGCGTCGATCGCCGCGCGCGGCACCAGACGGCGCGCAGTGGCCCACTTCTTCACCAGCCGGTCGAGCACCACCTGGTAGTCGGCCGCGTCCTCGGTGTAGGCGCCGTACTGGGTATGGCCGGAGCCACGTGTGAAGTACGCCGCCTTCGGGTGCACCCCCGGCAGCGTGCGGTAGCCGATACCATCCCCGTCCTTGTCCAGGAAGCGGTAGAACTTCTCGAGCTTCAGCACCTCCTCCCTGCCGAGCATCTTGCCGCGATCGGGCCGGTAGCTGTCGTCCCATTTCAGGTCGCGGCACATCCAGTCGTTCATGCCGATATCGAGATCCGACAGGACCAGCACCGGGGTCTGCAGATGCTCGGCGAGGTCGAAGGCCTGCGCCGCCATGTAGAAGCACTCTTCCGGGTTAGCCGGGTACAGGCACACGTGCCGCGTGTCACCGTGCGAGGCGTAGGCGCAGAGCAGCAGGTCACCCTGCTGGGTGCGGGTCGGCATACCAGTGGAAGGACCGACCCGCTGGATGTCGAAGATCACCACCGGCACCTCGGCGTAGTAGGCGAGTCCGAGGAACTCGTTCATGAGCGAGATGCCCGGTCCCGAGGTCGCGGTGAAGGCGCGTGCGCCATTCCACATGGCACCGATCGCCATGCCGACCGCCGCCAGCTCATCCTCCGCCTGGATGAAAGCGAAATTGCGCCGGCCGGTCTGCGGATCGATGCGCATGCGGTCGGCGAACATCTTGAAAGCGTCCATGAGCGAGGTCGAGGGCGTGATCGGGTACCAGGCCGCCACCGTCGCGCCGGCGAACACGCAGCCGAGCGCCGCCGCGGTGTTGCCATCGATCATGATGTGGCCGGCGGTGTGCGCCATCTTGCTGACGTGCAGCGGCAGCGGGCACTGAAAGCTCGCGCGCGCATAGTCGTAGCCGAGCTGAATGGCCTTCATGTTGCTCTCGACCAGCTGCGGCTTTTTGGCGTAGGTCTCGCCGAGCAGCGCGCGGATCTGCGCCAGGTCCAGATCGAGCAGCGCAGCCAGCACGCCGGCGTAGCAGATGTTCTTCATCAGGATACGGGTGCGCACGCCGTCGAAGTTCTCGTTGCACAGGCGCGCCAACGGCACACCGAGCACGGTGATGTCCTCGCGCTTCAGCAGCGCGGGCCGGGGCCAGGTGGAGTCGTAGATGAGATAGCCGCCCGGCTCGACCTCCTTGACGTCACGCGCATAGGTCTCCGCGTTCATGGCCACCATGATGTCGACCCGGCCGGAGCGCGCGGCATAGCCCTGCTGGGTCACGCGGATCTCGTACCAGGTCGGCAAACCCTGGATGTTGGAGGGAAAGTAGTTCTTGCCCACCACCGGAATGCCGCTGCGGAATATCGACTTCATCAACAGGCTATTGGCGCTCGCCGAGCCGGTGCCGTTGACCGTGGCGATCTTGAGCGTGAAGTCATTGACGCGCGTCAGGTCTGCTTTCGACATGGTGAGCTTTGCCCTCGGATTCGCTGCTGGCTTCGCTGGCTGCAGAGGAGTGTGGTACGGAGTGAGGCTCAGGCAATCTTCGGCTTGCGCGCCTCGAGTGTGTCGGCCTCATCATCGGCGTGTGGCCAGTGCAGCTCGGATTTCTGCATGTCCCACGCCGCGGTCGGGCAGCGCTCGGCGCACAGCCCGCAGTGCACGCACAGGTCCTCGTCCTTCACCATGACCCGCCCGGTCTGCGGCAGTCCGGCCGACACATACAGCGGCTGGCTCAGGTTCTTCGCCGGCGCCTTCAGCCGCGCGCGCAGCTCCGCTTCCTCACCGTTGTGCGTGATGGTGAGACAGTCGACCGGGCAGATGTCGATGCAGGCGTCGCACTCGATGCACAGCCTGGCAGCGAACACCGTCTGCATGTCGCAGTTGAGGCAGCGTTGTACCTCCTGCTCCACCTGCTCCGCGGTGAACCCGAGCTCGACCTCGATGTTGAGCTTCTTGAAGCGTTCCTTGAGCGAGACGTGCGGCATCAGCCGGCGCTCCACCGGAGTGTAGTCGTTGGCGTACGACCACTCGTGCATGCCCATCTTGCGGCTCTGCAGATTCATGCCGGGCGGCAGTCGCTCATGCACCGACTCGCCCTGGCAGTAGCGGTGGATGGAGATTGCCGCCTGGTGGCCGTGCTCGACCGCCCAGATGATGTTCTTCGGACCGAACGCGGCATCGCCGCCGAAGAACACCCCAGGCAGGGTCGACTGAAAAGTGGTCGCATCGACCACCGGTACGTCCCACTTGCCGAACTCGATGCCGACATCGCGCTCGACCCAGGGGAAAGCGTTCTCCTGACCGATGGCGAGGATCACATCATCGGCCGGCAGGAACTCTTCCCCGACGATGCGCTCGGCGGTGATGTCTCCACGCGCGTCGAGCTCGTACTCCATCTTGTCGAAGCGCATGCCCGTCAGCCGGCCGTTCTCCATGACGAACGCCTTGGGGGAGCGGTTCACGATGATCTGCACGCTCTCCTCTTCGGCATCTTCGAGTTCCCACTCCGAAGCCTTGAAGAAGCCGCGCGGCTTGCGCGCCATGACCTTGACGCTGTCGGCGCCGAGCCTGAGGCTGGTGCGGCAGCAGTCCATGGCGGTATTGCCCACTCCGATGATGAGCACCCGCTTGCCGACCCTGTCGATGTGCCCGAAGGCGACCGACTCGAGCCAGGCAATGCCGATATGGATATTGGCGGCGCCTTCTTCGCGTCCCGGCAGCTTGAGCTCCTTGCCCTTCGGCGCCCCGGAACCGACGAACACTGCATCGAAGCCGCCCCCGGCGAGGAGCTCGCGCATGCTGTGCACGGGTGTGCCGAGCCTGAGGTCGACGCCCATGTCGACGATCATGGCGATCTCCTCGTTCAGCACCGTGGCCGGGAGGCGGAAGGAAGGGATGTTGGTGCGCATCAGGCCGCCAGGCTCGCCGTACTGCTCGAAGATGGTCACTTCGTAACCGAGTGGCAGCAGGTCGTTCGCCACCGTGAGCGAAGCGCAGCCGGCACCTATGCAGGCGATGCGCTTACCATTCTTCAGGCGCGGGATCTTCGGCAGCCGCGCGCTCACGTCCTCGCGATGGTCGGCCGCGACGCGCTTGAGGCGGCAGATCGCCACGGGCTTCGCCTCGATGCGCCCGCGGCGGCATGCCGGCTCGCAGGGCCGATCGCACACGCGTCCGAGAATGCCCGGAAACACATTGGAGTGCCGGTTCACCATGTAGGCATCGGTGAACCGGCCCTGTGCGATCAGTCGGATGTATTCGGGGACATCGGTGTGAGCCGGGCAGGCCCACTGGCAATCCACAACTCGATGGTAATAGTCGGGATGAGAGGTATCGGTCGGTTCCATTCAGTGCTCGGGCCTCAAGCCCCTCGAGCCCTCGGGCAGTAAAAGGGATGGTGAGTATAGGGTCGCACGGCAGATTGTCATCGGCGTTAATGCGCGGAAATCCCGTTCCGCGCATGGCTGGCGGCTCAGTATAGTGCGCCGCAGCAATTCAGCCGTCCAGCCGGGGCCTATACTGCCCCGACCTTATGTCCGAGCCGCTAGCTACCGAACTGCGCCTGCGGCGCGCCTCGCGAGTGCTCGAGGTCAGCTTCAGCGACGGCAGCCGCTTCGAGCTGCCCTTCGAATACCTCCGTGTGCACTCGCCCTCTGCCGAGGTCAAGGGCCACGGCCCGGGCCAGGAGGTGCTGGTACTCGGCAAGGAGAGAGTCGGCATCACGGCCATCGAGCCCGTCGGGCAGTACGCGGTCAAGCTGGTGTTCGATGACGGGCACGATACCGGGCTCTACACCTGGAAGTACCTGCACGAGCTCGGCCGTGAGCGTGCGGAGAAGTGGGCGAGTTATCTCGCGCGCAAGGCTCGGGCGCAGCGCGAGCCCTGAGCTCCCGCAGCGCACGCGGCCTCTGACGCACGCCGCGCCACGCAGGCGAGCGCCATCCACGCGGCTTGCTCGAGTGCACGCGGCAGACGGTCGCGACACCGTGTGCGAACACCGCACGAAATGTACGCTCGCGAAAAATGTTGCGTTGAGCCCAAAAAGCAAAACGGGCCGGACATCACTGTCCGGCCCGCTTCGCCATGCAAGACCCCCGTAACGGCCGGGATTCTGCGCGTGACCGCGGATAAAAATCAACAGTGATCGCAGCGGCTCAGCGGGTGCGATCGTCTAGAATGTGTCTGATCGCACATAGCCTGACGATCCTCTCGACGATGGCCATGGCAGAGCAGCGTCCCACCACGGATTTCGGCTTCGAACGCGTGCCTCTTGCCGAGAAGGCGCGCCGCGTCCGCGAGGTGTTCGACTCGGTCGCCGAGCACTATGACTTGATGAACGACCTGATGTCGGCGGGCACCCACCGGCTGTGGAAGCGCTTCACGCTCGCATTGGCGAACCTGCGCCCCGGACAGCGCGCCCTCGATGTCGCCGCCGGCAGCGGAGATCTCGCCGCAGGGTTGGCGCGACAAGTCGGCGCGCGTGGCCTGGTCGTGCTGAGCGACGTGAACGCCGCGATGCTGGCGCGTGGACGCGATCGCCTCATCGATGAGGGCATCGCCGGCAATGTTGTCTTCGTGCAGGCGGACGCGCAGCGCTTGCCATTCGCCGACGGCAGCTTCGATTGCATCACCATCGGTTTCGGCCTGCGCAACCTCACCGACAAGCCCGCCGCGCTCTGCGCCATGCGCCGCGCGCTCAAGCCGGGCGGCCAGCTGCTGGTGCTCGAGTTCTCGCACCCGCGCCTGCCGGGACTCAAGCCCCTGTACGATACCTACTCCTTTCGGGTGCTGCCCTGGCTGGGCCGCATGGTGGCGCGCGATGAAGCCAGCTATCGCTACCTCGCCGAGTCGATCCGCATGCATCCTGACGCGGACACCTTGTTGAAGATGTTGCAGGAGGCGGGGCTCGCAGGCTGCCGCTATCACTCCCTCGCCGGCGGGATCGTGGCGTTGCACCGCGGTTATCGCGACTGAGCGAAGGGCGCATGCCGTGTTGAGCGCAACCCTCGAGAAGCTGCTGAACCGTGGCCTGCCACGCTCGCCGCGTGCACGGCAGCTGTGTGCGGCACTGACCGGCCGCAGCGTGGCGGTGGTCGTGCCGGATATCGCCCGGCTGCGCGTGAGCTCGACGGGCGATACTCTTGCGGTGACGCTCGAGGACGCGCCGACCGAGGCCACGATACGCGGCGGACTTCTGAGCCTGCTCGCGCTCACGGGCGATTCCGCCCAGAAGGTGCTGCAGCGCGGCGAAGTGACCGTTTCTGGTGACAGCGAAGTCGCCGAGCGCTTCCGCGAGCTCGTGCAGCTGCTGCGGCCGGATCCCGAGGAGGAGCTCGCGCTGCTGATCGGTGATATCCCGGCGCATCAGCTCGGCCGGCTCGCGCGGCTCGGTGCCTCCTTCAGCGTACGCGCGGCAGAGACCACTCTGCGGAATCTTGCCGAGTACTGGGCGCACGAGCGCGGCGATCTCGTCTCGCGCAACGAAGGCGAGCAGTTCCTGCGCGGTGTCGATGCGCTGCGCGAGGACACGGATCGACTGCAGGCGCGCCTCGCCCTGCTGGCGCAGCGACGCGGCGCCTCGTGAGGCGGAGCCTGCGGCCGTGACGCCGCGCGTCCTGCTGCGGCTGCTCGAGATCCAGCGCGTGTTGCTGCGGCACCGACTGGACGATTACGTGCGGGCGACGCACCTGTACCGCCCGCTGCGCTTCCTGTTCTTTCTCTCGCCGCTCGTGTGGTTCGAGCGCCGCCGCCAGGTGAGCCGTGGATCTCGCCTGCGGCTCGCGCTGCAGGAGCTCGGTCCGATCTTCGTCAAGTTCGGTCAGGCAGTCTCCACGCGCCGCGATCTGCTGCCGGCCGATATCGCCGATGAGCTGGCGATGCTGCAGGACCGGGTGCCGCCGTTTCCCGGGCCGGTGGCGCGCGCGCTCATCGAGCAGGCCTACGGCCGGCCGCTGGCGGAGGTGTTCGAGAGCTTCGATGAGACGCCGCTCGCGGCAGCCTCCATCGCGCAGGTGCACGCCGCGCGTCTGCCCGGCGGGCAGGAAGTGGTGGTGAAGGTGCTGCGGCCGGGAATGCGCGCGATGATCGAGCGCGATCTGGCGGTGTTGTACGCGCTCGCCGATCTCGCCCAGCGCTACTCGCGCGAGGCTCGGCGGCTGCGGCCGCGGGAGATCGTGGACGAGTACCAGAAGACGGTGCTCGATGAGCTCGACCTGATGCGCGAAGCGGCCAATGCCTCGCAGCTCAAGCGCAATTTCGCCGGCTCGGAGCTGCTGTACGTGCCGGAGGTCTACTGGGACTACTGCCGTAACGATGTCATGGTGATGGAGCGCATCCACGGCGTGCCGATCAGCGACCTGCAGCGTCTCAAGGCAGCCGGCACCAACATCCGGCGGCTCGCCGAGAATGGCGTGCGTATCTTCTTCACGCAGGTATTCCGCCACAACTTCTTCCACGCCGACATGCATCCCGGCAACATCTTCGTACTGGTCGACGACCCGCAGCAGCCGCGCTATGCGGCGGTGGACTTCGGCATCGTCGGCACGCTCGATCCGCGCGATCAGCACTACCTGGCCGAGAACTTCATGGCGGTATTCGAGCGCAACTACCGGCGTGTCGCGCAGCTGCACCTGGAATCGGGTTGGGTGCCGCGTGCGACGCGCATCGACGAGATGGAATCGGCGGTGCGGACGGTTTGCGAGCCCATCTTCGACCGCCCGCTCAAGGACATCTCCTTCGGACGCATACTGCTGCGGCTGTTCGAGATCTCGCGCCGTTTCAACGTGCAGATCCAGCCACAGCTCATGCTGTTGCAGAAGACCCTGCTGAACGTGGAAGGGCTGGGGCGCGACCTGTACCCGGATCTGGACGTATGGGCGACAGCCACCCCGATCCTGCGTGAATGGATGCGCGAGCGCACCAGCGTGCTGGCTCTCGGGCGCGAGCTGCGCGCGCGTATGCCGGAGCTGATCGAAGCCGCACGCGGTCTGCCGGAGCTGTTCGGCAGGCTGGTCGGCCGGGAGCTTCCCGGCCTCGCGGTGCCGCAGGCGCGCGCCGAGCGCTTCGAGCTGCGCGCGGAGTTGCGCGCCGAGCTCGCACGCAGCGCACGGCGGCGCGATGCGGTCACGCTCGGTGCAGCGCTGCTGCTCGGCGGCCTGGTGTGGCTCGCCGTGGCGCGCGCTCCGGCCGCAATCGGCTGGACGCTGGTGCTCGCCGGGACTGCGGTGGTGCTCTACGGGCTGTGGCGCTCCAGTTAAGTGCAACGCTCGCTCACCGAAGGCTCGATACCGGCTGGCCTGTTCCGCTTCGCGGTGCCGATCCTGTTCGCCAACGTTCTGCAGTCGCTCAACGGCTCGGTCAACTCCATCTGGGTGGGCCGGTTCCTCGGCGAGGCCGCACTGACCGCGACCTCCAACGCCAACACCGTGATGTTCCTGCTGATCGGCGCGGCGTTCGGCATCGCGATGGCGGCCACCATCCTCATCGGCCAGTGCATCGGTGCCAACAACCTGCGCGAGACCCGGCGGGTGGTCGGCACCAGCGCGACGTTCTTCGCTGCCATCTCGGTCGCCATGGGAATAGCGGGCCTGGTACTGTGCCGCCCGCTGCTCATCGCCATGAGCACACCGCCGGACTCGCTGCCGCTCGCAGTCGCCTACATGCGCGTCATCTTCCTCGCGCTTCCCTTCCTCTACATGTATGCCTTCGTGATGGCCGTGCTGCGCGGCGCCGGCGATTCCAAGACGCCGTTCTACTTCATGCTGCTGTCGGTGGGCATCGACATCGCGCTCAACCCGGTGTTCATCTTCGGGCTCGGGCCATTGCCGCGCCTCGGCATCGCCGGCTCCGCGCTCGCTACCTTCGTCGCGCAGGCGGTGAGCCTGAGCGCACTGATCCGCCACCTCTACCGCCGCCATCACATCCTCTGCCTGCACCGTAGCGAGCTGCACTTTCTGCGGCCGGACCCGGCACTGATCGGCACCCTGGTGAAGAAAGGCATACCGATGAGTGCGCAGATGCTGGTCCTGTCGCTGAGCGGCGTGCTGATGATCACGCTGGTCAACCGCTTCGGCGTCGACACCACCGCGGCATTCGGCGCGGCACTGCAGATCTGGAACTACATCCAGATGCCGGCGTTCGCCGTCGGCATGGCGGTATCCGCCATGACCGCGCAGAACGTGGGCGCAGGCAAGTGGAATCGGGTGACGACGATCGCGCGCGTAGGTGTGCTGTACAGCGTGCTGCTCACCGGCTCGGTGGTGCTGTTGATCGAGCTGCTCAACACGCGGGTGTTTGCACTTTTCCTGCCGGCGGACTCCAACGCGCTGGCGATTGCGAGTCACATGAACCGCATCGTGACCCCGTCGTTCATCTTGTTCGGCATTTCGCTCACCCTGTTCGGCGTGGTGCGCGCCACCGGCGCAGTCATGGCGCCGCTGATCATCCTGACGATCGCGTTGCTCGGGGTGCGCTTTCCCTTTGCCGAGGCGCTCCTCGGCCGCTACCAGGTCGATGCGGTGTGGTGGAGTTTCCCGGTGTCCTCGCTGCTCGCGACCGCGCTCGCGGTGCTGTACTACCGCTACGGCGACTGGCGCCACGCGCACATGACGCTGCCGGCACCCTCCTGAGTCAGGTAACGGCGCTCACTTCGGCGACAGCTCGCTCACCGTCGCCGCACGCGGCTCGATCCATAGCGCTCGGGCCCGCCCGCACAGCTCACCCTTGCCATCGAAGATCGCGGTGCCCGCCTGCAACTTGCGGCCGCTGCCGCCGATGCGCCAACCCACCAGCGTGCAGGAGGCACCGATGTGCACGCGCCGGTCGACGTGCGCGGTGAATTCCGCGAGCAGCATCATGCGATCATCGGGCGCAACGGCGAAGTAGCCGGGGCAGTCGAGCGCAGCCGCCATGAACTCGGCACGCACCTTGCCATCACCGGCATCGAGCGAGGCGTCGGGTACCCAGGGCGCGGCCACGACACCGCGCTCGGCAATCGGACCGGCGAAGATACGCAGGCCATCGCCCCGTACCCGCTGTGTTCCGCAGACGAAGCAAGTCGGAAAGCGGTGGTGACGGAAGCCGGCATAGTGGCGCGAGGCCTCCACCGCCTCGAGGTAGTCCGGAACCTGTGGCGCCGGGAGCACCAGCGCCGCCGGGTGCGCCTCGCCGATCAGCTGCTCA
>Ga0306922_10008151_pt1 | contig 10159 bp, 11 predicted proteins | sample sta12Cox44000082_FD_203758 | JGI IMG/M metagenome (GOLD analysis project Ga0306922, IMG submission 203758) | Lab enrichment of tropical soil microbial communities from Luquillo Experimental Forest, Puerto Rico - statoxic.12C.oxic.44.000.082 (v2)... | ecosystem: Environmental > Terrestrial >...
GCGGCAGCGCGTCGAGCACGGCATCCGAGGTGCCGGAGGGAAGCGTGGGCATCGGCTCGTGCCGGCTCACGCGGCCTTCCTCTCGCTGCCGTATGGCGTGTGACGCGTTTTTTGCGGCCAGGCCCAGTCCCTTTCGCCGCTCGGTGCCCGCGAGGCAAAATCGGCATAGGCATCGGCCAAATGCCGGCGGACCGCCGCTGGATCGTCGGCCGTCAGCACCCGGCCGCGATGCGCCTTGAGCACGGCATTGCCTACAGCTGCGGTCTCGGCCGCTACATCGAGCGCCCAGCCGAGATGCTTGCGCGCATGGCGGCGGCCGATGGCGCGGCCGTGGTGCGAGAGCATCTCGTTGTAGAGGCGATCGATGATCGCGAACTGGATGGCGAGCGGCGGTGCGCTTTCGGCCTGGCGCACGGCAAGGTAGCGGCCGACCTGCCCTGCCAGCCACGGACGGCCTTGGGCGGCACGCCCGATCATCACCGCGTCGCCACCGGAGGCCGCAAGCGCGGCCACGGCATCAGCGCACGTGCCGATGTCGCCGTTCACCGCGACAGGAATTGAAACGCTGTCCTTGACGGCGCGCACCGCCGCCCAATCGGCGCGGCCGTTGTAGAACTGGCAGCGCGTTCGCCCGTGCACGGTGATCAGACGCCCGCGGCTTGCGCGCGGCGCGCGAGCTCGGGCGCATTGATGGTGCGATCGTCCCACCCCAGCCGCATCTTCAGCGTTACCGGCACGGACACCGCGGCGATGGTGGCATCGATCAAAGCCAGGGCGTGGTCGAGATCGCGCATCAGCGCGGAGCCCGATTGCCCTCCGGTCACGTGCCGCGCCGGACAACCCATATTGATGTCGATGATGGCAGCACCGCAGGCCTCGGCGATACGCGCGGCCTCCCCCATCCAGCGCGCCTCGCAGCCGGCCAACTGCACCACGTGTGTGCGCAGCCCTCGGCCCTCGGCGCGCAACCGCGCGTCGGGGCAACCCTCGGCGAGCGCCGCGCTCGCCGTCATTTCGGAGACCACCAAGCCCGCTCCGAGATCGGCCACGAGACGCCGAAACGGCGCGTCGGTTATTCCCGACATCGGCGCCAGAATCACCGGGTTCGGCAGCGTCAGATGGCCGATGACGACCGGCCGGAGGCGGGAAAAAGGCACCACTGGAGGCACTTAGCGTCCCTGCACACGAATTAGGCGTTGTTTCCAGACTGCATAGAGTTTAGCCAATCCCGGCAAATGCGCAAGTGCTGCACTGCAAAAATCCCCATTTTGATCCGCGCCGCGCGCGGTCGAATGAAATGCGAGTTTGCCGCCCGGCCGGGACGCGCTAAGCCAAGATCCGACAGTCGTTTTTCGGATCGAGCCTATGGCCGTTTTTCGGATCGAGCCTATGGCAGGGAAGGTCGCAGCCGTGGTCGTGGCAGCGGGCCGCGGGCTGCGCGCGGGCGGGGATTTGCCCAAGCAATACCGGCATGTCCTCGGCGAGCCGGTGATCCGGTCGAGCCTCGCCCTCTTCACTGGGCATGATGCGATCGCCTTTGTGCAGCCGGTGATCCATCCCGATGATGCCACCCTGTTCCAGGCGGCGAGCGCCGGCCTCAATCTGTTGCCGCCGGTGGACGGGGGAGCATTGCGGCAAGCCTCCGTGCGTGCCGGCCTCGAGGCATTGCAGGCGCACGGTCCCGACCTCGTGCTGGTGCACGATGCGGCGCGGCCGTTCGCGTCCCCTGCCCTCGTTACGCGGGCGATCGCCGCCGCGCGCGCGAGCCGAGCGGCCGTCCCCGTCATCGGCGTGGCTGACACCGTCAAAACCGTCGATGCAACGGGCTGCGTCACCGACACGATCGACCGCGCGCGTGTGCGCTTGGTGCAGACCCCGCAAGCTTTCGGTTTTGCCGCCCTCATCGAGGCGCATCGCCGGGCGAAAGCAGCGGGTCGCGACGATTTCAGCGATGACGGCGCGCTTGCCGAATGGGCAGGCCTCAAGGTCAGCACGTTCGAGGGTGAAGCCGGAAACGTCAAACTCACCACCGGTGAGGATTTCACCCGCGCTGAGACCGCCAGCCTCGCAACCTTGGGCGATGTGCGCACCGGTTTCGGCTTCGATGTTCATCAGTTCGGCGACGGTGATCATGTCGTGCTCGGGGGGGTGCGCATCTCCCATCGGCGTGGGTTGTCCGGACATTCCGACGCCGACGCGGTTCTTCACGCCCTCGTCGACGCCATCCTCGGGGCGCTCGCCGACGGCGACATCGGGGTTCATTTCCCTCCGACCGATGTGCAGTGGCGCGGCGCCTCCTCCGATCGGTTCTTGGCCTTCGCGGTCGAGCGCGTGCGCCTGCGGGGCGGGCGCATCGCTCATCTCGACGTCACCGTCGTGTGCGAGTCGCCGCGCATCGGCCCTCACCGCGACGCGATGCGCGGGCGCATCGCTGAGATCGCCGGTATTCCGATCGAGCGCGTCGGTGTGAAAGCGACCACGAGTGAAAAAATGGGATTTACCGGCCGTGGCGAAGGCCTGGCGGCGTTCGCCAACGCGACCGTGCGACTGCCCTGGAGAGAGCGGCTCTAAATGGCGGATCAGGAGCTGACGCAAGCGGCGCGTGCGCTGCTCGACCTCTGTCGACGCAAAAGGCTCATGCTCGCCGCCGCGGAATCGTGCACCGGCGGGCTCCTGGCAGCGACGCTGACCGAAATCCCCGGCTCCTCCGACGTGTTCGAGCGCGGCTTCGTCACTTATAGCAACGAAGCGAAACAGGCGATGCTTGGCGTTACGCCGATGACGCTGGCGAAGCATGGCGCGGTGAGCCGCGAGACCGCCGAGGCCATGGCGACGGGCGTGCTCGCGCACGCGCCGGTCGACCTTGCGGTGTCGATCACCGGTATTGCCGGACCGGGAGGCGCGGTGCCCGGCAAGCCGATCGGGCTCGTTTATCTCGCTGCCGCCTCGCGCAGCGGCCGACTGATCGAGCACGAGCGCAAATACGGCGACATTGGGCGCGCGCAAGTGCGCCGCGTCTGCGTCATCGAGGCGCTGGCGATGCTGGGCGAACTCGCCGCGAGCGAACAGGCCAAGCCGCCGATCTCGTCAGGCTGAAACGCGTTTGTGCCGCAGACATTCAGCGGCGAGCAGCGTCCGAACGTGTTGCACAGGACTTCATCGCCACTCACCGGGCATAGACCACGTCGGCCCGCCGCTCGAAGGCCGCGGCAAAGCGGCGGAAGGCGGCGTCGAACATTGTGCCCATCAGCAGGCCCAGCGTCCGGCTCTTGAACTCATACGAAATGAAAAATTCCACCCGGCAGGTTTGCTCGCCGGTCGGGTGAAAGATCCAGCGGTTTTCGAGCCTGCTGAAGGGGCCTTGGAGATACTCGACGAGGATGTGCAAATTTGGCCGGTCGAGCGTGACCCGGCTGGTGAAGGTCTCGTGAATGAACTTGTAGGCAACCGTCATGTCGGCGATGAGGAGCTCGACGCCTTCCGGCTCGGGGATACGCTGGCGGACCTTGAGCGAGCGGCACAACGGCACGAATTCCGGATAGCGCTCCACGTCGGCGACGAGATCGAACATGTGAGCGGCGGAGTGCCGCACCCGGCGCGTGGTAGAAAATTCGGGCATCAACTCCTTCCCGACATTGCAAGGACCGGGATCAAGGATAGCCCCAACCGTGCGGCGGGCGCCGCGTCAACATCGTCTTACCCGCGCCGGCGCAGCCGACGACCATCACGCGGTGCATCGATCCGTCAGGGGCGCGCGAGCTTCGCATCTCGAGCCGCCTTGAGCCGCGCGAAATCCTCGCCCGCATGGTGCGAGGAGCGCGTGAGCGGCGAGGAGGAGACCATCAAAAACCCCTTGGCGTAGGCGATGGTCTCGTAGGCTTTGAACTCCTCGGGCGGCACGAAGCGCAGGACTGGATGGTGCTTGCGCGTCGGCTGCAGGTACTGGCCGATGGTGAGGAAGTCGACGTCGGCCGCGCGCAGATCGTCCATGACCTGGAGAATTTCGTTCCGCTCCTCGCCGAGGCCGACCATGATGCCGGACTTGCTGAACATCGTGGGGTCGACCTCCTTGACCCGCTGCAGCAAACGGATCGAGGCGAAGTAACGCGCGCCGGGTCGCACGGTGAGATACTTCGAAGGCACGGTCTCGAGGTTGTGGTTGAAGACGTCGGGCCTTGCCGCCGCCACCGTCTCGACCGCACCTTCCTTGCGCAGAAAATCGGGCGTGAGCACCTCGATCGTCGTGACTGGGCAGCGCGAGCGGATCGCGCGAATGACCGCGGCAAAGTGGGCGGCGCCGCCGTCATCGAGATCGTCGCGATCGACCGAAGTCACCACCACGTGCTTGAGGCCGAGCTTTGCCGTTGCCTCGGCGACCCGTCCGGGCTCGGCCGCATCGAGCGGGCCAGGCAAGCCGGTCTTGACGTTGCAGAAGGCGCAGGCGCGCGTGCAGGTGTCGCCCATCAGCATGAAGGTCGCATGCTTCTTGTCCCAGCACTCGCCGATATTGGGGCACCCCGCTTCCTCGCAGACGGTATGCAAGCCATTCGCGCGCACGATCGCGCGCGTCTCGACGTAGCCTCTGGAAACCGGCGCTTTGACCCTGATCCAATAGGGCTTTTTCAACGCCGGTGCGTCCGGTCGATGCGCCTTCTCCGGATGGCGCGGTCTACTGCTGGCGTCGAGGATGACGGTCATGGAAGCTCCGGAACTTACTTACGGATGAGCGACAGCCGACGCAAGCCGCATGCTGCGCAAATTGGCGGCCCCATCGCCCGACGAAGATGCGGCATCTGCGGGCGTCGAAGCGCGTTCGGCGCATATCGAGAGCGACCCAATAGCGGCGAACTATCGCGCCTGCTCGCGGCGCAGGTGAACAGCAACTAGCGACACGCAGATGTGATGAATGTTAGCTGGCTTGTGTCGGCGACGGACGCCATATTCACCGCGGCGTGGGACGGGAATTGATGGAGGAATCCATGCCTCTTGCGCGAATCAATACGACATCACTCTCGATTGGATTGTTTGCTTCTGTTCTGGGCCTTGGAACGCTCCTGGCCTCGCCCGCCGATGCCCGGGCGAAGTATCGCCAGCAGTACCCCGCCTTCACGCAGTGGTCCTACGGCACGCCGGGGGTGTACCGGAACACCCCGCCGGGCAATGTGGTCTGTTGGACGCCCTGCGGGCACCCCGGATCGATCGTGATGGGCGCCGACCCCGATCCATTCATCCGTCAGCAGATCCTCCGCGATGCAAGCGGCTTCTTCGGCGGCGGCGGAAGATAAAAACGCCGCGTTCAGCGGTGCGGGCGTTTCCTCTCGAAGTGCAACGACTGAGTCCAGTTTAGCCGGGACGGAGGATGGTCATCCATGAAGGCGATATGGCGCGGTCAGGTGATTGCGGAGAGCGATCGAACCCTCGAAGTGCACGGCTACCGGTATTTCCCGCGGGAAGCGGTGCGGATGGATTTGCTGCAGCTGGCTCCTAAGACAACGAGCGATCTGGCCTGCCCGCACGGAGTCCAGTTCTACGACCTCGCGGCGGACGCGGCACGCAGCGAGCGCGCCGCATGGTCGTACGAGGCGCCGCACGCCGCGATGAAGCAGATCGATCATTGGATCGGTTTCTGGAACGACGTTGAGATCGCGTGAGCGGATCAACCCCCGCGCGCTTGGGGTCAATCGCGACGAAGGTGGTCGGGGCTAGTCGCCGGGCTATGTCCGCAGCGCCTTGAAAAGCTGACGTAAATTCAAGCTTTGGCGCGCCGCAGCGAGCGCAGGATACAAGTCCTCCCATAACCCTCTTGACTCGTGTAACGAGAATCTTCCAGAAAAGTGCATTCACCGAAGCTACGCCAGCCGCCCGGACGGGACACCCCGCCGGGCTTTTTGCTGCGCGGACGCATATCGCGGCCGCGGCCAGGCGCCGGGGGATCCGTCATGGGAGGATCGCGATGCAAAGCGCCGGTTGTAGAAACCGACCGGCCATTGTTTCCGGCCTGTTATTTACAATGAAAATACCTACCACAGCGTGTGGAGGCGCAAACGACCCCGCCGAGGTCCCGGCGCGTTAAGCCTTTCCGTCATGATTCATTTGGGGAATACGGCCGCCAGGTCCTTTGCGCCTTGCAAGTTGCTCTCTCGATCCATCACTGCGTTGGTCGCAGCTATCAACTTCGAGACGACGCCGCTGCGGCCGGCGATCGGATTGCGCTCATAGCCTCCCGGCTGGAAGAAGTTCGAGGTGGGCACTCGTTCGCGCGATGCCAGCGGCATCATGACGATATCGAGACCATTGCCATCGCCGGTGAGGTTCATCATCTCGAGCTCGGCCGCACTCAACACCGCGCCATATCCCTGCGCGCGCGCGAACACGACGGAGTCCAAGAGCTTCTGCGTCTGCAGCAAAGGACCAACGTCCAGATCCAGATTCAGCGCATGGACGCCAAGACCTTTGGGGGTGTTCGCCAGCTTGTCGTGGGCGCTCCAGGTATCGGGCACGCTTCGGCAGAAAGCGACCATGCTCTTGAGCACCACGAGTTTTCTCTGCAGCGTCTTCTTTGCCTCATCGGTCAGTCCCGCGGCCTTCGCGCTCAAGATTTTGATGAACTGATCGCCCTTCTCCGCCATGAGCTCGACGCTGTTGGTGGCCAACAGCTGGTTGTAGCCCAGCGCGGTGGAAATCGCCTGCGCGCCCGGCTTCGGCTGTTCGAGCCCCGCCTGCACGTCGTATGCGCCGTCGCCGCCGGACTCGAAGGCATAAATTCGCACGGCCTGCTCCCTCGTCAGCCCGGCGGCGGAAGCGGCCTTGGCGTAGGCGCGTTTGTACTCCATCTCGCTGCGAGGCTGCTGCGGAACAAAATTGAATTCCTTCGCCGCTGCCCGCAAAAAGTCGGCCACGACGGGCACGTACCTTCTCGGCGGCACCTCCTCGGGAGGTGCCGAGGGATCGACCGGTTTGGGCGGACCCGAATAGACCGGCGGCTGGGTCAATACGTAATCGCCGAGCGCGATGTCCTGATTGTTCCGGCGTTTGGCGCGTCGCAGCTTCCGCTTGTCCGCGACGGAACCCCAATATGCGTCGGCCTCGGCCTCGTATTTACCACGCGCGAGGGTGTACTCCTCCAATTTGCGACGATATTCGGCCATGGCGGCCGGCGACGGTGCGCTCGCCGCCGCCGGGCGCTCGGCAGCTTCGGCTCTCGCCCCGTGAGTTAACGAGAGCAGCAGCGCCGCGAGCACACACCCGCAGCATCTATGGAGCGAACGGTGCCGCATTTCGTCTGCAGTCCTTGCCGAGCGGACCTCACGCGAGGTCGTCCAGGTTGAAAAAACGCGCCGCGTTACGCCAAAGTATCTTCTCTTTATCGGCTGCGGAGATTACCAGTCCGTTCACGATGTCGACGTGCTCCCCGGGATCGATCGGCACCGGGCCGTAATCGGTGCCGAACATGACGCGATCGGCGCCGAACACCTCCACCGTCTCGCGCACGTGCGGCGCCCAGAAACCCATGGTGTCGACGTAAAGCCTGGCGAGATAATCGCTCGGCCGGCGCTTGCAGCGAATGACCGCGCGCTCGGGCATGCCGTCGCAGCCGAGCCGCCAACCAAAATCGAGCCGTCCGATGACCGGCAGAAGCCCGCCACCCATATGTGCAACCGCGATCTTCACGTCCGGATAGCAGTCGAACAGCCCCGACAGGATCATGCGTGCGAGCGCCATCGCAGTGTCGAACGGCCGCCCCACCAGTTCATCGAGCTTGTATTGATCCATCTGCTGCTCGTGTCCGATGGGCACGCGCGGCGGATGGATGAAGATCGGCACTTGCCGCGCTTGCGCCCATTCCCAGAACGCGAAGGCGTCTTCGCCGTCGATGAATTGGCCGTGCCAGCTCGACGTGATCAGCAGCCCCTTGAAGCCGAGCGCGCCAAGACAGCGCTCGCCCTCGGCGATGTGGCTTGCATCGAGCGGATTGAGCGTGCCGAGGCCCCAGTTGCTCTTCGCCCGCGCCACCACCGCGACGGTCCGGTCGTTGACGTGCTTGACGACGTCGATCGCGGGCTTGCGCGAGATCGCGGTCATCACCTCCGCCGCGAACGGATTGCTGATGATCCGGCCGGTGATGCCGGCCTTAGCGCAAACCTCCTGCTGGAGGTCGAAGTCCGTCATGTCGTGGTAGGACACCGCCGGCAAACCGCGATAATTCGTCACTGAATTTTTGCCGACCGGTATGCCCCGCAGCGCCTGCGCCACGCCGAACGGATCATCGCGCGGGCGGGGTGAACAATGGGTATGAATGTCGATGACGGGCATTAAATGTTGAGCACGCGCCCATAGGCATCGAGCACCGCCTCCTTCATCATCTCGGAGAGCGTCGGGTGCGGGAAGACGGTGTGGATGAGCTCCTCCTCCGTGGTCTCGAGGTTCATCGCCACGACATAGCCTTGGATCAGCTCGGTCACCTCCGCGCCGACCATGTGCGCGCCGAGCAGCGCCCCGGTCTTCTTGTCGAAGATCACCTTGACGAGGCCCTGGTCCTCGCCCAGCGCGATCGCCTTGCCGTTACCCATGAACGGAAAGCGGCCGACGCGGATATCGAGCTTGTTCTGCTTCGCCGCCTGCTCGGTGAGGCCGACCGAGGCGATCTGCGGCGAGCTATAGGTGCAGCCTGGGATGAGGTGCTTGTCCATGGGATGAGGCTTGAGCCCCTTGATCGCCTCGACGCAGATGACGCCCTCGTGCTCGGCCTTGTGCGCGAGCAGCGGCGGGCCGGCGACGTCGCCGATGGCGTAGATGCCGGGCACATTGGTGCGATTGAGCGGGTCGATCACGATGGCGCCGCGGTCGGTCTTCACGCCGAGCTTTTCGAGGCCGAGATGTTCGATATTGCCGGTGACGCCGACCGCGGAGATGACGCGCTCGACGGTGAGCGTCTGCGTGCCGCCTTTGCCATCGTCGATGGTCGCAGTCGCGCTGTCCGCCCTCTTCTCGAGCTTTGTCACCTTGGCGCCGGTCAGGATCTTGATGCCCTGCTTCTCGAATTGTTTGCGCGCGAATGCGGCAATCTCGGCATCCTCGGCGGGGAGAATTTGCGGCAGTATCTCGACCACCGTCACCTCGACGCCGAAGGTGCGGTAGAAGGAAGCGAACTCGATGCCGATTGCGCCTGAACCGATGACCAACAGCGACTTCGGCATGCGGTCGGGCACCATGGCCTCGAAATAGGTCCAGATCAGCTTTTTGTCGGGTTCGAGGCCGGGCAACACGCGTGGCCGCGCGCCGGTGGCGATGATGATGTGCTTGGCTTGATAGGTCCCGGGCCCGAGCGCGCCTCTCGGCGCCTCGGTCGCGCTGGCCTTCACCGTAACCTTGCCCGGCGCGTCGATCGTCGCTTCGCCCCAGATCACGGTGACCTTGTTCTTGCGCATGAGAAAGCCGACGCCGTCGTTGAGCCGTTTCGATACCGCGCGCGAGCGCTTGACCACGGCGGCGGGATCGTAAGTCACCTTCTCGGCCGAGAGGCCGTAGTCCTTGGGATGCTGCATGTAATGAAAGATCTCGGCCGAGCGCAGCAACGCCTTGGTGGGGATGCAGCCCCAGTTGAGGCAGATGCCGCCGAGATAAGCGCGCTCGACGATCGCGGTCGAAAAACCGAGTTGTGCCGCGCGGATCGCGGTGACGTAGCCGCCGGGCCCGGAACCGATGATGATGATGTCGAAGGAGGTGTCAGCCATGCCGCTTTCTCTTGCGAAGGTCGGTTCTCTACTGCGTCACATGACGCAGGCGCGCTATCGCCGCTCGTGCCCCCTCTCCCCGCCGGGGAGAGGGCTGCTCTTTGTCGCCGCACGAAGGAATGGGTGATGGGGTTGCGGTCCATCAGTACAGCCGGTAACCCCCCTCACCCCAACCCTCTCCCCAAATGGGGAGAGGGAGTGCACCCAGTCCGCGGCAAAAACGTCACACGACCATCATCACCGGATTCTCGATCAACATCTTGAACGCGCCCAGAAGTACCGCGCCGAGCGCACCGTCGACGGCGCGGTGGTCGGTCGCCAAGCCGACGGTCATCATATGTGCCGACTCGATCTTGCCGTTCCGCACGATCGCGCGCTCCTCCCCGGCGCCGACTGAAAAAATGGTGGCGTGCGGCGGATTGATG
>Ga0306922_10008155_pt1 | contig 10155 bp, 9 predicted proteins | sample sta12Cox44000082_FD_203758 | JGI IMG/M metagenome (GOLD analysis project Ga0306922, IMG submission 203758) | Lab enrichment of tropical soil microbial communities from Luquillo Experimental Forest, Puerto Rico - statoxic.12C.oxic.44.000.082 (v2)... | ecosystem: Environmental > Terrestrial > Soil...
ACTCATCGATGAGGCGCTCGCCGGAAGCCCGAGCCTCGCCACGGCGCAGGCGCGGCTGCGCGCCGCCCAGGGACAGGCGGTCGCGGCACGCGCCGCGCGGCTGCCGACCACCGCCGCGAATGCCGAGGCGACACGCCAGCGCTACGCCGAGGACTACCTTTTTCCGCCACCCTTCGGCGGCAGTTATGTCAACGATGGTCGCGTGGCGCTCGACTTCAGCTGGGACCTGGATTTCTGGGGACGCAACCGCGCGCTGCTCGCCGCCGCACGCTCGGGTGTCGCGGCGGCCGAGGCCGACCGCGCGGCGGCGCGCCTGGCGCTCGCCGTGGCGGTGGTGCAGGCCTACATCCAGCTCGATCTGCAGTATGCGCTGCTCGATGTCACCAACGACAACCTCAAGCAACAGGAGTCGATCCTCGAGCTCACGCAACAGCGCGTGAGCGCGGGACTCGAAAACACCGCGCGCGTGAAGCAGTCGGAGGGCCAGGTGGCGCTGACGCGCGCCGCGGTCGCCTACGTCGAGGCGAGCGTCGCGCTGGCGCGCAACCAGCTCGCCGATCTGGTCGCCGCGGGCCCCGACCGCGGCGCGCAGCTGCGGCGGCCGCAACTGTCGCCGCCGGCTTCGATCGCGCTGCCCTCGGTGCTGCCGGCGGATCTCCTCGGGCGGCGGCCGGATGTCGCCGCCGCGCGTGCGCAGGTCGAGTCGTCGGGCTATGGAGTCAAGGCAGCGGAGGCGGATTTCTACCCGAACGTCAACCTGACGGCCTTCGCCGGCTTCCAGAGCATCGACCTGTCGCAGCTGTTCGAGCCGGCCAACCGGATCCTCGGCGCGGGAGCCGCGATCTCGCTGCCGCTCTTCAACCGCGGTGCGCTGCGCGGCGCACTTCAGGTGCGCCAGGCCCAGGTGGACCAATCGGTGGCGCAGTACAACCAGACGCTGCTCGATGCGGTGCGCGAGGTGGCGGACGTGGTGGTGAACTGGCGCGCGCTCGAGCGCGAGACGCGCGAGCAGCAGGCGGCGCTCGCGGATGCGCAGCGCTCCTACGAGCTGACGACCGAGCGCTATCGCGCCGGGCTCGACAATTACCTGAGCGTGCTCTCGAGCCAGAACCAGGTGCTCACCGCGCAGGGGCTGGGCGCGGAGCTCGAGGCGCGGCGCCTCACCTTCAGCGTCGACCTGGTGCGTGCGCTCGGTGGCGGCTATACGGCGCCGAACGGCTGAAGCATGGACGTCTCCGTCGACACCGCCCCCGCGCCGCCGGCCGTGCGATCGCTGCGCGATCGTCGCCGCCGCTGGATCGTGGGCCTCCTCGCCGCGCTCATCGTCGTTGCGCTCCTCGTGCTGGCGTGGTGGCTCGTGTATGCCAGGTTCTATGAAAGTACCGACGACGCCTACGTCGCCGGCGACCTGGTGAATGTCATGTCGCAGGTGAATGGCACCGTGGTCTCGATCGGCGCCGACGAGACCGATCTCGTCGATGCCGGACAGGAGCTGGTGCGTCTCGATGCCACCGATGCGCGGATTGCGCTGCAGGACGCCGAGCAGCAGCTGGCTCGCACGGTGCGCCAGACGCGCACGGTGTTCGCCACCCGCGACCAGCTGCAGGCCGTGGTCGATCAACGCCGCGCGGACCTCGCCCGTGCGCAGGCGGACCTCGACCGGCGCCGCAACCTCGCATCGAGCGGTGCGGTCTCGGGCGAGGAGCTCGGACACGCGCAGGACGCGCTCGATGCCGCGCGCGACGCGCTCGTGGCGGCGCAGAAGAATCTCGCCGCGAGCCGCGCACTCGTCGGGCGTACCGGGGTCGCCGACAACCCCGATGTGCGCGCCGCCGCCACGCAGGTGGAGCGCGCCTGGCTCGCACTCGTGCGCACCAGCGTGCGGGCGCCGATCACCGGCTACGTCGCCCGCCGCACCGTGCAGCTCGGCGAGCGCATTGCCCCGGGCGCTCCGCTCATGGCCCTCGTGCCGCTCGAGCGGCTGTGGCTCGAGGCCAACTTCCGCGAAGTGCAGCTGCGCCACATGCGCATCGGACAGCCCGTGACGGTGGTGGCGGACCTGTACGGCGGTCGCATCACCTACCACGGCCGCGTGGCGGGCCTGGGTCTCGGGACCGGCTCGGCGTTCGCGCTGCTGCCGGCGCAGAACGCCACCGGCAACTGGATCAAGGTCGTGCAGCGCGTACCGGTGCGCATAGCGCTCGATCCGCGCGAGCTGGCGGCGCACCCGCTGCGCGTCGGGCTATCCACTGTCGTCCGCGTCGACCTGCGCGACACCTCGGGAGCCGAGCTCGCCCAGACCCCGCGCCGGGAGCCGGTGCTCGAGACGCGCGCCTACGACATCGACATGAGCGAGATCCGCGCGCGCATCGGGCAGATCATCGACGACAACATTGCCGAGTCCGCCCGCCGATCCAACTGAGCCCAGGGCGTCGCGGGCCGCGCAGCCCGGCTCGAGCTGCCGCCCGCGGCCCGAGTTGGGTCAGAAGTTCTCACCTGACGAATAATGAGCGCATAATCGCGCCAACAAACAACGAACGCATCATCGCGCGCATCGCGCCTGGCTAGTGGAAGGCTCTGACTGAAGGGAGTTCGTCATGAGGACGCGAGCATGTTTACCGATCGCCGCGCTGCTCGTGGGCAGTGCGCTGACGGGTCCGGCGTCAGCGGGGAGCAGTTTCCAGACATTCCTCGGCTATGCCGACAGCCGGTACTCGGATCCGTTCTTCCCGGTGGGCCTGTGCGCCCAGGCGTTCTGGAATGGGCAGTCGGGCATGTCGTCGACCTGCACGGCGGCTGTCATGTCACGGGACGTCGACGGCGGCGCCATCATGTTCACCAACAATGGCACCACCAATCTCTCCATCAGCGGGCTCTCCGTGACGTTGGACCCGGGCTCCAGTCCCAAGTCATACAGCCCCTGGGGCGCGCTGAACTTCACCCTGGCGCCGGGGCAGAGCGCGGTGTTCTCGCCGACGAGTGCCGGCCTGGACTCGGACTTCGATACGAGCGATTGGACCGTCCCGGGGCTCAACAACGTCAGTCCAACCAACAACTGCAGCGTGGGTCCGCTCGCCAGCACTTCGCCGTGCAAGATGAACGCTCCGCGAATCGTCCTCACCGTCAACGGTAGCCAGGTTACGCAGTGGGATACCGCGCACGTGCTCGACACGGGCGGCTACAACACCGTTTACTCCAATCCGTGCGTTGGCGGCGACAACGGCCAGAGCATGCCGGGCGCCTGCACCGAATCGCTCGGCTGGCGCCTGATCGGCACCACCGGACTGGGAGATCCGACGGGTGCCGTTCCGGAACCGGCGATGCTCGGGCTGCTCGCGCTCGGCCTCGCAGGCCTCGGCTTCAGGCGCCGCCGTCGCTGAGCCGGGCTCGAGTCCCCGTGCGCGCAGGCGGCGGCTCGCGTCCCGGGCTTACTCGGGTTTCAGGTAGCAGAGCGGCAGTGCCGTCGTGTACTTGAGAGTCTCGAGGGCGAAGCTGGCACTCACGTCCTGGAAATCGACCGCCGCGATCAGCCGCTTGTAGACCACGTCGTAAGCGTCGATATCCGGCACCACGATGCGGATCAGGTAGTCGACGTCGCCGCTCATGCGGTGAATCTCGGTGACCTCGGGGATCTCGCGGACCGCGCGCACGAACTTCTCGAACCAGGCCTCGCTGTGATTGCCGGTCTTGAGCGTGACGAACACCGTCGTGCCGACATTGAGCGCGCGCGCGTCGAGCAGGCTCACCGTCTGCCGGATCACCCCTGTCTCGCGCAGCTTCTGGATACGCCGCCAGCAGGGCGCCTTGGAGAGGCCCACCCGGTCGGCGATCTCGGCGGCCGTCAGCTCGCCGTTGTGCTGGAGCAGGTCCAGAATTTTCGCGTCGAGCTTATCCATTGAAACGACGGTCCGCGCTCACCCCCGGGACGCGCAACATTGTTGCGCAGCCCGTCGGGCTTTGCCATGCCTTTGCAACCGCGTAGCGCCCGGCAACGGCTAAAGTAAACACGTGAACCTCAATCGTGCCTTCACCGAGCACCCGGCCTCAGTCGGCGAGAGTTACAGCGAGCACCTTTTCCGGGCCGTGTACTTCGGCACGCGCATGGTATTCGCCGGTGTCGCCTGCCTGGTGCACGGTGTACTGCCGTTTCTGTTCGTGCGCACCGGCAGCCGCGCCATCGCCGAGCTGAATGACCGCATGGTCGTGAACCGGCGCGTCGGGCTGCCCGTCGTAACCGCCGATAAGCGGCTGCCGCAGTAAGCGTGCCCGGGCTGCGACGGGCGTTGGCTCCGGGCTGGGCCGCGGTGCGTCAGGCGGCGCCCGGCCTGGCACTCGCCGCAGCGCTGGCGACGCTGGCCCGCGCCATGGCGCAGGCGCTCGCGCTCGGCGTCGGCGGCCTCCCGAAATTTCCCTTGAGCCCGGTGATGTGTGCCGTGCTGCTCGGCATGCTGTGGCGGAACAGCCTTGGTGTGCCCGGCTGGGCAACACGCGGGCTCGACTGGACGATGCACCGCCTGCTGCGGGTAGGGATCGCGCTCGTCGGCCTGCGTCTCACCCTCGCAGGTGCCACCGCGATCGCGGTCACCGCAGTGCCGGTCGCGCTCAGTTGCCTCACCGTGGCGCTGCTGGCCGGAGTCGCGATCGCGCGCGCTCTGGCGGTGCCGCGACGGCTCGGCCTGCTGCTGGCGATCGGCACGGCAGTCTGCGGATGCACCGCGGTGGTTGCGGTGTCGCCGGTCATTCGTGCCCGGCACGCGGAGACGGCCTTCGCCGTGACCTGCGTGGTGCTGTTCGGCTGCATCGCCATGTTGTGCTATCCATGGGTGGCCGGCCACTTCCTCGGCGCCTCTCCGGTGCACGCAGGCATATTTCTCGGCACCGCCATCCACGACACCTCGCAGGTGATCGGTGCGGCCCTGATTTACTCGCAGCAGGCCAACGCTCCCGCTGCACTCGCCGCCGCCAGCGTGGCGAAGCTGCTGCGCAATCTCTCGATCGCGGTGATCATTCCGACCGCCGCCTGGCTGGTGCAGCGCCACGAGGCACGCTCTCGCGGCACGCCGGCAGACGATCCGGTCGTCCCGCCCACGAGTCGCACGCGCCCGGCGCTGGTACCGTTGTTCGTGCTCGCGTTCATCGGCTTTATCGCGGTGCGTACCGCGGGCGATGCGCTCTACGGCCCCTCGGCGCCGCTGTGGCAGGCGCTCGTCAACACCGGTTATACCGCCTCGGACCTGTTTCTCACCTGTGGCATGACCGCGGTGGGCCTGTCGGTCTCCTTCACCGACATGTGGCGCATCGGCTGGCGCCCGCTCGCGGCGGGCTTCGTGGTCGCGACACTCGTGGGTTCCTGCAGCCTGCTGCTCACCTGCGGCCTGGCACACTTTCTCATTTGACACATCGGAGGCCTTAGGGACGAGAGCGACTCCGCCGACTTGAGTCCTTGCGCAACTCGATTCGAGACATCGCGCGCGCGGCCTCCGGCGACAAACGTTGACATCTGCGCTGCGATCCGCGAGTGCTCTGATGTTATATTTAATGCATGAGCCTCATCACGAGGAGCTATCGACGGCGCGCTTACCCCAATGGCGCGCAGCGCCGGCTCCTTGACCGCTGGTTCGGCGCGACGCGGTGGCTGTGGAATACAGCGCTCGAGATTCGCTCGGAAGCATACCGCGGCTGTGGACTCTGCCTCACAGTCATCGATTTTTCGCGGTGGCTGACGCAGTGGAAGCGCACAGCAGGGCATGCGTGGCTGGCTGAGGTGCCGGCGACGGCCTTGACGCAGTGCCTGCGGGATCAGGAACGCGCTTTTAGCCGCTTTTTTGCAGGGCATGCACGCTATCCCCGTTTCAAGGCCAAGGGCGGCCGCCAAAGTCTTCGGTTTCAGGGCGTGGGCGCTCCCTGGCGCTCTGGAGTGCTGAGCCTCCCAAAGCTAGGAGTTCTGAGACTCGCTGAAGGACTTCCCGAGGTTGAGCGCCCTGACATGCTCACGCTCTCGCGGGATGCGAGCGGCGCGTACTACGTGAGCTTCTGCGCGCAGGTTCCCTGCTCTTTGCTTCCGGGCACGGGCGAGTTGGTAGGGGTAGACCTCGGCCTTACACACCTTGCGACCCTCTCCACCGGAGAGAAGATCCCCAACCCCAGGCACTATCAACGACGCCTGAGGTACCTTCGCCAGCAGCAGCGCTGTCTCGCACGGCGGAAAAAGGGGAGCCGGCGGCGTGAGAAGCAGCGTGTGCGAGTCGCGCGTGCTCATGCGCGAGTGCGGGAGGCACGCCAGTACGCACTGCATGCTCTCACGACTCGTCTGGTGAGGGAATTTAGTGTCATCGCCATTGAAGACCTGAATGTGAGGGGTCTGGCGTGCGGGCGAAGTGCCCGCGCGATCCAGGACGCCGCATTCGGCGAACTGCGACGGCAGTTGAGGTACAAGAGTGACTGGTACGGCCCACTGCTCTTGGAAGTGGACCGGTGGTATGCCTCGAGCAAGCATTGCTCGATGTGCCAGTTCAGACTCGATGAGTTGCGGCTCGATCAAAGGCAGTGGACGTGTCCCAAGTGCGGGACCTGCCATGACCGAGACATCAATGCCGCACGGAACCTGCTGACGCAAGGTGTGCGTCAGCTTGCCGGTCGTGACGACCGGGACCTGCGCGTGGATGCGGGAGATGCATGCCCAGAAGAAGACATTCTGGTGCAGGTGCTCGCAGAGGAAGCGCGAAGCGGGCACCACAATCGAGCCGGTCCAGGACCGGTGAGATTGGGGTAGCAGCGCAGTCAAGCGCTACACTAGCGCGATGCCGAAGTCACCTTCGAAAACCTCACGCCGCGCCGCCGAGCAGGCGGTGCGCACACTGCTCGCATGGGCGGGCGAGGACCCGAAGCGCGAGGGACTGCGCGACACCCCGCAGCGGGTCGTCGATGCCTACCGTGACTGGTTCTCCGGCTACCAGATCGACCCGGCGGCCTACCTGCGGCGCACCTTCGAGGAGGTCGGCGGCTACGACGAGATGATCGTGCTGCGCGACATCTCCTTCGAGTCCCACTGCGAGCACCACATGGCACCGATCATCGGCCGTGTGCACATCGGCTACCTGCCCGCCGACAAGGTCGTCGGCATCAGCAAGCTGGTGCGTGTGGTCGAGGGCTACGCGCGGCGCTTCCAGGTACAGGAGAACCTCACCGCGCAGATCGCCGACTGCATCACCCAGGTGCTCAAGCCGCGCGGGGTGGGCGTGGTCGTCGATGCCGTGCACGAGTGCATGACGACCCGCGGCGTGCACAAGCGTGGCGTGTCCATGGTGACGAGCCGCATGACCGGCACTTTCCGCAGCGACGCCCGCACCCGCACGGAGTTTCTGAGCTTCCTCGGGATCTCGCACAGCCACGAGGTCTAGGCTCCGGGCGGCGCGCGATGGCAGCGCTCAGTCCCAGCGATTGGCGTTCTTTGGGAAACCGGGTCGCTGCACGCGTACGACGCAGAAGCGCTGCCCGGTAGGCGCCTGCATCACCACCCAGCGCGGCAGCCGCGCGGCTACCGTGGCGCCCAGCTTCGCCAGGCGCGCCACTTCCGCTTCGATGTCGTCAGTCTCGATGTCGAGGTGAACGCGACTCTCGTGCTCCACGCGCTGGATCTGCACGATGGGCTCATCGGGCGGGGTTTCGAGCATGCGGTAGTTGCCCCGCGTCCCCGGGTGCCCGGGATCGACCGCCCGGCCGAGAGCCTGCGCCCAGAAGAGAGCCGCCTCATCGATGTTGGATGTCCGGCAGTCGATCAACAGGGCGCAGAGACGGGAGTAGTGCATGGCGTTCTCTCCGAACGAACGTCAGACGAGTCTTGCGAGCGGCGTCCAGCGCCGCTCGCGTCTCGCGATGCGGTCGCCCGCGCTTTCAGAACCGTAATCCGCCTGTGCCGCTGCCGGCAGCTCCGCGGGCAGCGGCATCAGCGCGAGAGTATTGATGATGCCGAACGCGCCGGTTGCCGTCGCGATCTGTGCGCCGAGATAGACCCCACAGTGCCGGCACACGAGGAAATCCGCAGTCATCAGACCGAACCGATAGCGCCGCAGCGCTTCACCTTCATTGACACGGAACGCGAGCCGGCCGGACGGATCGGAGGTCGTTCGGGCAGCGTGGGCGCGACAGAATCCGCACTGGCAGGCGCGCACGCTCCAGCAGATGACCGGCAGGGCCGTCCGGAACGAGAACCCGAGCGCTCCGCAATGGCAGCCGCCCTCGAAGGTAAAGAGCCGCGAGCTCATGGCAGCGCGGGCGCCGTCGCCGGCTACGCGGTGCTGGCGGCCGCGGCCTCGCTCCGCGCCGCGCGCTTGCGGTCCTGCTCCTTGAGAAAGCGCTTGCGGATGCGGATCGAGGTCGGCGTCACCTCGACCAGCTCGTCGTCGGCGATGAACTCGACGGCGTATTCGAGCGTGAGCTGGATGGGCGGTGTCAGGAGGATCGCATCGTCCTTGCCGGCGGCACGGATGTTGGTGAGCTTCTTGGTCCTGATCGGGTTCACCACCAGGTCGTTGTCGCGGTTGTGAATGCCGACAATCATGCCTTCGTAGAGCTTCTCACCCGGGCCGACGAACAGCCGGCCGCGCTCCTGCAGGTTGAACAGTGCGTAGGCGACCGCCTCGCCGTTCTCGTTGCTCACCAGCACGCCGTTGTGGCGCTCGGGGATCTCGCCCGTCACTTTTGCGAAGCCGTCGAAGATGTGGCTCATGAGGCCGGTGCCGCGCGTGAGGGTGAGGAACTCCCCCTGGAAGCCGATCAGGCCGCGCGCGGGCACGCGGTACTCGAGGCGCACCCGGCCTTGCGCGTCGTGGCTCATGTCGATGAGCTCGGCGCGCCGCTCGCCGAGGGCCGCCATCACCGCGCCCTGGTGCGAGTCCTCGACATCGACCGTGAGGGCCTCGTAGGGCTCGTGGACCTCGCCGTCCACGATCCGCGCGAGCACCTGCGGGCGCGACACCGCCAGCTCGTACCCCTCACGGCGCATGTTCTCGACGAGGATGGTGAGGTGCAGCTCGCCGCGGCCGGAGACGCGCAGCACGTCCGGTTCGTCGGTGTCCTCGACCCGCAGCGCAACGTTGCTCTGCAGCTCGCGGTACAGCCGCTCGCGCAGCTGCCGGCTGGTGACGAACTTCCCCTCGCGGCCGGCGAACGGAGAAGTGTTGACCTGGAAGTTCATGGCGAGGGTCGGCTCATCGACGCTGATCGGCGGCAGCCCCCACGGATGCTCGATATCGCACAGCGTGAGCCCGATGTTGACCTCCTCGATCCCGGTGACGGCCACGATGTCACCGGCGCCGGCTTCCTCGACCGGCCGGCGCTCGAGCCCCTCGAAGGTGAGCACCTGGCCGATGCGCGCCACGCCACGATCCTCGTTGCCGTAGCGCAGCGCCACGTTCTGGCCCGGTTGCAGCACGCCGCAGCGGATGCGGCCAATGCCGATGCGCCCGACGTAGGAGTTGTAGTCGAGCGTCGAGATCTGCAGCTGCAGCGGCCGTTCCGCGTCCGCCGCCGGCGCCGGTACGTGCGTGAGGATCGCCTCGAACAGCGCCGACATGTCCGGGCGGCGCTCGGTGTAGTCGGTGCTCGCCCAGCCCTGCAGCGCTGACGCATAGATCACCGGGAAATCGAGCTGGGCATCGCTCGCGCCGAGCTTGTCGAACAGGTCGAAGGTCTGGTCGACCACCCAGCCGGGGCGGCTGCCGGGCCGGTCGATCTTGTTCACCACGACGATCGCCCGGAGGCCCTGGGCGAGCGCCTTGCGCGTGACGAAGCGCGTCTGTGGCATGGGGCCCTCGACCGCATCGACCAGCAGCAGCACGCCATCGACCATGGACAGCACCCGCTCGACCTCGCCGCCGAAATCGGCGTGCCCGGGCGTGTCGACGATGTTGATGCGCGTGCCGCCGTATTCGATGGCACAGTTCTTCGCGAGGATGGTGATGCCACGCTCGCGCTCGATGTCGTTGGAATCCATGATGCGCTCGCCGAGGCGCTCGTGGGCGGCGAAGGTGCCGGACTGCTTCAGCAGGCAGTCGACCAGAGTGGTCTTGCCGTGGTCGACGTGCGCGATGATGGCGATGTTGCGGATCGGGCGGTTCATGGTTGGACGACCGGCGGCGGCGCTGGCGCGGCCTT
>Ga0306922_10008161_pt1 | contig 10154 bp, 7 predicted proteins | sample sta12Cox44000082_FD_203758 | JGI IMG/M metagenome (GOLD analysis project Ga0306922, IMG submission 203758) | Lab enrichment of tropical soil microbial communities from Luquillo Experimental Forest, Puerto Rico - statoxic.12C.oxic.44.000.082 (v2)... | ecosystem: Environmental > Terrestrial > Soil...
GCGTTAATCCCCAGCCGGCGAGCGGGTGTCACTGGAAGCTGGACGCCACCTCGGAGACGCAGATGAAGTCCCTGCTCGTCGACATCGTTCGGCCGCCCGCGTTCTTGCAGTCCGCGGACCCAGTGAAGTAACAGCCCCAATCGCCTGGCCGGTCAGCGGAACACACGCCCGAAAAGGATGCGCGTCCGGACGAACGTCTGCGGATCCTGCGCTTCGCCATACCACCCGTACGCGACGGCCGCCCCGCTCCCGTCGACCGCGAACGCGATCGTGGCCGTCCCGAAGCCGCCCTCGCCCCCGACCGGGCGCGAGTCGGCGCCATGGAGCTCGGTCGTCGCGTCAGCGATGCGCATCAACCACACACCCTCGTGCTTCGGATGGCGCCACGGGGTGCCGACCAGGAAGCCGACGTGGCCGGTGTTCGGGCGGTCCTTGAAGAGCGCGGGCTTGAGCCAGGCGAAGACATCGCCGGCCAGGAGCGCCCCGGGATCGGTCATGCGTTGCCAACCATGCGATGGTCGGGCGGTCGGGGCGCGCTCGATGGCCCGGTAGAAGTCGCGGGCGAGCGGTTTGTCGACGGCAAGAGCGCGGCGCGCGTCGGGCGCGGTGCGCGACAGGATCCACCCCGCCATGATCGAGCAGTCCCAGAGGTAGATGCCTCTCCGGGCGTCGATCTTGGGTTGATGCTGATAGCGGGTGGAGCTGAGCCCGCGCTCGATGGCGGCCAGAGCGGAGGCGACGGCGGCGCTCCGGCCCCGGGCCGGCGCGGATGTCGCCGGAACCGCGCGCGCCCCGGCCGCCGTGGCGGTCGCCGACGACGGACGCCCGGAGGTCGAGAAGACGAGCAAGCCAAACGCCAGCGCGGTGCGCACCAAGCCTAGGACACCAGCGAATCGGCCAAGTTTTCCGGTCAGCGACGCGCCGTTCGGAGCCCTCCAAACCGGGGTCTCGGATACCCGGAGGGCTCCGTACCTCCCGCGCGGCGCGGTTGTTCGGCGGGCATCGGGTTGTTGCGGGCGAAGCAACGTTGGTCGGGTGAGGCTCCCCGACAACCCCGCGGCGACCGCATAGTTAGATGAAAATTTGGTTGGCTCAATTACTGCTTCTAAGAGCCCGTGCGTATGACTACCCTGGGCAAGCGAACGATCAAGGTCGGCATCACGGTCGGGCTGTCGCTCGGCGCCATTGTCGGGCTCGTCGGCTGCGGCCAGCAGCAGGACGCGGTGGATGCGCCCTCCCATGACTTCGCTCTCGGCGTGGCGAACGGGCTGGCGGCGATCAACGGGCTGCAGGCGGCCAACGGCCTCCAGGCGGCCAACGGCCTGACGGCCGCCAACGGCCTCGCCTCGGCGAACGGGCTCTCGGCCGCCAACGGGCTCGCTTCGGCGAACGGCCTCGCCTCGGCGAACGGCCTCATGACCACCGACGCCGGCCGCCGGACCGTCGCCTACCTGGCCAAGTGCGCGCTCGCCGCCGGGGACACGCTGGTCAAGCAGGACCAATACGGCGTCAACTACACCTTCTCGGGCGGCCTCGGGCTCTGCACGCAGTGGAAGTGGGGCAACGTGGCGGGCAACGGCCAGTGCCAGACCGACGTCTCGGCCTGCATGATGGCGCACGTCAACACCGCCGGCATCCACGTCCCGATCTGGCTGGACTCGACGAACCCGCAGATCGGCTGGGGCGTCGATCGCGCGAACTACCCGATGCAGGAGGGGACGTTCTTCGGCAACATCATCATGACCGGCAACCTGTCGAGCATCGGCATGCCGACGGTGACGGCGCCGGCGGCGTTCTACTGCGACGGCGCGGGCTTCCCGGCGGGCGCCAACGGCATCGTGGCCGGCCGCCTCGGCGCGAACCAGGCCGGCTCGCCGTACATGAACCCCTACGGCACGTCGCGCACCGTCTGCCAGGGGAACGGCGGCTCCGTCGGCCAGTACTCGCAGGGGACCACCGGCAGCTGCCCCGTGAACGTCAACGGCGTTCCGGACTGCCCCGACGGCTACAAGGCCATCACCTCCTCGGGCTTCACCTTCAACAGCGCCATCACCGTCTGGCGGAGCAACACCTACGCCCCGCAGTTCGACCCCGGCTACACCTACCGGATGATGCCGATGGACAGCAACGGCGGCCTGTCGGTGGACGTCGCCTACGCCGCCCAGACCAACGGCACCATCGTGCAGCAGTGGGGGAGCTGGAACGGCGATCCGCAGAAGTTCAACATCCTCCAGAGCGGCTCGAGCTGGAAGATCACCATGAAGGCTAACAACGCCAAGTGCCTCGACCTGGCCGGCGGCGGCAGCTCGCTCGGCAACGGCACCAAGATCGTCATCTGGGACTGCGACGGCAGCTCCAGCCAGGCCTGGAACGTCACGCCCGACGCCTCGACCGGCGCCTTCGTTTTCCAGAACGTGCAGTCCGGCCGGTGCCTCGACCAGAACGCGTGGAGCCAGACGGCCGGCCTCCAGATGCAGGTCTGGGACTGCAGCGGCAGCGGGAACCAGAAGTTCAACGTCCAGGCCTACCCGCTGAACTAGCCCGCCCGAACGCCAGCTCCCGGCCGGTCCGCCTCGCGCGGACCGGCCGTTTTTCATTTCTGGCGGGGCGCGGGACCGGTGCTCTCGCGGATGACGAGCGCGGCGGGGAGGTCGAGGCGGCTCGTGTCGACGACGCTGGGGTTGTCGACGAGGCGGAGCAGCGCCTTGCAGGCGGCGTCGCCCATCGCCTCCGAGGGCTGGCGGACCGTCGTCAGCCCCGGCCAGTAGAGGCCGGCCTCGGGCGAGCCGTCGAAGCCGGTGACGGAGACGTCGTCGGGGACGCGGACGCCGGCCTGGAGCACCGCGCGGAGGAAGCCGAGCGCGAGCGCGTCGTTGCCGCAGACCACGGCGGTCGGCGCCTGCGCGCGCGGGCGTCCGAGCCACGCCGCGGCGAACGGGCCGCCCCCTTCCGGGCCGTAGCTCGGCGCGAAGGTGACGTCCGCCGGCTTGAGGTCGAGATCGTGTGCGCCGAGCGCGTCGCGCAGGCCGCGCAGCCGGTCGTTGGTATCGACCGAGTCGTGCGGGCCGCCGAGGAACGCGAAGCGGCGGTGGCCGAACGCGTAGAGGTGCTCACCGAGTTCGGCGGCCGGGGCGCGGTTGCGTGTGGCGAACACCGGGCCGGCCCCGAAGTGCTCGTCGGGGGCGATGAACGCCATCGGCAGGCGCGCGCGCTTCGCGAGGCGGACGAGCTCCTCCTCGCGCCGCGTGCAGCGCGCGAACATGATCCCGTCGACGCGACGCTCGGTGATCCAGCGCCGCACGGCGGAGTCGTCGTAGCGCCCGCGGAGCGCGAGGCTGCCCAGCATCAGCCCGAGCGCCTTCTCCTCGAGCGCCTCTTCGATGCCCGCGAGCACCTGTGTGAACCACGGGCCCTGGCTCGACTCGACGACGACGCCGAAGCAACCCTGGCGCCCCATCTTGAGGTTGCGGGCGGCGGGCGAGGGGCTGTAGCCGAGATCGCGGGCCGCCTTCTCGACACGCTGCCGGGCGTCGGCGCTGGCGTAGCCGCCGTTGAGGACGCGCGAGACGGTGCTGAACGCCACGTGGGCGCGCTCGGCGACCTCGACGATGGTGGCTTTCCGCTTGATGGCGCCCTCCGGCCAACGTTTCTACCAGAAACAGCGGCAGAAACGTTTCCACTTTCGACCCGCCCGGTGCGCGCTCGCCCCCCGCGGGCGCGGGTCAGCGCAGCCCGTAGAGGGTCGTGATGTCGGTCGTCGTCAGGGCCCGGCGGTACACGCGAAAGTCGTCGATGAGCCCCTTGAAGTAGGGATCGGCGGTGTACTGCGACCGACCGATGTAGTTGGCCGTCGTCGCGCCGAGGTCGGCAGGGTGCAGGGTCATGGCGGTGTTGGAGCCGGCCAGCGCGCCGTCGACGTAGAGGCTCCCGGTGTACGGCGAGCCGTCGGCCAGGACGACGGCGAGGTGGTGCCAGGCGTTGATCGAGAGCGCCGCTCCGCTGTCGATCCGCTGCTCCATGTTGGCGCCCATGGTGGTGATGGCGAAGCGAACGACGAGCTTGGTGTCGGTCCCCTCGGCGGTGGTGAGGAACATGTAGGTGGTGGTGCCGGTGCCGAGGTCGAAGACCCGCTGCCACTTCGTCTGCGCCGTCACGTACACCCAGGTCGCCACCGTGGTGGGGCCCGGCGTCAGCGTCTGCAGCGACGGGATCGCGAGGTAGCCGCCGCCCGTGGAGCCGTTCGACGTGAGGCTCAGCGCGTACATCCCGACCTGGCGCATGGTGGAGAAGCCGGCTGCCCCGCCCGTCCCGCCGAGCGAGACCACCGCGTTGCGCGGCCCGCCGGGGAACATCGAGGTGTCAGCGGTCTCGACGCCGTTCGCCCCCTCGAGCGGATAGTAGAGGACCAGGTCCGGATCGGGCGGGACCACCTGACCGCCGCCGCTCCCTCCTGTCCCGGCGCTGCTGCCGCCCGCGCCGCCTGCACCCGCGCCGCCCACGCCCGCGCTGCCGCTCGCGCCGCCTGCGCCCGCGCCGCCACCCCCCGCCGTTCCGGCCCCGCCGACGCCCGTGGTTCCGCCGCCGGCGCCGGTCCCTGCCATTCCGCCCGCGCTGCCGCCGCTGCCGGCTCCGCCTTCGGTCCCGCCACTCGCGCCCGCGCGTCCCCCGGCGCCTCCCTTTCCTTCGCGGCCGGCGCTGCCGGCTCCGCCCGTGGCACCACCGCTGCCCGACGCGTTGCCGGTCCCGGCCGTTCCGCCCGCGCCCGCGAGGCCCGTCGGCGAGCCGCCCGCGCCGACGCCAGCGGTCCCCGCGGCGCCGCCGAGTCCCGCCGTCCCCGCCGCACCGACGCTGCTCCCCGCACCGCCCGCACCGACGCTGCCCCCGCCGCCCCCGCTCCCGCCGTTGCCGCTGCCGGCGCCGCCGCTCTTCCCCGACAGCGCGGCGTAGTCATAGCTGCACGCGGCCAGCAGCAGGGCGAGGAGAGGAAGCCGCGCTCTCAAAACCGCCACAGCGCGCTGGCGCCGGCCTCGCGGGTGTTGATGAAGATGGTCACGCCGGTCACCGCCGCGGTCACCGCGGTGGCGATCCACAAGATGTTGGCGGTCCCGGCGCGCGAGCGGACCTCATCGATCTGGGCTGTCGTGCACCCCGCCGACGTCTGCGCGCACGAACCGTGGAGCTGGTCGTACTTGGAGGAGGCCATCGTGCCGAAGACGATCGCGCCAGCGCCGAGCGCCAGCGTCGACCCCGCGGCGGCCCAGGGGAGCCACGCCGGCAGCGGCGGCGACGCCGCAGCGGGCGCCGACGGCGCGGAGAGCGCGACGCCGGCGGGAGTCTCCTCCGCGTGATCGTGTGACGTCGACGGGACGTCACGCGCCTGTGGCACGGAGCGCGGCGGTGGTGCCGGCTCCGACGGAGGCAGCGGCGTGTCCGCCGGCGACGCGGGTTTCACGGGCGACGGCGCCGGCTTCACGGGCGACGGCGGGGCCGCGGACGGCGTCGACGGCCCGGACTCCGCCGCCGTGTCGAGCGCGCGCAGCTGCTTCTCGGCGGCCGCGCGGTGCGGCCCGCGCGGCGCGCGCCGCAGGTACGCTTCGTACGTGCGCGCCGCCGCGGTGGCGTTCCCCGTCTCCCGGTAGGTCTCCGCGAGCTTGAACAGAAACTCGGGGTTCCCCGTCGTCTGATAGCCGCGCTGAAGCTCCTCGATGGCCGACGCGCCTCCGCTCGCAGCCTGCGGCGGCGACGGCGACGCCTCGGCGTGGACCAGACGAGGTCCCGCGATCACGACGAACGTCAGCAAGCTCAGCGTAAAACGAATAGAACGATCCAAACCGAGAGCCCCCTGCCCTGACGCGGCGGAAGCTAGCACACTCGGAAGCCAGGAATCGCCGCGATAAACGACGAAGCGATCGGCGATCGCTACGTCGGTGCGCGGCGTTTGTTCCCGGCTTTTCTTGCCCGCGCGATCGATTGATTCCCGATCGATTCCTGAGCTGTTCGGAGGACCGCGCGCGGCTTATAGCCGGGGCAAGGAGTTTTTAGAGCGGCGGGTTGGCGTTCTTCACCAGGTCGACCAGGTAGGGCTCGAACAGCTTGCCCGCCTCGGGGGCGCCGGGCGTCGCGTCGTCGGAGGCGCAGTTCGGATCGAAGCGCGCCGCCTTCGTGTCGGCCGTGCCGTCGGACTCGCCCGGCACCTTGATCCAGACGTAGGCGTCGATGAGCGGCGCCGGGGCGGCGCGCGGCCGCTCGCCGAGGCCGGCCCCCTTGACGTTGCACCAGTTGCCGGGGGCGGTCCGGATCCCCGGCTTGCCGTTGCGGCCGGTGTCGATGAGGAACCCCTTGCCGGTGATGCCGACGCCGGCGAGCCCGTCGGACAGATCGCGCGCGTACGTCAGCTCGTCGGGGCTCGGCTCGTCGGGGTTGGCGCGCTGGTTGGTCGGGTCGGTGACGACGTCGTAGTTCGAGACGTTGAGCGCGAAGCCGCGGATCCGGTCCGCGCCGCCGGCCGCCGTCAGGACCTCCTTGTAGACCTGGACGATCTTGGCCAGGTTCTTCGGCCAGCCGAGCCAGCCCGCGTGCGCGGCGTCGAGGTAGATGAACACGTTGGGGAGCGAGAGCGTCGCGATCGCGTAGGCGATGGCGCGGCGGTAGACGGGCTCGGCGGCGGCGCAGCGTTCCACGCCGAGGTTGGTCGCGATGTTGGCCAGCGAGTCGGGCTCGAGCACCACGACGATCCGCTGCCCGGCGTGGGCCTTGAACGCCGCGGCGATGGCGTCGACGTAGTCGCGCTGGTAGCGCGCCTCGCCGGCCGCGTCGGGGCCGAGCTCGCCGTTAGACGCCTCGGCGGCGCAGTCGCGGCTCGGCAGGTCGTAGACCACGAACACGGGGACCACCGGCGCCGCGCCCGCCTGTGCCCGCGCGTCGTCGAGGTAGCGGGGGATCTCGCGCGTCTTGTCGATCGAGTCGAGCCAGACCGCGGTCGGCAGGGTCGCGAGCTTGCGCAGGCCGGGGGCCTGGGCCGGCGTCCGCGCCGCCACCCCCTCCACGGTACGCGCGTAGTCGGGGTTCACGTACTGCCGCACCCCGGCGAACGGGTTCACCGTCTCGGGCGCGTGCGGCGACGTGGCCGGCACCACCGCGACGGGCGCCGGCGTGTGCGCGGTGCAGGACAGGGCGAGCGTGACCCCCAACCAGAGGGCGAGCCCAACGCGAATCTCGGAACGGCGACGGACCATGACCAGCCTCCTCGGCAAGAGCGGTCGCGGGCGGTGCAACGCCCGTACCGAGGGCGCCGCCGCCGTCAGTTGTAGGGGTTCTGCTGGTCGAACGTCACGGGGGGGGGGCCCGCCTTGTCGGCCGGACCGGCCGGCTTCGGCGCCGTCCCGGAGCCTCCCTCGGGGGGCTCTGGACGTCCGGATGGACGTCCGCGCGGACGTCCACCGGCCCCTCCGTGACCGATCGGCGCCGCCGCCGGACGCGGGTGCGCGGGCGTCGGCGAGGGCGCGAGGGTGGTCGTCGCGATCCGCTCCGCGGGCGCGACCGGCGGCGCGACGGGTGCGGGCGCGATCGCGGGCGCCGGGGCCGCAGCGGCCGCGGGCGCGACCGGCGCCTCGGCGCGGGCCACGTGACGTGTGGAGCGACTGACGATCGCGGCCACCGCCGCCCCGACCACCAGCACCAGGGCGGCGACCGCCGCGGCGGCCACGATCCGGCGCGGCGCCGGCGCGGCGCTCGCGAGCGCCGACGCCCCCCGGGACGCCCCGGCGGGCGCCGGCGTCTCCGCCACGGGCGTCGCGGCGGGAGGCTCGGGCGCCGGCCAGACCTCGCGCCGCGCGAAGGGCCCGAGGGCCTCGGCGAGCGCGTCCGCCGACGCAAACCGCGCCCCGACGTCGGCGGCGAGGCCGCGCTCGACGATGGCCACGAGCGCCGCCGGCAGCGCCAGCGCGTCGGCGCGCAGCGGGACCGCCGGCTGCGTGGCGATGTGGTGCAGGATCGCGTTGTGGGAGGCGCCGGGGTGCGGCTTGTCCCCCGACAGGAGCTGGTAGAGGATCGCCGCGAGCCCGTAGACATCGGCGCGCGCGTCGAGGTCCCTGTCGCCGCGCGCCTGCTCGGGCGACATGTACGCGGGCGTCCCGAGCACCAGCCCCGTACGCGTCGCCAGGCCGTCGTCGAAGGCCTCCAGCTTGGCGATGCCGAAGTCGAGCACCTTGACCAGATCGGTGCCGTCCTGCCGCCGGCAGAGGAACAGGTTGTGGGGCTTGAGATCGCGGTGGATGATCCCCGCCACGTGCGCGGCCGCAATCCCGCGGCAGGCCTGCAAGACGAGGTCGGCGGCGCGTTCGACGGGGAGGCGCCGGCTCCGCGCCAGCAGCGCTTCCAGGCTCTCGCCGACGAGGAACTCCATCACGATGTACGGGGAGCCGTCGTCGGTGACACCGAAGTCGACGGCGGCGGTCACGTTCTCGCTCTCGAGCGCGCCCGCCGCCTCGGCCTCGCGCTGGAACCGCATCAGGATCTCGCGCCGCTCCGAGAAGTCGCGCCGCAAAAACTTGATGGCGAAGCGGCGCCGGACGACGGCGTGCTGCGCCTCGTAGACCACGCCCATCCCGCCGCCGGCGAGGAAGCGGGTGAGGCGGTACTTCCCCCCCACGATCTCGCCGAGCCGCCGGGCGTCGGCGGGGGCGGTCAACGCTCCGGCTCCCCGGGGTTGCGCAGAGCCTCGAGATCGACCGCCTGCCCCTCCATCAGGCGGTAGGCCCGCTGCCGGGTGATCCCGAGCATCGCCGAGGCGCGGGCGACGTTCCCGCCCGCCGCGCGCAGCGCGGCGATCAGCGCCGGCAGCTCGACCGGCTCACCGGGCGCGGCCGCGGCCGGCGAGGCGGCGGGGGCGGCGGTCGCGCTCGCCGGCCCCGCAGCCGGCGCCTCTTCGGCCCGCGGCGCGATCCGCTCGGGGAGCTGGCGCGCGGTCAGCGTCGACGCCCCGCCGTGGAGCACGAGCAGCCGGCGGACGAGCAGCACGAGCTCGCGCACGTTGAACGGCCAGTCGTAGACGCACAGGCGCTCGACGACATCCCCCTCGACGGCGGGGGCGTGCCCGTCGGAGAGCTCGCCCAGAAGGTGCGAGAACAGCGGCGGCACGTCCTCGCGCCGGTTGCGCAGCGGCGGCAGCCGCACCGTGAGCCCGTCGAGCCGCGCCAGGAGATCGGCGCGGAACCGGCCCTGGCGCGCCGACTCGATCAGCGACTGCTGCCCGGCGACGACGATGCGCACGTCGATGGCGACCGGCCGCGCCTCGCCGAGCGGCTGCACCTCGCGCTCCTCGAGCACGCGCAAGAGCTTTGCCTGCAGCGGCATCGGCAGGTCGGAGACCTCGTCGAGGAGCAGCGTCCCCCCCTCGGCGCTCCGGAAGAACCCGGGGCTGGCGCGGTCGGCGCCGGTGAAGGCGCCGCGCCGGTAGCCGAACAGCTCGCCCTCGGCGAGCGCCTCCGGCAGCGCCGCGCAGTTGACGGCGAGGAAGGGGCCCGGGCGGCCGCTCCACTGGTGAAGGCTGCGCGCGACGACCTCTTTCCCGGTGCCGGTCTCCCCCTCGAGGACGATCGGGAGATCGCTCGGGGCCGCGAGCTTGAGCGGTGCGAGCGCCGCCTGCAAGGCGCCGCCGCCGAGCAGGCCGGGTGCGATCTCGCCGAACAGCCCCGGCAGCGCGCTCACGACGCCGATCCAGCCGCCGAGGCGCACGACGTCCCCGGCGCCGAGCGGCGCCGACGTGACCGCCCGCCCGTTGACGTGGATGCCGTTGCGGCTCCCGAGATCGCGGATGGCGAGCGCCCGCTCGGGCCCACCGCGCGTGAGCGCGGCGTGGCGCCTCGAGACGTCGTTGCCGGAGAGCCGCACGGCGCAGGACTCGTCGCGCCCGATGACGAGCTCGCGGTCCCCTTCCCAGACGAGGCTCACGGCGGGCTCGGTCGGCCGCGGGAACAGCCAGGCGAGCGTCAGCTGTGGCGAGTCGACGCCCCCGCGGGGCGAGCCCGCGGCGGTGATCGTCGTGCCGCCCGATTCCGACCGCATGGGGAGCAATCGATTCATATCACGTGCCTGCCCGGTCACGGCCCGCCGGTCGCGCGGCCGGCCCACCCGCCGGCCGCGCTCACGTAAAC
>Ga0306922_10008164_pt1 | contig 10153 bp, 9 predicted proteins | sample sta12Cox44000082_FD_203758 | JGI IMG/M metagenome (GOLD analysis project Ga0306922, IMG submission 203758) | Lab enrichment of tropical soil microbial communities from Luquillo Experimental Forest, Puerto Rico - statoxic.12C.oxic.44.000.082 (v2)... | ecosystem: Environmental > Terrestrial > Soil...
GCAATCGCCGCGCCGGCCGACGTAGATCCGTCCGTCCGGCTTGCAGATGCTCCTGTTGGAACGAGTGGATTGCTGATGCCCGCCGGCTCCCCGTCACCCACCTGCGCTCCCGGCACACGCATGATCATACCGGTCATGCACGTTCTTCCATTCTGCGCTCCGCTGCGGGCCGTTATTATGCTTCTTTGGTAGCTTCGTCGCTGAGTCCGTTTTCCTGCATTGGTTTTCTTCCCTGCTCAAAGACAGCCGGCCGCCCGGCCAATGCGATCAAGATAGTGTGCTTACTTTTGTATCCTTTAACCATAAGATCGACAGTCCTTTTCTCGGCCGTTCCTTCGGACTATCCTATTCCTGCCTACCATCGCCAAAGCTGTCCGGTCACAAAGAAGACGCTTCCCAATTGGTCCGGGAATGAAAGGGCCAAGTTTTCCATTCTGGAGGTTACACCAATGTTGCGAAAACCTGTGTTGGTAGTGTTCGCATTGCTCTTGGCAGCCGGCATCGTGGCGGCTCAAGCCAAGGATGCCAAAAAGGAAGGCACGGAAATTAAGGCCAAAGTTACCAAGGTCGATGCGACGAAAATGACCGTTTCGGTCACCACGGACGATGGCAAGAAAATGGATTTAACGGTGACCGACGATACCAAAATTGTCGGACCGCGGGGAGGAGTGAGCAAGGAACGACTCAAGGATGACAGGTTAGTTCCGGGCGCGGAAATCAAGGTCACGATGGACGGGAAAAAGGTGAAGCAAATCGAATTACCCGCGAGAAAATCGGGAGACAAGAAGTAGTGCAGTAGCAGGAAATGACCCGGCGGCTATTTGTCGCCGGGTTTTTTATTGGTTCCCGTTCACAATGATCGGCGTATCTGTTGCAATCTCTGCCGGAATGAGCCAAACACCAAAGACCTGAATCAAACGGCGTGCAAAGACAACCCGCAGCTGCGCGCCGAAGTCGACGCCCTACTGCGAGCCCACGACGCCCCGCAACGTATCCTCGATGCGCCGAACCCAGGATCGTCGACAACCGATGAACCGACCACCGAAGCTGCTGGTACCCGCATCGGGCCGTATAAGCTGCTGGAGCAGATCGGCGAGGGCGGCATGGGCATCGTCTGGATGGCCGAACAGCAGGAGCCGGTCCGCCGCCGGGTGGCCCTGAAGATCATCAAGGCCCGCATGGATAGTGTCCAGGTCGTCGCCCGCTTTGAGGCCGAGCGCCAGGCGCTGGCGCTGATGGACCACCCGCATATCGCCAAGGTCTTCGACGGCGGCACGACGACCACTGGCCGGCCCAGCCTACAAGGCAAAGCTTCTTTTTGGTCCCTACCGTCCTCCCCCACTCCGCAAAAGGGATCGGGCCTTTTGCCTCGCCCGCGATTGCGACGTTGTGATAATCTCCTGGACCGATGCGCGGATTCGCTGTTCCACCAACCTCCGTTGGCACGTGCAGTGACTGAGTGCTATTATCCACGTTAAACCGAGCGATACGGAACGAGGGCGCCCGTAGAACCAAAAACCCATCGGCCGACAGGACATTCGTCCAATGAACGAGCAACCATCCCCGAGTGAAAGTATGTTATCCGTTTCGGGTATGAGGCGGCTCGATGAAATCTGTGACCCTTTCGAGAAAGCCTGGAAAGCGGGTCAGCGGCCGCGGATCGAAGACTACCTGGCCAATGTGCCGGAGGCGGAACGCTCCCAGGTGTTGTGGGAATTGTTGGCCCTAGAGCTGGCATACCGACGCGATGCCAACGAAACTCTGAATCCCGAAGAATACCAACAACGATTCCCGGAACATGCGGAATTGGTCCAAGGGGTGTTTCGTGAGAAATCACGACAGGCTGATTCATCCGATCAACAAGTCACCACAGGACCGGAACCGGCCAACGGCGAAGAAGCGGATCAGCCCATCCAACTGGGCCGTTATAAGATCGCGACCAGGCTCGGTGCGGGCGGCTTTGGGATCGTTTACCGGGGCTACGATGAGGAACTCCGGCGGAACGTAGCGATCAAGGTGCCGCACCGGCAGCGAATTGCCCAACCGGAAGATGTTGAAAAGTACCTGGCTGAAGCCCGCATCCTCGCAGGCCTGGACCATCCTCACATTGTACCTGTTCACGACGTAGGCCGCACCGAGGACGGCCTGTGCTACGTCGTCTCCAAGTTCATTGAAGGCAGCGACTTGGCGAGGAAGATACGAGAAACACGCTTCGGCTTTTTCGAGTCCGCTCAATTGGTGGCAACTGTCGCCGAAGCACTGCAATATGCCCACGAGAAACGACTGGTTCATCGAGATCTGAAGCCGGCCAACATTCTTTTGGATAGCCGGAACAAGCCGTACCTCACCGACTTCGGGCTCGCGCTGAAGGAGGAGGATTTCGGCAAAGGTGCCGGTATCGCCGGTACGCCCGCTTATATGAGCCCGGAACAGGCCAACGGCGAAGGACATCTCGTGGATGGCCGATCGGACATCTTCAGTCTGGGGGTGATGTTCTACGAATTGCTGACGGGGCGTCGTCCCTTCGTGACCAGCGACAGAGTGGAATTGCGCATGCTGATCTCCACCGCTGAAGTTCGTCCCCCTCGCCAACTCGATGTAACCATCCCCAAAGAGTTGGAACGTATTTGCCTGAAAGCTCTGGCCAAACGAGCGACCGAGCGCTATACCACGGCTTTCGACTTGGCCGATGATCTCCGGCATTGGCTTTATGGCGCGTTAAAGTGTTCCGTACGAACGCCTTGCGTAAAGAACCGCACGCGTGCAATCGTGTGAGATACGGGTAAAAGCCGGTGACGGGAAGGAAGAGCCGGCATATCCTTTCCAGACTGATCGATTCTCAAAATTGGTGGGGCCCTGGTCGAGCAAGCACTTAAATGAACGGAGCAGAGTTTTCTTTCTGGGCGGCGATGGTCCGAACATTTGCTATTTTCGCGGCAACGCGAAGGATTTGCAGGAGGCCCTGCCGGCAACTGATCCTGAACGTACGGCAAGAAACAACCTTCGATGTCCCCACTTCGCTTTGGCCCAGCCCCTCTTTCATTTCTTGATCGCATTCTTCAGCGTCTTGACTACCGCAGGTACATCGGTTTCGTTCAGGGACAGGTAGCCGAACGACTTGACTACCTTGCCCTTGTGGGCGACCACGGCGGTCAGGTGAGCATCGATATTGAGCGCCCAGTCTTTGGGTCCGGCGGTCCCGCCGAACACCGTTAGCGCCGCACTCTTGAAATACTGCGAGATCTTCGTCAGATACTCTTTCGATTTATCCGCGTCGTCGGTCAGCCATACGGCCACGACCAATCCGTCGTCGCCCAGGTCTTCGTCGAGTTTCTTGAGGAAACGAAACATCGGCCGGCTAAAGTCCTTCGCCGACACGAACATGTACACCGTGGGCTTGTCCTTGCGCAAGGCGGCGTAATCGACTTCCTTGTCCTTTGGCTCGCCGGTGACGGCGTACACCTTCAGCGTAGCTACCTTCTCGCCCTCCTTCGGCCCGGACACCACGTCCGCGCGCGCCAGTCCGACCAGCAGCAGGCCCAGGAGCGAAACCGGAAGCAACCGCGTTGTCATCGCTGTCCTCCGTTGAAGTCGACCAAAGCTCACCTGCCGGGGCCACCGGAGAGAGAGTAGACCCCGAAAGGCCAGAATGAAGCAGTATGCTCTGCCAGTACATGCCGCCACGTGGCATTGCGTAAACGCCATTGTCGCGAAATTTCGCTCCGTATAAACTACGTCCCCGAAAGAGACTTCCCAATTACTTTTCCGGTGGAGAGTTTTGGAACGCAGCGGTCAATTCACGATGCCGCGGCCATGATTCTGGGCGTACCAGCGCCGCAGCTCGGCATCGCAGCGCCGGAGCGTGCTTCGGGCCAGGATTAGGGTGAGCGTTCCAGCCAATATCGATCCGGCCAACCACTCCCACGGCATCGACCCGGCCGCGGTTCGATAAACGCTGCCGGGGGGAACCAAGCTGGCGAGATTGGTCCAGCCGGCGCGGTGCAAGCCGTAAGCTGACAGGGGTAAACCAATGGTGAGAAGGATGCCAAGCATGTTGGCTTGCAGGCCGCGGGAAAACGCACGGAATCCAAGCGTGAAATACAGGCTCCACAACAGCACGCCGGCCGCAAACGTGGCGATCATGGCCGCGACATCGATTTTTCCAGCCAGGGTAGCGGCCAACCAGAGAAGAACAGCGGTCATAAAGTAACCGCGGCCGCGCCGCCAGGCCGCGGACGCAGCGGCATGCCAGTAATCGTGGGCGTCCAACCGCGTTAACAGCAACAATTCCAGGCGCCGGCAGCGATCTTGCACTGTACTGTCCCACAGGCCGTATTGAAATGCCGCCGGTACGGCCGCCAACACCATCAAGGCGGCAGCAATTCCCGGAATCCCGCCCGCATATTCGAAAAACTCGAAAACGCGGCAGCCCATCCAGGCCGGCCAATGAGGCCCCGCCACCGTGTAGGCCGCGTAGGCCAAACCGAACCCGGCGGCCAACCAGAGATTGATCCGGCCCGAATATTCCTGGACGCGCCGCACCGCCCACCAGGACAGCGGGCGATCGTCGATGCGGTCGCGCCCCTTTTGGGACACGTCCGCCACGGGCCGCGCGCCAGCGCTTCCCCGAGAAGGCCCTGGCCTCATTGGTGCGCCAAAGTGGCCGGCGCTTGGCGGAGAATAGCGAGCACGGTTGGCTGTGGAAGGGACGGCGGGTGAAGGTCGTCGATGGCTCCGGCTTGTCGATGCCTGACACCAAAGAAAACCAGAAGGAGTATCCCAAGCACAGTCATCTGCCACCCGGTGTCGGCTTCCCGACGATGCGCCTCGTGGTCGTGTTCAACCTGGCGGTCGGTGTCGTGCTCGACGCTGCCATGGGGCGCTTCCGCGGCAAGCGCACCGGAGAGTTGTCCTTGTTCCGCACCTTGGACGACGCCTTCGAACCGGGAGATGTGGTGCTGGCCGACCGGCTTTTTTCGGACTTCTGGGATGTGGCGCGATTGCTGAAACGCGGTATTGATGTCGTCATGCGGATGCACGCCGGTCGGAGCAAAGTGTCGTTCGGGGGACGTGGCCATAGTACCGGGAACCGGCGCATCTGGTGGCGTAAGAAACAGCGTCCCGAATGGATGTCCAAAGAAGAGTACGACGCTCTGCCGGAATGGATTCGCCTCCGCGCCCTGCGCGTGGACGTGCGCCAGCGCGGCTTCCGTACCAGGCGGCTGGTGCTGGTGACAACGCTCACCGATGCGCAGGCGTATCCGGCTGCGGATGTGGCGGAACTCTATCGCCGGCGTTGGCAAGCCGAGCTCAATCTGCGATCGCTTAAGACCACTTTGCAGATGGATATTCTCCGAGGAAAGACACCCGATGTCGTTCGCAAGGAAGTGTGGGCGCATTTTCTAGTTTATAACATCGTCCGTGGTCTGATGGCTGAGGCAGCCAGCAGCGTCGGTATCCGGCCGGATGAAGTGAGTTTCAAGGGGGCGCTGCAGACCTTCAACGCGTTCTTACCGCACCTGCTGGCTGCTGCAACGGCCGAGGAAGCGGCGGCACGCTGGGCTGCGATGCTCAAGGCGATCAGTCAGCACCGCGTCGGCAACCGCCCCGACCGCTACGAGCCACGGGCGATAAAACGCCGACACAAACGGTACCCCAACCTGAGAGTACCCCGCGAGGACGCGCGCCGCCGCCTGAGGGAAAAAGCAAGCTCTGACGGGGAAAAGGATTAGCACTTATGTCAGTGCCATTCCCTGATAGACTGATGTTGATCCTGGTGGTCTTTGCGGCTTCGATCTTCATGCCTGCCTACGATGGGGGTGGGCCTGGAAAAGGTCGGCGGCATTTGGAGCACCTACCGCCAATATGCTGGCCAGAATCCACCACATCGCTGAGTCCTCCCGGCTCGTGCCCCGGTAGAGTTAACCGTAGGCGCCCCAGAGGACCGTGACATGCGCTTCATTTGAGGCCTGTTCAAGTGCCGAAGGATGAGTTAGGTCCCGGCGTTCTCATCGCATAGCAGCCGGCAAACCAGGTGCGGGGCTTGTCACGGCAACCGCGCCGTCGCTGCTCATGGTCGGCAAGCCGGCTATCGCCCATACCATCGGCTGGAGTTACGGGGCGGGCAGGCGGCGGAGTTTCCCACGGTTGTTCATACGAACTCTTCAATCAGTTTCGCCCGTTGGCCCCTATTAAGACCCAACGGCTGGGCGGCCAATGGGCCGGATTGGAGGCCGGGATCTTGGGCCTCAAGGGGTGGGCGCGGATTCGGGTTGCGGTAAAACAGCCCGATTGGGATCTTCTCGCCCCACTCCAGGGCCTTGTCTATCGCGGCGCGGTAGTCGGCCGGGTCGTGCCCGACATCTTCGAGCTTGTAGATACGAGGTTTCTCTTTGGGCCCCCGGAACCACTCATAGGTATTTTGCTTGTTGAAGGTCACACACGGGCTGAAGACGTCGATGAGGGCAAATCCTGGATACTGGATGCCGTCCCGATAGAGTTTCACGAGATGCTTTACCTGGCCGCTGAAGCCGCGGGCGACATAGCCGCAGCCGGAGGCCAGCGCCAGGGCCAGCGGATTCAGCATCCCTTCCAGGTTGCCGTGCGGCGTCGTCTTGGTCTTCATGCCCGTTTCGCTCGTTGGCGAGACCTGGCCGGTCGTCAGGCCGTAAACCTCGTTGTTCATCACAATGTAGGTGAGGTTGATGTTGCGGCGCATGGCCTGAATGAAGTGGTTCAGTCCGATGCCATAGCCATCGCCATCGCCCCCGGTGGCGATCACCGTGAGGGCGTGATTGGCCAGCTTGGCCCCCGTGGCAAACGGCAGAGCCCGGCCGTGCAAGCTGTGAACCCCGTACGACTTGAAGAACCCAGGCAGGTTGGACGAGCAGCCGATGCCGGAGACAACCAGCAACTCGTGCGGCTGAATCTCCAGCTCGGCGCAGGCTTGAAACAAGGCGTTCAGGACGCCGAAGTCACCACACCCAGGGCACCAGTCAGGCGGAACCTCCGCCTTGAAATCCTTCGCTTCCAGACTTTTCTGGGCGGTTATGGTGGTCATATGATTGTCACTCCTCCGGTTCGTTGGTTCGGCACAGTTCATTTGATTAATGCCCATGCGCACTGCTTCCAAAGCCGTCCGGGATCTTCCGGCCTTCCCACTCGTCTGATGTGCCGGTCGGATGTTCCGTTTGCCAGCCGAGTTCAGTCGAAAGGACCTCGACCACCTCCGTACCTTTATTGAGCAATTCCTTGATCCCAGCAACAATGTGCTTCGGTTCGAACGGCTCTCCGTCATATTTGCGGATGTGTCCATGGGCCTTGATGCCGGTCTCGGCTCGCAAATGGCGGGCGAATTGACCGCCGTGGCTCATTTCGACCACGATAATCTGACGGCTCTTGCCCAGGATTTCGGTAACTTCTTTCACGTGGAAAGGAACAAGGAACTTGATCTGGAGATAATTGGCCGAGATGCCTTCCCGATTCAGCCGCTCGACCGCCTCATGAATCACGCCCCAGGTGGAACCCCAGCCGACCAGTGTCACTTCGGCTTTGGCAGAACCTTCCAGCTTGGGAGCGGGCAGATGTTCGAGCACCGGAGACATTTTGCGGGCCCGCTTGTCCACCATCTTCTTGCGCCGGACCGTGTCGGTGAAGACGTCGCTGATCAACACGCCGTCCTCGTCATGCTCATCACTACCGGAAACGAACAAATGACCGGGAACGCCTGGGACGGCCCGCGGTGAAATGCCCGATGGGGTATTCTGGTAACGTAGATACGGCTTGCCATCCTGCGGGCTGTTGACTGCCGTGATCAGCTCTCCCCGGTCGATCGGGAATTCGATGTTCAAGAGAGCTGGATCGACGGTTTCATTACCCTCGCTCATGAGCAGGTCCGAAAGGATGATGACCGGACATTGAAAGCGGTCGGCAACGTTGAAAGCAAGGGCCGGTGTATTGAAGCAGTCGGGCATGCTGAGAGGCGCGATAATGACCCGGGGAAAATCGCCCTGGCTGGCGCCGAAGGCCTGGTTGAGGTCGGCCTGCTCAGTTTTGGTGGGCACGCCGGTGGACGGCCCGGCCCGCATGACGTTGATCACCACCACGGGTGTCTCGATCATGCCGGACATGCCGATGGCCTCGGTCATCAGGGCGAACCCGCCGCCCGAAGTGGCACACATCCCCCTCACGCCCATGTGGTTGGCTCCAATCGTCATGTTGACGACCGAAATCTCGTCCTCGACCTGGCGAACGCAGATGCCCAGTTCCTTGGCGTGGGCGGCGAACCATTCGAGGATATGCGTGGCCGGACTCATCGGGTAGGCGCAATAAAACTTGCAGCCGGCGAACGCCGCTCCCATGGCCAGCAGCTCGTTGCCCATGACCAGGGCCCATTGTTGATCGGTCTTCACCAAGGGTTTGGCAAACGGCTTGAAATGCTTGTCGGCGTAGTCGAATCCAGCCCTGGCTGCGTCTACGTTCATCTTGACAACCTTCGGTTTTTTCGCGAACGTTGTTTCGAGTACCGACTCCAGCCCAGCAAAATCCAGTCCGATAAGTCGGAGAACCGCGCCAACTGCCACCGTGTTTTGCATGACCGGCAGCTCTTTATATGCTGGGGTCAACTCGGGCACGGGCAGTGGGCACAGCTGCACCCCCTTGGGCGCCTCATAATTCGGCTTGTTCTTGGCGGTGTTGTAAAGCGCCACGCCTCCGGAGACCAACTCCTGGAGGTGGCGGTTGAGGGTATCCTGGTTCAGGGCAATCAGAGCATCGACCTGGTCGCCTTGGTTCAGGGGCTTCTTGGCGGATATCCGCATGCGCAGCCACGAGTGGCCGCCGCGGATCACGGACTGGTAGCTGTTGTAGGCGTACACCCCCATGCCCTGCCGGGCCGCCGCCAGCGCCAGGGTGTTGCCTGCCGAGGCGACCCCGTCCCCCGCAGCGCCCCCGATCCCGACAACCACGTCGGCTGGACTCATTGGAAGAACCCCCTCCACGGATTGAAAAAACGGTTCTTGAGCCATCGGCCTCACTAGTGAGGCAAGCTCACTTCTTTTTGCCGGCGCATTCCGCCTTCCTTGGGATCCTTCTTATCGGTGATGGGGCGACCGGTCAGGATTCGGCTAGGATTATCCCCAATCACGTCCTTTGCGTTTTGGTTTTTTAGGTTTGGCCGTGAGCAATTTGTCCACGGCTTGGTTGAATGAAGGGAGAAAAAGGGAAAGCGGTCTTTCGTGCTTTCCACCCTTTCGGCTCTTTCGCTTTCGTCTGGTTTTTTTCATCAGACTGACTCCTTAAAGAGGTATTATATGACTCCATTAAAAGGCAAGCCCAGGCTCAACAAATCGGCTATTCCATCCTCGTTCCCGTTTTTGCAGGGAAACGAGGGCACCCCAGTTTGATTCAATGGAAACATGTTGCCCCCATTTTACAGCTTGACGGTGACCAGGGTATCAATGCCTATTTGCGAGATCAAACCAGGGAAACCCTTGAAGTTCGGGTAGCATCGCCCTCCATTCTTTGGGACCTGGATCGACCGGAAGACTATGAGCAATTACCCCAACAATGGGGAGAATAGAATCCGGGGCGAGAATAACAGCCTGATCGGCTGAGTGCGATGGCTCGGCGCCGCATGGCCCACGCGATCAATTGCACCGCTTTGTAGGAACGGCGCTCGTTCCCATTGAAATCCCGCGTTCCAGAATTATTAAAACCCAGCCCTCGGCTGACTTGCAAATGAAACCTTTGCCGCTCATAACCGGATTTGCGGGACCAGCTCAAAACTCACCGAAAACCTTTTCGATTCCCCATCCAATAGCAAGTTGGCATCTCGCTCACGATTCCTTCTTCATGGAACTCGAATTGGAATTCTCCGGATTTGAGAATCGGACCCAACAGAATTAGGGAAATCCCAGAGCTGGTGTTAACTACTGCGTCGAAGTTTCGCGTCTCTTTCGTGGACCTAGTTGATATGGAGCGAAACTTCGCGACAATGGAGTTAACGCACTACCGCGATAAAAAGCACCCCGTGGGCGCGCGCCACCTGGAACAGCTCCGTTTATCCAATGCATTTGCCCGTGGCCTTTCATCTGCAACCATCTGCTGGCAGACCCCCAGGTGGTAGCGGAAAAGCACGTGCCCCTCGGCCAAT
>Ga0306922_10008165_pt1 | contig 10153 bp, 13 predicted proteins | sample sta12Cox44000082_FD_203758 | JGI IMG/M metagenome (GOLD analysis project Ga0306922, IMG submission 203758) | Lab enrichment of tropical soil microbial communities from Luquillo Experimental Forest, Puerto Rico - statoxic.12C.oxic.44.000.082 (v2)... | ecosystem: Environmental > Terrestrial >...
TTCTTCGGGCGAAAAATATTCAGGGGGATCGGGCGGTTGGTGCGTCGCGCCGCACCGATACTGCGGAACGTAGCGAGAGTGGCCGCCCCGATTGTGGCCAAAGCAGTCGGCGGAGCGTTTGGAGGGCCGGCTGGTGCAATGTTGGCGGGAAAGCTCGCTTCGGTTGCGACGCGAGCGCTTGAATCCGAATCGCTCGAATCAAATGAGTCCCTCGAATCGCTGGAGTCGCTCGAATCGAATGAATCCCTTGAGTCGCTCGAATCACACGAAGCCTTCCACGAAGCGCAATACGAAGCGAATCTTGAACTCTCGGCTCATGAAGCACAAGCGGAGTTGATGGCTCACTTCGCCGCGCAATCTGCTAATGAGTTCGAGTCGGAGGCGCTCGTCGGTGGCGCTGTTACCATGATGCTTTCTGCGGGCGATCGCCAAGCCCTGCGCCGGCTCGTTCCGGCTCTGATTCGTGGTGCGGCGATTCTTACGCGCCTGCTTCGGATGCGGCGTGCGACCCGGCCGATGGTGCGCGTTCTCCCGACGATTGTCCGACGAACTGCCGGTTCGCTGGTTCGCGGGGCACGTGCAGGCCAGCCGATTTCCCGCCCCCGCGCGGCGCGCATCATGGCAATCCAGACACGCCGCGTGCTCAGCAACCCGCGCCTCTGCGGAGCCATTCTCCAGCGCAACCTGCGTGTCACTCGGCCAATGGCGCGACAGTTCAGCCGCCGGCGTTCAGCCGTCTGATTTTTCCGCCGGGAACCATCCATTAACCGGAGATCACAGATATGGTTTCACTTGCAGCAGAACTCGGACACGAATTCGAACTGACGCCTAACGCCGGGCACGAGATGACTCAGGAAGCCTTTCATGAAGGCGAGGCTGAGGAGGAGGCTTTCTTCAACCATCTCGCGGCGATGGCCGACCGCAGTGGACGTTCACAAGCCCTGCGCCGCATCGCTCTATCCGCCGCACGTGCGGCGTTGAGGGCGCGACAAGCGCCCTGGCCTGTCATTGAAGGCGAAAGCGAAACAGCGGAGATCACGCATGAGCTTGAGTGGAATCCAGTCCGCCGCGTGGCGGCAGACGCCCAACTCGAGCATCTCGGCCACGCCGCCGCCGAGGCGACATCGGCACAGGAGGCAGCCGAGCACTTCCTGCCACTGATTCCGCTCGCCGCAAAGGTGGCGTTGCCGCTCGCGATGCGGGCGCTGCCTCAGGTCGCAAGACTTGGGAGCACTTTGGCCCGTCGACATGCACCGCGCGCGATCAGCCGGGTCATACCGCGATTGACGCACGGTGTGGGAAATGTGGCGCGCGTGTTGTATCGCAATCCTACCACGCGCCCGCTGTTGCACGCATTGCCTCGGATCGCACGCAGCACGATGGCTGATCTCTTGCGCCGATACGCCAATACCGGCACGTTGACTCCTCAAGTCGCCCTTCGCCTGCTGGCGCGGCGCACTGCCGATGTTATTCAAAGCCCGGCGACGCTCGCGCAGAGCTATCGTAGGTCGCGTGTCGGAGATGCCCGTTTCCACCGGCGAGCGGCGCGGACGCTAGGCATTCCCGCTGGGCCGCGAGCGCTGAATACTACCCGTCGCCGTTGCTGCGCCTGCCAATTGTAGTTGGACTTCTAACGAGCTCCGCAACATGTCCGTTACTTTGACTTCTGCTCCCGAAGCCCCGGCTGCGCCGCTGACTATACGGCGCCCGGCGACTACGAGTGCGACGCAGCCCGTGCTCAACCCGTGGCTGAGGGCGCAGGCTCTGAACCTGGCCCGCCATACCCATGCATTGCGGGATTTTCGCCCAAACGAATTCGGATCTGGTGCGGGGTCGCCAACGGAGGGGCACATTGGGGCCGTGAATCACCTCATGGCGAAGCTGCGGTCGGGTCTCTTGCGCCGCGCTGTGGTCATGCAACGATTGAGCGCCGGCGCAATTCGCGAGCCCTCACCGGCGCGGCTTACCCGAGCGGTCACTCACAAACACGAGGCGCACGACTCAGTACGCAAAATCGAAAAGATTTGGGACTTTTACCTTGAGCTCTTTGGCCAGCGCCAGTCGCCCTATGGAACCTGGTTGCTTGCCTGCGATCGCATCGCGCTCGATTGCTACCAAGCGGCCTACCTGGGGATTGGCAAGGCAAAGTCCGTTCCTGCGCCGCCGCCATTCTGCTACATGCGAACCGGCTTTGGTCCCGCCACTTTCCGGCGCGGCATCCGCCTGAGTTCACTCGCGCGCGAGTTAAATCCTTTTCCACTGGTCCAGCTCCCATACCACCGTCTGGTGAACCCGTGGACATTGGGGGCGGTGTTGCATGAGGTGGGGCACAATCTGCAGAGCGATCTTGGACTCAACCTTGCCATACCGCGGGCCCTCGCGCGCAGGTTGCTCCGCGCGGGTTTCGGCACCGCTGTAGCGCAAACGTGGACGCGGTGGAATCGCGAGACATTCTGCGACCTTAGCGGATTGCTGCTCGGCGGGCCTGGCATCGTCGCGAGTCTCATGGATGTAGTCGGCCGTTCACCGGACATCGTCTATACCTTTAGCCCCGACGCCGTGCATCCGACGCCCTACCTGCGCGTGCTGCTCAGCACAAATTTGCTCGGCCGCATGGGCTTTACGGCGGAAGCGCAACGCTATGCCGCGGCTTGGAAGAAGCTTTATCCGGCGCCGCAATCCAGCAATTTGCCGGCAGCGTTTCTTCGCACCGCGCCGCACGCGATTGCTCTCATCGTGGATACCATCTGCTACCAGCCATTCGGAGAACTTGGAGGTAAGCGTCTCGCCGACATCTTCCGATTTGCACAAAAGGAACAACGCATGATCGAGGAAGCTGCCAACCGGCTTGGGAAAGGAACCGACCCTGGCATCGTTCCAGCCCGTTTTCTAATTGGCGCAGCCCGCTTTGCGATAGACAATCGCCTCGCGGCACCGGAAATCGTTAAGAAGAATTTTTACCAGGAGCTGGCAAGACGATGAGCACGAGCCTCGAGAATTCATTTGATTCTTTGCGCCGGGCACTGGCTGGCCTGCAGGAGACCATCTCCGCGTTGCACGTCACCGTTATCGAAGATAAACCCAAACAGGGAGCAGTCGTGCTTGTGGATCAGTTGGACACCTTGGTCGTGGAGATGTCTTCCACACTTGAAGAGGCCGAGGCGCGAGCGGTTGATGCCGTCCGGACTTGCAAATCCACCGCCGACCTCGACGAATCACGAAGCGCGCTGTGCGAAGTCCATCGCCTGGTCAACCGCTTCTCTTCGCTGCACGCGGGCGAACTCGCATCGTACGATCGCATTGCACAGCTTTTGGCGATGGGCCGTGAGCGCGGGCGTGAATGGCGCCAGTGGAGCCAGGTGGTTAAAGTGGCCATTGACCGGTGCTCGGTGCCCATGAACACGGCGGCAAGCGCTCTATTGCAGTGCTGGAGTGAACTAGCCGAGCGCATGGCGCGCAACTCCGTATCAGTGAACGCGACGAACATTGGGCAACAAATCTCTCTGCGTGAAGACCAATTAGAACTAACCAGCAAGATCACGTGACTGGCCGCGAAATCCGGCGTCGAGCTGTTCATCCGGAAACGATCTGCGTCCGAACCCGGCACTACCGCGGCACTCGATAAACGAGAACCTTCTAACGCAAAAACCCAAGCATCACCGAAACGAAATAACGATGGCTACAATCAAAAAAATCACCACAGCGGTGCAAGACGCTGTCATATATCCGATTCTCACCAAAGAGGTAAACGGATACCGTGGCGGGTCCAATGGGCAATCGGTCCCATCCACTGACGGCGCCTCACTGACGCGCACAGCCCAGAACGCGATCCGCGAACTGCTTGGCTGGCGGTATCGCGCCGACGACCCCAAAGGTTTCCTCGCCGCGCTGAATAAGGCTGTGGACTTGAAGATGGTCGAAGGACACGTGGAATCTACGTGGAAAGCTCGACCCTTCATGGTACATGCCGAACTGGGCGAAGTGACCGGCGCGCAAGCGAGTATTTATACGCGCGCAAAAGTTGCCAGCGAACATGCGCTACCGCTCTTGGACGGTTTGACGCCCATTCGCGGCGATGCGCGTGAGGATGAGATCGAGTCGCTTCGCGCCATTGTGCGGTCTGCCTGGACCGAACTGGTCATTGAACTTGGCATCGTAAGCGGGCCCAGATTAAAGCGAGTGGATGAATACTTTCGCCAGTTGCTAGGTAAATCAGATCCCAAAGAGCCAGTCGTTCAAAAGGCGATTGCGAATCCGGCACTAGTCGAAGGTATTCTCGGCGACCTAGGTAGCAGTTTCGGCTTCGGCTTCGACGGAGACACCGTTCTAACTATAGAGGAGGAAAAAAACTTCACCAACTTCTTAATACTAGTTGATTATACCACTTCGCTTCTTCAAACCTGGGCTGCTCAGAAAACGTATCTGATGCGAAATGGCACCCCAAACGGTACAAAGAAATTCCTGGGCACTCAGCTGGTGCGACTGTCGGAGGAGTTGGCGGTCATTGTCGAATCGGTCCACGAGGTCTATGACGCGATGGACTCTGTATTCTTCGGCCCCGAGGAGCGTCAAGTTGCACTCCTGACGTTTGACTTACTCACAAATACGGAGCCGATAACGGTGGCCGAGTTGCTGAGCTGGATCGAGCAATTTGCTAGCGTGGAAGCGCCCCAATTGCTCGAAGACTGCGGTAAAAACGGCGTCCGAACGGTGAGCGAGACGCTAAAAGAGTTGCGCAACATGCTGAATGATATTGTTAAGACACCATAATACCCTATTATCTTATGAACGTACCAAAAGCCTTTTACACGGGCCGAGTAACGGAAGCGCTGGATTCCTTAGCTAAACACGTAACCGCAGCGTTTCATGTCGCCAATGATATCGACCCAATAAGGCCGGCTAAACTCGTTTTGGAAGACGAGGAATCCAGACTGATAATCAAGTCGATCAAGATAGAGAAGCAAGACGCGAACGGCTTATCGTTCATGGTTACAGGAAAGAATCTCAGCAAGAAGACAATTCAGGGATTTGAACTGTTTCTAGAGGACGATCCAGGAATAGTATTAAAAGTAGATATTTCTCACTTAGATTTGAATCCTTTGTCCCAATTCAAGGCCACTTTCGTGGGTCGTATTGCGCGCTCCGGAAGCTATGAAGTCCGTATCACGGACGGAGATGGCATATCTCAACTCCCTGGGTTTAGCTTTACACTCAAAGCCTCTAAAGTGAAAGCCCAAGCGCAAGCATCTCGTGACACATCAGGCACTACGGGTGCGGCTCCAGTAGTTGATATTCAGTCGCCATCTCAAGGGCAGGTTATTTTGACCGCGCTAATGCCGGGAGAGGGACCCTACTTCTATCAATGGTTTAGGAATGGGGTCGTCATTCAGGACGCCACGCACAACGAACACGTCCTTTCGGACCCTAACGATGAGGCGATCTATGCAGTTGTTGTAGCAGACACCTCCGGCTCCATAGTGACCAGCATACCGGCGAAGCTGGGCAGGCACCGTGAAAAGTAGAACCAAATAAAGATTTACTTATGGCTAACGAAGATGACTATCAAAACTTGATTGATCGCATAGGTGCCTTGCGTGAAGCGGTGGCAAACCGTTTTGGGGGTGATCTGATCGGGAATCCGCCGCTGGCCGATGCGCTGAAACAGCAGGTTGATGATATCCTTGCCTCGGTGGTGCAGCAGGATATGCAGTCGAAGCCGCCACCGGACAGCGGCATCTCCCAGCTCATCGGCGTCGGTCCCGATGCGACGGATGAGCTTGGCAAGACGCGGATTCCCCAAGGGGTCGAGCCATACGATGAGCAGGTTACCTCGGAGCGGCTCGTTGCGGTGGGCGACCTCTATTACGTCTATCAGCATGAAAAGATCGGCGTATTTCGCGCGATCCGGAAATTGAAGGAACTCTTCCACGCTGGGGCGGTGCGCTTGTCTAGCGGTCAGGGCGCGTTCGGCCTGTATCAATTCGATCGGCGCGACGTGCTGCGTTACACGCTAAATGACCGGCTCATGGCCTATCGGCGGGCCTTTAGCTACGGCAACGCACCCGTCCCGTCGGGCACCACGCCGAACGTCGATTTCCACAACCAATTCAGCCACTTCATCAATCAGGTTGCGCTCTTCTGGCGCGACAAACGAATCAGCGACGTGGTGCGCGAGCGGGCTTACGATCCGAGTTTTGGCAGTATCGCCATCGTCCGCCGGGCTGGGCTGGACCTGAGGAATAATCTGAAGTTCACCTCGTTTGGCCATCTGAACGTGATGCGCGTGGAGGTAATGCAATTACTGGAAGGAGCGTTCAAAATCCTCGGTGCAGACGATGTGAGAAATCTCTTCGGTACGGACACCGCATGGGACACGGTGGAGGAAATCCTGGTGCGCTACTTCAATGAACGGCTAGTGACCTCTCCTCGGCAGCGTATGGCCGTAGCGGGACGCGAAGTGCTCCGGTGGCTCGCGCAGCCGCACGTGATGAAGATGCAGCGCGGACAATTTGAAGCATTGCTGCTGGAGATCGCGGAGTATGCCGAAGAATGGCTGACCAGCGCACAGTCGCTTGGCCTCGCGGCGCGTACCGATAAGGCGGGAGCACTCCCGTGGGATTACGCACAGACTGCGCCGCGCCGCACGGTACGTCCTGCCGCTCGCAACGTGCGATTCGCGAACCGAAATGGCAGGTAGGCGAAGATGATGTTATCTCGAAGTGTGCGTGCTCCGCGGGACGCTGCGGCGATGTGGTCGAGTCAGACGCGTTGACCAAAATTTGATTTTCAATGATCTAGCCTGCATTGATCACAAATCCTTCGTTGTACCCACGCAGTTGCGTCGAATTGGGTAAGGATTTGTGCTGAATGCAGGCTTTCTAGCCCGCAATATGCACGTGGCTTCTCACAACGCGTGATTTTTGCGGGCTAGGGAGGCGTTTGCGTTCTTGCGAGTAGCCTTTCTTGAAAACACTCGATGGCGACGGAAGCAGCTTAACCATGATCATAGACTGCCACTGCCACGCCGGGCGCGGCGACGTGATGACTGCGCCGTGGAATACCGACGCGCCCCTGGGTTCGTATCTGCGCCGCGCACGCCGCGCAGGGATTGGTCGGACAATCGTATTTCCAGCTTTTCACAGCGATTACGCCACGGCTAACGCTCAGCTCGCTCAAATTATCGCGCGTGACCCGCATCGGCTCACCGGAATTCGCGATGGTGCATTGCGTGCGTGACGGTGGCAGGATTCTGGAAATGCTTCGCCGAGCGGTGAGCCGATACGGCTTTCGCGGGGTGAAAGTTCACGGACACGAGGCGATGCCGACACGTGAGTTGTGCCAGGCGGCTCGCTCACTGCACCTACCGGTGCTGATTGATGTCGCGGGCCGCGAGTCAGTAATGGAAATGCTAGCACCGCAATATCCTGACGTGTCGTTTATCGTGCCGCACCTGGGCAGCTTTGCCGACGACTGGAAAACGCATCAACGTGTGATTGATCAATTGGTCCGCTTCCCCAACGTCTTTACCGACACCTCCGGCGTCCGTCGCTTCGATTACATTGTGGAGGCAGCTCGGCGGGCCGGACCCCGCAAGATTCTCTTTGGCTCGGATGGCCCGTGGTTGCATCCCGGCATCGAGCTTTACAAAATTCGAATGCTTGGACTCCCTCGCAACGCCGAAGCACTAATTCTTGGTGGAAATGCGGCGCGCCTGATCTTCCGCTCCGACTTCGCCAGTCCTTCATGCCTCGACAATGCGGACGGTTTTTCAAGACGCGGTCGGGAAACCGCACCGCGATCAATCGGAGCGTGGAATTTTTAGGTAATTCTGAGCACTGCCGCACTTCATGCATTAATGAGTATATCGTCAACGGATATGGTCGCGACGTTTCGAATTTCTGGTGCAGGGCAGTGTTCAATTTTGCGCATCACAGATTCGCAACCAGTCCTCGTGAAGACTGGCGCGGCAGGCTTTCGAAACTTCCCCTTAATTGTTGCGAATCCTATGCTCACCGTGACCGGCCGAGCGCAACATGAAGGGGAATCAGAGCATACGCTGGATGCGACCGCTGCTCGCGTCTACTTGCCGATCGAGTTTGATTTCTGCAGGCATGACGACAAGGGGGGCCTACCATTTTTGTTCATTTAATTGATAGCTGGGAGTGCGGCGAGATAAGTGTCGGAGACGCCTGCGCGGCTCTCCTGTGGCACCTTGCCGACCGGCTCCCGCTTGTCGTAGCGGTTCATTCAGGCAGTAAATCGATTCACGGCTGGTTTGCCGTATTCGATCGCGACGAGGATTCTGAATCCTGGCCTTTCATGAGGCAGGCTTTCGAACTTGGCGAGGGACAGGTCAAATATCTGAGCCCTAGCTTTTCCTGCCGCATTTTGCCGATAACACCGCCGAACGTACGCTACACAGACGCGCCAGCGAAAACCCCTTGGATTGCTCCGTCGCATTCTTTGTTGTAGGCTAGCGTTACGATGCACGGCGAAGCGAGACTGATCGCTCTTGGGCTGATTCTCCCCGCGCCGCTTGCGGTGCCACTGGGTATCTCTCTCCCTTTTACATGGGTTCGAGTGCATGGCCGGCGTCCGTCGATTCCGGACATTCGCCGGCAGCACTCGATGGATCACTCTACGCGCCGCGCGGCAAGGTTGGCCAGGAACTGTCGGAAGAAGAAGGCTACGCTGCGGCTAAGTCGGCCGGCCTGGCTCTGCTGGGTAGTCTCAAGCGAACCCTCGGTGATCTCGACCGCGTCACGGCATGGCTTCGCGTTGTCGGGTACGTGAATTGTGCGCCGCATTTCAATCAGACGACGACGGTGATCAACGGCTGTTCCGACCTAATCCTGGCCGCTTACGGCGAGGAAGCAGGCAACGATCCGAGCGGCCTGGTTATCACGCGTCGTTGATAAGTTGCATGTCGCGCGCATAGTTAACCGCGTCGCTCAAGGCCTTTTTAAAGGCGTCAAGATTCTGATAAGCGGGCGGAATATGATCCCGGTTGTAAATAATCAGGTTGATCTTGTCCTCCAAGTCCATGACCATCGCCTGGCCGTATTCCCCCCGATTCATAAGGTCCTGTAGCTTCGCGCGATATTCTTAGGCGATTTTTGTCCTTCCAGTTGAAGTCGCGTAATTGCCGGCATATCCGAAGTCCCTTTCGAACTGGTGTAGCGTCGTTGGCAGGTTCACTGCGGGCATGCGGGTGTCCGCCTTGATCGCGCCCGCGATGTGATCGATCTCGTCGCGGCCATGGTGGACGCCGCTGCTGGGGTCGTAGAACACGCCATCTTCGGTCCAGATCTCGTCAATGGCCGCACGCCGACGGGCGGGGTCGTTTTCACCGAAGACTTCGTGAAGATTGGGGATCGGCAAGGTCGATATGCTGAATGACATGGCTTGTCTCCTCTCGGCATCGTAGTGCGGGGATGTGTCTCTCTAAAGGCTCGGTCAGAGCTTTGTGATCGTGTCATTGCGGAGGACGAAGAGATCGACTTTCTTGAGAAACAAGTTGATCAGGACGCGGTCACACTACTGATCCGATTTGACCCCGTTGCAACGGATCTGAGCGAGGTTATCTCCGCAATGAAGGTCAGCACAGATTTGGAGCGTGTTGGTGACGAATCCGTCACTATCGCGCGAAGGGCCAAGAGGTTGAGTAGCAAACCCTCAGTAAGCGAACTCGGCTTGCTGGAACCAGCTTATGAATTAGCTGTGTCGATTTTTCGTGATAGCGTTCGCGCTTTTGCAGATGGCGATTTCGAGTTGGCACGAACGTTGAAAACAAAGGACAAGGAACTGGACGCATTAACGAAGGAATTCATCGACAAGCTCCTCGTGCAGGCCGAGACGGATTCCAAGTTTGTGCGCAGTTGCTACGACCTTATTTTTGTTGCGCGCGCCCTGGAGCGAATCGGAGATCACGCCACGAATATCGCTGAGGATTCGTTCTGGCGTGATCAGGGCGATGATATTCGTCATTCCTGTCCTCCAAAAAAGGCGAAACCCGATTAGGTGCAAGCCCGGCGGCGTCAGGTCCTGAATCTGTTAGAAGAAATGGACGGCGAAAGGAATACTCCATGACTCTCAGGTTTCGTTTAGTTGTTTTCAGGTCAGCCAACTGCGAACCTTCATCACCGCGTCGGCG
>Ga0306922_10008170_pt1 | contig 10148 bp, 17 predicted proteins | sample sta12Cox44000082_FD_203758 | JGI IMG/M metagenome (GOLD analysis project Ga0306922, IMG submission 203758) | Lab enrichment of tropical soil microbial communities from Luquillo Experimental Forest, Puerto Rico - statoxic.12C.oxic.44.000.082 (v2)... | ecosystem: Environmental > Terrestrial >...
TTCGACGCTTCCGACAATCCGACTTCTGTTCGTGCACGTGCCGTCGGACAGGTGCTCCCGATAGCGCAGAGCCCAAACGTCTGGGCCTTTCCTCCTGCCTTTCCGTTCAATACATCCGAACTGATACGATTACAACGGGAACACGCAGACAATGGTGAATTCGTCGGGAACGACAACGTACGCGTGGGACTTTGAGAATCGTCTCACGAGCGTTGTGCTGCCGGGGAGTGGCGGAACTGTCAGCTTCAAATACGACCCGTTCGGACGCCGAATCTACAAATCGTCCGGTTCTGGCACAAGCATTTATGCCTACGACGGCGACAACCTGGTTGAGGAAACCAATGCGACAGGGAGCGCCGTGGCGCGGTACTCACAGGGCTGAATATTGATGAGCCCTTGGCGATGCTGCGCAGCGGAACGACGAGCTACTATCAAGCCGATGGATTGGGCTCGCTGACTTCCCTCAGCAACACGTCAGGGGCACTGGCAAATACCTACACCTACGATTCGTTCGGCAATCTCGTCGCCTCTTCCGGCAGCTTGGTGAACAGCTTCCGCTACACGGGCCGTGAATTTGACACTGAAACCAGTCTGTATTACTACCGCGCCAGATACTACGACGCCGCTGGTGGAAGATTCCTAAGCGAAGATCCGATTCGATTCAAAGGAGGGAGTACCAACTTCTATAACTACGCTCTGCAGGATCCCGTTCTATTGATTGACCCTTCTGGAAAGCGATATTGCAAATTCGACAATTGTTTTAAGGTCTTTCAAAAGGCGATAAAGAACTTCTCAAGGAAAGACTTCGATGCAACAGCTAACGCGACGCCCGTGCTTGATCCGAGAAGCCCAGCGCTCGCGCCTTTTGCTCAAAATTTCTTCGTCGGTGGTTCGAACACAACTCCCATAGGTCAGTCTTTGCCATACGGAGCTGGAGGCATAACCATCCAGGGTCCTCGGGGTTCAGTGATCCTGCTCGGGCCAAACGCTTTTGTTCCGTCGAACGACCCCGACGCGACGTACTTGCACGAACTGATCCACGCCTACACCAAATTGGACGATGATGAGGTCTTTGATTTATTTAAACCCTACGGGCTAAGGCATCTGAACCCCGGTAGTTACGACATCACGGCATGGATTATGTCGAATTGCAAGTGAGTTCGCAGATTCTTGAGCGCGGTGCAGTCAGCAACACGCGAATGTTCAAACTCCAAAGCATTGTCCGTGCGAGGCTCAAATGAAAAGTTTCTTGAAGCACTGTGTCAGCTGGTTGTTGTCCTGCATTCTCGGAGTGTTCGGCGGCTACATCTATGCCCATTGGCACTCTGCCCACGACCGAGGGACGACAACCGTCCGTGCCGCCCGTTTCGAGTTGGTTGACTCGAGTGGCAAAGTTTTGGCTTTCTGGGGAAGCGACCGAGGAAACAATACGGTACTCGCGTTCCTGCAAACTTCAGAGGGGGCCGGACCAGGAGAATATAGTGGAGCTACGCCTCAAACGCGATTTACCGGACAGAACCCAAATGAAGCATTCGCCGTGGGCATGATGTCGACGCAAGTTCCTTTTATGAATATCCTTGGCAAGGATGGGAGCAGCGTCGTCAACAAATGCAGTCTCTCACACAAGTTGGGAACGGCAACCGGAATCGCTCTTTCCATAGTGATTGGTGGAGCTGCCGGTGCAGAGGCGGCGGGTGTTTTTGCCTTTGACGGGAGAACACGCTAGTATCGAGGCATGCCCGTTGAGTGGAAAAACTACATCGCGAGCGATCCAGAAATTCTTCGCGGGAAACCACGCCTAAAGGGGACACGTATCCCAGTCGGGCTTGTTCTTGGATACCTGGCCGCCGGTAAGACCGCCGAAGAGATTGTCGCTGAATTTCCCGGTCTTACTCGCGACCAAATCGCTGCCTGCTTGGACTACGCCCGGGAACTGGCCGAATTTGAGGCCCTCGTCTGATGGCCTTGCGGTTCTTAGGCGACCACTGCATCTCAAACTTCATCATTCAAACCCTACGAGAGGCGAATCACGAGGTCGTGCGCTTGAGGGATGTGCTGCCAGTGGAATCATCGGATGACGTCGTGATTGCCAAGGCTCAGGAAATCGATGCCATTCTGCTCTCGCTGAACGGCGATTTTACCGATATCGTCAGCTACCCGCCTAGCAACTATAAAGGGATTGTCGCATTGCAGATGCGCAACCATCCAGAGGCCCTTCCTAATCTCATGACCCGATTGACTGCGCATCTAAAGGTCCAGCCTGCGATGGAGCATTATCACGGGAAGTTACTCGTGGTCGAAGTCAATCGCATTCGCATTCGGAAATAGGGCTCTGAGCAGGAATTTGTCTGCTGCATGGGGTTTCTGGAGCAATCGGCAGATCGCGGGTTCGAGAGTCAATGCCCAGTCGAGTCGGCTTGCCATCCGTGCTGCTGAATTTGTGTGCTTCAGCCGACGTTCTGAGGGGCGGCGTGGGCGAAGATCCCACAAGTCGGAGATTTGCTTGCCTCGCGAGAAACGAGCGAACATTGGGGGAAAGTTAAGCGTTCCTTGATGCGCTTTTGCCCGTCTTTCTGCTCCACCGGATTCCTCGTAAGTGCTTGAAATTCCGCATGGGGATACATTCGACTTCCACGCCTCCGCCAGTTGTAGCCAGTGTTTATGCGGTTATTTGTGATGTCTGTTTCGGCGTGTAGCGTAGGTGCAGCGGATTTGATTTCTACCAAGTAGCCCCCGGCCGGCATCTTTGCAAATGCGGTAGCACCCCGGACCGCAACTCTGGTGACTTGTTGAAGTAGCGGGCAAAGCCCGAGACTTCTCGGGTGTAGGAGGCTTGTGTTACAGGCGAGAAGTTTCGGACCTGCATATCCTCGATAAATCGTTGTCGAAGCGACGTCATGGAAAGCTCCTTTGCAAGATGGAATGTGCTGCAGTGAGCAGCCGCTCCATGCTTTAACAAAGAGGACTTCCGTAGGGGGGATATGTTCAACTGGAACAGCGACGAATATGACCGGATAAGCCGACACAACTACAGCGCCACCACTACCTCGCTAGCGGTTTAGTGCAAGTCGCCGTATCGAAAGCGCACAACCACACCCTGCCCGCGAGCGCATCTTGCCTGCTCACGCTTCCGATACAGCCCTAGGACTAATCAGATGGGATGGGAAGGCCCTAAGGACGCTCAGCGATTGTTTTTTGACACGCCGCCACGATTGACGGCGCGATGAAGATGGACGCAAAATGCGGCGTTACAAACACCGCCTCGTTCTCGAGGGCTAAGTTGCCGGGGTCTTGCTTATCTGCCTCCGGAAGGCTAAACGGCGGGACTCCAGCCATCGCCTGGGTTATAGTCCGTCATGGAAGTGCCCTCGTCGGTGGTTTTTTCGCCCAAGTCTTTTTGATACACCACGCCGTCCTTACCGACGGTGAACGTCATGATTCCCGAGTTTCTGTATTCCGCCGGATAAGCGACGACGGCAAACCCTCCAGTCATCTTTCCGTTCACGACGTAGTCTTTGGCGCCACCTTTTGCCTTGTCGCCCTGTTTTGTAAGTATCCGGAAGTAGTAGCCATCGAACGGCTGGGGCTTAATGCCGGCATTGGTGTACCCAGCAGCTTTGGCAAAGTCGCCAACGTCTCCAAGGGGGCTTGGCGTTTGACCGGCTGGAACCGGCCAGTACAAACCGTTTTGCTTACCTTCATCACTGATCAGCTTTTGGGCGTACTGTTTCACCTTGTCGCCATCATGAGCTTGGCTGAAGTATTCATCCTGTGCCTGGGCTAGGGCAGTGCAGGCGACGATCGCGGTCAGCTCATCCTTGCCAATGCGTCGTGCAAGAATCTCGTCTTTACCCGCGGCAGTGTCAAAATACCACTGGCCTGAGGGATTCTGCCCGAGCGGAATTGGAAATACCCAATTATCTGCCCCGGCGTAGAGCATCTGCCCGCCTGCTTTGATCTCGCGCCAGCGATGCATTTGGGTATACCGGACAACGAAATCCTGGAACGCATCTTTGTCCTTCACAGGGTCCCCTGAGAACAAGACATCCTTGGCTTCAGGACCGAAGATGGCGAGTAGGGTGCCCTGGTCTCCGGATTTGGCCGCGTCCAGCAAGGCGGCGCCTGCGTCCTCGGGCGACGCGAAAGTCCTTTGAACCGCTTTTTCAGACACCGTGTTTCCCTGCTTGTTGCATGCTACCAACGAGGTAAACAGTGCCAGCGATGCAACGAACATTACGAGATGCGCAACGAGAATGTTTTGATTTCGAGCTAGCTCCGGCATGACTCATTCCTCCAAAGATTCTTGTTTTGGCAACGGCAGTGGGCATTAGCGACGAAAACCGCCGCCACCCCGACCACCGCCACCAAATCGGCCGCCGCTGTACCCGCTGGAGTGCATGCTCCCCCACCCTCGGCTGCTTTCGGCTTTCGAGGACCAGCCGTCGGAACCGCCCGAGTGCCCACTACCGCCCCATGCGTTCGAGTGGGAACTGCCTGTGCTGCTATGCTGTGCCCACGAGTTTGAGGATGAGGGATGACTTTGCTTGAAATTGTTAGCATCGGTCTGAGCTGAGGGGTGACTTTGCTTAAAATTGTTGGCGTCGGTCTGAGCTGAAGGGTGACTTTGCTCGAAATTCTGAGCGGAGGATTTATTAACGTTTATTGTGTTGCCGCTGACGTTCCTGTTGTAGGTGTTGCTCGTGTTCCGATTGTAGTTGTTGTAATTGTTCCGGTTATAGTTGTTGTTGTAGCCGTAACTGTTGTGATAGCGGCCGTTGTAGTAGCCGCCGTGCCAGGCGGAATTTCCGTAGTAGGCCCCGCCGTGATACACCACCGCGGTGCCGTGCCACCCACAGTTCCAACTGCTGTAGCCCCAGCTGCAGCATCCACCGCTCATCATAGCGCCGACAGCGATGCCAGCGCCGAAACCGATAATGCCTGCCGCAGCTACATCGCCAGCGCTGTACGTGGGAGCCACATAGGCCGGTACCACATACGGCGTCCCGTAAACCACGGTCGGGTTGTACTGCGGAACGTAGACAATCTGTGGGTTGGCGGGTTGAATGACGATGGTTTGCGCTCCTCCCCACGCACTATTTCCATGTCGTCTTCTCCGTCCCCGAACAGATCGCTTCCATCGCTTACCAGAACAAAAAAGTCGTCTACGACATTCTGTTTCGAGCCGTGGCCGAGGCCTTGTCCACTATCGCTGCCGATCCCAAACATCTGGGAGCTGAGATCGGCTTCTTCGCCGTACTCCATAGTTGGGGACAGAACTTGCTTTTTCATCCCCACCTCCATTGTGTCGTCCCAGGCGGCGGAATCTCACTCGATGGAACCCGGTGGATCTCTTGCCGCCCGCGCTTCTTTCTGCCCGTGCGAGTGCTGTCCCGCTTGTTTCGCCGCTTGTTCTTGCAATATCTGCAAGAAGCCTTCGAGGCCGGCAAGTTACGGTTCTTCTCTTCTCTCGCGACACTACAAGATCCGCAGGCTTTCAACCGTCATCTGGACCCGGTGCGCAACTTGAAATGGGTCGTCTATGCTAAACCGCCCTTCGCTGGACCACAGCAAGTGGTGAGCTACGTCGGCCGCTACACGCACCGAGTGGCCATCTCCAACCATCGGATCGTCGATATCGAAGGTGGTGAAGTGAAATTTACCTGGAGGGACTATCGCGACAACAATCGACAGAAGACCATGACCCTCTCAGCAGACCAATTCATCGGACGATTCCTCCTGCACGTTCTGCCTAGCGGGTTCCACCGCATTCGCTACTACGGATTCCTTGCCAATCCTCATCGCCAAGAGAAGTTGGAGCAGTGCCGCCAACTTCTCGGCATGACTCCCACACGAGAAAGTTCCTCTGACCCCGCAACGCTGGAGGACTACCGTGATCGATACGAGAAACTCACGGGCCGTTCTCTGCGGGAATGCCCCGTTTGCCATCGCGGCCACATGATCCCGGTTGCCAATCTGCCCGGGGCTAACTCTTCGCCGGTCATCGAAGACACATCATGATCCAGCCCACGCGACTCCCCATCGACCTCGCCCGGAGCTCGAAATCTTCGAGTCAACGGAATCGTCTTGTCGCACGGAGTTCTAAACCCTTTGCGGTCACCCGAGAATCCCACATTCACCGCAGAACTCTCCCAGCGCAGCCCACCCAGCTCAATCGAACAATCACCCGCAGCTTGCTCTCTCTTTGGCTCCTCCGATTCATCGAACAAAACCCATAGGACACGGATCTAGCAGCGGTTTAGCCCTATGCATTTTTAGCTCACCGGCACGGCTCCGATCACGATCCCTCCCGGCCTACACCCCGTTGTCGCCGCGCCGCTAAGCTAAAAATACTCTGCTTTGCGGAACAAGAGAAGCCCGCTGCCAAACCCAATATCATTCTTATTCTTTCCGATGACTTCGGTTATGGTGACGCCGGAGTTTATGGCGGGGGACCTAACCGCGGAATGCCCACACCAAATATTGATCGTCTTGCATCTGAGGGCATGACGTTCTTCACCTTCTATGCTCAGCCGAGTTGCACACCGGGTCGGGCAGCCGTTCAGACCGGCCGCATTCCCAACCGCAGCGGCATGACTACTGTGGCTTTCCAGGGTCAGGGGGGCGGCCTTCCAGCAGCTGAATGGACGTTAGGGTCTGTTCTGAAACTGGGAGGCTACCAGACGTTTTTTACGGGAAAGTGGCATCTGGGTGAAGCGGACTATGCGTTACCCAATGCCCAGGGCTACGACGAAATGAGGTACGTCGGCTTGTACCACCTGAACGCCTATACCTATGGAGACGCAACTTGGTTCCCCGACATGGACCCGGAACTCCGAGACATGTTTAACAAGGTGACCAAGGGTGCCTTGTCCGGGAAGGCCGGCGAGAAAGCGACGGAGGACTTCAAAGTCAACGGCCAATATGTGAACACGCCCGAAAAAGGAGTCGTTGGCGTTCCGTTCTTCGACGAGTATGTCGAGAAGGCCGCAGTCGAATATCTGGACAAGGCAGGCAAGTCTGGCAAACCGTTCTTCATGAGTATCAACTTCATGAAGGTGCACCAGCCCAACTTGCCGCACCCCGACTTCGTTCACAAGTCGCTGTCAAAGAGCAAATATGCAGACTCGGTAGTGGAGAACGATACCCGGATCGGTAGAGTTTTGGACAAGGTTCGCGAACTGGGCCTCGAGAAAAACACCTATGTATTCTGGACGACCGACAACGGGGCCTGGCAGGACGTATACCCCGACGCAGGGTACACACCGTTCCGTGGCACCAAGGGAACAGTGCGCGAGGGTGGAAGTCGGGTCCCGGCGATTGCCTGGGGCCCGGGAATCAAAGCCGGGTCCAAGAATTACGACATCGTTGGGGGCCTGGATTTGATGGCAACGTTCGCCGCGATTTCCGGCGTGAAGCTTCCGGAGAAGGACCGCGAAGGGAAACCGATCATCTTCGACAGTTATGACATGTCGCCCATTCTTTTCGGCACGGGGAAATGCGGACGCAAGAGTTGGTTCTACTTCACCGAAGACGAACTGACGCCGGGAGCCGCTCGCGTAGGTAATTACAAGGCTGTGTTCAACCTGCGCGGTGACGATGGACAGGCCACGGGCGGGCTCGCAGTGGATAGCAACCTAGGCTGGAAGGGTGCAGTTAAATACGTCGCAACCGTACCGCAGATCTTTGACCTTTGGCAGGACCCACAGGAACGCTACGACATCTTCATGAACAACTACACCGAGCGCACCTGGACACTGGTGACCATCAGTCAAGCGATCAAGGACCTCATGAAGACGTACATGCAGTATCCGCCGCGGAAGCCCCAGAGTGAGGCCTACGCGGGACCGATTACCCTATCGAGCTTTGAAAGATTCCAGTGGATTAGGGACCAACTCCAGAAGGAAGGCATCAGCATCCCGTTGCCCACCGGGAATTAGCAGTGGATCACCTGTCAACAGCGACAGTTGCACCCACGCGCAGCTTGAATACGATAGTCATCGAACTTCCAATCTTCTCAGGGGGCCGTTTAGCAACCTCTCCTCCTCTGACGGCTTGCGGCGGCCCTTTCGCTCTCGTTTGGCAAAGGGCGTCCGCTTCGTAGGACGCGACGTCTGCGAACCGTTCCAGCTCGACCAGCAGCATAACTATCGAAGGGTGCGGGTGGAGAACGTGATCTTACTGTCGAAAGACGGACTTCCTTCGAAAGCGCGCGACCTGCCAACGCAAGCTCGAAGAATATTCGGGAGATGGATACTTCTCGTCTGTTTCGCGTGCCTGCCAGCTTACGCTCAAGATACGCAATTCCTGCCGGAAATTGATGCACATCTTACCTTCAATCACTATGTTCGAGGCTACCTTCAGGCCAAGGACGATCGAGAAGGCGGCGACCCGACGCAATTTACGTTTGGTCCAAGCGTCGAGTTTTATCTAAAACCCCTGATAAAGCTCAAATCCGTGACGGCTTTTGATTTGGACGACGCGAAATCAAGGCCGTTGATCCTGGAGAGCGGATACCGCCTCATCACCGCTCCGAATACTCCCAACGAAAATCGTTTGCAGGAGGCTGCTACCTTTCGCTTTCCGCTTTTTGCCCGGATCCTGCTTTCGGATCGGAATCGGTTCGATCTTGACTGGAAGAATGGCAGTTTCACTTGGCGTTACCGAAATAAACTGACACTGGAGCGGACTTTTGCGATTCGCCCTTACCATTTTATTCCGTACGTTGCGGCCGAGCCCTTTTACGAGAGTCAGTACAACAAATGGAGCACCACCGATCTTTATGCGGGCTCCCTATTCCCGGTAGGAAGACACGTCCAATTCAATCTCTACTATCAGTTCGAGAACGACACGGGCAAAAAGCCAAACCGGCAAAATCATTATGTAGGGCTAGCTCTCTACCTGTATTTTTCCCTGAAAAACAGTTCGTAGAAATCCTACGACGGCAGATAGGGGACTCGAGGGTGTCTCAACTGAGACAGTACCGTTTCTACGCTCTCTGGCTTTGAATTTAGGCCGACCTGGTGGAATAACCGGTCTTGCCTGAGATGCTGGCTGATCTAAGTCCTGCGCTCTAAGGATGTCGAACATCGGGAAGGAAGGGCGAAATGAAACTTCGGCACACTTAGCCGGTGACGTCTACAGAGTTTTTCAGTCTATGGTCGTTTTGCTGGTACCAGACACGACTTCACTCTTGAGGAGGCCACATGAAATCTCTTCTGTGCAAGTTGTCCACCTTTTTGTTCGTGTTCACCATGGTGAAAGTCCTGTCGGCTCACGCCCAAATCACCACGACGGTAACCTGCAAAGCGTCAAATGCTTTTGTACTAAGAACAGACAACCCTGCCACCAGGCACTTACACGATTCGTCCGTTCGAGGGTGACCCGGACCTACGCCGCAGTGTCCCCTATGGCCTGGAACCGCAATTTGCTCTCGGTAAGCGCTTCCTAGGCAATACCCGCCGACATATCGGATGGAAGTTCAGGTGCCCGTTGCGCATGACGGATTAACGGGCGGCGAAAGGGAGGAGGCTAGCTACAACAAAGTATGGGTAGTTTCTACTTGTTACACAGTTAAGCCTTTGGCAGCCTCCATCCTTCGTGCTCTGGTTAGCAGCGCCACCTGTCGCAAGCGACAGGTGCGCGGTGAACGGAGGCTTCCATAGTGCTTAGTTGTAAGCGCGTCGATCAGGCTCCTGCCTCGACTTCCCGTGGCCGCCTGAGGTAGTCGAGCCTTGATCGTAGGGAGGGAATATGCCTGCCATCACTTTTGCAAAGACAGCCAAGTTCGCAATCCGTGCCGGACTGATCGCCGGTCTTATTGGCGTGGGTGCGCTCCCGTTCTTCTCCCAAGAAAAAAAAGTGAAGAACGAGACCATCGAAGCTACGGCCATGGGTACCGGCACCCAACTCGGTTCCGTGATTAACGTCAGCCTGGAGATATATCAATACTCCACCCCGGAGGACCGCCAGATGCTCATTCAGGCGTTCGAGAAGGGACAAAACCAGGGGCTCGTGAATGCGCTAAGCCGGATGAAAGCTGTCGGTCACTGCTCGATTACCGGCACACTTGGGTACGATGTAGCGTTTGTCCGCATGATTCCTACGACGACGGGACGGAAGATCCTCTTCGTAACCAACCGGTTGCTGCG
>Ga0306922_10008173_pt1 | contig 10147 bp, 9 predicted proteins | sample sta12Cox44000082_FD_203758 | JGI IMG/M metagenome (GOLD analysis project Ga0306922, IMG submission 203758) | Lab enrichment of tropical soil microbial communities from Luquillo Experimental Forest, Puerto Rico - statoxic.12C.oxic.44.000.082 (v2)... | ecosystem: Environmental > Terrestrial > Soil...
CGGCCTTATCGACGGGATAGGCCTCCAGCATCCGGGCGCCGTTGTCCCGCGCGAAGCCGATGGCCGCCTCGAGCAGCCGGTGCTGCAGGCCCAGCCCCCGGTAGGGCTTGGCCACGTAGCTGCACACCACCGACCAGACCGCGGTGTCATCCACCGGCTTCATGACCGGCGAGCGGCGCAGCTTCAGGTATTCCTCGCGCGGGCCCAGGCTGATCCAGCCCACCGGGCGGCCGCCGGCGTAGCCGACCAGGCCCGGCACGCCGCCGCTGTCGACCAGCTCACGCAGGGCCCGCTTGTTCTCGCGGCCCGCCAGCCCGCTCCCCGGGCCGGTCTTGCGGTAGTACATGCACCAGCAGCCGCGCACGATCGAACCGCCGGGCAGGCCGAACAGCTCCTCGAGATCGGGCCAGGTAGCCGGGGTCAGCGGCCGCGCCTGGAACGGCTCACGCATGCGATGCCCCACCGGCTGTGGCATGGCCCCAGTCAACCACCGCCCGCCCCGCGTCCTGGCCCGGGCCGTCTCAGAGCAACGGCAGCCCGGCCGTGACCGCGTCGATCCGCTGGCTCCCGGCGGGCCCGATCGCGCAGCACGTCAGCGTGCCCGGACTCACCTGAGTGCGGCCAGCGTCGTTGACGAGTTCGACCGGCAGTCCGGCCGCGCGCGCCTGCCGCACCACGTCCTCCAGCTCCCCGGCGCTCGTCACCTTGAGCACCACCTTGGGCTGCCCGTCCCGCAGCCAGGCGGCAAAGTCGTCCCGGCCCAGGCTGGCGAGCACGGCGGCGACGGCCGCGTGAGCCACCTGGGCAGCGATCTTGCCGCGTCCCATGCCCAGATCGGACCGCACGACCACCGCCAGCTTCACCGCCATGAGGACACCGTAGAGAAGAGCGCGCGCCCGGTTCTCCCGGTTCCCTTCGCCCGGTACACCTGCACGTCCTGCCGCGGACCGCCGGTGACGGGTTCCGCATCAAGGCGGCGTGGCGCCGCCCCGGCCGCCGGGATCTGGACCTGGCCACCGGGCAGGTGCGCCAGGGCCTGCGCGCGCTGCCCGGCTGAGGACCGCCCGCGCAGTGCGCGGTTCAGCCGCCGTCGTGACCCAAATGAGACGCCGGGTCCCGAGGCTCGAGGTATGGGCAATCGGGCCTGCGCACCGAGCCTGGGGAACACGGCCAGACGGACGGTCATCGCGACGGCGGTCCTGGCGGGCGCGCTGGCCGGCTGCTCCGGCGGCCCGGCGCCGGCCGGCGTGCACACGAGCGCCACCTCACGCCCGCCGGCCGCGGCCAGCGGTCCGGCCACCGGGCCGGCGGGGCCCGGCTCGGCGCTCAACCTGACCGGGCTGAGCGCGGTCCGGCCGTGCCCGGGGATCCCGGGTTTCAGCTGCGGGACGCTGAGCGTCCGGCTCGACCCGTTCGGCCCGGCGCCGGGACGGCTGTCGCTGCGGGTCGCGGTGTCGGATGTGGCCACCGCGCCGCGTGGCGTCCTGGTCCTGCTGACCGGCGGCCCCGGCCAGCCGGGGGTCCCGTTCGCGCCGCGGCTCGCGGGCCGTCTGGGGCCGGCGCTGCGCGGGTACCGGCTGGTGATGTTCGACCAGCGCGGCACCGGGGACAGCGCGCTGAACTGCCCGGCGCTGCAGCGGGAGATGGGCGCGTCCGACCTGGCGGTGCCCACGCCGGCCGCGGTCCGCTCGTGCGCGGCCGCCATCGGGCCCGACCGGAGGTACTTCGCCACCGCGGACACGGTCGCCGACATCGAGGCGCTGCGGCACGCGCTGCGGGTCACGCGGCTCACCCTGGACGGGGTGTCGTACGGCTCGTACGTCGCGGAGCGGTTCGCGCTGGCGCACCCGGACCAGGTGAGCCGGCTCGTCCTCGACTCGGTGGTACCGAGCTGGAACGTGGACCCGCTGCAGCTGGCCAGCATGGGGGAGACCGCGACCGTGCTGCGCGCCGCGTGCGCGGCCCTGAGCTGCACCTCTGACCCAGCCGCCGACCTGGCCACCGTGGTCCGCCGGTACCACGACGGGCCCGCGCTGCTCGACACCCTGGTGGAGATGAGCGTCGGCGCTCCGTCCTTCCCCGGGGTCCCCGCCATGCTGCACGCGGCGGCGACCGGGCACCCGGCCGCGCTCGACCGGCTGATCGCCCAGGTGCACGCCTACGACGCCGTCCCGGCGGGCGAGCTGAGCCAAGGGCTCCACGCCAGCACCCTCTGCGCGGACCTGCCGATGCCGTGGGGCGGGCCGGATACGCCGCTGGCCGCGCGGCCCGCGGCGCTCGCCCGGGCCGCGGCCCGCCTGACCACCGCCCAGGTCTGGCCGTTCGACCGGGCCACCGCCGCAGGCAACGGCCTCATCCGGACCTGCCTCTACTGGCCGCCCACCCCCGCCCCGCCCGGCGCGGCCGCGCCGCGGGCTGACCTGCCGCCGGTCCCGGTGCTGCTGCTGGCCGGCGGGCACGACCTGTCGACGCCGCTGGCGGGGGCCCGCGCGGAGGCCGCGCACGCCCTCCGTGGCCGCCTGTTCGTGGTACCGGCGGCCGGTCATTCGGTGCAGAGCCGCGCGCCCGGCAACCCGGCGCAGGCGACGGTGGCGCGGTTCCTGGGCGGCGGCTAGGTGGCCAGTGCCCGGGCACCCGCCGGAACCGGCTCTCAGTGAACGGCGCCGAAGCTGTGCCCCCACAGGCTGATCGCGGTCGTCTCCCGGCATACCCAGGTCCCGTCGTCGACCAGCCGCCCGCCGGTGCCGTACTCGATGTCGAACCCGCCCGGGGTCTGCACGTAGAACGACACCATCTCGTCGTTGGCGTGCCGCCCGAGGGTGGCGCTGACCGGGGCGCCGCGCCGGGCGCACCGGTCCATCGCCCGCCCGACGTCGTCGAGCGAGGCGACCTCGATCATCAGGTGCACGATCCCGGCCTCTGCGGGGAACGGCGCCAGCGCGAGCGAGTGGTGCCGCGGGTTGCAGCCCAGGAATCGCATCCACAGCGGGGGCCCGGCGGGCCGGCCCAGCAGTTCGGGCGCCATCCGCATCGAGTCGCGCAGCCGGAACCCGAGCACCCCGGTATAGAACCCGAGCGCGCCCCCGTCGTCGGGTACCGGCAGCACCACATGGCCGAGCCCGAGAAGATCGGTGACAAAACGGTTCCCGTACCGGCTCTCCACCGGGCGGTGCTCGAGTGCGGCGCCGGCGAAAACCTCCAGCGCGTTGCCCGCCGGGTCGTCGAAGCGCAGCAGGCCCGCCACCCGGCGCTCCGCGAGCACCGCGGGCGTGCCCGGCTTGACCGCGACCCCCGCGTCCTCCAGCGCCCGCCCGACCCCGGCGAGCGCGTCCTCCCCGGCCACCTCCCAGCCGGAGGCGAGCAGCCGGTCCCGCTTCCCGGGCAGGATCACCAGCCGGGCCGGGAAATCGTCCATCCGCAGGTACACCGCGTCGGCGTTGGGCCCGCGCCCTTCGGCCATGCCGAGCACCCGCACGCCGAACTCGCGCCATGCGCCGACATCGGGCGACTCGATGCGCAGATACCCGAGCGAACTGATCATCTTGCCCTCCCTCGCGGGCGCTTCGCATGGTCGTGCCGGAGGCGCGCCAGATGGCGCGGTGGGAGGCTCATTCTGCTGCCTCCAGGAAGGTGATCACGAGCTGGTTGAACTCGTCGAACTTCTCCAGCTGTGCCCAGTGCCCGCAGCGGCCGAACACGTGCAGCTGCGCCCGGCGGATGAGCTTGAGCGCCACCAGCGCGCCGTCGAGCGGGTTCACCCGGTCCTCCCGGCCCCAGACCAGCAGTACGTCCTGCCCGAGCCGGTGGGCTTCGCGCCACAGCATCCCCTCCTCGGCCGTGTCCGGGTCGAAGAACGAGGCACCCAGCGAGGCCATCGCGGCCAGCGCCGCCGGGTCGCTGGCGGCGGCGAACCGCTCGTCCACCAGCTCGTCGGTGACCAGCCGCCGGTCGTACACCAGCGTGCGCAGGAACGCGGCGAGCCTCTCCCGGGTGGGGTCGGCCGTGAACGCCGCCAGCGCCTTGACGCCCTCGGTCGGGTCGGGGGCGAAGACGTTGAGGCTCAGGCCACCCGGGCCCATGAGCACCAGCCGGCCCGTGTGCTCCGGGTGGGCCAGCGCGAAGCGGACCGCCGTGCCCCCGCCGAGCGAGTTGCCGACCAGGTGCACCCGCTCGATCCCCAGCTCACGGAGCAGGCCGGCCAGCGCGCCAGCGGCGAACGTGAAGTAGTTGCCGGCCACCGGCGGCTTGCCGGAGCGGCCGAACCCCGGCATGTCCACCAGGAAGGTGCGGAAACGGTTGGCGAACACCGGCAGGTTGGGGCCGAAGTTGCTCCACGCCGACGCGCCCGGCCCGCCGCCGTGCAGCATCACCACCGGCAGCGCCCCGTCGTCCCTATCCGGTCCCGCCTCGTGATAGTGGAGCCGCATCTCGTCCGTTGTGACAAAACGGCTCGTGGAGGTGAAGTCCACCGGTGCGCTCGCCATCGTCGGCCCCGTCACAGCATCGCGTCCGGCGGCACGTCGAGGCCGAACTCGCCGCGGCCGAACATCGACAGCGCCCGCTCCGGGTCGTTGATGGCGTGGACCCGGCCGGCGTGCGCGTCGCGCCAGAACCGCTGGATCGGGGTACCGGTCTTCAGGGCCCGGCCGCCGGAGTTCTCGAACAGCAGGTCCACGGCCCGGATCGCCTGGCCGGTGCCGCGCACCTGGTCGCGCCGGACCCGCAGCCGCAGCGGGACGGGGATCTTCTCCCCCGCGCGGGCGTGTGCCATGAGGTCGGCCATGTTGCGCCCGGCCGCCAGCCACGCCGCGTCCAGGTCGGCCGCGGCCTCGGCGATCCGCACCTGGCCGAACGGGTCCTCCTTGGCCTTCTGGCCGACGTAGGCGGCGCGCACCCGCTCGCGCTGGTAGGCCACGTGCGCGTCATAGGCGCCCACCGCCATGCCGATGACCGGGGTCGTGATCGAGTACGAGAACAGCGACCCGAACGGCAGCCGGTACAGCGGCGCCGGATTGACCTGCTGGCCGGGGCAGACGCAGCGGGAGACGTCGATGAAGCTCAGCGAGTGGTGCTCCGGGACGAACACGCCGTCCACGACGATGTCGTTGCTGCCGGTGCCGCGCAGGCCGACGGTGTCCCAGACGTCGTCGATCACGTAGTCGCTGGCGGGCAGCAGGAAGGTGCGGAAGTCGGCGGGCGTGCCGTCGCCTTCGGGCACGATGCCGCCCAGCAGGACCCAGCTGGCGTGGCCGCAGCCGGACGAGAAGCTCCAGCGCCCGGTCAGCCGGTGCCCACCGGGGACGGCCTCGGCCCGCCCGGTCGGCGCGTACGACGACGACATCCTGGTGGCCGGGTCGGCGCCCCAGACGTCCTGCTGAGCCTGGGGCGGGAACAGGGCCAGCTGCCAGGGATGCACGCCGAGAACCGAGGCGACCCAGCCGGTCGACCCGCAGGCGCTGGCGATGAACCGGACGGCGGTCAGGAACGTGAACGGCTCCGCCTCGTACCCGCCGAAGGCGGCCGGCTGGAGCAGCCGGAAGAACCCGGTCTCGGCCAGCGCCTTGACGGAGTCGGCGGGCACGTCCCGGGCGTCCTCGGTCTCCTGCGCCCGCTCCCGCAGCACCGGCAGCAGGTCACGGACCCCGGCGACCACCGCCTGCCCGACGTCGCTCACTGTCTGCCTCCCTCGCGGGCGCTTCGCTGGCTTCGGGAGGCTGGTCCTCGCCGCCGGGACACCGCTACGGCCCCGACGGGCCTACGCGGCGTTCGGCCCGGCGGCTGCGGCGCCTCCACGTTGGCCATCGCCCTTAGACTAGAACAGGTTCTAATCTAGTGGTAAGCCCACAGGCAGGCTAGGGAGCAGGCATGGAGGGTCGGATGAACGACGGTGTCCGGACCATCGAGCGTGGCGCGCCGCCGGCCAGGTTCGCCCGCGGCTGGCACTGCCTGGGGCTGGCCGAGCGGTTCCGCGACTCCGGGCCGCACGCGGTGGAGGCGTTCGGCACCAAGCTCGTGGTGTTCGCGGACTCGGCCGGGCAACTGCACGTGCTCGACGCGTACTGCCGGCACATGGGCGGCGACCTGAGCCGCGGCACGGTCAAGGGCGACGCGATCGCCTGCCCGTTCCACGACTGGCGCTGGGGCGGGAACGGCCGGTGCGCCAAGATCCCCTACGCCCGGCGCGTCCCGCCCGCCGCGCGGACGAGGTCCTGGCTCACCCTGGAGCAGAACCATCAGCTGTTCGTCTGGCACGACCCGCAGGGGAACCCGCCGCCCGGGGACGTGACGATCCCGCGGATCGACGGCGCGTACTCGCCGGAGTGGAGCCGGTGGACCTGGGACTCGGTCCTGGTCGAAGGGGCGAACTGCCGCGAGGTGGTCGACAACGTGGTCGACATGGCGCACTTCTTCTACATCCACTTCGCGTTCCCCACGTACTTCAAGAACGTGCTCGAGGGGCACATCGCCTCGCAGTACCTGCGGACCAGGGCGCGGCCGGACGTCAAGACCGGCTCCAATTACGCGGATGGCACGGACTCCACGCTGCGTTCGGAGGCCTCGTACTTCGGGCCGTCCTACATGATCGACAACCTGTGGCACGACTACCACGGCATGACGATCGAAAGCGTGCTGATCAACTGCCACTACCCGGTCACGCCGACCTCGTTCCTGCTGCAGTGGGGCGTGATCGTCAAGCGGCCGCCGGGCCTGTCCGACGCGCACGCGGACAAGTTCGCCACCAAGTTCGCCGACTTCGTCGGCCTCGGCTTCCGGCAGGACGTCGAGATCTGGACGCACAAGACCCGGATCGACAACCCGTTGCTGTGTGCCGACGACGGGCCGGTCTACCAGCTGCGCCGCTGGTACGAGCAGTTCTACACGGACGTCGAGGACATCACGCCCGAGATGACCGCGCGCTTTGAGTTCGAGGTGGACACCACCCGGGCGGTGGCCGAGTGGGAGGCCGAGGTCGCGGGGAACCTCGCCGTGCGGCGGAACGGCTGACCGTGCCCCGCGTGCCCACCGATGAGCGCGACGCCGGGCTCCGGCGGATGGAGTGCGACCGGTGCGCCGCGGCGGTGCTGGTCGTCAAGTTCAGCCAGCAGCACACCAGCGTGCAGTGGAGCCCGGCGGCGGTGCGGGCCTGCGCCGAGTTCACCGCCCGGGCGGCCGCCGGTGAGCAGACCGCCCTCATCGACGGATGCGGCAGCCTGCGCGAGTCCATCGACCGGGCGCTGAGCCAGGGCCGTCTGGAGGTCTGCCCGCCATGACCCGGCCGCGCGCCCACTATCAGGTGCGGGTAGCGGAGGTGATCAGCGAGACGGACGCCGCCTACTCGCTGGTGCTGGACATCCCGCCGGAGCTGGCGGACGTGTTCTCCTACCGCCCCGGCCAGTTCCTGACCGTGCGGGTCCCGGCTGAGGACGGCTCGGTGGCCCGGTGCTACTCGCTGTCGAGCTCGCCGCACGCCGGGGAGGCGCCCGCGATCACCATCAAGCGGACCGACGGCGGCTACGCCTCGAACTGGATCGCCGACCGCGCGCGGCCCGGGGGCGTGCTGGACGTGCTGCCGCCCGCGGGCACGTTCTGCCCCGACTCGCTCGAGGGGGACTTCCTGCTGTTCGCGGCGGGCAGCGGGATCACCCCGGTGATGTCGATCCTCAAGTCGGCGCTGACCGCCGGGCACGGGCGGATCGTCCTGGTCTACGCCAACCGCGACGAGCGTTCGGTCATCTTCTCCACGCAGCTGCGCAGCCTGGCCGCAGAGGCGAACCGGCTGCTGGTGGTGCACTGGCTCGACTCACTGCACGGGCCGCCGACGGTGGCCGCGATGGCGGCCCTGGCCCGGCCGTACGCCGGCGCCGAGGCGTTCGTCTGCGGCCCCGACCCCTACCTGGCGGTCGTCCGGGAGGCGCTCCGCCGGCTGGGCGTGCCCGCGAAGAGCGTGCACGTGGAGCGGTTCCTGCCGCTGGCGGACAATCCGTTCGAGGTCACCGAGCCGGCCGGCGGCACGGCCGCGACGCTGGAGGTCTGCCTCGACGGCCAGACCCGGCAGCTGCCGTGGCCGGCCGGGACCCGCATGCTTGACGTCCTCATCGACGAGGGCCTCGACCCGCCGTTCTCCTGCCGCGAGGGCATCTGCGGGGCGTGCGCCTGCCAGCTCACCGGCGGCGAGGTGGACATGGCCCATAACGAGGTGCTGGAGGCGGAGGACCTCGCGGACGGCTACATCCTGGCCTGCCAGGCCCTGGCGCTGACGACGGAGGTCAGCATCACTTACACGTAACCGCGGCGCTCGCCGGCGGCTGGCGCTGGCCGGTCCGCCGACGCGACCGGCCGAGCCGCCGCGGCGTGCCGCCCGGCCCGGCGGCCGGAGAAGACGCAGTCGGCCAGGGAAAGCCCGCTCACGTAGGAGCGCGAGCACAGGCCGACCGCGCTGCGGCCCGCCGCGTACAGCCCCGGCACGACGGTGCCGTCCGCCCGGCGCACCTGGCCGGTCTCCTCCGCGACCACCAGCCCGCCCAGGGTGAGCATCGGCGCCGGATACGCCAGCCGGGGCCGGATTGAGCAGTCGATGAGTGAGTACGGCGGCCGGTCCTGCGCCCGGACCAGCTCGGCCGGCTTGCCCGCCGGATCCTCCGGGCCGCCTGCCGGGCCGCCCCCGGCGGCGATCGCGTTGTAGGCGGCCACGGTCGCGGCCAGGCCGGCCGGGTCGACCCCGGCGCGGGCCGCCACCCCGGCCACGGTGGGCGCGCTGACCCGTCCGGCGGTCAGCAGGTAGAACGCCTGCACCCGCTGGAACCACAGCGTGCTCCGGCGCAGCTGGCCTCGCGCCTCGTCGATGGTGGCCCGGTCGGCCAGCAGCCAGGCCCGCCGATGCCTGGCCATGATCGCCGCGCCGATCGCCGCCCCGTAGCGGGACTCGTCGCACACCCGCCGCCCGTCGCGGTCCACCAGCACGCCGCTCAGCAGCGCGGCCGGCGGGCTGAGGAAGCGCCAGACCGAGACGCGGTCCAGGAACGCGGTCGCACCGCCCGCCTGCTCGCCGAGGCGGATCCCGCTCCCGTCGTCGCCGGCCGTCCCCAGCGGCAGGCCACCGCGGTAGGCGGGCGCGTGCTCGCGCATCATCTGCCGGCTGGCCACGAACCCGCCCGCCGCCAGCACCACCCCGCGGCGGGCACCGACCAGCAGCGGCCGGCCGTGGCGGCGCTCCAGCCAGGCCACCGGCTCGTGCAGCAGCCGGCCCAGCTTCGGCGCGTACAGGTACGGCCCGGCCGACCAGCGGTGCAGGACGCGGTGCGCGACCCGCGCCCAGGCGGGCGCGTCAAGCGCATCCGGCCTGCCCAGCCCGCCTGGCGCAGTTCGCGAGCTCGGCCCGCGCGGCCCGCCCGGCCCGCTCCGCAGCGTCCGGCACTCGACACCGGCCACCCCGCCTTCGGCGTCGGTGACGAGCCGGACCGCGGTGGTCTGCGCCAGCACCCGGGCGCCGGACCGGCTCACCGCCTGCGCCAGCCGGGCGAACAGCAGCTTGCCCGAGGTGCCGCGGCCACGGACGCGGTGTCCCCGCGGCGCTGGCGGTGCCACGCCGGCCGCGGACAGCTCGCTGCCCGAGTAGTACAAGTAGTGGCGGTTGGTGGGGTATGAGGTCTTGTCCGGGCAGAGGCTGCCCTCGAAGGGCACGCCATGGCGCTCCAGCCAGGTGAGCATGCCTGGGCTCTCCCGGCAGAACTCCCGCAGCGTCGCCGGTGACACGGCGTCGCCGACCTCGAGGCTCAGGTAATGCTCCATCGCCTCCGGCGAGTCGCGCACGCCCGCGTCGCGCTGCTGGGACGTGCCGCCCCCGGCGTAGACCACACCGCCGGACAGGGCCGTGGCGCCACCGCCGCAGAACCGGTCGAGCACGACCACGTCGCATCCGGCGCCGGCGGCCTCCAGCGCGGCGCAGGCTCCCGCCGCCCCGAACCCCACCACGACCACGTCGGCCTGGACGTCCCAGGTCGGCGGCCTTGCGGTCAATTCCGCTCCTCGGCCAAAACTGTAACGTGTTCTAGTATGAAGGGCCGGGAGGTGCCATGACAACGGACGGCGCCGGGTCGACACCATGACAACCGAGCAGGCCGAGTTCGACGTCGTGGTCGTGGGCAGC
>Ga0306922_10008174_pt1 | contig 10146 bp, 7 predicted proteins | sample sta12Cox44000082_FD_203758 | JGI IMG/M metagenome (GOLD analysis project Ga0306922, IMG submission 203758) | Lab enrichment of tropical soil microbial communities from Luquillo Experimental Forest, Puerto Rico - statoxic.12C.oxic.44.000.082 (v2)... | ecosystem: Environmental > Terrestrial > Soil...
CGGCCCCGACCGTCAAGGCTCAAACGGGCACGAATGTCAGTCTCCGTCGTGCGGCGATCAACCCTGGCGGAACGGACCTTCATGCGAAACACCCTGTCGGGGAGTAGGTGGCGAACTCACGCCAGGCGCCCGAACCGTCACGCCTGTCCATCAAGTGCTCGTGGCGCTTCAACTCTCCGATCAGAAATCGCGTTTGAGCGGCGGAGCCAACTGTGATGCGGAGGTAGTCTCGAAGATGCGGGTCGTAGTTCCAGTCACGCACCAGGATGTTTCGTTTACGAAGACGGCGAGCGATTTCCTCGGCCTTTTCGCCGAAACGGGCCAAAACAAAGTTGGCGGCACTGGGCGCGTATGGAACCCCCAGTGCGTCGAGAGCGCGACAAAGCTCAGCCCGGCTCGCGCGCACTATCTGAGCGTAGCGGCGGACATAGTCCTTTTCCTTGCCGGCCTCGAGAGCGCAAGCCAACGCTAGGGAGTTGACGGGAAAAGCGCTATGGGCGCGCCGCATCATCGCCAGCAGTTTGGAATTTGCGAAGATGAATCCCATGCGCAACGCTGCCAAACCGAAGGCTTTGGAGAAAGAGCGAGTGACCACGAGATTCTGGAAATTGTTGATCCACGGCAACACTGTTTCGCCGGAGAAGTCGAAATACGCTTCGTCCACCAACACGAGAGTGTCCGAAGCCGCGCGCAGGAGGGTTCTCAGGTCACTCTTCGAGATCAAAGTTCCTGTAGGGTTGTTGGGATTCGCTAACGCTACCCATCGGGTGCGCTTGGTGAGCGCGGCCAGAATCTTCTGCACCGGCAGGCGCAAGTTCTCGTCGTAGTGAACCACGGTGGTCTTTCCTCCCGCGACGGAGTGAAAGAATTGGTACATGGGGAAGGTGGGCGCGGGAATCAGAAGCACGTCACCCGGATCGACAAACGTATCGCAGACCAGTTTGATGGCGTCGTCGACTCCGTTGCTGAACAGGATTTCATCGGCCGAAACCTCAAAGAACTTCGCCAGGGTTCGACGGCACTCTTCGTACTCGGGATAACGTGACAACCAGTCGGCGTTCAGGGCGCGGCGAAGAGTCCGCAGCACCTGCGGGGCGCATCCGATCGTGTTTTCGTTGAAGTCGAGCCTTAGCTTGCCGGACCGCCCTTCGCGCGGGGGGCGATACTTCTGCAAGGACTCGACAGCCTTACGCGGTCGGATCATTGCTAAACCTCGTCTCCACAGAATGTGCGTGTGCCTTGAGGCCCTCCGTTGTTGCCAGCGTCACAATGCTGCGGCAAAGATGTGAAAGCCCTTGGCGCGAGAGCTTCTGCACCGAGATCATCTTCACAAAATCTGCGCTGCTGAGGCCGCCGCGCGTGCGGGCGGCTCCTCCCGTGGGCAGGATGTGGTTTGTCCCAGCGACGTAATCGCCCGCTGCGACCGCACTATAGCCGCCCAAGAAAATTGAGCCGGCAGCCCGGATTTGCGGCAGCAGCCCTAGTGCGTCGTCGAGAAGCGTCAGGTGTTCAGGAGCGAACTGGTTGACGAGGTCGACGCCCTCGGCGGCGTCGCCGGTGATGATGATGGCGCCTTGGCGACTGAGGGCCTTCCTGGCCACAGCCGAGCCCGCGGGTGAGCCTAAGAGGGCGGCAATCGACCTCTGAACCTGGAGCGCGAGCTGGCGGGAACTCGTAATGAACACGGCCACCGCGTCGGCGTCGTGTTCGGCTTGAGCGATGAGCTCGGCAGCAATCCAGGCCGGACGGCCTTTCGAGCCGAGCACCACAAGCTCTGTTGGACCAGCAACAAAATCGATCCCACATTCCCCGGCCACCAGTCTCTTGGCGGCGGCGACGTAGCGGTTGCCGGGACCCACAATTTTGTCAACCCGGGGAACGCTCTCGGTTCCGTGAGCAAAGGCGGCGATGGCTTGTGCTCCACCCAGGCGAAAGACTCTCTTGAGCCCGAGAAGGTCGGCAGCCACCAGCACCGTGGCCGCCGGTCGTGGGCACGCTATCAGAATCTCCGGTACCCCTGCCACCAGTGCGGGAATCGCACTCATCAACACCGTGGAGGGTAGGGCAAAGCGACCTCCGGGAACGTAGCAAGCCACACGTTCGAGCGGCCGTACGATCTGACGGAGCTTGATGCCTCTGCTCGGTTCTGTCTGCCACGGTCGCGGCAACTGCAAGCGCGCTACGGCTCGAATGTTCCTCGCGGCGAGGTCGAGCGCAGCAACAAAGCCAGAGGGAACCTGGCGATAGGCTTCACCGATCTCCTCGGCACTCACCGTGAAACCCGTCCTACGAAGGTCCAGCCCGTCAAACTGACGGGCGTAGCGGACGAGTGCCCGGTCGCCGTTTCGCCGCACGTCTTCCAGAATGCGCCGGGCAGTGGCTTCAGCCTCGCGCAGTCGGGATTGGCGCGCCCGAAGCACCCGGCTCAACGCTTTCCTATTATTGCCCAGGATAATACTAACAGTCATATATTCAAGAGCCAGAAGTACGGATCAAAGGCTAAAGTATAAGTATAAAGGGTAAAGGATAAAAGCTGCGCCGTGCTCTTTTACGCTCTAACCTTTGAGGTTGCTTCTGACTTCTGACTCCTGACTTCTGACTCCCGCTCTTCTCACATCACAATCTTGTTCAGGGGATACTCCACAATACCTTGCGCGTTCGCTGCTTTCAGTCGAGGGATAATCTCCCGCACCGTCTTTTCGTCAATCACGGTGTTCACAGCCACCCAGTCGGGTTCGCTCAGATTCGAGATCGTCGGCCGCTTCAAGGCGGGCAGCACGCTCAGGACCCTGTCGAGGTCGTCCCGCCGCACGTTCAGCATCAGCCCCACCTTACCGGTCGCCTGAATCGCGCTCTGCAGCAGCAGAATCACCGTCTCGATTTTATTGCGCTTCCATTCATCCTCCCAAGCGACATGATTGACGATGAATTTTGTGTTCGACTCCAAAACCGTCTCGATGATCCGTAGCCCGTTGGCGCGCAGTGAAGAGCCCGTTTCCGTGACTTCCACGATCGCGTCGGCGAGCACAGGGGGCTTCACCTCGGTAGCGCCCCAGGAAAACTCGACCTTGGCCTTAACGCCATTTTGGCTGAGGTAGCGTTCCGTCACTTTGACAAGTTCAGTGGCGATCGTCTTGCCTTCCAGGTCCTTGATACTGCGGTAGGGCGCCTTCTCGGGAACAGCCAGCACCCACCGGACCTTGCCCATGGTCTGCTTGGCATACACCAAGTCTGCCACCTCGACTACGGCGGCTTGATTCTCCAGGATCCAGTCCTTCCCTGTCAGACCTGCGTCCAAAACACCGTCTTCGACATAGCGCGCCATCTCTTGGGCGCGGATCAGCATGCACTCGATTTCGGCGTCGTCGATATGCGGGAAGTAGGATCGCGGGTTGATCGTGATCTCGAACCCCGCACGGCGGAAGAGCTGGACCGAAGCTTCCTGCAGGCTTCCTTTGGGGAGTCCCAGTTTCAGTCTCATTGGTCCTCCTGGCTGGCTTCGACGTAGACCTGGTCGGGGTCGAATTCGCGCTTGAGGATAACCTCTTCTCCCTCCGGGGTAACTTTGCGGAAGAAACACGATTCGTAACCAAGGTGGCAGCAACCCGGCCCCATCAAGTCCGCTTGAATCAGCAGAGCGTCCCCATCGCAGTCAACTCGGATCTCCCGCACGACGAGACGGTGTCCGGAGGTTTCTCCCTTCGTCCAAAGCTTCTGCCGGCTGCGGCTGAAGAAGGTCACGTAGCCGGAGCGAAGAGTCTGTTGGTACGCCTCCAAGTTCATGTACCCCAACATCAACACTCTTCCGTTCCCGTTGTGTTGAACGATTACCGGGATCAGTCCGTCCTGGAATCTCATCTGCATTTCCTGCGCACCTCGCCCCGAATCGTCGATCGAGGAACGGGGCGGTTCTGCGCCAGCCCTCGCTCCACCCTACTGACAGCGTAGGAGCCATGACCCCTCACCCGGCTCTCCCGCGACTGCGGGATCGCCACCCTCTCCCCTGGGGCCCCACGGGAGAGGGCAAGAATCTGGAAACTTCAGCCGTCTCCCCAAGGGAGAGGGCAAGAATCTAGAAACTTCACCCGCCTCCCCAAGGGAGAGCGCAAAAAATTTAGAAATCTCAGCCCTCTCCCTTGGGGAGAGGGTGGCGAGCGTAGCGAGCCGGGTGAGGGGTCTCTTGCTTGCAACGTCGCCCAAAAAGACCTGACTCAAAAAGTCAAGTTCCAAAGCTCAAGTCTGCCAGCCTACCCTCCCCGAGGTCCGAGTCTTTCCAGCGACTCAACTACCTTTTGGTAGTGGGCGGCAAGTTCTGCAAGGCGGTCCTCCACGGCTCTCACCACGTCCTGCGGCGCTCGACGGCGGAAGCCGTCGTTATCGAGCTGCCCTTTGAGCCGGACCATCTGCTGCTCGATCTTTGACTTCTCGCGCTCCAACCGAGCGCGCTCTGCCTCCACGTCCACCTGCTGTTCGTGGAAAATCCGCAGGTCAACCGCGGCATTAACGCGGCGAACGTCGCTCGTCCCGCCTTGCGAAACCAAGCGCCCGCGCGTGAAGTTGAGTGCTCCAAGGCCAGCCATGCGGCGGACCGTCTCCTGGTGCTCGCGAAATAGTTCCAGGAGCCGCAGGTCTTCGCTCGCCACCTGGGCTGCAGGCTTCTGCTTCTGCAGTCCCATGTCGGCTTTGACGTTGCGCGCCGCCACAATCAGCTCCTCGATCGCCTGAAACTGTTTCTCGGAAACAGGGTCAGCGACGCGTTCGCTTACCAGGTTGAAACTCGCGAGCGAGATGGACGGTTCCCACCCCGGCAGGCGAGGAAGTTGGTGCCACAGCTCCTCGGTGATGAAAGGCATGAAGGGATGGAGCAAATGAAGCGTCGCCTGAAAGACACGTGTGAGATTGATCCAGGCGGCAGGCACACCCTTACCTTCGTCAGCGGTCTTGGTGATTTCCGGCTTGACCCACTCCAGGTACCAATCACAGAACTCGTGCCAGAAGAAGTGATAGATGGTGTAGGCCGCCTCATGGAAGCGGTAACTGCCAAGGGCCTCATTCATCTCCCGTGTAACCGCCAGCAAGCGCGAAAAAATCCAGCGATCGGCCAAAGCCTGCCCTGAGTGAAGCGAAGGGGCCTGGTGAGGCGGCCCGCCGCCCGTAGGTCGCTTAGGCTCCTGAGCCTGGGCGACGGAGCGCTCTGGGCCGCAGGGCGGCGCAACCGCGGCGTCGAAGCCCAAGCCGGGTAAAGGCTGCAAGGCGCCAGCCAACTGCCCACGCAGGTTGTCCGGTCGCGCAGTGCCGGCGAGGTTCATTAAAATGAACCGCCCGGCATTCCAGATCTTATTGGCGAATGCTCGATTGGCCTCAATCTTGTCGATGCTGAAGGCGATATCGGTCCCGGGCGCAGCGCTCGCGGCCAGAGCGAAGCGCACCGCGTCCGTGCCGTACCTCTCGGTGACTTCCAGTGGATCAATGACGTTGCCCTTAGTCTTTGACATCTTTTGCCGTTCCGCATCGCGCACCAGGGCGTGGATATAAAGTTCACGGAAGGGCACCTCCTTCATGAACTTCATGCCCAGCATGATCATGCGAGCGCCCCAGAAAAACAGGATGTCGAAGCCCATAATCATGAGGTCATTGGGGTAGTAGCGCTTAAGGTCCGGCGTATCATCGGGCCAGCCCAGCGTCGCGAAAGGCCAGAGGGCCGAGCTGAACCAAGTGTCGAGAACGTCCTCGTCCGGACGCAATCCCCCAGCCGCGGCACCACACTTCGGGCAGGACGCCGGTGTGCCGTCCGAGACCAAGACCTCGCCGCACGCATCGCAATACCAGGCTGGGATGCGGTGCCCCCACCAGAGCTGGCGAGAAATGCACCAATCGTGGATGTTATTCATCCAGTCCAGGTATATCTTTTTGTAGTTCTCCGGAACAATCCTGATGCGTCCGTCTTCTACCACGCGGATGGCCGGCTCGGCCAGCGGCTTCATCTTCATGAACCACTGGGTGGAAAGCAACGGCTCGACCACAGTCTTGCAGCGCTGGCAAGTGCCGACACTGAGAATGTAGTCCCCAGTCTTCTCCAGCAGCCCCTGCTCACGCAGGTCCTGGACCACAGCGTTGCGGGCCTCGTAGCGGTCCAACTCCTTGTAAGGTCCGGCCTCGGCGGTGGTGCGCGCCCGTTCGTCGATCACCACGACCCGGGGCAGTTTATGGCGCTGCGCAATCTCGTAGTCGTTGGGGTCGTGCGCTGGTGTCACCTTCACCGCCCCCGTGCCAAACTTCGGGTCAACGAAGTCGTCGGGGATGATTGGAATCACGCGGCCGAGCAACGGCAGCACGACCTTGCGGCCTACGGCATTGCGGTAGCGCTCGTCAGAAGGATTCACTGCCACAGCGGTGTCACCCAACATGGTCTCCGGGCGGGTGGTAGCCACCGTGATGTGCCCCGAGCCGTCTTCAAAGGGATAGCGGATGTACCATAGATGGCTCGGCCGGTCTTCGTGGACGACTTCGAGGTCGGAAACGGCTGTCCCGCACCGTGGGCACCAGTTGACGATATACTTGCCGCGATAGATGAGCCCCTCTCGGTACAAGCGCACAAAGACTTCGAGCACGGCGCGGCTATAAGCGAGGTCCATGGTGAAGCGAGCACGCGTCCAATCCACCGAGGTGCCCAGGCGCTCCATCTGGCGGCGGATCGTGTCGCCGTTCTCCTCTTTCCACTTCCAGCAGCGCTCGATGAATTTCTCACGCCCCAGCTCCAGCCGGCGACGCTGGCCTTCGCGCTGCCACGCGCTGTTCGAGGCGGGGCCGGGCTCGAGCTCCTTCAGCGCCTCGCGACCCAATTCCCGCTCCACGATCATCTGCGTGGCGATGGAGGCGTGGTCCGTGCCGGGAAGCCAAAGCACGTTCTCGCCTCGCATGCGATGCCAGCGCATCAGAATATCGATTTCGGTGTGCTCGAGCATGTGCCCCATGTGAAGGACGCCGGTGATATTGGGGGGAGGAATCAGCAGGCAGAATCGCCCGCGGGAGAGGTCTTCGCTGGGGCGATAGAGCGCGCGGTCCACCCAGTAGCGCGCCCAGCGGGGCTCAATCGACTCCGGCGAGTAGGTCTTGGGGATTTCGGCTTCCACGCGCAACCTTCCCAGCTACCCTCTAGCCTACGAGGGTGACGGTGAATCCGCTGCCTGCGCGCGAACGGTTTCCCGTTAGTTGGGCCAGCCATCCTTGCACCTATTTCGCAGCGAGGCTCGAACTCACTTCACTATAGCCCGTTCTGCAAGGGATGGTCAAACATGGCTTAGCCCGTGTTGTGACGGCGCCATCTTGACCATGACCGTCACGATGCGACCCCGACAGGTCGGGCAGGCTGCCCGTGCGACGTCAAGGCATATCTCGGGCGGAGTCGCATAAGCGTTATTTGATGTGGCCCCGCTAGGGGCCGACCGTGAATAGCCGTAGGTGCAACCTAGCCCACCACCTTCTGGTCACTCGCCAGTTGTCGCCGCCTTTATCGACGCGAGGGCAATTGCTCCCAGAACTCCGGCGTTATCCCCCAACCGGGGCGGTACGACGTATTCCTCGATATGCTCGGTAATTGCGGAAACTTGGATGTAGCTGTTCAGCAATTCGAGACTTTTTCTCCGCACCAAACCGAACAAACCTGCTTGCCGCATCACACCGCCGCCGAGGATAATCCGCTGAGGAGAGACGGTACAGACAAGGTTGTTCACGCCTAGCGCCAAGTAGTGCGCCTCGAGTTCCCAGGCCTGATGGTTCGCCGGCAGGTGTTGACCCTTGCCACCCCAACGAGCCTCGATCGCAGGACCGGCGGCCAGCCCTTCCCAGCAGTCGCCGTGAAACGGGCAGGCTCCCGGGAAAGGGTCAGTCTGGCGGTCGTGTGGAATCCGCATGTGGCCCATCTCCGGGTGCAGCACTCCATGCATCAATCGCCCTGCCACCATTCCACCGCCGCCAATCCCGGTGCCTACGGTTATGTAGACGAAGGTATCAAGCCCTTGGGCTGCGCCCCATTCACGCTCGCCGAGTGCTGCAACGTTCACGTCCGTATCGAAAGCAACGGGCAGGTTGAGACCGCGCCCGATCGGCCCTGCCAGATCCACGTCCTGCCACCCAGGCTTTGGCGTGGAAGTAATATGCCCCCAAAACGGCGACTCAGGGCTCACATCGATCGGGCCGAACGAGGCGATGCCAACGGCCGAGAGCGCCTCGCGTTTCCCCTGCTCCTCGAAGAACGCTATCACCCGGCCGATGGTTTCTCGGGGTGACGTGGTTGGGAATTCAAGGCGGGCGCGCAGGTCCTGTGGGCCGGTTCCCACCGCGCATACAAACTTTGTGCCTCCGGCTTCCACCGCTCCAAACATAATAAACCCAGTGGCTAGTGGTTAGTGGCACACTAGACTAGCCACTGATCTCAGTCAGGCGATCCCCAGCTTGCGCTGCATCTCCTCCAGAGACACACCCTTGGTTTCGGGAAACACGAAAAGAACCACAAAGAACTGCAGCACCATCATGGCGGAGAAAAACATGAACGGATAGGCGCCGGAGGACTCCGCCATCACCGGGAAAATCCCGGAAATCAGCGCGTTCATGAACCAGTGTGAGAAACTGCCCAGGCTCTGTCCTTTGGCCCTGACCAGGTTGGGGAAGACTTCACCGAGGTACACCCAGATTACCGCGCCTTGCGAAAATGCGAAGGAGGCGATAAAGCCAACCAACATCCAGACCAGAACATTTTCATGCCGTCCGGAAAGAAAGACCGACGCAACCCCGGCGAGCGACGCCGCGCAACCCACCGAGCCAATCAGCAGCAGCTTCTTGCGGCCGAGCTTGTCGATGACCGACATGGCGATGATTGTGGCCGCAAGGTTCGTCGCTCCGATGGCCACCGCCTGAAGATCACTGGATACCTTGCTGAAGCCCGCGCGGGCGAAGATGTCGTTGAGGTAGTAGAGGACGGCGTTGATTCCGGAGAGTTGGTTGAACATGCCGGTGGCAATGGCGAGGAAGAGGGGTAGCCGGTATTTCCACGAGAAAAGCGGTTCCTCCACGTGGCGCTCAAGGTGGACCGATTCAACGATTTCCTGCAACTCCTGTTCGAAGTTCTCCTCCCCGGTCAGCCGGAGCACTTCTCGCGCCTCTTCCACCCGCCCCATCTTGGCCAGCCAGCGGGGACTGCGCGGTATGCGGAAGAGCATCAACAGGAACAAGGCAGCAGGAACAGCAGCCACACCGAGTTTCCATCGCCACTCCAGGAATCCGAATCCTTCGAGGCCGATGACGTAGTTGGAAAAATAGGCTAGCAGGATGCCCACAACCACGTTGAACTGGAAGAAACCCACCAGCCGCCCACGCCACTTGGCAGGCGCAATCTCCGCAATATACATAGGCCCGACGACGGAGGAGCCGCCGATTCCCACCCCGCCGATGAAGCGGAACACCACCAGGGCGCCCCAATTCCACGCGAAGGCACAACCTAGGGCCGAAATCAGATAACAGGTGGCCAGCACTCGCAGGCTGTCACGCCGGCCATATCGGTCCGCCGGGATTCCCGCCAGCATCGCGCCGAAAATCGTGCCCCAGAGGGCAATGGAGACCGTTAACCCTAGTGATCCGGGCGAGAGATGATAGGTCTCGCTCAAAGCGCGGGTTGTGCCGGCAATCACCGCCGTGTCGAATCCAAACAGCAGGCCGCCCAAGGCGGCTACCACCGTACTCTTCACGAGGTACGCGTTTAGCCTCATAGACCCTACCAGATCCCATAACACCCGACTTGCCGGGGCATCGGGGTAGAAATGCCGGCTCCGAGCCGGCGCGACAGCGATACAAATCAGCGCTCCCGACTCTAACACAGAATGAACTGCGGTTAGCAGCCCCGTTCAGTGTCTCAGTCTCTCAGTCTGTCTTACACACTCTCCCATTTTTGAACTAATGCGAGCCAGTTTATCAATTTCTCTCAAGCTGGAGGCGCCGGTGGCCGCAGGATCGAAACGCTAAGGTCCTGAATCCGCAAAGGAAAGTGGGTGGGGTCTTTCCGCGGGGCGAAGGACATACCTGGTAGCCACGGGTCAGCGTTTTTCTGACCGTGGGCCTCGTGACCGTCGCCATTCCACCGGATCCGGTCCT
>Ga0306922_10008176_pt1 | contig 10145 bp, 10 predicted proteins | sample sta12Cox44000082_FD_203758 | JGI IMG/M metagenome (GOLD analysis project Ga0306922, IMG submission 203758) | Lab enrichment of tropical soil microbial communities from Luquillo Experimental Forest, Puerto Rico - statoxic.12C.oxic.44.000.082 (v2)... | ecosystem: Environmental > Terrestrial >...
GCACCCTCCCTCATTCGACGGATATGACGGCGGTGCCGGCGCGCGCTACCAGATGACGCGCGAGGTGCGCTCCTTCTGGTACCCGACGTGGCTCGCACAGCCAGCTGCGCTGGTCGCGGACTCGAAGCTGATCGATGCGCCACCGGACGGGCTGACGTTCGAGGACATCGTCCCCGAGATCAAGAGCCGCGAGCTGGTGGTGATGCACACCTCCACGCCGTCTTTCAGGGCGGACGCGCTCACGGCGGAGAAGATCAAGGACGTCAATCCACGCGCCCGCATCGGCCTGATCGGTGCCCACGTCGCGGTCGAGCCCGAGAAAAGCCTCGAGAGCGCCCGCGCGGTCGACTTCGTCGCACGCAACGAGTTCGATTTCACCATCAAGGAGGTGGCCGAGGACCGCCCCTGGCAGGACATCAAGGGACTCTCCTGGCGCAAGCCCGATGGCGGCATCGTGCACAACGAGCCGCGCGAGACGCTCCTCAACATGGATGAGCTTCCGTGGGTGACGCCGGTCTACAAGCGCGATCTGACGATCGAGAATTATTTCAGCGGCTATCTCAAGCATCCGTATGTCTCCTTCTACACCGGACGCGGCTGCAAATCGCGCTGCACCTTCTGCCTGTGGCCGCAGACCATCGGCGGGCACCGCTACCGCGTGCGCTCGGTCGAGGATGTGGTCGCGGAGATGAAATGGGCCAAGGCGGCCTTTCCGCAGGTGCGGGAGTTCTTCTTCGACGACGACACCCTCACCGACAACGGGCCGCGCGTGGAAGCGCTGGCGGTCGAGCTGGGCAAGCTCGGGGTGACCTGGTCGTGCAACGCCAAGGCCAACGTCCCGCGCAAGACCCTCGAGGTCATGAGGGACAACGGCCTGCGTCTGCTCCTGGTCGGCTACGAGACGGGCAATCAGCAGATCCTGTTCAACATCAAGAAGGGCATGCGGGTGGAGTTCGCACGGCGCTTTACGCGCGACTGCCACGAGCTCGGCATCCTCATCCATGGCACCTTCATCCTGGGCCTGCCCGGTGAGACACGGGAAACGATCCGCGAGACGCTGCAGTTCGCCAAGGAAATCAATCCGCACACCATTCAGGTGTCACTCGCGGCTCCTTACCCGGGGACCTTCCTCTATCGCCAGGCCAAGGAGAACGGCTGGCTATACCACGAGGAGAGCGATCTGCTCACGCAGCACGGCACGCAGATCGCGGCACTCAATTACCCGCACCTCAGCCACGGCGAGATCTTCGAGGCGGTGGAGGACTTTTATAAGAAGTTCTACTTCCGTCCCTCCAAGATCGCTGCCATCGTCGCGGAGATGTTCACGAGCCCCGAAATCATGAAGCGGCGCCTGGCCGAGGGCGTGGAGTTCTTCCATTTCCTGTGGTCGCGCCGGGATGCCGTTTGAAGCTGCTGATCGTCACCGCCGACGATTTCGGCGCCGCGCCTGAAGTCAACGACGCGGTCGAGACCGCTCATCGCCGCGGCATCCTGACCGCAGCCAGCCTGATGGTGTCAGCGCCGGCTGCGGCCGATGCCATCGCGCGCGCCCGGCGCCTGCCCTCGCTGCGCGTCGGATTGCACCTCGTGCTGCTGGAAGGGCGGCCGGTATTGCCGGCCGCGGCAGTGCCCCACCTCGTCAATGGCGCAGGCATGTTCTCCGCCAATCCGGCGGCATTCGGCACGCGGCTCGCCTGCAGCCGCGCGGCCCGGCGCGAGCTCGCCGCGGAAATCACCGGACAGTTTGCCGCCTTCCGCGACAGTGGGCTCACCCTCGATCACTGCAACGCACACAAGCACTTTCACCTGCATCCGGTGGTTGGGAGTCTGATCGCCGCCATCGGCCCGCGCTTCGGCCTGCGGGCCGTGCGGCTGCCGCTCGAGCCCGCGGCGGTGCTGCGCAGCGTGGAGGGGCGCACCTTCAGCTCGTCCGCCGCGCTCGCGCAGCCCTTTGCGAGAGCGCTGCGCCGGCGGCTCGCCGCCGCGGGTCTCCTCACGACCGATCGGGTGTTCGGTGTGCGCTGGTCGGGGCAGTTACGCCGCGAACGCCTTGCGGGCCTCATCCGCCATCTCCCGCCGGGCTCGAGCGAGATATATCTCCATCCCGCCACGGGAGCGTATCCCGGCTCGGCGCGTGGCTATGCCTATCGCGAGGAGCTCGAGGCGCTCACCGCCCCGGAGATCATCGCCGCCTGTCGCGACCTCCGCTTGCGCCTCGGCGGGTTCGCGCAGCTCGCGCCCGCGGAGGCGGTCGCCGCATGAGCTCGATCCTCGCCGAGACACCCATCCGGCGCGGGAGCGAGGCTCACAAGAGGCTCTTCTGCCGCACGCTGCTCGACACCCACAATCCCTACAAGCCGGCGGTGATCGACTGGCCCGAGCTCGAGCGCGATGCGCGCGAGCGCCTCGTGAGCCTGCCGATCTGGGACATCGCGGTGCAGACCGAAGGACGCGCACGTCTCAACGTCGCCTCCTACGCCGCGGTGACCCGTGATCCGCTGCTGCGCGAGGCGATCGAGCTCAATGCGTTCGAAGAGGGCCGGCACAAGCTGGTGCTCGCCAATCTCGTGCAAGCCTACGGCATCGCGCTCGCGCCCGAGCCGCAGTACCCCGCCCCGCCCGACCCCGAGTGGGCTTTCATGCTCACCGGTTACAGCGAATGTATCGACAGCTTCTTCGCCTTCGGGCTGTTCGAAGCGGCGCGGCGCTCGGGCTTCTTTCCACCGGCGCTCGTCGATACCTTCGAGCCGGTGATGCAGGAAGAGGCCCGCCACATCCTGTTCTTCGTCAACTGGGCCGCGTGGCACCGGCGCACGATGCCGTGGTGGCGCCGGCCGTGGTTCGAGGCGAAGGTGCTCGGCATCTGGACGGTGCTGTTGTGGGAGCGCGTGCGCATCGCCCGCGACGTCGGTCATGGCGTGCAGGACAATAACTTCACCCTCAGCGGGGCCAAGTCGGTCGGGGCCGACGTCAGCCCGGCCCAGCTCATCGAGCTGTGTCTGGCGGAGAACGAGCGGCGCATGGGCGCCCTCGATGAGCGACTGGTGAGACCGGCCGCAGTGCCGGCGCTCGCGCGCCTGGCGCTTCGTGTCATGCAGGCACGTGGCGAGGCGCCGCGCCGCTAGATCACGGTCGCCGCCGACATGAAGTTGCGCTTCGCCCTGCTCGCCGCGGTGGGAGTGGCCCTCGCCCTCTACCTGGTCCGCTACGTCGGCTGGCATGCGGTGCTGTCCGCAGCGGCCACGATCGGCTGGACCGGCTTCGCGCTGTTCTGCCTGGGTGCGCTCGCGCTGTTCGTGCTGCTCGGTACGGCCTGGCAGGTACTGCTGCCGGCGGCCCTTGCTCCGCGGCTGCGCGTTCTGATCGGGGCGCGCCTGGTGCGCGATGCGGGCGCCGAGGTGCTGCCGTTGTCACAGCTCGGCGGTATCGCGCTCGGCGTGCGCGCGGCGATGCTGCAGGGCATGTCGGCGGCGCTCGCCTCGGCCTCGATGATCGTCGATGTGACTGCCGAGATGCTGGCGCAGATCGCCTACGCGGTGCTAGGCGTCGCGATCCTGCTGGCGCGCGTGCCCCGGAGCTCGCAGGTGACGTCGCTGACGAGCGCGTGCGTGATCGGACTGTTGCTGGCGGCGGTCGCCGCGGGACTGTTCATCACGGTGCAGCGCCGCGGTGGACGGATCACTGCGCGACTCGCGAGGACGCTGCGGCGCAGCGCGGGGCACACTTTCACCGGAGTCGGCCGCGCGCTGGAGATCATCTACCGCTCGCCCGTGCGTGTGGTTCTTTCCGTCGCGTTGCATCTCGCCGCCTGGGTCGGCAACGGTGCGGTCGTGTGGCTCGGCTTTCGCCTCATCGGCGCGCACATCGACGTGGCGGCGGCGATCGCGATCGAGAGCCTCGTGTACGCGATACGCAGCGCGGGCGCCTTCGTCCCGAACGCACTCGGGGTGCAGGAGGGCGCTTATCTGGTGCTCGGGCCGCTGTTCGGCGTGCCGCCGGACCTGGCGCTGGCCATCTCGGTGCTGAAACGAGCGCGGGATATCGCCATCGGCGTGCCGGTGCTGCTGAGCTGGCAGGCCGCGGAGGGCCGCCGGGCGTTCCAGACCGCGGTGCGTTCCCCGGCGGGCGATGGCGGGGCTCAGTGAGCGGTCAAGCGCAGCGCGAACGCCACGCCCACCTCGTTCCCAACCTGATCGGTCGCCTTCCAGTCGCCCTGGCCCACGCCGTAATCCAGGCGCAGCAGGCTGGTCTTGCCGCTCATGTAGCCCACCGCGACGCCGCCCTCGGTGGCGGTGCGAAAGCTGAAGGGCACCCGCATGTCATGCGTGACGCCGCGGATCGTGAGCTTGCCGACGGCCTCGTAGCCCGCCGCCGTCTTGTTGATCTGGCTCGCGGCGAAATGCGCCTGCAGAAACTTGGCCACCGCGAGCAGATCTCCTCCGCGCACCGCGTCGTCGCGCTCCTGATCGCCGGTGTCGACCGAGCTCATCTCGACGATGACATCGAGACGGCTGGCGGCGAGATTATCGGGTGAGAAGTCGAAGCTCACCGTGAAGTGCTTGAAATGGCCCTTGTTCCATGCCCCCGCCTGCAGGAAGGTGAACTCCAGCGAGCTCTTCGCCGGGTCGAGCACGTAATGCGCCAGGTCCGGCGCCGCGGCTGCGGCGGGCAGCGCCGCGGCGAGGATCTGCACCGCGAGCCACACCGCCGGACTCGCCGCCGGTCGCAGGATTCTCATTGCCGCGACTCTTTAGTCCTGTGGGAAGTGAGCGGCAGCATGCGCCGCAGGACGTCGTCCTTGAGCACGAAGTGATGCTTGAGCGCGGCCAGCAAATGGATGATGGCAACGACCCCGAGGGTCCAGGCCAGGACCCCGTGCGTGGTCAGCAACGCCTCATAGAGCATCTTGTTCTTCGGCACCAGGTCCGGGAGCGTGAAGATCCCGAACCAGCTCACGGGAAACCCGCGCGCCGAGGACATGGTCCAACCCGCAAGCGGAACGGCGAACAGCAACGCATACAGCAGCGCGTGCGTGAAGCGCGCGAGCGTGCGCTCCCAGGGTCTGAGAGTGTCCGGCAACGGTGGTGTCGGATTGGTCGAGCGCCACGCGAGACGCACGATCGCCAACATGAGTATGGTGATGCCGACCGACTTGTGCCGCGCCAACAGCCCGAGTTTCCTGGCACCGGGCGGCAGATCATCGAACAGAGTGGCGAGCGTGAACTGCGTGATGATGAGCACGACGATCAGCCAGTGCAGCAACTGCGCGACCGCTCCCCAACGTTGTCTGGTGTTCCTGATGGCCATCTGGTTAAGCTTATGCGCGTGAGTCGGCGTTGGAAACTCCTGTTGCCGGCGCTGCTGTCGCTGGCAACGCTCGACGGGTGCCCCTCGCCGCCGCGCGTCCCGCCGCCCGCGCCGCCGGCCGCGGCACCGCCACCGGCCGCGCACCGCGGCACGCCCTACGACATCGTTCCGCAGGAGTCGCTGCTGACCATTCTGGTGTATCGCGGCGGCGCGCTGGCGAGCGCCGGGCACAATCACGTCATCGCCTCACATGACCTGAGTGGCGCGATCTTTATTCCCTCCGAGATCCTGCAGAGCAGCTTCGAGGTGCACATCCCCGTGGCCGCGCTCACGGTCGATGAGGCGCCGCTGCGCGCCCAGCAACCTGGCACGGACTTTCCGCCCGACGTTTCCGAGGGCGCCAAGGAGGGCACCCGGCGCAACATGCTGAGCGAGGCGCTGCTCGATGCGCAGCACAATCCCGAGATCGTGCTGCGCTCGCTGCGGCTCGAGCCGGCCGCCGGCGCCGCGGCGGGCTCCGGCGCGGTGCTCGCACAGGTGCAGAGCACGGTGCGGGGTCAGGAGCGCACCTTCACGGTGCCGGTGCGCTATCGGCGCGGCGAGCACGACGGCACGTTCGAGGTATCGGGAGACTCTCCACTGCGGCAGAGCGAGCTCGGGCTGACGCCTTTCAGCGCCATGCTGGGGGCGCTGCAGGTTCAAGACGAGATGCGTGTCAGTTTTCGCATCGTCGCCAGGGCAGCCGCAATCAAAACAGATCCTGCGGGCACGCCGTGAACCCGTCCCTGGGGGTTCTCAGTCGGCAGCTTCGAGCAGCAGCAACGGCGTTCCGCCCGGAGCTTCGAGGAGTCCGCTGCCGGCACCGGCCTGCACCGCCGCCGGAGCGGGTGCAACTGCGAAACCGAGCGTACGCAGCCGCTCGAGGCGCGCGGGCATGTCGGCGGCACGGAACACCAGCAGCGCCCGTGCACACAGCTGCGGCCGGTGGAAGGCGAGATCGAGGTGGTCGCTGGTCAGCGTCAGGTGCGGATACGGTGCCTGCGCTTCCTCCGCCGCGACGAATCCGAGCGGCTCCCAGAACGCCTGAGCCTTGCTGAAGTCTCCGGCCGGCAGACTCACCTCGGCGAAGTCGCCACACCGCGAGACTTCCGTGGCATCACGCGCGACCGGTGAGTAAGTGCGCGCCTCGAGCACCGCGACCTCGTGCCCGAACGGATCGCTGAAGGCGATCTCGTTGAACACCTCCTCGCCGGTGTTACAGCGCGTGAGATGTATGCCCGCCGCAGCGAAAGCACCGAGGCTCGCAGCCAGGCCGGGCCGCACGAAGCTCAGTATCGGCGAGGGGCCGCCGCGCTGGTGCAGTCCGATGAACAGCCGCGCGTCGGTGAGCACTCCATAGGGGTGCGAGAAAGTGTCGGCGGTCGGGGCCTGACCGAAGCCCAGGCGCTCGTAGAATTCCACCGCGCTGCGCACGTCCTCCACTGCGACGCTGAACTCGTGGAAGGTCCCGGCGAGGGGCAGCGGTGCGGGGGTGGTCATCAGGCCGGGGCGCCGTGTGCCGTACCGGGCAGGTGCTCGCGCAGCCCCCCCGTCCAGCCTTGGCAGCGTTGCGCGACGAGACTCGCGAGAAAGTGGGCGTGACCGCCGCTGGCATTGAGCGCCGGCACGTACTCGAAGCGCTGGCCACCGGCCCGCACGAAGGCGTCACGGTTCTCGATGGCGATCTCCTCGAGCGTCTCGAGGCAGTCGACCGCGAAACCCGGGCAGATCACCGCGATCTCGCGCACCCCGCGCGTGGGCATGGCCGTCAGCACGGACTTCGTTTCGGGCTTGAGCCACTGCGCGGGCCCGAAGCGCGACTGGAAGCTGACGCTCCATTCACGCTCCCGCAGCAGCAGCTCGTCCGCGAGCAACCGCGCCGTGGTGTGGCAGCGCCTGTGATAGGGATCGCCCTGACGGCAGTAGCGCTCGGGGATGCCGTGGAACGAGACGAGCAGGTGCGGCGTGCGGCCGTGCGCCTCCCAGTGCGCCTGCACGCTCGCGCGCAGCGCCTCGATGTACCCGGGGTGATCGTGATAATCCGCGACCAGCTGCAGATCCGGCAGCCAGCGCATGCGACGCAGCGCGGTACTCACGTGGTCGAAAGCCGCGCCAGCGGTCGCGCCGCAATATTGGGGGAACAGCGGCAGCACCAACAGGCGCTGCGCGCCGCCCGTGCGCAGCCGCTCGAGCGCAGCGCTCACCTCCGGTGCGCTGTAGAGCATGCCCACCTCGACCTGCAGCGGCGCGAGCATACGCTGCGCCAGCACCGCGGCGAGCTCGGCGCGCAACTGCGCGGTGAGATCGCGTAGCGGCGAGCCGGAAGCCGACCAGATGCGGCGGTACTTGCGCGCCACCCGCGCCGGACGCCAGGGCAGGACCACTCCGTAGAGCAGCGGCAGCCACAGCGCCCGCGGCGCTTCCACGACGCGCGGATCGGCGAGAAAGCGCGCCAGGAACGCACGCACTGCCGCGGGCTCCGGCGCCTCGGGTGTGCCGGAGTTCACCAGCAGAATGCCGATACGCTCGGTGCTCAACCCAGTCCGACGCACACGAATTTCAACTCGGTGTAGTCGAGGATGCCGTAGCGCGAGCCCTCACGGCCGATGCCCGATTCCTTGACGCCGCCAAAGGGCGCGACCTCGGTGGAGAGGATCCCGGTGTTGAGACCGACCATGCCGTACTCGAGCGCCTCGGACACGCGCCACGCACGTGTCAGGTCGCGGGTGTAGAAGTACGCCGCCAGTCCGAACTCGGTGTCATTGGCCATGCGGATGGCGTCCGCCTCGTTCTCGAAGCGGAACAGCGGTGCGATCGGGCCGAAGGTCTCCTCGCGCGCCACCTTCATCGCCGGCGTCACCTCGGTGACCACGGTCGGCTCGAAGAACGTTCCGCCGAGCGCATGGCGCCGGCCGCCGAGGGCGATGCGCGCGCCTTTGTCGACTGCATCGGCGATGTGCTCCTCGACCTTGGCGAGCGCGGCGGCATCGATCAGCGGTCCCTGATCGGTCGGGCCCTTGAGACCGTCGCCGACCCGCAGCTGCCCGACCGCCTGCACCAGCTTGCGGGTGAAGGCTTCGTACACCGGCGCCTGCACCAGCAGGCGATTCGCGCACACGCAGGTCTGGCCGCTGTTGCGGTACTTGCTGGCGATGGCGCCGGCGACCGCGGCATCGAGATCCGCGTCCTCGAAGACGATGAAGGGCGCATTGCCGCCGAGCTCCATGGTCAGCCTCTTCACCGTGCCGGCGCACTGCGCCATGAGCTTCTTGCCTACGGCGGTCGAGCCCGTGAAGGTGACCTTGCGCACCGCGGGGTTGGCGGTGAGCTCGCCGCCGATCGCGCGGGCGTCTCCGGTGATCACATTCAGCACACCGGCCGGCACGCCGGCGCGCTCGGCGAGCGCCGCTGCGGCGAGTGCCGAATAAGGTGTCTGGCTCGCGGGCTTTATGATGATGGTGCAGCCGGCGGCGAGCGCCGGGCCCGCCTTGCGCGTGATCATCGCGAACGGGAAATTCCACGGCGTGATGGCAGCCACTACACCGACGGGCTGGCGCAGCACCAGCAGCCGCCGATTGCTCTGATGCGGGGGGATGACATCACCGTAGAGCCGCTTGCCTTCCTCGGCGAACCATTCGATGAATGCGGCGCCGTAACCGATCTCGCCCTTGGCTTCCGCGAGCGGCTTGCCCTGCTCGGCGGTCATGAGCGTGGCGAGGTCTTCCTGGTTCGCCATCAGCAGCTCGTACCAGCGGCGCAGGATGCCGGCGCGCTCCTTGGCAGTGAGGGCCGCCCACGGCGGGAACGCGTGCGCGGCCGCCTCGACCGCGCGGCGCGTCTCCGCGACACCCATGTCAGGCACGGTGCCGAGCGGCTCGCGCGTCGCAGGGTTGACGACCGTGTGAGTCGCGCCACTCGCCGCATCGAGCCATTGGCCGCCAATGAGGGCGGCTGTGCGCAGCAGGTCCGGATCGCGCAGTTTCATGAGGCTCCCTTGGACGCTTCGCGGTCGGCGTCCGCGCCGCGGACGATGTAACGTTCGAAGAACTCGAGAGTGCGGGTGCGCGCCAGCGCCGCCGCCTGTGGATCGAAGCTCGCGCGCTGGTCGCAGTTGAAGCCGTGGCCCGCGCCCTCGTAGGTGTACACCGGCGCCTGCGGGTATGCGGCGCTGATGCGTGCGACATCGGCGAGCGGAATGCTCTTGTCCTCGGCGCCGAAGTGATACAGCACCGGGCAGCGCGGCCGGCGGTCGAGATGAGGCGCCACCTTGCCGTAGTACACCACCGCACAGGCGAGCGGCAGCGCGCCGGCTGCCAGGTACGACTGCAGGCCGCCCCAGCAGTAGCCGACCGCGCCGGCGCGGCCGGAGTGTTTCACCACCGCCAGCGCCGCGGCCAGGTCGCGCCGGGTCGCCTCGGGGTCGAGCTGTTTCACGTACCCCGCGCCCTCCTGCATGCCCTCCGCGCTGTAGCCGAGCTCGATACCGCGACGCACCCGATCGAACAGCGCGGGCGCGATGGCGGTGTAGCCTGCGGCTGCGAAGCCGTCGGCCACCGAGCGGATGTGACTGTTGACGCCGAAGATCTCCTGGATCACCAGCAGCGCGCCGCGCGGACGACCCGGGGCGGCCGCGAGCCAGGCCTGAAATTCGTGGCCGTCGCGCGCCATGATGGTGGTGAATTGCCCCATGGGGTGGCATTCTAACGCGCCGCGCCACGGGAGGGATTCATGCTCGTCGGATCCGTCGTCAAGCGGGTCGCCATCGTCGGTGGCGTGCGCATTCCGTTCGCGCGCTCCTA
>Ga0306922_10008178_pt1 | contig 10142 bp, 8 predicted proteins | sample sta12Cox44000082_FD_203758 | JGI IMG/M metagenome (GOLD analysis project Ga0306922, IMG submission 203758) | Lab enrichment of tropical soil microbial communities from Luquillo Experimental Forest, Puerto Rico - statoxic.12C.oxic.44.000.082 (v2)... | ecosystem: Environmental > Terrestrial > Soil...
ACACGCCGGGGGCGCTGCCGCCGCCAGATGCCGATCCCAACACCGGCTCGCGAGGCCGGCACACGTTCAACGTCGTGGACTACTCTCCGCTCCTGCGTGCGGTGCTCGTAAACCTGGACCGTTGGGTCACCGATAGCGTGGAGCCGCCGCCGAGCGCCGTGCCGCGACTCGCTGACGGCACGGGCATCGCCGCCGAGACGGCGCGAGAGGCCTTCACGCGAATTCCGGGCGTGCACTTTCCCGACCGGACCGCGCGGACGCAGCGCTTCGACTTCGGACCGGACGCGGGGCTCGGCATCCTCTACGAGCTGCCGCCGAAGACCGGCGCCCCCTACGGCAGCTTCGTGCCGTCGATCGACGCCGACTGCAACGACGTTCCGGGGATCCAGGCGGTCGAACTCGCGGCGCCGCTCGCGACCTTTACCGGCTGGAACCCGCGCCACCCGGAACAGGGCGCCCCGGGCGATCTCATGAGCATGATGGGCTCGACCCTGCCGTTCGCGCTCACGCGCTCGGCACGCGAGGCCAGCGGTGATCCGCGCGCGTCGATCGAGGAGCGCTATGCCTCGCGCGCGGCGTACCTGGCGCGGGCGCGCGAGGCGGCGATGCGGCTGGTGGCCGAGCGGCACATGCTCGCCGAGGACGTCGATGCGGTGGTCGAGCGCGCGGGGAGGCTCTGGGACTTCATCGTCCGCGCTTGAACCACTCGTAGATCTCCTCGCCGGTCGTCATCCAGACGCCCTTCTTTCGGCGGATGTAGTCGTAGATCGCCTCGAAGTACTTGATCCGGTGCGGCACGCCGTGGATGTAGGGATGCACGGCGATCGCCATCACCCGCGGCTGCCGCGGGCCCTCGAGGTAGAGCCGGTCGAACTGATCGCGTACGCGGTCGCGCCAGGCGCTCGACTCGTGATGCTGGATCAGCATCATCGGGATGTCGTTGAGCTCGAGCGAGTACGGCACCGAGACCAGCGGCCCCGCCGTCGTCTTGATCTCGTAGGGCTGATCGTCGTTAACCCAGTCCGAGACGTACTCGATCCCCTCCTCGGCCAGGATGTCGAGCGTCTCCCACGTCTCGGTGAGCCCGGGGCCGAGCCAGCCCTTGGGCTTCTTGCCCGTGTAGTCCGAGATGAGCTTGATCGCGGTGCGGATCGCGTCGCGCTGGTCGGGGATCAGGTGCATCGCGCCTTGCTTCACACCGTGGCCCATGAATTCCCAGCCGGCGTCCTTCATCGCGCGGGCGACCGGCTCGTAGGAGCGGCACACGTTGGCGTTGATCGCGGTCGTCGCGCGGATCTTCCGCTTGGCGAGCGCCTCGAGCATCCGCCAGAAGCCGACGCGCATGCCGTAGTCGTGCCACGCCCAGTTGGGCACGTCGGGCACGGTCGTGACCCCCTGGGGTGCCGAGAGGACGCCCCGGGGCATCGGCTTCTCGATGTCCCACTCCTCGACGTTCACGATGGTCCACACGGCGATGCGGGCCCCTCGCGGCAGCTTCCAGGGACGTCGGCTCGCGATCGGCGAGTACTCGAAGCGCTCGTGCGGCAGTCTCACGGTCACCTCCGTGCGCCTATAGTACAATCACCAGCCGTGACCCGCGCCCCCGCGGTCGTAACTCCTGCTCGCGACGTGTCGCGCGAGCGCTCCCGGGGCGCCTGACCGTTGGAGTTCTGGATCAGCCAGCTCTTCAACGGCGTCTCGTACGGTGCGCTGCTATTCCTGCTCGCCGGCGGGCTCTCGCTCATCTTCGGCATGATGCGCATCGTCAACATGACGCACGGCTCGTACTACCTGCTCGGCGGCTACGTCGCGCTCACGATCATCTGGCGCACCGGCAGCTTCGTGCTCGCGGTCGTGGTGGGCGCCCTGGCGATCTCGCTGGTCGGCATCGCGGAATGGAACGCGTTCCTCAAACGCCTGAGCGGCCAGGAGCTCGGCCAGGTGCTGACGACGATGGGGTTCGCGCTGATCTTCCAGGACCTGGCCCTGGTCCTCTGGGGCGGCGACCCGTACACGATCTCGGTGCCCGCCGTCCTCTCGGGCTCGCTCGTCGTCGGCTCGCTCTACTTTCCCGTCTACCGGATCTTCATCATCGTCGTCGCGGTGCTCATCGCCCTCGTCCTCTGGCTCACGCTCGAGTGGACGCGCATCGGCGCGATGATCCGGGCGACCGTCGACGATCCGGAGATGGCCCGGGGCGTCGGGATCAACGTCTACCTGATCTCGATGGTCGTCTTCGCGCTCGGCGCCACCCTCGCCGCGCTGGCGGGCGTCGTGGCCGGCGGTTTCGTCGGTGTCTATCCGGGCGCCGACTTCGAGATTCTGCCCTACGCGTTCGTGGTGGTGATCGTCGGCGGCATGGGCAGCCTCAAGGGCGCCCTGATCGGGAGCCTCCTGGTCGGGCTCCTCGACAACTTCGGCAAGGCGCTCTTTCCCGAGCTCTCCTACTTCACGCTCTTCGCGCCGATGGCCGCGATCCTGGCCGTGCGCCCGACCGGGCTCTTCGGTCGCGCCTGATGCGGATCGCGCTGCCGTCCGGCACGTTGCGGATCGCGCTCGGCCTGGCGCTCGCGGCGCTCCTGGTGGCGCCGCCGCTGGTCTCGTCGTTCCTTCTCGCACTGCTCACGCAGGCGATCATCTACGCCGTGCTCGCGATGAGCCTCGACATCATCCTCGGCTACATCGGCCTGGCCTCGCTCGGCCACGCCGCCTACCTGGGTCTGGGCGCGTACAGCGTCGGGATCCTCGCGACGCGCTACGGCGCGCCGTTCTGGGTCACCCTGGCGGTCGGCGTGCTCCTGGCGGCGGCCGTCGCCGCGATCTTCGGCCTGCTCGCCCTGCGGGCGACCGGCGTGTACTTCCTCATGATCACCCTGGCGCTCGGCATGGTGGTGTGGGGACTCGCCCACCGCTGGGTCACGATGACCCAGGGCGACAACGGCATCGCCGGCGTGCCGCGCCCCGAGCTCGGGCTGCCCTGGTCGTTCTCGCGCGGCATCCCGTTCTACTACCTGGCCCTCGCCGGATTTCTCCTGGCCCTGGCCGTGCTGCGGACCATCGTGCGCTCGCCGTTCGGGCAGACGCTCGTCGGGATCCGCGAGAGCGAGTCGCGCATGCGCACGCTCGGCTATCACGTGTGGCTGCACAAGTACCTCGGCTTCGTGATCGCGGGCGCGGTCGGCGGCTTCGCGGGTGTCCTGTGGGCGTACTACAACGGCTTCGTGAGCCCGGCCGATCTCGACCTCGCGACGTCGACCGAGATCTTGCTGATGGTCGCGCTGGGCGGCCGCGGGACCCTGTTCGGTCCGGCGCTGGGCGCGATGGTGATCGTCGCGCTGAAGAACCTGGTGTCGGTCTACACGCACCGCTGGCTCCTGATCCTGGGTGCCGTCTACATCGGCACGATCGTGTACGCGCCCGAGGGCATCGTGGGCGCGCTGAAACAGTGGACGAAAGGAGAGCGCGCGATGAGGAAGAAGGTGGTCGTCGCTCTCGTGGCGCTGGCGGCCCTGGTCGGGCTCGCGGCGCCGGGGCCGGTCTGGGCGCAGAAGGGGCCGATCAAGGTCGGGGTGATCACCGCCATGACCGGCGGCGCCGCGCAGATCGGCAAGGACATGACCAACGGCATCTCGATGTGGCTCGAGGAGAACGGCGGGATGATCGCCGGCCGCAAGGTCGAGGTGATCGTCGAGGACAGCCAGGGGCAGCCCAACGTCGCGCTGACCAAGCTGCAAAAGCTCGTCGAGAGCGATCACGTGCACGTGCTGGTCGGCGAGATCTTCGCCCACATCGGCTACGCGATGGCGCCCAAGGTCGACGAGTACCGGATCCCGATGCTCTATCCGGTCATCGCCGCCGACGACCTCACCCAGCGCAAGCCGGCGAAGTGGGTGGTGCGCACGGGCTGGGCCTCCAGTCAGCCGAACCATCCGTTCGGCGAGTACGCGGCCAAGACGCTCGGCTACAAGCGCGTGGTCACCGTGGCCATCGACTACGCGTTCGGCTGGGAGCAGGTGGGCGGCTTCCAGAAGACGTTCGAGGAGAACGGTGGCCAGATCGTCCAGAAGCTCTGGGCCCCGCTCAACACGACGGACTTCGCGCCGTACCTCTCGCAGATCCGGCGCGACGCCGACGCGGTGTTCGCGCTCATGGTGTCGATCTCGGCCTCGCGCTTCCCCAAGCAGTACCAGGACGCCGGGCTCAAGGCGAAGCTCCCGCTCATCGGCGGCGGCACGACCTTCGACGAGTTCGTGCTGCCCTCGCTGGGCGACGAGGCGATCGGCGGCATGAGCCCGCTGATCTACAGCGCCGCGCTCGACACGCCGGTCAACAAGAAGTTCGTCGCCGAGTACCGCAAGAAGTACGGCAAGGTCCCCTCGTACTTCTCGGAGACCTGCTACACGAGCACGCGCTGGATCAACGAGGCCGCCAAGGCGATCGGCGGCGACGTGGAGAACCGCGAGAAGTTCCTGGAGGCGCTGCGCCGGGTCGAGATCCCCGACTCGCCGCGCGGTCCGATCAAGCTCGACGCCCACGGCAACCCGGTCCAGAACATCTACATCCGCAAGGTCGAGAAGAAGGACGGCGAGCTCTGGAACACGGTCGTCCACACATATCCGGCGGTGTCCCAGTTCTGGAAGTACAAGCCGGAGGAGTTCCTGAAGCAGCCCGTCTACGACCGCAACTTCCCGCCCTGCAAGTACTGCTGATGGCCGCTGACGCCGCCGCCGCGCTGAGTCTCACCGGACTCTCGAAGGAGTTCGGCGGGCTCCGTGCGGTCGACGGCGTGAGCCTCACGGTCGGCGCGGGCGAGCGCCGCGCGATCATCGGCCCCAACGGCGCCGGGAAGACCACGCTCTTCAGCCTGATCAGCGGCGAGACGCGGCCGAGCGGCGGCCACATCGTGCTCTTCGGCCGGGACGTCACGCGTGCCGCACCGCACCGGCGCGCGAGCCTCGGCCTGGCGCGCACGTACCAGATCACCAACCTCTTCCCTCGGCTCACCGCGCTCGAGAACTGCCTCTTGGCGGTGCAGGCCCTCACCCCGGCCAAGTTCCACCTTCATCGCGGCATGCACCGCTACCCGGCGTTTCACGACCGCGCGCGCCAGGTGCTCGACGCGGTCGGGCTCGCCGACCGGGAGGCCGAGGTCGTGCGCAATCTCTCGCACGGCGAGCAGCGCCAGCTCGAGATCGCCCTGGCGCTGGCCGGCGAGCCGAAGCTCCTCTTGCTCGACGAGCCGACCGCCGGGCTCTCGCCCGCCGAGTCGCACGCGATGACGGCGCTCCTGAAGGAGCTCGATCCGGCCATCACCCTGCTGGTGATCGAGCACGACATGGACGTTGCCTTCGCGCTCACGGAGCGCATCACGGTCCTGCACTACGGCAAGGTCGTCGCCGACGGCCTGGCCCACGAGGTCAAGACGAACGCGCTCGTGCAGGAGATCTATCTGGGAGCGTCCTGAGATGCTCGAGGTCCGCGACATCCACACCTACTACGGCGACAGCCACGTGCTGCAGGGAGTCTCCCTGAGCATGTCGCGCGGTCAGGTCGTGGGCGTGCTGGGCCGCAACGGCATGGGCAAGACCACCCTGATCCGCTCGATCATCGGCTTCACGTCTCCTCGGCGCGGTCGCGTCGTATTCAAGGACCGGGACATCACCGCCTGGCCCTCGAACCGCGCGGTCGCTCTCGGGCTCGGCCTGGTGCCGCAGGGGCGGCGTGTCTTCCCCTCGCTGACGGTCATGGAGAACCTCGAGGTCGCCGTGAAGGGAGGGCGCGGTCCGTGGACGGTGCCGCGCGTGCTCGAGCTCTTCCCGCGCCTGCGCGAGCGGGGCGGCCATCGCGCGGGCAAGCTCTCGGGGGGCGAGCAGCAAATGCTGGCCATCGCCCGCGCGCTCATGACCAATCCCGAATTGCTCCTGATGGACGAGCCCACCGAGGGGCTGGCGCCGCTCCTGGTCCGCGAGGTCGGGCGAGTCATCGAAAGTCTCAAGGCCGAGGGGCTATCGATCCTCCTGGTCGAGCAAAACCTGCCGCTGGCGCTTCGCGTTGTGGACCACGTGCACGTCCTCTCGCGCGGGCGCGTCGTGCACTCGAGCTCGCCGGACGCGCTCTGGCGCGACGAGGCGATCAAGTCGCGCTATCTCGGATTGTGAGGGCACCATGATCGAGCGCATCGCGGTCGTCGGCGTAGGGCTCCTGGGGTCGGCCGTGGCCTCGCGCCTGCTGGCCGGCGGCTTCGCCGTGAAGGGCTACGACAGCCGGCCCGATCAGCTCACGGGCCTCGCACGGCGCGGCCTCGAGCCGGCCGCGAGCCTGACGGAGGCCGTGACGGGCGCCGATGCCGTGTTCACGATCCTGCCCTCGCTCGACGCGGTGGAAGCCACTGTGCTCGGCTCCGGAGGTCTCCTGGGAACCGTGGCGGGCTCGGCCACCATCATCCAGATGAGCACGATCTCGCCGACCCTGACCCGCCGGCTCGGCGAGGCGGCCGCCTCGGCCGGTATCGGGTTCCTCGACACGCCGATGAGCGGGACCAGCTCGATGGTGGAGCGCGGGGATTGCACGATCTTCGCGGGAGGCGACGTGGCGCTGATCGAGCGGTGCCGGCCCGTGTTCGCGGCCATCGCGAAGCGGACCGTCCACGTCGGCCCGATCGGCAGCGCGTCGCTCGCGAAGCTCGCGACGAACCTCCTGGTCGCCCTGAACACAGCGGCGGTCGCCGAGGCGCTCGTGCTGGGCGTGAAGGGTGGGCTCGCGCCTCAGGCGCTCCTCGACATCCTGAAGGACAGCGCGGCCGCGTCGAAGATGGTCGACGTGCGCGGGCCGCTCATGGTCGAACACCGCTTCGAGCCGCAGATGAAGCTCGAGCTGTTCCTGAAAGACTTCAGGCTGATGCTGGAGGAAGGCCAGCGCCTCGGCGTCGCGCTGCCCCTGACGAGTCGGGGCTCGGGCCGGCGTAGTCCCCGGCCGCGGTCAGCTCGCCAGCTCGCCTCCGAGGGCGCGAGACGCCCCGGCCGCCGACTCCCGGACCAGCGCGGACAGCCGCGGCAGCCGGTCGCTCGACATCCGCACGGCCGGACCGGCGATGCCGATCGAGGCCACGACCCGGCGCGAGTGATCGAACAGCGGCGCGGCGACGCACTTGAGGCCGAGGGCGAATTCCTCGCCGTCCAGCGCGTAGCGGTTGGCCCGGATCTTCGTCAGCTCGCGGCGCACGTCTCCGGGTTCGGTCAGGGTGGACGGCGTGTAGGCACGCAGGCGCCGCCGCAGGAAGCGCTCGATCCAGTCCTCGGGCTCCCAGGCGGCCAGCGACTTCCCGAGGGCCGTACAATGAAGTGGAGCGCGGCGTCCGACGCGCGAATACATCTGCAGGGGCTGGTCGCTCTCGATCTTGTCGATGTAGACGACCTCCCACTCGTCGAGGACGCCCAGGTGCACGGCCTCTTTCGTGGCCAGCATCAGAGACCTCAGGAACGGCCCGGCGATCTCGCGGATGGCCCCACGGCCGGCCGCCAGCGAGCCGACCTCGAAGGCCTTGAACCCGAGGCAGTATCGCTCGGTCTCGGGATTCTTGCGCACGTAGCCGCGCGACGCGAGCGAGGTGAGCAGCCGGTGGACGGTGCTCTTGCCGAGTCCCAGCGAGTGGGAGAGCTCGGTGACGCCGATTTCCGGGCGCTCGACGCTGAACGACTCGAGGACAGCGAAGGCGTTGTTGACGGATCGGAGCACACGGGCCATGTCATCTACCTCGTCGTTCCGCAGCGCAGAACGTCATTCCACAGAGCGATTGCTTCATAGCAGCCGCGCCGCTCGCCTGTCAAACCGAATTCTTGGACATGCTCACGACCGCGCTCGCCGAGGATCGCGATCATGAACCGCACGACGTGCTGCGCACTGACGCTGGCGCTCCTCGCGGTGTCCCCTGCCGCGGCCGCGCCGGGCGACGATTCCTACATCGCGGGCTATGCCGCGGCCGTGCTCGAGCGCGAGTTTTCGCTGAGCGCGCCGTCGCTGCGCGTGCAGAACGGGGTCCTGAGCGTCGCGGCCGCCGACCTCGCGACCGCCGACCGGGCGCGCGTCGTCGCCCAGCTCGAGAAGATTCCGGGCGTGGCGCGGGTCGTGGTGCTCGAAGCCGGGGCCGCGCCGCCGGTGCCGCCGCCGACTCCGGTGGCCGAGCCGCCGCGCGTCCTGTCCGAGTGGCAGGCCGGCGTGATGCCGGGCGGCGTCCTCTTCAAGCCGCTGATCGCCGACCCGCGCTGGCCGCATTTCTCGGCCGCCTGGCAGCACTACTTCGACGATCGGCAGCTCACGGACGTCGCGGCGGTGAGCTTCGGTGAGAGCTTCGCGTTCTACCGCGACCGGATCGGGGGCGCGTGGTGGGAGGTCGGCCTGCACGCGGGCGTCTTCTCGGTGTTCGACATGGACGCGCAGTCGTTCGACCTCGTCAACGCCGACTACATGGTCGGTCTCCCGCCGACCCTTCGCTACGACGACTTCACGGCGATGTTCCGCTTCTTCCACCAGAGCAGCCACCTCGGCGACGAGTTCCTCCTGCGCACGAAGACCAACCGGATCAACCTCAGCTACGAGGCGATCGACCTCAAGCTCTCGTACGAGATCGCCGACGTGGCCCGCCTCTATGCGGGCGGCGGCTACCTCTTCGACCAGACGCCGTCGAACCTCGATCCCTCCTCGGTGCAGTACGGGCTCGAGCTCAAGAGCCCGTGGCCGTCGCCTGCGTCGCGGTGGCGGCCGATCGCCGCGGTGGACGTGCAGCAGCGCGAGGAGAACAACTGGACCGCCGACATCTCGGCGCGCGCCGGCATCGAGATCGACGGCGTGCTGCTGACGCGGAAGCTCCAGATCCTGCTCGAGTACTTCGGCGGCCATTCACCCAACGGGCAGTTCTACAAGGACAAGGTCGAGTACATCGGCATCGGCACGCACTTCCACTTCTGAGACGGTCTCGGGTAGGATCCGACTGCCATGGCCGGCCAGGACCTCCGGAGCTTCGTCGCCGCCTACGAGCGGGCCCACCCCGGCGAGGTGATCCGCGTGACGGATCAGGTCTCGCTGGAGGAGGACGTGATGGCGCTCGTGCTCGAGTACGAGCGGCGCCGCCGCCATCCGATCCTCCTGTTCGAGAACGTCGGGGGCCAGGACATCCCGATCGTCTGCAACGTCGTGGCGAGCCGCGGCGCCCTCGCCTTCGCCCTCGGCGTCGGCGAGCGCGACCTGGCCGCCGAGTACGCGCGCCGGATCAAGGACTACGTGAAGCCGGTCGTCGTGCCCGATCCGCCGTTCCGGAACCGGATCCTGACCGGGCCGGCCCTCGACCTGACGCGGCTGCCGATCCCGCGCTACTTCCCCGGCGACGCCGGACGCTACCTGACGGCCGGGATGCTCGTCGCCCGCGATCCCGACACCGGCGTCGAGACCGAGGGCTATCACCGCTTCCAGCTGAAGGGGCGCGACCGCATGGGCGTGAGCCTCCACTCGCGGCGGCGGATGTTCGAGTATCAGCGGAGGGCCGAGGCCAAGGGCCAGGCCCTGGCGTGCGCGATCGTGCTCGGCCTGCATCCGCTCGTCTCGATGGGCTCGCTCGCGTATCCGCCCGCCGACGTCGGCAAGTTCGAGGTCGTGGGCGGGCTCCTGGGCGAGCCACTCCAGATCGCGCCGTGCCGCGCGATCGATCTGCACGTGCCGGCCTCGGCCGAGATCGTGATCGAGGGCGAGATCCTCCCAGGTGTGCGCGAGCCCGAGGGGCCGTTCGGTGAGTTCACCGGCTACGTCTCCCGGCGCTCGACCGAGCACGTCTTCGTGGCCCGGGCCGTGGCGATGCGCGAGCGGCCGTGGTTGCAGTCGATCGGCTCGGGCCGCGCCGGCGATCACATCACGACGCTCGGCCTGATCCGCGAGGCCGAGATCGCCAACGCGCTCGCCCGCGTCATCCCCAACGTGCGCGGCGTCCACGTGCCCCTCTCGGGCACCTCGTCGTTCACGGCCTACGTGTCCATCAAGCAGAGCCGCCCGGGCGAGGCCAAGCACGTGATCCCCATCGTGCTCGGCGTGGATCACTACCTGAAGCTCGTCGTCGTCGTCGACGACGACATCGACGTCTTCGACGAGTCCGAGGT